>LXNI01001962.1_pt1 | contig 15709 bp, 16 predicted proteins | sample 809091 | NCBI WGS metagenome assembly LXNI01 (sample SAMN04870527, study PRJNA318959) | sponge metagenome | biome: 01000161; feature: marine sponge reef; material: water | host: Sarcotragus foetidus | place: Greece: Milos, Mediterranean Sea | collected 2013-05-29 | depth 5-7 m | reverse complement strand
GAGGCATCGGTACGCGACTGGTACGGCTCCGTCGTACCTGCCGCGGTGCGCCTGGCCACAGCCACGTTCGCCCACGCATACGAATGGGCCAGCGTCGACACCGACCGCTGGGACCCCGCAGTCATCGCCTACGCCCACACCGAGGCCTACCTGTCGATCCATCACCTGCGCCAGATCACCGACTCCTATGACCTCACCAATGGCGCCGTGTGCAGCTACGCCTGGTGGTGGTGTCACGACCGCCGCATTGACTTGGGAGGTCTGCAAGAGCTGGCAAGCACCTGGTAACGCCAACCTCAGGCAGGGAGCGGGCGTCTGCGGCATATGTACCGTTTGACATGCGGTAGTTGTGTAGTTATCAGTGCGTTAGTTGTACTGAAAACACCGCGCGTATATGCCCAGGCGGCCGAAGCCAGCGTGATGCATCTGCGCGACAGCGACGCCGCCACGAAGTCGACTTCATCGTGGAAGGTCCCGATGGCAGGGTTGTGGCTGTCGAAGTGAAGTTCGCCGCACATGTCCGAGATCGGCACACCGTTGGGCTCCGATGGCTCGCCGAACGCATCGGTGACCGACTTGCCGACGCCGTCATCGTGAACACAGGACCGCAGTCATATCGACGTCAAGATGGCATCGCGGTGGTGCCAGCCGCCCTCCTCGGCCCCTGACTGGAGTTGCACAGGCTGATGCGGGCGCTCAGCGCCCTTCCCGATGCGACTGGGCTTTGCAAGCCGGCGGTCGTTGACGAGCACATGGCGACGCCGACCCGGATGGCATTCACTCCGAGGTCAGTGCCAGGACGTCGAGCCAGAAGGTGGTCATGTCTTCGACGAAGAGGGACGCGAGCTCGGGGCTGCCGCCGATGTGGGCCCGCGGACGCCATAGCCCGCGTTGATGGCGTAGAGGAAGCCGTCGAGATCGACCATCGATGGGTCTGGCTCGTCGGAGATCGGTGGGATGAAGGCGCCGTCATCGGCGATGTAGACCGTGGGCACTCCTGGCGTCACCGCTGCGTCAGCAATGTGCTCGAGCGGCGTGGTGCGGTCGAAGCTGTGGTGGGCGTCGGGCACGATTACCACCGGAAACGGCCCAGGCCCGTCGGGCAGAAAGAGCTTCGCCCAGATGTCCTGGCACTCCATGGCGTCGGGGTCGGAGATGGCCTGGTGGAAGTTCGTGGGATTCGCCGACGGGATGGTGAGCGCAATGTCGGCCATTCGCACAGCCTGCCGCAGCTCGGCCTGGTGGTGGTGTCACGATCGCGAGCTCGACGTCTCTGGGCTGCGAGACCTGGCGGAGACTTGGTAGCACCGAGGTTCGTTCAGAAAACCATGGTGACTCAGTGAACGGGCACCTCTACGGTCGCCGGTATGAACTCGATCAAACCGAGTCATGACACCGTGGCGGAAACTCTTTCCGCCTTGACGAGCGCGAGCGAATTCAAAGGATTGCTACATACGTCGCATATATGCGACACTACCCACATGGAAACCGTGGCCTCTCGTGAGTTGCGCAATCAAACGCGTGAGTTGCTTGATCGCGTCGCTGCGGGCGAGTCGGTCTGCATCACGGTGCACGGCAAGCCGGTCGCCGAACTCCGGCCCATCCCCGAACGCCCTCAGTGGATAAGTCGCGAGCGCTTCATCCGTGATGTCTTGGCCCATCAAGCAGACCACGGCCTGGCTGATGACCTGGCAGATCTCAAGTCCGAGACAACGGACGACTTGCCATGGCCGTAGGTCGCGGGCTGGCGGACACGTCGCTGTTCATCGCACGCGAGACGGGTCGTCCGCTGAGAACCGACGCATTGCCTGATCGTCTGAGCGTGTCGGCCATCACGATCGGCGAACTTCGCGTCGGTGTGCTGAAGGCAGCCGACACTGTCGTGCGTGATCGCCGACTCTCGACACTGACCAGCGCCTTGGCACTGCATCCGCTTCCGGTGGACAGCGACGTGGCTGCCGCATGGGCACGGTTGCGAGTCACTCTGCGAGAGCGAGGCTTGGCGATGCCGATCAACGACTCGTGGATCGCGGCTACGGCCGTCGCCCATGGAGTTCCTGTCGTCACTCAGGACGCCGACTTTCTTGAACTCGACGACTTGGGTGTCGTCCGAGTTTGACCACGAGATTCCGGTCACCGGCACTTCTGCCCCGAGAGCATCTAGCTTGCGGGCGTGTCGCAGTTCGAAGTTGCAGTTGTCGGGCGGGGTCTGATTGGCAGCGCTGCCGCCCGGCACTTGGCGGAGGCCGGACGTTCGGTGGCGCTGATCGGGCCTGGCGAACCGGCGGATTACGCGACGTCATCGGGTCCGTTCGCGAGCCACTATGACGAGGGGCGCATCACCCGGATGATCGATCCCGATCCTGCGTGGTCGCACCTGGCGATCCGCTCGATCGGAAGATACGCGGACATCGAGGAGCGCTCCGGCATCTCGTTCCATTCCGGTGCCGGGCTCGTCTACTCCCCCGCAGATCCCCAAGCGGATCTTGCTCACGCCCGCAAGCTTGACGTCGACGCACGTGAGATCAGCGCGGACGATGTCGCAGAGCGCTTCGGAATCGACATGTCGAGCGCGGACACAATCATCCTCGAAGCTGCTCCGGCGGGCCACATCAACCCTCGACGGATGATCGCGGCGCAGAGCAAGCTGACGGCCGCAGCGGGCGGGACGGTCGTGGATGCGCCGGTGGCCGCGGCCGTGCCGAGGGCCGACGGCGTGCAGCTGACTGTCGGGAACGACACGCTGGTCGCCAAGGTTGTGCTCTTGTGCACCGGCGCCTGGGCGGCCGAGCTCGTCGGGGTCGACCTGCCGCTCGAGCGCAGCTTGCGGACGATCCTGATGGCCGAACTCGACGAGGGTCCGACGCTGCCGAGCCTCATCTCCCGGACGGACCCGGCCACGTGTGAGGCAGACCCCCGCCACGATGTCTACTGGGTTCCGCCCGTTCGATTCCCGGACGGTCGGGTCATGCTGAAGATCGGCGGCTACGACCCCGCCGCCACCATGGCCGACGATGTCGCCACCGTGGTCGACTGGTTCCGCAGCGGCGGGAGCAAGGCCGAAGCAGACGATCTCGAGAGGCGCCTGCGGGAATTCCTCCCCGACCGCACGATCCGTTCACGCGATATCAAGCCCTGCGTGGTCACGAATACCCCGCACGACTTGCCCTGGATCGACTGGGTCGACGATCGCGTCGCCGTCGCGGTCGGCGGCTGCGGCTCAGCAGCCAAATCCGCCGATGAAATCGGGCGGCTGGCGGGGACGCTGTTCACCGACGAAGGCTGGACCGATCCCGTGCTCAAGCTTTCGTCGTTCCGGCCTTCGAACACTTGACGAGGCGAAGACGCTGACGGGAGGGCGACGGTGAGCAGCGTGGTGGTGACGGGAGCGAGCTCTGGGATCGGCGAGGCGATCGCGGGGCGATTCGTGGCCGACGGCTGGGATGTGCTGACCGGCAGTCGGAGCGAACCCGATCTCGGCGGCGCGGACTGGCTGCGCACTGACGTGGCCGATCCGGCCCAGGCCGATGCGCTCGTCGCAGCGGCCGTCGAGTGCTCCGGATCGCTCGACGTGGTCGTCAACAACGCCGGCGTCCAAGTCGAGAAGACCATCGCCGACACGTCCGACGCAGAGTTCGACCACGTCATGGACACGAACGTCCGGGGCGTGTTCAACATCTGCCGGGCTGCGGTGCGCCAGATGGCCAGCCAGCCCGGCGGAGGCGTCATCATCAACATCGCCTCGATTGCCGCTGCCCATGCCGACGCCGGCATGGCGGTGTACAACGCCTCGAAGGGTGCCGTCGAAGCCCTCACCCGAGCGATCGCGGTCGACCATGGGCACCAGGGCATCCGCTGCGTCGCGGTCAGCCCCGGCTGGATCGCTACGGCACTGGCTGATGCCGTATTCGATCTCGAAGCAGACCCTGACGCAGCCCGACAAGCGGCCATCGACCGCCATCCGATCGGCCGGCTCGGCACTCCGCACGACATCGCCGAAGTCGTCTTCTGGCTCGCAAGCCCTGCGGCCAGCTTCGTCTCGGGCAGCGTGTTTACTGTGGACGGTGGACTCACCGCCCAGAGCCCTATCGGTGGCTGAAGCGTCCGATCGCGCGTCGCTCAGCACGGGCCGAGCGCGAGCGAACGCTCCGCTGAGCAGCCACGGAGCACATCAGGCGGCACGGCGGTGACAGCTCCACGCCAGCCATGCCCGGTTGCCGCCGTCGAAGCGCTGATCGTGTCGGTGCCAGCGGTCGGCAACGCCTTTGCCGAGGGCTCCGAGGAGACCCTGCTAGTCAAGGTGACCGACGTTGACGGGCGGATTGGCATCGGCGAGTCGGTGTGCACGCCCGCAGTCACGAAAGCGATGATCGACCAGCGCACCATCCACTTCTGGAGCCAGGGCATCACCGACGTGGTGGTCGGCGCCGACCCCATCGAAGCCGCAGCGCTGTACGACCGGGCGTATCACGGCAGCTTCTACCACGGCCGCCGCGGCACCTACATCCAGGCGTACTCCGCCGTCGACATCGCGCTGTATGACTTGGCCGGGCGCCAGCTCGGACTGCCCGTCTACAAGCTGCTCGGCGGCGCCCGCACGGATCGAATCCGGCCCTATGCGACCTGCTATCCGGGCGACATCTACGACGGACCCATGAAAGCCGTGCTCGACGAGGTCACCCGCCAAGCCACAGTCGCCGCGGACCAAGGCCTCACCGCCGTCAAAGTGCCGGTGCTGTTCGGTGCCGAGGTGTCCGACCGGGCCATCGTGACGTTCGTCGGAGACTGCCGGGCAGCGTTCGGCGACGAGCTCACCATGGCGCTCGACTTCGGCTACCGCTGGTGGGACTGGCACGACGCCGCCTGGACGCTGCGGCGCATCGAGGACTTCGACGTGACCTTCGCGGAGGCGCCGCTGCGCCATGACGACCTGGCCGGCCATGCCCGCCTCGCCGCCGTGTCGCCCGTCCGGGTCGGCGGTGCCGAATTCGCGGCGGGCCGCTGGGAAGTGCGGGAATGGCTGACGACCGGCGGCGTGTCGCTGGTGCAACCCGGCGTCAGCCGGGCCGGCGGGTTCACCGAGCTGATGCGCATCGCCGAGCTGTGCGAGCTGCACGGTGCGCAGCTCATCCCCCACAGCTTCGCCACCGGCATCACCGACGTCGCGAACTTCCACCTGCAGGCCGCAGCCCTGACCATCCCGATGGTGGAGTTCCGCTCGTCGCGGCTCGGCGAGTCGCGCCTGCGCACCGAGCTGGTGCACCCGCCCGAGCCCGAGATCATCGACGGCTACGCAGCGCTTCCCACGGGTACAGGCCTCGGCGTGGAACTGAACGAAGAGCTGGTGGCTGCCCACACGCTCGATGCAACCGGCAACGGGAGCGATTGACCAGTGAGCGAGCCGTCGGCTGGGCTGTCGGCGGAGGCGCCGCCGAACGCGCCGGCGGCTGACGGAAGCGAACGCGGCGCAGTCGGCGACATCACCACGTACAACCCACATCTCGGCAACCGGCTCGGCATCGCTGACGCACCCGCGGTGACCGGCGCTTCCGTCGACGGGCGACAAGTGCTCGTTCAATTCGGCGACGGGCACGAGCGGACCTACGCGGCCCAATGGCTGCGACACTGCTGCTGGTGCGACGAATGCGGCAACCCCGCTGACGGCATCCGATTCACGACGGTGGCCAGCTTCCCGTCAGGCATCGCCCCCGCGAGCGCCCACATCTGTGACGGCGATTTGGCGCTCACCTGGCCCGACGGCCACCGATCGTTCTACGGCGGCGACTGGCTTGCGGCGAACGCCTACGACGACGGCGCCCGCAATCGGCGAGCCGCGTGGCGGCCCACCACCTGGCGAGCCGAGCTCGCGGACGACTTCCCCACCGTCGACTGGGACGAGGCCAGCGACGGCGGCAGCGGACAACTGCGCGCCTATCGGCTGCTGCGCGACTACGGCATCGTGCGGATCGACAACCTCGGCACCGACCCCGCCCGCACCGGGCAGCTCGCCGACCTCGTCGGGCCGATCCATGAGACAACCGTCTACGGCCGCATCTACGACGTGCGGGCCGAGCCCGTGGCGAAGCTCGGCGCCAAGACCGGCATGGCCCAAGCGCCCCACATCGACGACGCCTTCTACTACTCCCCGCCCGGCATCGACATCTTCCACTGCCTGGTCAATACCGACGTCGGCGGCATGAGCACCTACGTGGACGGCTTCTCCATCGCCGAGTCGCTTCGGGCCGACGAGCCCGACGCATTCGAGGCCCTCACCACCGTGCCGGTCACCCACATCCGGCGCCATCCCGGCGAGATCAACCTGCGCAGCCGCAGCCCGATCATCCGGCTCGACGAATTCGGACGCCCGAGCGGCATCCGCTACTTCGACCGGGCGCTCGGCCCGCTCGACGTCCCGCCAGACGACGTCGACCGGCTCTATGACGCCATCCGGGCCTTCAGCGACCGGATGAGAAGCCCCGAGTTCACCGCCACGATCCGGGTCGAGCCCGGGCAGGGCGTGCTCATCGACAACCACCGGGTCATGCACGGGCGGACCGCATTCGACCCAGCCAGCGGGCGTCACATCCGCCTCTGTCACGTCCCCCGTGACGAGTTCCACGGCCGGCTGCGGGAACTGAGCCTGCGGCTCGACCCGTGGTCCCACGACCAGTACCTGCCACAGGGCTCATGAGCACCTGTCCACGACCCACGAGAGGGGCCGCGACGTGATCAGCGCCGACCTCACCGGCAAGCGGAGCATCGTCAGCGGCGGGGCCAGCGGCATCGGCCTGGGCGTCACCCGCACGTTCGCTGCGAACGGCAGCACTGTGGCCATCGCCGACCTGGCCGGCGACCGGCTCACTGCCACAGTGCGAGCGCTGACCGACGAAGGGCTCGACGTGTTTGGCGCACCCTGCGACCTACGCGACAACGACTCGGTGGCGACCATGGTCGACGCCGCCGCCGGACGAATGGGCGGCATCGACTATCTGCTCAACATCGCCGGCCATCCCGTGACGCTCCAGACGATTCCCGCGAGCGACCTCGAGTCGCAGACCGAGCAACTGTGGGCTGAGGCGCTGTCCATCAACCTGCTGTCGGCGTTCCGAACCGCCAAGGCCGCGGCGCCCTACCTGAAGGAATCCCGCGGCGCCATCGTGAACACGGCGTCGATGTCGGGCTGGCGCGGCGGCGGCTCCAGCTCGCCCTACAGCGTCGCCAAGGGCGGCCTCATCACGCTCACCAAGGAACTGGCACGCGGCCTGGCCCCCGAAGTGCGGGTGAACGCCATCTCCCCCAGCTACGTGCACCCCGATTCCACCAACTTCCCGATCCGCTGGGAGACGGTCTTCGAGGATTCCGAGTCGCTGCCGCTGGGCCGCCCCGGCACTGCCGCCGAGTACGCCGACGCCTGCCTGTTCCTCTGTGCCGGCGCCAGCTACATCACTGGTCAGACGATCCACGTCGACGGCGGTTGGAGCGCCTGAGCACCCGCCCATCACGCGGCGTCCGGCGTACCGCCGGGGCTGCTCAGCCGCGGACGGCGGCCGCCCGCTGCTCGTGCTCGGGTCGTCGCGTTGCCCGGCGCACTCCGGTGTAGGTGAAGAAGGTGACCGCCACCAGCGCTATGCCGAACAGCGCGTTCGCATAGTTGACGCCGCGGTACTGGAACGTCTCGTACAGGGCGCCCGAGCTGAGCCCCGCCAGCGCACCCGCGCCGAGCATTGCGAAGTCGCCCACGCCCTGCACCGACACTCGCTGATGAAGCGGGTACAGCTCCACCAGCAAGCTCGACGCGGCGACCACGCCGAAACACCATCCCAGCCCGATCAGGAAATTGCCCATGAACACGCCGAGGACGCCCTCGGGCGGTGTCACCGCCGCCCACCACGCTCCCCACGTACACAGTCCTCCCGCGACATACAGCATCGGGTACTTGCCGAGCGAGTCGGTGAGGCGGCCCACGAGGGGCGACAGGAGATACATGCCCAGGATGTGGAATCCCATCATGTGACCGATGACGTTCTGGGACTGCTCCCCCGCGTTCATATGCAGCGGGGTGAGCGCCATGACGCCCACCATCGTCACCTGAGAGACGATCATGGCGAACACGGCGAGGCGTGCCTGGCTTTGCTGCATGATCAGCGAGATCGCCTGACGCACGGTCGGCCGGGCCTCGGCCTTGCGGGTGCCGTTGGCGACCCCTTCGGCTGCGAGCTCGTTGGCCATGTGCAGCGGGTCGGGACGAAGGAAGATCTCCACGATGGCCGCAGCGAGCAGGAACATCACGCCGGCGAACACGTACGAGCCGGTCTTGTCGGGCAAGCCGATCGAGACACCGACTTCGCTCGCATAGCCCGACACCACAGAGCCGGTGTAGGACCCGAACGTGGTCGCCCACACGATCATGCTGATGGTGCTGGCGCGGCGGTTCTCCTGTGCCAGGTCTGATGCCGCATACCGGGTTGCGAGATTGGCGGCGTTGCCGGCACCGGCGCCGAACACGCCCAGGCACAGCAGCGGGTAGCTGAGCAGGATCGCTCCCAGCACTGCCAGCGTGGCGCCGCCCGCACCTACGAGGTACCCGAACCGCAGGCCTGACCGGCGGCCGTACTTGTTCATCAGCTTCGACATCGGGGCAGCAACCGCAGCGGAGCCGATGGACAGGCTGCTCGCCGCGATCGTCGCCAGCGTGGAGGAGCCGGTGATGTCCTCGGCCAGCAGAGCGCTCACGATGTACGTGGCGACCAGTCCGAAGCCTCCGGCGGCCTGGCTGGCGATGAGCACGATGATGGTGCGCTTCTGGATGCGCTCTTTGTCCGCCTGGGTGTACGCGGAGGCGCGCTCGACTGCGAACACCGAGTCCCCCGACATCGCTACAGCTTGCCGTACAGGGACGCAGCGTGCACGACTGCGCGGAACGCCGGGCAGACAGTCTGATCAGGCCGACCGGCCCCGGGGCACCCGCTGCACGTCTTGCGTACAGTCCCGCAGATGCACGTCGGCATCACACCCATCAACTCGACCGCCTACCTCGATCCCGGGTACCTGCGGTCGTTCTCCCAGCAGCTCGAGGAACTCGGGTACGAGTCGGTCTGGACGTTCGAGCACGTCATCGTGCCGTACGACTACGAGAGCCGCTACCCCTACAACCCCAGCGGCAAGCTGGGCCTCCCCACCGACGCAGGCTTCACCGACCCGTTCATTGCCCTGACGTTCGTCGCCGGGGCAACGCAGCGGCTCCGGCTCGGCACCGGCGTCAACATCGTCACCCAAGCCAATGCGCTCTACTTCGCCAAGCAAGCGTCATCGCTCGACCACCTGTCTGGCGGGCGGCTCGAGCTGGGCATCGGCGTTGGCTGGCTGGAAGAGGAATTCGACGCGCTCGGCGTGCCCTTCGATCGGCGAGGCGCTCGGGCAGACGAGTACATCGACGCCATGACCGCCGCCTGGTCCGGCGAGGATGTGGACTTCCAGGGCGAGTTCCTGAACTGGACCGGGTTCTCGATGTTGCCGACGCCTGCGCAGCGGCCCCGCATGCCGTTGCTCATCGGCGGCACGACACCGCCTGCCATCCGCCGCCTGGTGGCCCGGGGCGACGGCTGGTATGTGATCCACAAGGACCTCGACGACTTCAAGCGCCTGGTCGGCCAGATGCACGCCGAATGCGACCGCCAGGGCCGCGACCCCGCCGAGCTGGCGCTGACCGCCTACTGGAACTACCACCGCGAGGGGCTCGAAGGGCTCGAGATCTACCGCGACCACGGCGTGGAGCGGTTGTTGGTCAACACCGCTGCGCTGCGCATGGGCCGACCTGAAGACGCGATCGCGCAGTTCGCCGAGGAGGCCTTGCCGGCCTGCAACGAGGCCTAGCGACGCTGCGCCGGCTGCTTGGGGGGCGGACGGCGACTCAGCCGTCGCCGATGGAGATGCGAATGCTGCCCGCCGGGTGCAGCGAGCAGTAGCTGTTGAACGCTGCCGCCTCGCCGAAGGTGTGCTCGGAGGTTTCGCCCGGTCCGACTTCGAAGGGTCCGATCGTGTGCCTCGCCGAGTCGCGGTTCACGATGATCAGCAGGTCGCGCAGCTTGAATTCCAGCTCGTCTGGGACGATCTCGACATCCTCGCCGGCGGCCAAGCGCTCCGCCGTGCCGGGCGGGATGTCAATGGTGTACGCCTCGCCATCGGGCTGACCAACGAAACGCGACACCACCACGGGGATCACAGCAATCAGCAACCCGCCCAGCAGGTACAGCAGGAGGGTCCGCTGGTTCGGCCAGCCCCGATCCCGCTGGCGAGCTTCGGACCCAGAGTCGTAGTGCTGATCTTCGGGGTGTTCGCCAGCTTCGCCCGATTCAGTCATCGGACCAGGTGCGAGCGTCCGGATCGTCCCGGTCGAAGTAGCTGCGCACGGCGGTGCGGGAGCTCTCGCTCTTGCCCATGTAACCGACGGCGACGTGGTCGAGGTGGTTGATCGCCCGGCCCAGCGGCATCGCCTGCGCGTTGATCGACGCCTTCGACGACGTGACCGGAACCGGCGGCTGGTTCACGATGGCCGCGGCCAGGTTCTCGGCGGCAGGCACCAGTTCGTCGTCGCTGGAAACCGTCTCGGTGAAGAAGCCCCACGAGTCCAGCTCCTCCACGCCGTAGGTACGCCCGAGAATCAGCATCTCCTTGGCACGATGCGGCCCCACCAGGTTCACCAGTGCCGGCACCGAGTGCCACGTCAGGTTGAACCCGATGCTCACCTCGTTGAGGGTGAGGCTCATGGACGGGCTGCCGATGCGAAAATCGCACGCAGCGGGCAGCACCCCGCCCCCGCCGATCATGTAGCCGTGGCACAGGCAGATCGTGATCGCGTTGAGGTGCATCAGGGTGTCGTACATGCGGGCGCCCTGCTTGGAGCCGAGCATCGCGTCGAGGCTGGTGCCGCGCGCCTGCTTGAGATCGGCGCCCGAGGACAGGCTGCGGCCTTCGCCGCGCACGATGACCACCCGCACGCTGGGGTCTGCATCCAGCGCGAGGCACGCAGCATGTACGTCGGCGACCAGCTGGGAGTTGACGGCGTTGTGCACCTCTGGCCGGTTCAGCACGAGGTGCCGTACCGCCCCGTCGCCGTCCACCCGCACCGTCTCAAGTTCCAACGACATCGCTGCTCTCCTGTCAGCCGGCTCCGAATCCTGCTCCCATCATGTCGCCAAAATCGCCGACGATCTCGCCTGCGGGCGGCGCCTCGATGGTGATGTCGGCGCCGTAGTCGTAGAAGTTGAGCACGTTGGTGATGTCGAACAGCCCGGCGAGCTCCTGACCGAAGCTTCCTGATTCGGTCTCGTCCAGATCGCCCATGAGTTCTTCCATTGCGGCGCCAAGGTCGAGGCTCATGCGCCTGATGAGGCCATCGGTGTCGATCCAGATGTCGAAGACGAGCTCATCGAGGCCGAAGTCTCCACCGCCGAACGCCCCACTGCCGAAGGGCAGGGCGTCCCCGGCGCCATCACCATCTCCGAATGAGGCGCTCGCCTCCGCCGCCAGGGCCGCTGCGTCGACGGTGAACCGGATGTGAGACACGGCCAAACCGTCGAGGTCGTCGGGGCCGACCATCTCAGCGCCGGTCACGTGCTCGATCATGTAGGTGTTGTCGTTGGGAACCGGGCACAGACCACCCACCGACGCCCCGCCAGGCACGGGTGAGGGGCACACGATTCCCATCTCGGCGGCCGCCGCGGCGTCGAGCGTGAACCAGCCCTCAGGCATTGCTGCGCCGACGAGTCCTTGCATCCCCTCGGGGACGACGAACTGCAGATACACGATGCCGTCGACCGACTGGATCTCGACTCCTGGACCCTCGCCATCGGGTCCCGTCATCTCCGCAAAACGCATCGTCATCGAGAAGTTCTGGTTGCCGTCTGTCTCGAATTCCAGGCCCACGCTCGCCAACTCGCCCATGTCCAAGCGCATGTCGCCGCGCACCGATGGCTCGGCGCTGTTCTCCAACGCAGCTATGAGCAAGCCCATTGCATCGGTCGGAAGCGCGGGCGCGGTCGTAGCCGGTGGCGCAGTGGTCGTGGGCGCCGCCGTAGTCGGGGGCGCTGCGGTGGTTGCGGGCGCGGAAGTCGCCTGCGACGCGGCGTCTCCCCCGTTTTCGTCGCCGGCGCCGCCACCGCATGCAGCGGCGACGAGCGCCACGGCCGCGATACCCGCCGCGAGTCTCGCCTTGCGAGCCTTCACGTACATCATCTCCTCGCCGGAGCGGGGGTGCCGTCTTGCGGGCACCGCTGACACAAACCGGCCTTCGGCCAGTATCTCAGCAGTTCATGTCCGCGACGGGTCACGTATTTCGCATTGTTGCCGATGGAATTCGGGCCGAGAACAGTCGAGCTGCAACGGGTCGCTCACAGCGGGTGGGCGCCTGGGTCCATGCCGAGGCGGGTGCGGCCGTAGGCCTCGCCGACCGTGTCGAGATCGGCGACTTGGTGCTGGGAGGCCATGGTCGCGTCGCGGAACGCCTGCTGCAGGCGGCTGCCGTCGAACACGGCTCGCCCGCCGGCGGCGGTAGTGACGCGGTCGAGTGCCCGACGGCACAGCTCGATGGCGTAGCTGCCCTGGTACTTCGCCTGGGCTCGCAGCTCTTTGGAATCGGCGCCCTCGGTGGCCTGGCGCAGCAGCCCGAGGGTGTCATCGATCAGCAGCTCGGCCGAGCGCACTTCGGTGTTGGCCTCCGCCAGGCGCATGTGCAGACCTGGGCGCTTGGACTTCGACGACCCCATGTAACGGTCGTCCTGCACGCCGAAACGCTCGGCGGCATCATCGAGGCCGGCGCGGGCGAGCCCGAGTGCGGTCGAGGCGACGTGCACAGACAAGCCGGGCAAGATCGGCGTGCGGTAGACGCTGGTGCGGTGTCGGCTCGACCACGGCGAGCGGCCGCCGAGCAGATCGCCCGAGTCGATCGTGCGGTGCGTCGGCACGAAGGCCTGCTCCGCGACCACGTCGCACGAGCCGCTGCCGCGCAGGCCGATCGCATACCAGTTGTCGTCGACGGTGATGTCCTCGCGGGGAATGACCACATGCAGCAGGCGGGGGCGCTCGCCCTGTGCGAGCACTTGGGAGCCCAGCAGGAACCACTCGCCCCAGATAGCGCCGCTGGTGAACGGCCAGCGGCCGTCGATGAGCCAGCCGCCGTCGCACTCGGTTGCAGAGCCGACCGGGGCCAGCGAGCCGGGCACGATGGTGTCGGGATTGGCCCCATAGACCTCGTCCTGCAACTCCTCGGTCATCGAGCCCAGCATCCAGCTGTGCCCGACCAGCACCATCAGCACCCACGCCGCGGCGCCGTCGTACAGGGCGGCCTCGCGCACATTGGCGACCATGTCGGCGAATTCCCGCTCGTCGCCCCCGGCTCGTTCGGGCACGAGCAAGCGCAGCGCGCCCGAGTTGCGCAGTGCCCCCAGCGCTCCTTCGGCGAGACGACGGTGCTCCTCGTTCCAAGCTGCGTGGCTGGCCAGCACGGCACCGGTGCGCTCGTCGATGCGCAGATCCCGGCCCGAGCTGCCCGTCCCGTTCGAGCTATTCGAACCCGTCACTTCAGCAGCCGTCATCTCACTATTCCTACTGCACTTCGCACGACGACTTCCCGAGACGACTGCCTGGTTCGCCTCGTTGGTTCGCTCTGCTGGGATGGCCGTCCTTACTTCACTATTCCGGCGGAGCGGAGTTCGGCGATGCTGTCGGGTGTCCTGCCGAGCTCGGCGAGGATCGCGTCGGTGTCGGTGCCGCGCTGGACGGCGTGGCGCAGCTCGGGCGTGCCGCCGGCGAAGAGCGCGGCGGGGCGGTTCTGGCGGATCCGGCCGACGATGGGGTGGTCCACCTCGCGGATCACCCCCGTGTGCTGCACCTGGACGTCGTTTGCGACCTCGTCGGGCCGCAGCGCCGGCGCAACGGGCACGTCGGCCGCGATGAGCCGCTCGACAACGTCGTCGCGGGCCACATCGGCCACCACGTCGCCGAGCGCGTCGAGCATCTCGCTGAAATGAGCGGCCCGTGACCCCGCTTCAGCGAAGCGAGGGTCGCTCAGCAGGTCGGGCCGGTCGAACGCATCGGCCACGCCCTTCCATTGCCCATCGGTGAGCGGCATGACCGCCACATGGCCGTCCCGACAGCGCAGCAGCTTGTAGCCGTACAGCGGGTTGGGCCGGTGGTCGGCGTCGTCGGCCAGCACGACCTGCTCCATCATCGAGTCGGGCCACATGAAGCTGACTGCGGCGTCCAGCAGGGACAGCTCGACGTGCTCGCCCTCACCGGTCCGCTCTCGATTGAACAGCGCTGCACACACCGCCTGGGTCCAGGTGAGCGAGGTGACCTTGTCGGGGACGAAGCTCCTCACGAACTGCGGTTCGTCGTCGCCGCCCTGCACGGCGGCGATCCCGGTCCAAGCCTGGATGACGGCATCGTAGGCAGGCCGGTTCGAGTACGGCCCGTCGCGGCCGAAGCCGCTGATCGACACGTAGATGATGTTCGGGTTGCGCCTGCGCAGGTCGGCCTCGCCGATGCCGAGCCGTTCAGCGACGCCAGGGCGGTACGCCTGCACGAACACATCGGCAGTCGCCAGCAGGTCAGCCATGACCTCCCGGCCCGCTTCGGAGGCGATGTCCATGCACAGCGACCGCTTGCCAGCATTCAGATTGGCGAACCAGCCCGACATCCCGCCCCGACTCGACCCAAACATGCGCAGCGGGTCGCCGACGACCATGTCCTCGACTTTGATCACCTCGGCGCCCTGAGAGGCCAGCAGGTGCGTGCCGCCGGGCGCAGCAATGAAGGTGGCGATTTCGACGACCCGGATGCCGGCAAGCGGTCCGGCGCCGCTGGGGTGCTGCGCGTCAGTCTGCACTCGGTCTCGTGCCTCCATGTATGCCTGCGCCTAGGGGAAGCAAGAGCCGTTGCGGATCTTGCTCGGCATCCAGCCGAAGATTGACGCGCCCCTTCCCCCGAAGGCCGTGAAGCCGCCAAGAGCCGACAGGCCGACCGAGTTCGCGCCGCCGAACGAGACGATCCCGATGCTGTTGAAGCCGCCGATGCTGATCACGCCGATGGAGTTGGCGCCGCCGATCGTGACGATGCCGATCGCATTCCACCCGCCGATCGCCACGATCCCGATGGCGTTGTGCGTTCCGATGGCAATGCCGAGGCTGGTCTCGGATCTTGCGACGTTGTCGAGGGCACCCCACTGCGTCAGCAGGAACATCAGGGCAACGCCGCCGAAAACGGCGAGCGCCCACACCATGGTGGCGCCTGCCGGCGAGAATCGGTCTTGGCCGTCCGCGGGAAGTGTCATCGCGGCCTCCCTGTTCTCAAACCGCCGGCCGCTGCGAACCTACTCCCCCGGCCCGAAGCCGACTGATCCACCGGGCGGGTGCTCGGCGCACGCTGGCCTCGATGCGCAGCCCCGGCCTCCTCGGCGCCGTTGTCATCGATGGGCAAAGCTGGCGGGATGGACATCCTCGTCATCGGGGGCACGGGTCCGACCGGGCCCCACATTGTGAACGGTCTGGTCGATCGCGGTCACACCGTGACGATCCTGCACACGGGGCGTCACGAGGTCGACACCATTCCTGCGCACCTCGAGCACATCCACACCGATCCGTTCGACGAGGACGCGTTCCGGTCTTCGATCGAGGGCCGCACGTTCGACGTCGTCTTCGCCATGTACGGGCGG
>LXNI01001961.1_pt1 | contig 15709 bp, 1 predicted proteins | sample 809091 | NCBI WGS metagenome assembly LXNI01 (sample SAMN04870527, study PRJNA318959) | sponge metagenome | biome: 01000161; feature: marine sponge reef; material: water | host: Sarcotragus foetidus | place: Greece: Milos, Mediterranean Sea | collected 2013-05-29 | depth 5-7 m | reverse complement strand
TCCGCAGCAGAAGTTCGATCAAGCCGCATAAGCCGGCTCACGCCCCAAACCAATCCGCCCCAAAACGCGCTCGTCGCTCAAAGCCGGCCTACCTACCCCTGCGGCCTTCGGCGGATGCATACACATCAAGAGCCAGTTCCTCATTGAGTCCGTCATCCTGACAATTACCGGTGGCGCGCTCGGCGTGGCGCTCGGCCTGGTGGTGACCTGGACGATCTGCCGCTTCACCGGCTGGGACTTCCTGATCTCGGAGCTTTCCGTGGCGAGCGGCCTCGGCACGGCGGCGGCGGTCGGCCTGTTCTTCGGGTTCCAGCCCGCCCACCAGGCCTCCAGGCTCGATCCCATCGCCGGACTCCAGGGCAAGTAGGAAGCCGCCGGGGTGGCGGGCCGAAGAGGCCCCGCGCCCCGTCGATGTCATGCGACCCGCGGAAGGCGGTTCGCTACTCCTTTCCTTCCGCCGGACTTCCGCCGGCCATCCGCGCCAGAGTTATCCTGACGCTCACCACCGCGTGTTGATCTCGAACCCGAGGGTATGCTCCGGTGCAGCCCCGTCATTTTCCCTGCGCGTCGCCTTCAGCCCGAAGGACATATCAGGCGCATTCCTTGCCGGGGTGAGGCGCCATCCGAGGCTGTAGTCGCGCGCGCCGGAGCCGAGGCCGAGGCCCATATGCGGGCTGCCGGTGAAGCGCCCCGAGAAGGCCGGCAAGCCGTATGCGCCCTCGGCGGACCAGCGGCTCCCGGAGGTTGCTCCGGAGCCTGTGCGCTCGCTGAGCGGATCGGCCTGGAACAGCGCGTCGAGCCCACCCGTGACCGTTCCGCCCCAGTCCTGGCGCAGCGCGAGCGACAGGCCGCGCTTCGTCGCCGGGTTGGGATCGAAGGCGAGCGAGGCGGCAAAGCCCCGGTCCTTCAGCCCTTCTGCATCATGTGTCACGAGCATACGGCCCGAGAGGTCGAGCGACAGGCCGAGTGTCGGGTCGACCCAGGCCAGCCCGCCGCCGACCTCCACCCCGAAGCCGGTCTCGGCATCGCCGCCGTCATGGCGCAGTCCCACCTCCAGCTTCGGCGCAACGCTTGCCCCGGAGCCGCGAGACCCCGACCCGGGATCGCCTGCCAGCGCCACCGTCCAGCTGCCCTCCAGACCCAGACGCAGCCGGGTCACGTCGGAGTCCGATGCCGCCAGTTCGCGCGTTCTGTCCGAGGAAGTCCGTGCCCACAGCGCATCCGCGGTCAGGGCCAGGCCCGATCCAGGCAGCAGGTCGCCGCGCATACCCGTCGCGGCCATGGTCCAGGAGATATCCGACTTCAGCGCCCTGCCCATGGCGGGCTTCAGCACCACCTCGCCCACGCCGTGACCGAGCGCGCCCCAGAGCTTCAGCCGCTCCGAGGCTTGCAACGATGCATACGGGATCGCCGCCGTCAGCACCGCCTCCACCCTGCCGTCGCCTTCCCGGACCGCTCCGTCGCAGGGAACCTTCTCTTCCTCACCGGCCGGGCAGGTCCGGGAGGCCGGGCGGGGATCGGCATCGCCGCTGTGCGCGAAGCCGCCTTTGCCCGCATTCTGCATCAGCGCCATGCCGACCAACCACCTGCCCCTGGCATAGTCGGTGCCCAGAATGGCCGTGGTCGTCTCGCCGGCGAGCGAGAAGGCGCCTTCCCTGCCGTCGAAGCCCGACTGCGCGGCCTGGCCCCAGAAGGCGAGGCTGCCATCATTGGTATCCTGCTCCCCTGTCAGCGTGAAGCGGCTTCCCAGCAACAGGTCACGACCCGCGACTTTCCGCACTGTGCCCGATGCCAGCTCATTGCCGAACAGCCGGTCGATGTCCGACGGTCCCGATCCGGACAATGATCCGGGGGACTGCACGCCAGGGGCTTTGGCGGCCCCGGGCCCGCCGCCCGTGAATACGAGCGCCTGTCCGGCGAAACTGCCCTCGAAGCCCGCGCGGCGCGGCGCCTCCACGCGCTTTGCAATGCCGTCCAGCGCCTGCTCTGCCGCCATGCGCCCGAACCGCGCCAGCCAGGCGGCGGGCATCGGGTCCGAGTTGACGATGGTGCCTGTCGCCTCGGCGCGGGAGAGCGCTGCGCCCTGAGGGGACGAGAGCACGAGCGTCATTGTCTCGGCGCCTTCGTCGTGCCCGTCGTCATGGACCGGCACCTCGACCGTCCGCACGGTCTCTCCGGGCGCGAAGGCGAGCGCGCCCGACACGGCACGGTAGTCCGCTCCCGCCGTCGCGGTGCCATCTGCGCTCGCATAGGCGACCGTCACGGTGTGCGTACGACCGCCCGCCGCCTCGACGAGGCGCACCTCGAACGCGAGCGCCGCCCCGGGCGCTTCCGTTGTGCGCGCATCCTCGACCCGGAAGCCGGGCGCCTCCGCCCGATGCGCCTGCGCGCCCGGCGCCGTTTCGGGGAGCGCGCTGCCGAAGAGCGCCCGCCCAATGCGTTTGGCCTCGGTGCGCTCCGCCTCGCCAAGCGCCGCCCAGTTCCGGCACCACGGACTTTCGGCGGCGGCCGTGCGCCCCGCACCGACCGCGACGCGGCGGAGCCGGCACCCGAGCCCGTCCCACCACGCGGCGAGGGACGAGTGGGCGCCACCGCCGGCGAGCGCCACCGCGGCGCCGGCCGCAAGCGAACGCACCCTGGGGGCGAGCGATGCGTATGCGCGCCCCACCGCCGCGGCGTGGGCGGCCCGCTTCTCCGCCGCCAGCCCCTCGCCGTAAAGCGCCCGCACCCGTGCATCGACCCCGAGCGCCGACCACCATGCACCTGCTCTCTCCATGCACTCGAGGGCCGCCGCCACGGGCGCCCAGCGTTGCCAGCCGCGGTCCGTGTAGCCCTCTGCCTCGGCGCGTGTCACCCGCTGCGCACCGGCGGCGCCGGCGAAGGTGTCGAGGACCCGCTGCCAGCGCCTCACATGCTCGGCGCCCTGGTGCGTCTCCTGCGCATGGCCTTCGATGGCCGACTGCAGCGAGGCGGCGATGCAGGCGGTCGGCGCGAGGGTCTGCCGGGTTGCGGGCGCCGCGTCCTGCATTGCCGCGCTCGGCGCCGCCTGGCTCGACGGGGTCGCGCTGCCCAGGCATTCGAGCGCCGCAATCACCGGGGTCCACTGGTCGGTGGACAAGCCGTTCTGCGCGCGCCGGTCGTGAATCTCCGTCACCTCCGCGAGCGAGACGGCATTCGGCTGGCCGGTGAGCGCGTTCTTCACCCGCGTCCAGCGCTCCGAGCCGGTCTCCTGGATACGGTCTTCCACGTCGGCCAGCAGGGCATCGGAGACGCAAGCGGTGGGCTGCAGCGCATCCTCCTGCTGCGCCGTGCTCCCCTGCCCGTCGTCGTCGCGGATGGTGCCGAGCGCCTTGCCGCGCGCAATCCACCCGGGCTCGGGGGAGAGCAGCTCGAAATACAGGGTCTCATCGCCCTCGGCTTGTGCATCGTCGATGACAGGGACCCGTATCCGTTTCTCCGTCTCCCCGGGATCGAAGAACACCATGCCGGTCGTGCCGCGGTAGTCCTTGCCGTCCCCTGCCGTGCCGTCGCGCACCCGCCCGATGGCGCGCACCCGCCGATTGCCCACCTTGCGCTCAAGGGTCACCACGAACTCGAGGAACGCATCCGGTCCCTCCCGCACCTCGGCATCGGCGACCGAGAGTACTCCGAGATCGCCCGTCTCGTTGTCGACGATCTCGACCAGCGCCTCCTCGTCGGGCCGTTCGGCACGATCATATGAATTGTCGTATGCACTCGAGACGATCACACTCATCTTGCCGTGTTTCTGGGCGCGGCCGTCATCCACGATGGCGATGCTGAACGTGGTGGTCACGGCGCCCGCGGGCAGGGTCACGTCAAGGGACTCGAAGCCACCGCGCACGTTCTCATCGAAGGCGTAGGCAGGGGTGGTGTCGAAATCGCAGCACATGCCCAGGTAGAAATCGATGTTCAGGTCGCGCGCGGGCGCTTTCGATGCGGTGAAGGTGAACTCGGCGGTCTTGCCCTCCATCACGCTGTCCGGGCCGGAGACCGACAAGATGATGTCCGCCGGCACCGACTGTACCGGATCGTTTTCCCCAACGCCCACGGAGTCGTACCAGGTGAAGCGCGCGAGGTCGTCATTGGCCGTGTGGTCGATGCGATACGTATCGCTCTCGACAATCTGCGCGTTGATGGACTTGTTGCCGCGTCTGGTGCCCGTGCCATGAACCGCATCGTCATCGGCGGTCTGCACCTTGAAGCTGACCGATGTCTGTCCCCGGGGCAGCGTGACCGTTCTGACGCCTTCCTCGCCCTTGGCCAGCATTTCCCCCGTGCCGATGCAGCAATCCACGTAGCCCACCTCGACCTTCACCGGCACATCGACCGCCGACACCCGATCCGCCTCGATCGTGAACGTCGCCGCCTCGCCTTCGCCGATATGGTCTTCGCTGGCCGTCAGGGTGAGGGTCGGCACGCCGATGACGCGGGTGCGAAGCGGCGGCGTCTTGGCGTTCGCGTATTTCGGATCGGCGCTGCGCAGGGCGGTCTCAAGGTCAATCTCGCCGTCCTCCATGCCGTGGACGGTGACCGCCCGGGGCATGTTCCAGTTCTCCGGCGTGAACAGCAGATCGACGCTTTGCCCCCGCGGGCTCGCGCTCAGCTCTGCCACGTTCCGGTTGCTGCTTGTGAGAGTCACGGTCGTGTCCGCCGTCGGCTGCGAGCGCAGGCTCACAAAGAAGACGCTGGTCTCGTCCTTCTCGACCCGGATCGTGTCGACCGAGAAGTGCACGCCTGCCGTGTCGTCGTCGGTGATGGTGCCGGTGCCGTCGAGGGTCGCCGCGTTGTTCGCAAAGCCCGCATTGGCCGGCGAGGAGAGGCGCAGCTTGAGGGTTTCGTTGTCCTCGTCCACGTCGTCGCCGTTGACCGTCACGTCGACGGTCTTGCTGGTGTCGCCCGCCGCGAAGGTGAGCATGCCGGCGGGGAGCGCCTTGTAGTCCGTGCCGGAGATCGCCGTGCCACCGGATTGTTCGGCATAGGCGACGGTCACCTGCTTGCCGCTCGCGGCGTCGAGGCTGACGGTAAAGCGCAAGGTGGCGGTTGCGCCGCTGTTTTTCTCTTTGACGCTCGGGCTGTCGATGGAGAGCACCGGCGCATCGTCATTGTCAGTGATGGTGATACGCGCGGGGGCAATGGTCAGACCGCTGGCAGTGCCGGTGACGCTGAGCGTCTCGTCGGCCTCGTCGAGGGCGTCGTCGGTCGGGTCGAGGCTGAAGGTCTTCCCGGCGCTCATTTCCATCGCATTGATGGTGAGGGCGAAGTCGGCGACCTTGGCATAGTCGGCGCCTTCGACCGCTGTGTCGGCATCCACGCCGACCTTGACGCTGAGCGTGGTGTCGGTTGCGTATGCGGTGCCGCCGTTTACCGTCGCCGTCACCTTGACCGTGGCGGTGGGGGCGTTCTCGGCGATGGTGGTGGTATCCACGGTCAACGTGATGCCGGTAGGGGCAGAATCGTCATCGGTGATGTCGAAGCTCGCCGTGCCGGAGCCGGAGGCGCCGCCGCCGAGGTTGGTGCCCGAGCTGGCGTTGAGTGTGCCGAGGCCCACCGTGACCGACTCCGAATCGCCCTCGTCAGTGGCGTCGGCCTGTGCCGTGAGGATGACCGTCGCGGTGCTCGCGGCGCCGTCCACGCCGGAGAAGGCGATTGAGGGCGGACTGGCCGCAAGGTCGGTGCTCGCCAGGTTCGCGTAGGTGACGCCCGTGGGGGTCGTGTTCGGCGCGGCGAGCGTGTAATCGGCGCCGAACGTGGCACTGCCTGCGAAGGTGAGCGGCACCGAGAGCGCCTCGTCGCCGGTGAGCGCACGGCCGAGTTCGACGGTGAGGATCTTCGTCCCGCCCGCCTCGTCGATGGCGCCGGTCGGGGCTGTGAGCTTGACCGTGGTCGCGTCGTTGTCGGAGATGGTGACGGTCTGGCTCGACCTGCTGGCGAGCTTCGCGTCGGCGCCGGCGGTGAGCGTGGCGGTGAAGGCTTCCTCGGGCTCGTCGGCGCTGTCGTCGGTGAGGCTGACATTGAAGCTCTTGCTGTTCTCCGAAGCCTTGAAGACGAGGTCGGTGCTGGCGATGGCGGTGAAGTCGCTGCCGCCGGTCGCCGTGCCATTGGCCGTCTGGTAGCTGACGGTCGCATCGACCAGGGTCGTGCCGGACTTCTGCACGGTGAGCGCGACCGTGCCGTCGTCCTCGTCCGCCGTCGTGGACGCCGCGGCGAAGGCGAAGCTCGGCGTGTCGGCCGCGTCGGTGATGGTGCCGGTGGCCGAGCCCGCCGTGGCGCTCAGATTGAAGTGGCTGGTGCTCGTCAGGGTCAGCGTGAAGTAGTGGTCGCCCTCATAGGTGCTGTCCTGGGTGGTCTTGATGCGGATGGTGCCGCTGCGCTGGCCCTGGGTGATCTTGAGCGTGGCGTTCTCCGGCGCCGCCGTGTAGTCGGCGCCGGTGGCGGTCTGGTGCGCCGCGTCGCCGGCCTTGCCGCGCCCGTTGGAGGTCTCGTAGCCGACAGTCACGCCGCCCGCCGGCGCCGGGTCCGGCAGGGTCACGGTGAAGTCCACATTGCCGCCTTCGGCCGCACTTGCGGCGGCGGTACTGACCATGGCGTCGTCGTCGAGGATGGGCACCGACGCCGAGCCGGTCGCACTGATGCCGCCGCCGAGGCCCACCGATGAGGGCGCGCGGGTGCTCGTTCCGTAGGCGATGGCCACGGTGCGGGCCGTGCGGTCGCTGTTGTTGACGGCGGTCAGGGTGAGCGTCGCCGTCCGCGCGCCGGCGCCGGAGAGCGTAACCTGTGGATGCTGGGCGCTGTTGGGCGCTGCAGTGCTCAAGGAAACGCCCGTGCCGCCATTCCCCTTCAGTCCGAGCGTATAGTGCGTTGTCTCCGTCGCGCCGGTGACGGTCAAAGGCACGGTAACGCTCTCGCCCGCCACCAGCGCCCGGCCGAGCGTGACGGTCACGTCCACCGCGCCACCCGCCTCGGCGATGCCGCCCGAGCCGGCGCGCGCCAGGACCACGCTCGTGGCGTCGTCATCGGTGATGGTTCCGGTGCCGTCGAGGGTGTTGCCGCTGCCCGAGAGGTCCGCATTGACGGCCGAGGACAGGCGCAGCTTCACCGTCTCGTTCAGCTCGTCGTCGGCATCGCCGGTGACGGTGATGTCGATGTCCCTGGTGCGGTCGCCTGCGGCAAAGGTCAGCATGCCGGCGGTGAGCGCCTGGTAGTCGGCGCCGGAGTCCGCCGTGCCGCCCGACTGCTCGGCATAGGCGACCGTCACCTGCCGGCCGCTCGCGGCGTCGAGACTGACGGTGAAGCGCAAGGTGGCGGTTTCGCCGCTGTGGCTCTCCGCGACGGTCGGGCTGTTGATCGAGAGCACCGGTTCGGTGTCGTTGTCGGTGATGGTGATGCGCGCGGGTGTCACCGTGATGTCGCCCGAGGTGCCGGTGACGCTCAGGGCCTCGGCGTCCTCGTCAAGAGGGTCGTCTGTCGGGTTGAGGCTGAAGGTCTTCCCGGCGCTCATTTCCATCGCATTGATGGTGAGTTCGAAGTCGGCGACATTGGCGTAGTCGGTGCCTTCGATCGCGGTGTCGGTGGACACGCCGACCTTGATGCTGACGGTCTTGTCGGACGAATACGCCGTGCCGCCGGTGACTGTGGCCGTGGCCCTGACGGTTGCCGTGGCGGCGTCCTCGGCAATGCTGGACTTGTCCACCGTCAGCGTGATGCCGCCCGGCGCATCGTCATCGTCATCAATGTTGAAGCTCGCCATGCCGGAGCCGGAGGCGCCGCCGTCGAGGTTGGTGCCGGAGTTGGCGTTGAGCGTGCCGAGGCCCACGGTCACGGATTCCGAGGCGCCCTCGTCGGTGGTGTCGTCGCTCGCCGTGAGGATGACGGTCGCGCTGCTCGCGGCCTTGTCCACGCCGGAGAAGGAGATGGTCGGTGGCGTGGCCGCGAGATCGGTGCTCGCGAGGTTCGAGTAGGTGACGCCCGTCGGTGTCGTGTTCGGCGCGGCGAGCGTGTAGTCGTCGCCGAATGCGGCGGTGCCTGCGAAGGTGAGCGGCACATCGAGCGTCTCGTCGCCGGTGAGCGCGCGGCCGAGCGTTACGGTGATGGTCCTGGTACCGGCGTCCTCGTCGATGGCGGTGGACGGGGCTGCGAGCGTCACCCTGGTGGCGTCGTTGTCGGTGATGTTGACGGTATGGCTCTTCGTGCTGCCGAGCTGCGCATCGGCGCCGGCGGTGAGATCCACGGTGAAGGTTTCCGCCGGCTCATCGGCGCTGTCATCGGTGAGGCTGACGCTGATGGTCTTGCTGGCCTCGGATGCCCCGAAGTCGAGGTCGGTGCTGTCGATGGCGGTGAAGTCGCTGCCGCCGGTGGCGGTGCCGTCGGTCGTCGCGTAGCTGACCGTGGCGTCAACGAGGGTGTCGCCGGTCTTGGCAACGGTCAGCGTCAGGGTGCCGTCGTCCTCGTCGGCGTCGGTGGAAGCGGCGGAGAAGGCGAAGGTCGGACGGTCAGCCGCGTCGGTGATAGTGCCGGTGGCCGAGCCCGCTATGGCGCTGATGTTGAAGGTGTCGGTGCTGTCGAGGGTCAGGGTGAAGTAGTGGTCGCCTTCGTAGGTGGTGTCCTGCGTGGTCGGGATGCTGATGGTGCCGGTGCGTGCGCCCTGGGCGATGGTGAGTGTCGCGTTCTGCGCCGCCGCGGTGTAGTCGGCGCCGGTCGCGGTCTGGTGGGTGGCGTCTGCATTGTTGCCCCGGCCGTCCGAGGTTGAATAATCGACCGTCACGCCGCTGCTCGGCGCGACTTCGGGCAGCGTCACCGTGAACACCACGGCGCTGCCTTCCGCGGCGTTCGCGGCGGCAACGCTGATCGTGGCGTCGTCGTCGATAATCGGCACCGAGGCCGAGCCGCTCGTGCTGATGCCCCCGGACAGGCCGGACGATGAGGGCGCGCGGGCGCTCGTCCCGTAGGCGATGGCCACGGTGCGGCTGGCATTGTCGGTGTTGGCCACCGCGGTCATGATGAGCGTCGCGACCCGAGCGCCTGCGCCGGAGAGCTTGACCGCCGGGTTCGCCGTGCCGTGCGGCGGCGTCGTGTCGAGCGAAACGCCCGTGCCGCCATTGTCCTTGAGCGCGAGCGTGTAATGCGTCTCAACCGTCGCGCCGGTGACACTGAGTGGCGCCGTCACGCTCTCGCCCGCCACCAGCGCCCGGCCGAGCGTGACGGTCACGTCCGCCGCGCCGCCGCTCTCCGCGATGCCGCCCGAGCCCGAGCGCGCGAGCGTCACCGTGGTCGCGTCGTCGTCCTTCACGTCCACGCTGGCCGCGTTGCTGCTCGACGCCACCGCGTAGCCCGTGCCGTTCTCGAGCGTCACCGTCACCGAGCCGTCGGGCTCGTCGACGCTGTCGGACGCGGTGCTGACCGTGTAGCTCTCGCTGGTCTTCCCGGCGCGGAAGGTGAAGGTCTGCGCACCCGTCGTGCCGCTGGTCGCGAACCCGGTGCTGCTCACCACATCCAGGTTCACCGTCAGGTCGGCGGCGGGCGCGATGTCGGCGTTCACCGTGTAGCCCGCCGCCGTGCCTTCCGTGACCGCCGCGCCCGCCGCGATGCCGAGTTCGGGCACATCGTCGTCGGTCACGGTGACGCTGACACTGCCGGCGTCGACGATGTCGTAGCCCATGTCGGTGGAGCTGGTCGCGTGGGAGATGGCAACGGTGCGGGCGTCGCCCGGGTTGTCGATGGCGTCATCGACACCGGTCACGGTGACGGTCTGCGCGATGTTCCAGGTGGAGGTGGTGAAGGTCAGCGTTTGCGTGCCGCCGACAGTGCCCCCGGCCTTGTTCACCCGGACGCCCGCACCTGCCGTCACCGTGACGGTCACGTCGTGGGAAGGCTCGGTCTCGAGCTTGATGTCGTAGCTGTCGGCGGCGCCCTCCTCGCTCACCGTGGTGCCGGCGCCCGACTCGGTGAACACGAGCCCGTAGGTCACGTCCTCAATGCTGAAACCCGCCAGGCTGTCTGTGGCATCCGCCCCGCCGTCGAGGCCGGTGTGCACGAGCGTGCCGAAGCCGATATCGACGGTTTCTGACGTCGCCTCTGCCGTCCCGACCTTGGCCGCCGTCAGGGTAAGGGTGGCGATGGTCGCCGTCGCGCCGGAGTCCGGGCCGGTGAACACCACGCTCGCGGTCCCGGTGTTCAGGTTGTTGTAGGCGACGCCGGCCGCCGTCGTGCCGGCCATCGTGTAATCCGTGCCGCGCACCGCCGTGCCGCCGAAGGTGAGCGGCACGCGCAGCGTCTCGCCACGCACCAGCCCGCGGCCGAGCGTCACCGTCAAGTCCCGCGTCTGGCCCTTCACGAGATTGCCCGCGGCGCCTGCAAGCACCACCGTCGTCGCATCGTTGTCGGCGACCTTCACCGTCAGTTCGCGCGCCTTCTGGTTCTGGTACCTCGCATCCGCCGAGGCGACCGTGTGGCCGATGACAACGGAACGGCCCTGGTCGTCGACCCCATCCTCGTCCGCCGTCACGGTGACCGTCTGCGCGTTCTTCCAGTTGGAACGGGTGAAGGTGAGCGTCTTCGATGCCGCAGGCGTTGTCGAACCGGCCGTGCTCACCCGGGCGCCGCTGCCGGCCGTGACCGTGACCGTCACATTCTGCGAGGGCGCTTGCGTCTTCCCGTCAAATTTCACCTTGTAGTCCGCAGTCCCGCCCTCGGTCACTGCCAGCCAGCCGGTCGAGAGCACCAGCTTGTCGACGTCGATCACGCGAAACAACGCGCCATTCTGACGGCGATCGGCCTCGATGCCGCCGCCGACATTGGTCAGGGCAGCCGAGTTCAACACCCGGAAGTTCACCGTGACCTTCGCATCGGTCTGGTCGTTGGGGCTGCGCTCGGCCCTCGCGGTCAGCTTCAGCGTGGCGCTATGCTCCGTGCCCGGGCCGCCCTTGAACTCCACGGCATAGTTGGCCGCATTCGGCGGCGTGCGCTGGCCCGCCAGTTCGGCGCTGCCCGGGCCGAACAGCCGCACACCGGACGCCAGCTGCTGCGTATCGGTGAGGGTCCCGATATCCGCGCCCGTTGCGTGGACAACCACGTCGCGCCGGTTCAGCGCACCGGACAGGAAGTCCCTGGCCTTCGTCGCGAAGCGCAGCGGCACCGTCACCCGCTCGCCTTCCACCAGCGCCCGGGACAGCGCCACCACCAGTTCTCCGGTCTTCGTCGGATCCCCCTCGGTCATGGAGCCGGAACCGCGGATCGACACGATGGTCGGCTCGTCGTCGGCCACCTCGATGGTGCTGGCACTGCTGTCCGTCACCCGGTAGCCCGTGCCGGCAGCGGCCGCCACCGTCAGGGTGCCGTCCGGCGTGTCGCCCGCCACATCGGTGGTCGCCGCCGTGGTGATCTCCGCGCTGCCGCTGACCGGCACCACCACCGACCCCGTCGCCGCCGCCACATAGCCGCCCGTGCCCGACACCGCGTAGGACACCGTCACCGGCGCGACGGTCGAGCCGAGCAGCCGCACCGTGAAGGTCGCCGCCTCGCCTTCGGTCACCGTCGCCTTCTTCGCCTCGATGCGCACCTCGGGCGCCTCATCGTCGAGCAGGCGGATGACCGCATCCTTGAAGGTGACGCCGGCCAGGGCGCCGGTCAGGCTGATCGTCTCCTCCGACTCCTGAGCGGCATCGTCCGTCGGCGTCAGCGTGAACTCGACATGGCCGCTCGCGGCGCCCTCCCTGATGGTGATCGTCTGGTCGGGAACATCCGCGTAGTCCGTCCCTTCCACAGCGCTGTCGCCGGGTTCGCCCACCTTGACCGTCACCGCCCGATCCGAATCGAACCGCGCGCCGCCGTCGATGGTCGCCGTCACCCGCACCGTCTTCGGTCCGCCGTCCTCGGCCACGGTGTCCGTGTCCACCGACAGCGTGATCGCCGACGGCGACCCGTCATCGTCGGTGACCACCACGCTCGCCGTGGACGCTTCCGCGCTCAGCGCATAGCCGGCGCCTGCCACAAGGCTCACCTTGACCGCGCCCGGGTCCTCCGCCGTGGCGTCGTCATCGGTCCGGACCGCGTAGGTCGCCTCGGTCTGCCCGGCAAGCAAGGTGACCTGCTTGCTGCCGGTCTCACCCGCCGCCGCGACATCGCCTTGCTGCGCGACGGTCAGCGACACCGTCACATCGTTCGCCGGCGCGAAGTCGGCGCTGACCGTGAACCCGGCGTCGCTGCCTTCGCCCACCTCGGGCGCCGCCGCACTCACGCTCACCACCGGCTCGGCCCCGTCGATGACAACCGTCGAGAGCACGCGACTCGCATCGATGTCATAGCCGTCACCGGGGAGCAGCACCGCCCGCACATGGCCGTCGGCTTCATCGCCATTGTTGTCGGATGTCCCGATCGGCAGCGTCACGCTCGAGCTGCCGCCCGCGAGCACGAGGTCATACTCCCGGATCGCGGTCGGGGTCACATAATTGCCGCCTTGCGTGACCCGGACCTTCAGCGGCAGGTCGTTCTCCACCGCGGCATCGGCGCTGAGCGTGAACACCACGGTCTCGCCTTCATGCACCTCCTCAGCCGCCTCGACGCCGACCGTCACCGGATTGGCGTCGGCAATCTCGACCCTGGTCGTGGCGGCAGCACCGATCTTCGCATGCGCGCCCGCGGTCAGCGCCAGCATGACGTGCTCACCAATGTCGCTGACACCGTCGTCCACGGCCTGCACCACGAACCGCTGCCGGGTCGGCCCGCCCGGAGCAAAGGTCAGCGAGCCGCTCGCGCCTGTGTAATCGCCGGCCCCGGCCGTGTCGCCGTCGCCGGCCGGCGCGTAGCTCACCACCGCCGGCAGCAGCGAGGTCGTGCTGCCTCCTTGCGCGACGCTCAGCCGAACGGTGCCGCCCTCGCTCACCCGGTATTGTCCGCTCTCGAACACATATTCCGGCAGGTCGGCGTCGTCGGTGATCGTGCCCACCGCCTCGTAGTCGGTGGGGTGCAACGGACCGTGGGTGCTCGAGGTGAGTTGCACCGTGAACCGGTGGTCCGACTCATAGACGTTGTCGTCCACCGTCGGCACCGAAATCGTGCCGCTCGACTGCCCTTCAGCAATCGTGACCGCACCGCCGCGCGCCCCCCGGAAATCATCGGGCGCCGTTGCGCGGGAATACACAGCACCACCCGTGCCCTCGGCGATGGCGTAGCGCACCGTCACGCCGCCCGCCGGCGCCGCGTTCGGCAACGTCACCGTGAATACCAGCGCCTCGCCCTCGGCCGCAGACGCGTCCGAGATGGCGACGCCCACATCGTTGTCAAGCAGCGTCAGTACAGCCGCATTGCTGGCGCTCGACGCCGTCACCGTGCCGGTCAGTTGCGTCTGGAGACTGGCGTCGGACAGATTGCCCAAAGCGACCGTGAAGGTGTCGTCCGTCGTGTTGCCGTCGTCCTGACCGGTCGCGCCGATCCGGACCTCGGCCACCTGCTCGGCGCCCGAACCGCCGGTGAAACGCACCTTCGGCGATGCGATGGCCGCGTCATGCAGCGACACCCCGGCGCCGGTCGCCGACAGCACCTGGATGTGCGGCCGGGACCCGCCCGGCAGCGACAGGCCGCTCGTCGTGGAAAAGGCGAGCGGCACCTCCACCACCTCGCCCGCCTCCAGATCGCGCTCCAGTGTCACCTTCACCGACGCCCGGTCGCTTGAGCTTTCCTCCAGTATTGTGAGATCGCTGCCGCCCGTGAGCGACACCGTGAACGGATTGTCGTCGTCGAACAGCGTCAGTGTCGCGAGGTTGTCGCCGGCGGCCGCGGTCACCGCCTCGCCCACATTCGTGCCCAGCCCGCCATCGTCCAGATTGCCGAGCCCGACCGTGAAGGTGTCGTCGCTGGTATCGCCGTCCTCCCGGTTCGTCGCGGCCATCTCGACCGTCGCCACCTGCCCGGTGCCCGCGCCGCCGGTGAAGCGCACCACCGGCGCCGTCGTCGTCGCATCGCGCAGCGTCACGCCCGCGCCGGTCGCCGACAGCACCTGGATGTGCGGCTGCGACGCGCCCGGCAGCGCCACGCCGCTGGTCGAGGCGAATGCCAGCGGCACGTCCACAATCTCGCCCGCCGTCAGGTCGCGCTCCAGTGTCACTGTAACAGTCGCGGTGTCGCTCGGAAGCTGCTCGACCAGGACCAGGTCGCCGCCGCCCGCCAGCGACACCTCGAATGCCTCCTGGTTGTCCACCAGCGTCAGCCTCGCCTGGTTGCTGCCGCCGGTCGCCACCACGCCGCCCGACACCGTCGTGCCCAGTGTCGCCGCGGCCAGGTCGCCGAGCCCGACCGTGAACGCGTCATCCGTCAGATTGGCGTCGCCGGTGGCCGTCGCCGCCATCTCGACCGTGGCGACCCGCTCGACGCCCGCGCCGCCGGTGAAGCGCACCACCGGCACCGCCGTGGTCGCGCCTTGCAAGGTCACGCCCGTACCGCGCGCCGACACAGTGATGTGCGGCTGCGCTGCGCCGGGCAGCGCCACGCCGTCGGTCGTTGCGAAGGCGAGCGGCACATCCACCACCTCGCCGGCCGCCAGATCGCGACCGAGCGTCACGGTCACCGACGCCTTGTCGCCCGGCGCCTGCTCGCGCAGGCTCAGGTCGTCGCCGAATGTCAGCGACACCGGGGTCGCGATGTTGTCCACCACCGCAACACGCGCCGTAGCGCCGCCGTAGCGCGTCGCCAGCACTGCCGTCACCGCGCCGTCCGGACGGTCCTCGCTGAAGGGCTTCGTGCCCACGCTGAAGCGCCCGTTGCCGCCGGCCGGCACGATGATCTTCCGCTTCTGGAACTCACCGGCGGCAATCACATCGCCGCCATCGCCGATGATCACCTCGACCGCCACGTCGCCGCCGAGGGCATTGGCGGCGCTCACCGTGAATGCGGCCGCATTGCCGCCGACCACGCTCGCCGCGACCGGCGCGACGGTGAACGACGCCCCGCTGATGCGCGCCGGCGCCGTATCCACCGTCACCGAAATCGCCGCGACGCCATATTCAGCGCCTTCGCTGGAGCCATCCCCGCCATAGCCCCTCGCCACCGACTTCACCTCGTGGCTCACCGTCGCGCGCCCAGGCGACAGTCCCGCCACCTCGATCGTCTTCTCCGTGTTCCACTCGTTCGGCTGGAAGGTGACCGCCGCGCCCGCCCGGAGCACCGCGCCGCTGTCCGACACCCGCGGCGTGAGGGTCACCGCATGGGTCGGGCGGCTCTGCAGGCGCAGCTTGTATTCAGCCGTGCCGCCTTCGGACAGCTGCAGCGCGCGCGTCGATGCCATCACCCCATGACCGGCGTCGCGGACGGTGACGCTCACATCCGGCACGCTGGACACGCCCGTGTAGCCGCTCACCGCATGCGTGATCGTGACGTCATTGCCCTGGATCGCGTCCGCGTCGGCCAGGGCGGTGACCTCCACCGCCTGCGCCTCGCTCCAGATCGTGTCACCGCTCGCGGTGAAGGTGAGCTGCGCCGGTTCGACCCGCACCCTGCCGGCATCGCCGGAGGTGATGTCCACCGTTACCGTCTGGCCGGGGTCGCTGTCGAGCCAGAGGTGGTAGCGCCCCGGCGCGCCGTTCTCCACCACCGTCAAGGCGGTCGGACTGACGCTGACGCCCGGATCGGCAGGAGCCACCGGATCGCGCAACTGAATCACCGCCGACTCGCCTTTGGCCACCGTGCCCGAAACACCGCT
>LXNI01001959.1_pt1 | contig 15723 bp, 13 predicted proteins | sample 809091 | NCBI WGS metagenome assembly LXNI01 (sample SAMN04870527, study PRJNA318959) | sponge metagenome | biome: 01000161; feature: marine sponge reef; material: water | host: Sarcotragus foetidus | place: Greece: Milos, Mediterranean Sea | collected 2013-05-29 | depth 5-7 m | reverse complement strand
CGGCGTACACCTTGACCGAAGGGGCACCATGGCGAAGGTAGAGGGCATAGTGGAGGAGATAAAAAGCACGGGAAGCGAGGTCAAGTTCTACAACGTAAACGTGGCCGACGCCGAGAAAAGGCAGGAAGTTATCGCGGATGTAAAAGATGTGGTACAGCAAGACGGTTCCCAGGTAAAGGTAATGATACACTCCGTAGCTTTCGGGACGCTCAAGCACTATATTGCGGATGAACGCAGAGACGTTCTTAACACCAAGAACATCGACATGACGCTTGACGTAATGGCCCACAGCATCGTTTACTGGGCGCAGGATCTTGTTATGGAGGGATTGATGGGCGAGGGCGGAAGAATATTCGCCATGACGAGTGCGGGGAGCCACCAGGTCTGGCCCACATACGGCGCGGTGTCGGCCGCCAAGGCGGCCATAGAGGCCCACATACGGCAGCTTGCCGTTGAACTCGCGCCCCGCGGAATTACCGCAAACTCAATAATGGCCGGGGTAACAGACACTCCGGCGCTGAGAAAGATCCCGGGAAACGACAAGCTGATCGACTACGCTCTCAGGGCAAATCCTTCGGGAAGACTGACTACCACCGAAGACGTTGCAAAGGCCATCACGCTGCTCTCCCTTGACGAGGCCTCCTGGGTCACGGGTAACGTTATAGGGGTTGACGGCGGGGAAGACCTTGTTTAACGGGTCTGCTTGGTATACAGGGCACTTCATCTGGGGAGAATTCTCATTTTCCCTTTCGACTCAGGGGTTTTCGTCATACAAAGCTGTTTTTCGTGCCGTCAGAAGCAATTTCCCCCGTTCCATAACCGTTTCTCACCCCATTTTCTCCTTCACTCTCGCTTATCCCCCACTCACCGCTCCTTCAAGATAAACCAGCCGCCTCATGTTGTAAGCAAGATTCTTGAGCCCTATGTGCGCCCTGGCTCGCACAATCCCTATGCTCCGCAAAAGCCTCCCTCCCATGTCGTTGCTCTGCGCCAACTGCCCCGCAATTTGACGGAGGGGGGGGGTAGCAGATATGTTTTATTCCTGTATGAAGTCTGGCTGGAATAAAAGAGTATTTTTAGAAGTGCCTTAAAATCTAAAGGTTATGTTAAGTTATCGCAGAAGCAGGGATATTGACCTAGGAATTTTTCTGCTCAGAGTGGGTTTCGGCTTCTCAATGCTGATTTTCCACGGCTACGGGAAGTTGATCGGGGGGCCCGAGAAATGGGCTAAAGTCGGAGGGTCGTTGCAGACTTTCGGCATTGATTTTTCCCCGGTTTTCTTTGGTTTTATGGCGGCTTTTGCCGAGTTTTTCTGCTCGGCCTTCATAATCGCGGGAATTTTCTTTATGCCCGCGACTTTTCTTCTGTGCGTTAACATGATCGTGGCGGTTCTCTTCCACCTGTATCTTCCGGAAGAATCATCTGCAGCGGGATGGCAAGGGGCTTCAAACGCAATTGAATATCTTTTTGCCTACGTAGTGTTGATGATTACCGGTCCCGGAAGGTACAAGATAAACCTAGGCTGACGGTCTTCGTTGGTTTTTTCATCCAAACAACCTTTGGATTTTTAGGAGTGTAAGCTATAACCATGTCCAAAAACAGTAGAATCAGGTCCCTTATCTTATTTGCAGCTACAATGTCAGTCGCTTTGTTGCTGTCCGGTTGCCAGACTCTTAATTGGAACGAAAAATGGCAAAGCAACTTTATTGATCAAATGGCTGTGGCCAGAGACAGTCAGATGCTTAAAAACCTGGTGCGCATGCGCTATGGAACACCGCCTGTATTTACAACTGTTGGAACGGTAACGGAAAAATACAAACAGGCACCGAGTCAAGTTTCATTAACCGGCGCGGTAACCAGCGTCCTTGGTTCCTCAGTAGACGATAGTGCGAAAAGCGAAAATAATCTCTTAGGGCAGGTGGGAATAGGCGGCACCCGTGAAACTACCCTTCAATACAGTCCGCTTGTCGGCAAGGAACTGAATGAGACCATGAATCAACGTTTGGGACTGGGGACGGTATTTTATCTTACCCAGTCCGGGTTTTCGATAGAACGCGTTCTGGCAATAACGGTTGAGCGTTTTGGCCCTGCGTTAAATGCCCCGTTTGCATCCGGACCCACCCCGGATCATTTGCCAAAGCAGGAAGAATTCCAAAATTACGAAGCTATACTTGCCGCGTTAAAAGAATTGAGACAACAAAACAAAATAAGATTTCTCAATGCCAGCCCTGATGAGATATGTCCCTCTCCCGAAAACAAGAAAGAAGAATCGCCGAAAGAATTAATAGCCTGCTTTTTGGATGGCGACTTCGACTGTTCGTGCGAAAACAATAATGACCCGCAATGGAAAGAGTTGACGAATCTCTTGAAGATTGAAGATGGAAAAGGAATTTTAATACTGACCGACTCTGAAACCAGGTCCAGTTCCGAAATAAAAGTGAGAACCCGTTCATTGTTCGGAATAATGCATTATCTGTCGCAGAACGTAAAAGTACCCGATAGGGACAGGGAGATAGTCAAGATCTCAAAGACTAAGGACGGCGAAGGTTGCGGGGAAGAAAGCAAAAAGCGAGATGGTTGGGACTGCAGTCCCGCTGGACAGCGATTCGAAGTCATATCAGGCGATACGCGACCTCATCTGGTTTGTTCAAGTCCCCGAACTGGCGGAGACTGCGCTTCGGTCGTTGCCAGACATAATGGTCACTGGTTTTACATCGACGCCAAGGATCATAAGAGCAAAGCGACTTTCGCGCTGCTGACGAAGTTGTTTGAGATACAAATCTCTGGCAGGAAAACGAATCAAGGCATTCTTCTTGTTCAGTAATTTTAGGGAATTATACATTTGAGCAGAAAGACACTGGGATTCATGTAAAGCGGGGGCAGGGCAGTGAAGAGCTTGCAGAGGTAGGAAGCCGTATTCCGCTCTGGATTAAAGAAGCGCTTGCGATGCGTTACTCGATGTTGTCCGCTACTTTTTCGAGGTTTGTTTTTATTGCCCGAAGGAAGTTCGTTCCCATTATTTTCTCCACGACCCCAGCGGGATATCCTTTGCCGAGAAGATACTCAGAGAGTGCGGGAAGTTCGGATATGTGTCTCATTTCCTCCGGGAAATCCTTTACGGGCGCTCCGTCCATGTCGGTTCCCACTCCCACGTGATCTTCGCCGCAGACGCTTATAATGTGGTCTATATGGGCGTATATGTCCTCAAGGGTGGCCAAGCCTTCTGCCTGTCTTAGAAATTTTCCGTAGAAAACGACCCCAATCACCCCGCATCTTTCGGAAATGGCGCGAAGCTGCTCGTCACGAAGATTTCGGGGGTGGTCCACAAGGGCTCTTGAATTCGAGTGGGTCGCAATGGGTATGAGCTCGGTGAGTTCCACGCTTTCCCAGAAAGATTTTTCGTTCAGGTGGGAGAGATCAAGCGTGATGCCCAAGGCGTTCATCTGCCGTAGAAGCTCCTTTCCCTGCGAGGAGAGTCCCTTTTTGCTTTCGGGCCCGGACGCGTAGATGTTCCTGTTGTTCCAGGAGAGTCCGACGGCCCGGACACCTCTTTTCTGGTATTCGAGAAGATGTTCCGGGTTCGAGACGGGGTCCGCTCCCTCCATGAGAGTGAAAAACCCGATTTTCCCCCCTTCGCTCAGCGTGTCTATGTCCTTTCTGTCTTTTATCTGAAAGACGCTTTCTGAGTGCTCCCGGTATATGTCATCGTATACGTCAAGCTGGGCCATGGCCTCCGTTACCGAACCCTCGGGTTTATGCTTTGGGTGAATGAAGATGGTATTGAAAACGACCCTTGCCCCGCTCTGTTTGAGGCCGGGGAGGGTTATCATGCAGGGAACCTCGGGATTCTCAAAATCCCTTTTGTAGTGGCGTATGTGAAAGGCTATATCCTGGTGGGCGTCGATGGTGAAAAAAGTCGCGGGGGCAGGGGTTCCCCATCCTCCTCCCCCCGGAGTCTCGATCCTCACAGCTTCCCCGGCTTTTACAGAAACAGAGCATTTCGCGGGCAGTTTCTTCTCTTCACCACCCGACACAAGAGTGTTCTGCCCGCTCTTTCCGTCTTCTCCTCCCCGGGCTCCCCAGGGCCGTTTCTCCCTTCTCTCGGTTATAAGAGAAACATGAGAGTCCTCAAGGAACCTGTACTGCCTTACGATTCCGTCCCCGCCCGGGAACCTGCCTCTTCCTCCGGACCCCTTTCTTACGGAGTATGATTCCACCATTACGGGTAGTTCTCTCTCGATCGCTTCAACCGGCGTGTTAAGCGTGTTCGTCATGTGCGTGTGCACGGCGTTTGCTCCGCTTGCGTCTGACCGTCCTCCCATTCCGCCGGCTATGGTTTCGTAGTAGGCGTAGGAAGAGTCAGGAGGGGTATTTCCCGGAGAACCGAACGCCAGGTTGCTCATTGTTCCGGCGCTTGCCGCCTGTATCGTTTCCGGGATTGCCCGTGCGAGCGCTCCGAACACCACGTCCACTATCCTCTGGGACGTCTCGACGTTCCCGCCGACAACCGCGCTCGGGTATCGGGCGTTCAGAATGGAGTCCTCATCGACTTTGATTTCAATGGGCCTGAGCGTCCCCGAGTTAAGGGGCGTGTCTTCGACCGAGAGACACTGAAAACAGTAAAGAACCGCGGAAGTAGTCACGCTCAGGGGGGCGTTAAGACATCCCCTGACCTTTTTCGAGCTTCCCCTGAAATCCACGGTTGCGCCGCCCCCGTCTATTTTTATTCTTACCTTGATGGGTATGTCCCTTGTTCCCGCTCCGTCGTCTTCAAGGTAGTCGGTGAAGATGTAATCGCCATCCGGTATTTTCTCTATGGCCTTTCTCATGAGCCTCTCCCCGTAGTTGAGAAGCGCGGAAGCCGCAAGGTTTATTTTCTCTAGAGAATGTTTTTCAAGAAGCTCCCGCATCCTTTTCTCCCCGGTGTCAAGCGAGGCTATCTGCGCCCGAAGGTCCCCCTCTCTTTCCTCATGATCCCTGGTTGAGCGGATTATCTCCTGGAGCAGGGTCTCGCGCAGCACTCCCTCTTCACGTATCCGCGTCGGAGATATTATGATCCCCTCTTCGTGGATTGTCGTTGAAAGGGGCATGGATCCGGGGGTGCTGCCTCCTATGTCCGCGTGGTGGGCGCGCGAGGCGAGCAGAAACTCGGGGTTCCCGTCAACGAACACGGGCGCTATGCACGTTACGTCAGGAAGATGCGTTCCGCCGCGAAACGGGTCGTTAAGAATGAAAACGTCTCCCGGGGAGAGGTTCTCCGTCGCTACCGATCTCGCGGCAAACGACATTGACCCCAGGTGTATGGGGATATGGGCGGCTTGGGCGATCATGTCCCCGTCTGAGTTGAATATGGCGCAGGAGAGGTCCCTTCTTTCCTTTATGTTCGGAGAGAACCCGGCTCTTACCAGGACCGAGCCCATCTCCTCAGCGATTGTTCCGAGAAGATTGTTGAAAATCTCGAGTTCGAAAAGTTTGAGTTCCATACGGGCAAAATAATAACCAATTTGAGGATTGCCCGTGTGAGCAGTGGGATTCGCAGTGGTGGTTAAGACCGGGGGCGTTACGAGATCGCGCTACGGAGCGCCTCTCCCATCTCAGCCGGGCTCTTGCAGGTGGTGACTCCGGCGCGCTTAAGCGCCTGGAACTTGTCTTCGGCGCTTCCCGAACTCCCGGAAATAATGGCTCCCGCGTGACCCATTCTTTTCCCCTTGGGCGCCGTGGCTCCCGCGATGAAAGCCGCTATCGGCTTTGTAAAGCTCTGGCTTATGTACTCAGCCGCTTCTTCTTCATCCGATCCGCCGATTTCCCCTATCATTACCACCGCGTCTGTGTCAGGGTCGTTCTCAAACAGAGAAAGCGCGTCAATAAACGTGGTTCCGATAACGGGATCGCCTCCTATGCCTAAACAGGTCGATTGTCCTATGTCGAGGTTGGTAAGCTGCCAGACGGCCTCGTAGGTAAGTGTTCCGCTTCTTGAGATTATCCCCACTCTTCCGGGTTTATGAATGTACCCCGGCATTATTCCCACCTTGGCCTCTCCGGGTGTTATGACGCCCGGGCAGTTGGGTCCCACAAGCTTTGCGGGAGAACCCCTCATGTACTCCTTTACCCTTATCACGTCCAGGGTAGGTACTCCCTCGGTTATGCAGATCACAAGCTCTACGCCTGAATCAAGGGCCTCCAGCATTGAATCCATCGCGAATGCGGCAGGAACGAATACCAGGGACACATTCCCCCCGGTTTCCCGCACCGCTTCGTCCATGGTATCGAAAACCGGGAACCCTTCGACGCTGCTTCCGCCTTTTCCGGGTGTGACGCCGCCAACGACGTTGGTTCCGTACTCACGGCACTGCGTCGCGTGGAAAAGCCCCGCGCTTCCCGTTATCCCCTGCACGAGAACTTTGGAGTCTTTATTTACAAGAATGCTTATTTTTCCGGTTCTCCCTTTTGAGCTTCATTGTTTTTCAAATGAGGGGGAACTATAACATGCCTGTCCGTTTTTTCAAAGTCCTTCGCTGCATGTTTACAAAGATAGCGAGGGATATTTTACGGCCCCAAAACATCTTTGTTTGGAAGAGCGCTCCGCAGCGGCTCTTGGAACATTGTCGCCTGGTTAAGAGCAGCGACCCACAAGTGGTCTTCTGTGAGAGTCTTACCGGTCCTTCTAGGGTTTACCTTCTGTATCATACTGAAATCACTTACAAATTGTTATAATGCTGTTCATGGGCAAGCCGCCGCCCAGAACAGGCAGAATGATACAGGTATATAAAATCAGCTTTCCTGACGGATCGGCTTACGTTGGGCAGACAAGACAGCCGGTTTCCTGCCGGCTCACGCAACATCGGAGTTCGAATCCGTGCAATTCGATTCTGTACCGAAAGCTTCTGATAATGAAGCCGACTATTGAAATTCTCTCTCGCCACCGCAAGCAGGAAGTTGCCGACCGGGAGGAGAAAAAGTGGATCATGCGGCTTGAAAAACCGATAAACAGATACGTTGAGGGCAAGCAGATCAACGTAAATCCTCAAGCGCCGTCGCTGCGTGACAACAGGTGGCCCAAGGAAAGAAACCGGCGGGAGAGACCCAAGTACCCTCGTCGGGCCAGCGGTTATTACGTTTGTTCCTGGTGTTGGCGGAAACTTCCCGTGTCGGAATTCTATTCAGACTGCTGCAGGTCAGCCGGTCTTTCAAGCCGGTGCAAGAGATGTGTTGAAACCGAGAGCAGGGCCCGCCGGGAGGCGATAAAGAAAAGAGAGGATACTTCCGTCGCTTATTTTCAGACAAAGCTTGCGTGTCAGGCGTTGCGGAGGACCAAAACCCGACCGGTAGTTAGAGTTTTGCATGAAAAGTAAAAAACAAACAGGGGCCTAAACGTTAAAGTCGTTGTTTGTTATCGGATCAGGGTTTTTTTGTTGTCGTATTTTGTTGGCAAACCACGCCGTAAAAAAACATCTGGACACGAGTCTTGGAATCCAAGGGAATTCTATTCGATATTCTGGATCTGCTCCCGTATCTTCTCGAGTTCAAGGCGTATGTTTATGGTAAGGTGGGAGATTCCGGCGTCCTTGCATTTTGCCGATATCGTTCCCGCTTCCCTGTTCATTTCCTGGACCAGAAAATCAAGCTCTTTCCCCACTGGCCCCTTTTTCCTAGCGGTCTTCCTGAATTTTGAAATATGGGCCTCAAGCCTCACGATTTCTTCGTCAATCTCGCTTTTTTCCGTCACTATGGCTGCGGCTTCCTGAGAGATAAGAGGATCGCTCTTATGCCTTGAGGAGAAGATTTTCTCGATTTTCTCCTTCGTTTTCTTCTCGGATTTCTTTACGAAGTCCTTTCGTTTTTTCTTTACGCTGTTAACCGTTTTTCTTATGATTTCCAGGCGCCCGAGTATCGCCTTCTCAAGCTTCTGCCCCTCGGTTTCCCGGCTCTTGTTGAACTTTACGAGGGCTTTTGCGACCGTTTCCTTGATCCTGGATTCCGTCTCCCTTGAGATCTCGGGTGCGACGTGGTTCTCAAAAGAGTTCTCCATCATAAGCAGGTGCTCGATTCCTATCTCCGTTTTAAGTCCCAGGGCGGAATTAACCCTCTTAAGGGAACTGTGGTTTTCCCGGAGCACTTTTTCTGACAGACGCTGTTTTTCTCTCCGGTTTGCCTGCACGGAAAGCCTGAGCCTGAGCTTTCCCCTCTGAATAGAGTTTTTCATCCGGTCCTCAAGGGCGGTTTCCATCTGTAAAAACGATTCGGGGACGCTTGCCTTGACGTCAAGGAACCTGTGGTTCTCCGACCGTATGTCAACCAGGATCTTTCCGATTTCGGTGTTTACGGACGATTCCGCGAAGCCGGTCATACTTTTCATATATACGCCTCTTTCCTTTTCAGTATCAGTTTTCCTTTATTTCCAAAGCAGAATACCCGCAACGGGTTCCAATTCGCAACCGCCTCCGGGCGTGCAGAGAAAATCGCGCTGAGTCTTCCCGGAACTTGCCTGTACCATTTTTCTCATTTAACTTCTTAGATGATTCAAAGGACCCCCAGTCTCCGCTCCATGAGAAAAGCTTATCTTTTCGTTCTGCCATTGCTGCTTCTTTCTCTCTCCTGCGCCGTACCGGTGCGAGGTTCGGACCAAAGGAGGCCACAGCCGAAAGTTTCAGCTACCAGCGTCGTAATCTCTTTTCTTGAGGCGCTTAAGGAACGGGATTTTGAATCCGCTTACGACAAAATCCATATATTCAGCTCTGACCGCGAGGGTTACGTAAGCAGGTTTGAACTTCTTTACGAAAACTACGATATCAGGATAGTTGACTACAGGGTCTTGGCAACCCAGCTTTTTAAGGATACCGCCATAGTGGTCGCGGAGGTGGAGGTTGACTACAGAAGGCCGGGCGAGGACAAGCGCCTTAGAACTACATACAGAAACCGTTACGATCTCTCCATACCCGATAAAAGATGGAAAATAGTAAAGGACGAATGCATTGAGAACTGCAGTTACGGGCCGGAGGATGAAGGCGGAGACGGAGGAAGTTAGGGTGATAAAGATTGCGGTAGTCGGGGTGTGCGGGCGCATGGGAATGAGCGTGGCTTCGCTTGCCGGCGCTGACGGTGATATAGATCTCGTGGGAGCGACGGAGGTGGCGGGGCATGTTTCGGTAGGTCGCGACCTCGGGGATTTCATCGAGGGCGCGGGGCCGGGGGTGAGCGTGAGCGACAGCATTGAGGAGGCGGCCGGGGCTTCGGACGTGATAATTGATTTCACCGTTCCCGAGGCAACCCTTGCCCACGCCGAATATTCGGTCCGTAACGGAAAATCGATGGTCATAGGAACGACGGGCTTTACACAGGAGCAGAGGACAAAGCTCCTTGGGCTCCTTGAGCAGATACCGTGCGTTTTCGCTCCCAATATGAGCGTCGGCGTCAATATCCTTTTCGAGATATCAAGACAGGTGGCGTTTCATCTGGGAGAGAGCTACGACGCAGAGATCTTCGAGACTCATCACAGGGGGAAAGCTGATTCTCCGAGCGGAACGGCAATTGCGCTTGCAGAAGCCGTCGCCTCGGGCCTCGGGCGAGAACTTGGGGACGCGGCGAGATATGAAAGATACGGGCGGATAGGGGCGAGAGAGAAGGGGGAAATAGGTATTCAGACGCTTCGGGGAGGAGACGTGGTAGGGGATCACACCGTCATGTTCCTTGGCGACGGAGAGAGAGTGGAGCTCACCCACAAGGCGACTACCAGGGAGAATTTCTCTGCGGGCGCGCTTCGCGCGGCGAAATGGGTTCCGGGAAAACCCCCGGGAGTCTACACGATGCGGGACGTGCTGGGATTCTGATCCCGCAGCGTTTATCCACCATGTACAGGTTCAGGCTTATCGAGAAGGAAAGGAGCGGTTCCGCCAGGCTCGGGGAAATCCGCACTTCCCGTGAAACAGTTGCGACTCCTGCCTTCATGCCTGTGGCGACTCAGGGCGCGTGCAAGGCCATCTCTCCGCTTGATCTTCGCCGCCTAGGTTTCAGGATCCTTATAGCAAATGCCTACCATCTCTACTTAAGGCCCGGCACGGACGTGGTAAGTTCCCTAGGCGGGCTTCACAGCTACATGTCGTGGGACGGCGCGATCGTCACGGACAGTGGCGGTTACCAGGTCCTCAGCCTAGCGAAAAGCAGAAAGATCACGGAAGACGGAGTCTCTTTCCGCTCCCACATAGACGGAAGCGAACATTTCTTCTCGCCCCGCACCTCCATAGAAGTCCAGGAGGACCTGGGCTCTGACGTGATGATGTGTTTTGACGAGTGCCCGGCCCATGATTCTCCCTATGACTATATGGAGAAGTCGGTCTCTCTTACTACGCGCTGGGCGAAGTTTTGCAAGGAAGCGAGGCGGGACCGCTCCAGGGCCCTTTTCGGTATAGTGCAGGGAGGGGTGTATGAGGACCTTCGGGCGCGCTCCGCGGGAGAGCTTGTGGATATAGGCTTTGACGGTTACTCGATAGGGGGGCTTGGAATCGGCGAGTCAAGCGGGGCCACTTTTGAAATTACCGAGCTATGCGCGGGGCTTTTGCCCGAAGACAGTCTCCGCTACCTGATGGGCATCGGGACTCCGGGAGACATAGTAAGAGCGGTCTCGCTTGGAGTTGATCTTTTCGACTGCGTCATCCCGACCCGCAACGCTAGGAACGGAACTCTCTTTACAAGCCGGGGAAAAGTGGTTATAAAAAACTCCCGTTACGCGTACGACCGCTCCGCGCTTGACGAGAATTGCGGCTGTTACACGTGCGGAAATTTCTCAAGGTCGTATCTGAGGCATATATTCATGGCCGGAGAGATTCTCTCTCTTCAGCTTCTGACCCTTCATAACCTCTATTATTACTCCGAACTGATGAGAAAAATAAGGGAATCGATAAAAACCGACACTTTCAGGCAGTTCCGCTCGGAACTAAGCGATGCGGAGGAGGAATAGAAATTGAGAAAACTTGCTTTGGTCGCCACTTTGGCGCTTTTCGTTTCATCATGCATGCCTCCCGGAGCCGGGCAGGGAGGAGCGGGGGGAAGTACGTTCTCGGCCATACTTCCGTTTGTTGCCATATTCGCCCTTTTTTACTTTCTTATCATAAGACCCCAGCAGCGCCAGAGCCGTGAGCGAAAGCAGATGCTCGCCGAGGTAAAGAGGGGTGACAGTATTGTTACCACCGGCGGCATATACGGCAGGGTGATAAACGTTGACGGGGACGACCTCACGGTCGAAATAGCTAAAGGCATTAACATAAAGATGGCCCGCTCCGGTATCTCGGACAAGACCGAACCTGCGGCCGCTGACGGCAAATCCAAGGGGGCGGCTGATTAATGCAAGGCGTGTCCCGTGTCTGGGTTAGCGTTATCGTTCTTTTTTCCTTCCTCTCCGTAATACTCCTTACGCCGACCTTTATGGGTGATAGGCTTCCCTCGTGGTGGGGGAAAGTGTTCTCAAGCAAGGGGATGAGTCTCGGGCTTGATCTTGAAGGGGGAATATTCCTTCTTCTTGGCGTTGAGACCGAAGAGGGCGTGGAACAGGAAATGCTTATCGTGGAGGAGTCCCTGGTCTCGAAGTTCACGAAAGACAGGATCCTTGTGAAAAATTCCTCCGTTTCCGACGGAACCCTCACGGTCGGTCTTTTCCCGGGCGCGGATATAGACAAGGCGCTTGAGATTGCGCGCGAGGAATTTGAGGAGATAACGAATATAGATTCCGACGGTTTCCGGATCAGGCTTTCCGTAAAGCCGTCCTACGTGGACGAGCTTGAGCGAAACTCAATAGAACGTGTTCGCCACATAATAGAAAACCGCGTTAAGGATTTCGGTCTCGTGGAGCCGAGCATACAGAAATCAGGCGACGACAGAATCCTTGTGCAGGTGCCGGGAGCTTCCAAAAAAGACAGACAGAGAATAGTGAACCTGATTAAAAAGACGGCCGTTTTGGAATTCAAGACCGTACAGGCCGTCGGGGCGTTGAGGGAGAACCTCCTTGCGGCGGCCGAAGCTGAAAACGAAAAGGATGTCACGCAAAAGGGACTTGCCATCCATGGGGGAGACACCGGGAACGAGAACGAAAAGTTTTTTCTGACCGAGAGACTTGCGAGCGTGACCGGAGAGTATATCTCCGATGCGCGGATAACGTTTGATAACTATGGAAATCCGGCGGTCGGATTCACGTTCAAGGGAGAGGGTGCTAGCAGGTTCGGGAAGCTCACCGAAGACAATATCGGCGAGCGCCTCGCGATAGTTCTGGACGGCGTGATAAAGTCAGCACCCACCATCCAGGACAAGATAACCTACCAGGGCACCATAACAGGGACTTTCACCCCCGATGAGGCAAAAGACCTCGCGCTTATACTGAGGTCGGGTTCCCTTCCCGTTCCCGTAAGGGTGGAGCAGGAAAGAACCGTGGGTCCTTCCCTGGGACAGGACTCGATAGAAAAGGGAAGATTCTCCATGATCGTCGGCGCCATACTTGTTCTGGTGTTCATGGTCTTTTTCTACAGGGTCCAGGGCGTGGTAGCGAACGCCGCCTTGGTGCTCAACATACTTTTCATAATGGGTTTTCTCTCAGCCTTCGGGGTGACGCTTACGCTTCCGGGCATAGCAGGGCTTGTTCTTACGCTCGGCATGGCGGTTGATGGAAACATCATCATCTTCGAGAGGATAAAAGAGGAACTTGTTGCGGGGAAAACCGCTGTTCACTCGATTGAAACCGGGTACGCAAGGTCGCTTTGGACCATACTTGACGCGAACGTAACGACGCTTCTTACGGCACTTATACTCTTCTGGCTCGGCACGGGCCCCGTGAAGGGTTTCGCGGCAACCCTTTCAATTGGAATAGTGTCGACCGTTTTTAGCAATCTCGTGGTGGCGAGAGTGTTTACGAACATGCTATACAGGGACAAAAAACTGACTGAAGTAAGTATCTGAGGGTGAGCGAGTGCGGCTTATAGGAAAACTGAATTACGATTTCGTGGAGAAGATGGGGGGCGCGATGCGTATTTCCATCGCGCTTGTGGTTATTTCCATCGCTTCCCTGGTTTATCACCAGGGGCCTAACTGGGGGGTCGAGTTCACGGGCGGAACGGAAATACACATAAAGCTTGCGAAAAGCCTTGAAACCAACGTGCTAAAAGAGGGACTTGAAAATAGCGGTTTTCCCTCCGAGTCGGTTCAGCGTTTCGGTCTTCCGGGCGATAACGAGCATCTCATACAGTTTGCCCCGGACCTCGCGACTTTTGACCAGATAGAGGATTTTCAGAAAAAACTTGAGGATCTCTTCGCGGAATCAGAGGATTTCCAGGGAGCTTCCATTCAGAGAATAGACTACATAGGTCCCAGGGTTGGGAAGGAACTCATAACCAAAGCCCTTCTCTCCATACTGATTGCGTGCGTCGGCATACTCGGTTACCTGGTCATGAGGTTTGAATTCGGTTTTGCCGTGGGAGCGGTTATCGCGCTTCTTCACGACACCCTTATAGCCGTGGGAGCAATATCGCTTGCGGACAAGGAATTTACCCTCGCGATTGTAGCCGCGCTTCTGACCGTTATAGGTTATTCGGTTAACGACACCATCGTCATATTCGACAGGATAAGGGAAAACATGGGGAATTTCCCCGAAAAAAGCTTCAGGGAGCTTGTCAACGATGGAATAAGCCAGACTCTCTCGCGTACGCTGCTAACGGCGATAACGGTGTTCATAGTGCTTGTCCCGCTGTTTTTCCTTGGCGGCTCGGTAATACATGATTTCGCGTTTACCCTTATGGTAGGGGTCGTCATAGGGACCTACTCGTCGATTTTTGTGGCAAGTGCCTTCGTGGTCTACTGGAGAAAAAGAAAAGCGGCGAGATAAAAACCGCCTTGGCGTGCGCTCCGCCGCAGAACAGGGTTCTCCGCTTTGATAATCGGTCCCATAACGGTTACATATTTCCCGTTTTGCTTCTGAAAACACACAACCCGGGCAGATAATGGAAGAAAAACTGCAAGAGATAAGAAGCCAGATAGATTCTGACCTTGACTCGGTCTCGACGGAAGCCGATCTCATCAGGGTGAAGGCAAGCTACGTCGGGAAAAAAGGGTCCCTAACGCAGCTTCTTAAATCCATGAAGGACCTTCCCGCTTCCGAGCGCCGCGAGGCGGGCATTCTCATAAACAGAACCAAGAGTGAAATCGAGGAACTGATCGAGAAGAGATCCGACGAGATAAAGCGCAAGATCATGGACGAAAAGCTCCTTGAGGAGGCAACCGACTTCACTTTGCCCGGCCGTGGAATGCCGGTCGGCGCCAAGCACCCCATAACCCAGGTGATGGAGCGCATAGTTTATGATTTTGAGAGGATGGGATTCGAAGTCGCCGAGGGTCCCGAAGTCGAGCTTGATTACTACAATTTCGAGGCGCTTAACATACCGAAAAACCACCCCGCGAGAGACATGCAGGATACCTTCTACATAACCGACGACATGGTGCTTAGGACCCATACTTCCCCGGTGCAGATACGGATCATGCAGACCCAGCAGCCTCCGGTGAAGATAATAGCCCCCGGAAAGGTCTACCGGTGCGACAGCGACGTTTCCCACACCCCGATGTTCCACCAGATAGAGGGTCTTCTGGTCGATAAAGGCATAACTTTCGGAAACTTAAAGTCCGTCATTATCCAGTTCGTAAAACTCACTTTCGGTGAGGATACGAACGTCAGGTTCCGCCCGAGCTTTTTTCCCTTCACCGAACCCAGCGCCGAAGTGGATATAGAGTGTCAGATCTGTTCCGGCGACGGATGCAGGGTATGCAAGGGGACCGGCTGGCTTGAGATAATGGGATGCGGAATGGTTGATCCTGCGGTCTTCTCAAGCGTTAACTACAACACTGACATCTATTCGGGTTTTGCCTTCGGCATGGGGGTTGAGAGAATCGCCATGCTTAAGTACGGGATAAACGACATAAGGCTTTTCTTTGAGAACGACGTAAGGTTTTTGAGGCAGTTCGTATAGTTCTTTAGGGATGACTGTCAGGTGGAACCGTTTTTTATGGTTCGCTTGATTTCACTATATAAAGCCAACAGATTAGATAATATTCTGAGTTTTTAAATATCTTTAATATGAGGGTAATACGAATTAGATGTTAAACAGGATTCGAGAAAACAGAAAGGAGAACACCGATGGGAATCAAACCTGATCACTGGATAAGAAAAATGTCGCTTGAGCACAAGATGATAGACCCTTTCGTGGAAGGGCAGGTAAGCAAAGGCGTGATATCGTACGGTCTTTCCTCTTACGGCTACGATATAAGGGTAAGCAATGAGTTCAAGGTGTTCACAAACCTGCACAGCGCTGTTGTGGACCCGAAGAATTTTGATACCAAGTCCTTTGTGGAGATAGAGGACGATTACTGCATAATTCCTCCAAACTCCTTCGCGCTCGCCAAAACCGTTGAGTATTTCAGGATACCCAGGAGCACCGTTACCGTCTGCGTCGGGAAATCCACTTATGCAAGGTGTGGGATAATCGTGAATGTTACTCCTTTTGAGCCCGAGTGGGAGGGGTATGTGACGCTTGAGATCTCGAATACGACCCCCATTCCCGCAAAGATATATTCAAACGAGGGAATCGCCCAGGTGCTCTTTTTCGAAGGTGACGAAGGGTGCGAGGTCTCCTACGCTGACAAGAAAGGAAAATACCAGAAACAGATCGGCATCACGCATCCGAAAATTTCCCAGGC
>LXNI01001958.1_pt1 | contig 15728 bp, 13 predicted proteins | sample 809091 | NCBI WGS metagenome assembly LXNI01 (sample SAMN04870527, study PRJNA318959) | sponge metagenome | biome: 01000161; feature: marine sponge reef; material: water | host: Sarcotragus foetidus | place: Greece: Milos, Mediterranean Sea | collected 2013-05-29 | depth 5-7 m | reverse complement strand
CTCGGGCAAGCCGCAAGTTATCAGCCGACTCCAGATGTTCCCTTTCACCGACCACCAGTGGATTTTGATTCACGATATCGGCACTGTTGACGGACAATCCTTTTGGCCAACGTTTCTCAAAATTGATGGCCGATATCGGCAGCAGGTAACTCGAGATCAGATCATCCTCAGCGAATATTTCACCCCGTCCCGATAAACGATTTTGCACGACCAGTTTCAAGAGTCCGGCTCGACACCGAATGGTTGCGCGCCACGAATCAGACTGACAGCCCTCGTCCCAGAATTTCTGATACAAGGGAAATAAATTGGCCCGATTGGTTGCGCTGTCGAATGCACCCGCCTCACTTCTTGAATTGAGAATGATTTCCTCATCGTCATGGCCCTGTGCGTTTGCTATTTTTCGCAGCAGGTCCCCATTGTTATCCGTCTCATCCCAGGGAGGCCGGGAGAAAAGGGGACCGGCATTTTGATGGCAACCAAGGCACTGTGAGCGATTGGCAGCCTTCACCACCGGGTTGGAATCGAGATCGTAATCAGTCACGGTTTGAAATTCAAATCGCCCCGTCGTTTCGTTGTACGAGATCACCTCTATCGCCTTCGCGGCGGACTGATACCCCAGGAAAAGACGGTCCTTCAGATAAGGGAAATGGTCGCTGGATGAAGAACGGTTTTCTGAGTCGACAGCCACAACAATCCGGGGCGATCTGAAATAGTCCGGCGCTGCGGCATATCGATTAATGCATCGGCTGAGTGGAATCAACACGGTCCTGACCGAATTCGAATCACCGTCTTGTGATTGACCAAGGCTTTTTTCGATACGCTCTATCACACGAAAAAACGGATAGGGAATGTGATGGAGACGGCCATTTTCACCAACACGGGAAAACAGGCTATCGAAAACGGACGGGGCTGATTCCTGTTCCTTCGACAAGCCAGCATCATGCATCTCCAGATTTTGCCCGGACACCGGTTCAAAAGACTGGCCGAAGCCCAGTACAAGACACAGGGCAATGCCACGGGTCCGTCCTGAAAAACGGCAGACAAAAGTAGCTGTCGCTGAGGGGAAAAAGTACCTGTTTTGCAATTCGACAGGAACCTCCATCATCATTTTCACTGCATTGTAACCCAAGGCGTTACGACGCAGGGGGCACCTCCGGGCTAATGAAGTATTTGATTGTGGATGCGGTCAATAAGACCCATCAGAATATCGCCTCCATCGCAACCTTCGGACACATTCGTTCCATGCCCGGGACATGTCAGGTCGTATAAAGGGACCAACGGCATATTCGCCCAGATTTGGATAAACCCGGAGACAACCAGCTGCATGGCGCAAGCCTGCTTGCACCCGCCAGAGACTCGCCTTGATTCGCATTGTTTATCGCTGAGCCATGGGGTATCCTTCACCCATGGTGCTTGCTTTCTGGGCCAATCAGCACGTGATGCGACCCAAGACCGTGCATACGCGACGGAACCATCGGGAAAGTATTAGAAAAAAGGTATATTCGTACAATCAACGGATCAATGGGGGGATATCCGTCGTTAAGTCGATGACGATGCCATCAGGTTTCGCCAGGATTCAGTAATACAAGAAAATCATGATCTTCGTAAAGATGAGCTGGAGCAGCAAGTAAGGATTAGCCATGTCAGAGTGGACGAAGCCAGCAGTCATGCCAGTTCAAACCTGAATGCCGTGCACGGTGTTATCCCCCAAGTGCGGTCAAGTCGATAATACAGTGTGCAATGCCACTCCATCAGAGTTCATCGGGATGAGGAAAGAAACACACAGCAGCATATGTCCGTCACCGTACGGATCGTCAGAAAATGAGGATAACTTGATTACAACAGAGACTGCTGAAAATCCGGGCGCATGAACACCGAGACATCCGAACCGAATCCGACTGAAGACGGGCATCTCTTTTCCGATTATCCCATCAACCCTGCTTGCTATGATGAGATGTTCAAGGCCAGTGGCATTCCCCATGAGCATTGTCGAAAACTGTGGCAGGCCCTGAATGTCACGCCACGTACCACGATCAAGGCCATGCAGGAACGGGCTGAACGGTCGTTTTTACACGAAGGAATCACCTTTGCCGTTTATGGAGAAGAAGGGGCTCAAGAACGGATCATCCCGATCGATTTGCTGCCAAGGATTCTCGATGGCAAGACATGGGATTCGATCGAACAGGGGTTGCGACAGCGACTCAAAGCTCTCAACCTGTTCCTTGCCGACATCTACGGTTCCGCCCGAATTCTTGATGACGGAGTCCTGCCAAGCGATCTGGTCTACAGTTGTCCACAATACCGCATCCAGATGCGGGGCGTGACAGTGCCCCATGGGACCTATATCTCTTTGTGCGGAACAGACCTTGTTCGCACCCACGATGGTTTTATGGTCTTGGAGGATAATCTGCGCGTGCCGTCCGGTGTGTCTTATATGCTGGCTAATCGCAGAGCATTGAAGACCAGCTTCCGTAATTTGTTTCGCCAGCATCGTGTTCGCAGCATCAAGCATTACGGTCTTTTACTTCGTCGAACCCTGACTGAACTGGCCCCATCGGACATTGCGGATCCCTGTATCGTGCTTCTGACACCGGGGGTCTATAACTCGGCATTTTATGAGCACATGTTTCTGGCCCGGGAAATGGGCATCGAGCTTGTCCAGGGAAAGGACCTGCTGGTCCATAATGGGTTCGTCTACATGCGAACGACCGGCGGCCTGCAGCGCGTCGATGTCATCTATCGTAGACTGGATGATGATTTCCTTGATCCATTGGCATTTCGCGCTGATTCACAACTCGGCGTACCGGGCCTGTTCTATGCCTATCGATTGGGGAACGTCGTTATTGCCAATGCACCGGGTACGGGCGTGGCGGATGACAAAAGCATTTACCCCTATGTGCCTGACATGATTCGTTACTACTTGGGCGAAGATCCCCTGCTTGCCAATGTCAAAACATACCTCTGTCGGGAACCCAAAGACCTCGAATTCACATTGGACAATCTTGAACATCTTGTCGTCAAAATGGTCGGTGGGGCGGGCGGTTACGGCATGCTGGTCGGCCCGCATGCATCACCCAAAGAGAGAGCCGCCTATGCCGAAGAGATACGCAAAAATCCGGCTAACTTCATCTCTCAACCGACTCTGGATCTGTCCTGTTCACCTTGCCTGACGGACGAGGGTGTTGCCCCGCGGCATGTCGACCTGCGGCCTTTCGTTCTGCATGGCCGCAAGACACGACTGGTCCCGGGAGCATTCTGTCGTGTTGCACTTACTCCCGGGTCCCTGGTCGTCAACTCCAGTCAAGGGGGTGGCGGTAAAGACTTCTGGGTACTGTCCTCGTAATCATCACAACATGTTATCGCAGACAGCCCAAGGCCTTTACTGGATAGGTCGATACCTTGAGCGTGCAGAGCATGGCTGTCGTCTGCTGGCGGATCAACTGGAGGCTCTGGAAGATCGGCCCGTGGAAGATATCGATCGCATGTGGCGACGCCTGTATGCCAGCTTGAACCGCTCACCGGCAGGAGGCAACCTCGAGCCAAATCTGCGAGATGAAGAATTCATGCTCGCGGACTCCTATACATTGGCTGACGATCTGACTTTCGAGCCCAAGAATCCCGATGCCATCCGCAATTGCATGGCGGCAGCCCGCGAGAATGCCCGACAGGTCCGCAACGCCATCGGCAAAGACATGTGGTATTGCCTTAATACGGCTTATCTAAAGATGAGCCCACTGGGTATCACGGATATTTGGGATAATCAACCAGGTGAGTTTTATTTCCAGACCGGAGATGCCATCCGAACGTTTTCAGGCATTGCAGACTGCAGCATGTACCGTGACAGTGGATGGTATTTTCTTCAACTGGGTCGATTTATCGAACGGGCACAGTTGCTTGCGGCGCTGTTAGATGCCCAAATCGCCCTGTTCCCGACCAAAGAAACGTTGTTTGAATCCGACTGGTCCTCGATATTACGGATCTGTGAAGCAAGATTGGCATACAATCATCGTTATTCTCTGGAGTGTCAACCTGGCAATATCGTGGAATTTCTGGTTTCTGATCCCCGGCTTTCACATTCCATCCGCTACGCAGTTGGGCAAATTTCAGATTCGCTTGATGCCATTTCTTCCCAGCGGCCTGCGGTTGAACTCCGTCGACTGGAAGGACGCATGGCCGCATATATCGACTATGACTGGCCCGACCGGGACATGAAAGATGATCATAAAACCCGCAGGGCGCTGCAGAAAATCCACCGCTCTTGCTGTCGTCTTCATGAAAACGTCGAGGCAACCTACTTCAATTATGTCATTGAGGACAGTCCTTGGTCATGAGCATAGCGCAACCTCAACGGTTTCTTGTCGAGCATTACTCCCACTTCCACTATACCGAACCGGCATATGAAAGCGTTATGCTGCTTCGACTGCATCCGCGGGAAGACAACGGGCAAAAGGTACTGAAATTCACGTTGCACACAAAGCCTGCCGCAGCCCTTGTTTCTTTTGAAGATGCATTCGGCAATCTCTGCCACATGATCAATCTGCACCGCGAACACACACAGACCGTCATACACTCACGAGCACAGGTCGAGACCTGTGCGGCACCGCCCCTGGAGGACGATACAGATAATGACAAATGGAAGGCGCTTGCAGTCACGGCAGACCCTGTTCACCACTGGGAGTATCTCAATCCCAGTCGTTTCGTCTACCCCAGCGATGCCCTGCAAACCTTTGTCGCCACGAACGGCATCCGTCGTGGCAGCAGTCTGCTTTCTTCTCTTTTGGACATGGCTGCGATACTGTATACCACATTCCAATATGAACCGGGCAGTACGGATGTGCACTCGCCCATTGAGCAGATTCTGACAACCGGACAGGGGGTCTGCCAGGACTACACGCACGTCATGCTCGCCATTGCCCGTTGCTGGGGGATTCCCAGTCGCTACGTGTCAGGATATCTTCATCTTGAGGGCATTTCGGGGGAGCAGGTACCCGCCGGTGCCAGTCACTCCTGGGGAGAGTTTCTGATCCCGGAGATGGGGTGGGTCGGGATCGATCCAACCAATAATACCCTCTCCGATCACCGGCATATACGCATTGCCATCGGCCGTGATTATGCCGATGCGGCCCCGACTCAGGGAACTTATTTGAGCAATGGCGAATCCAGTCTGAAAGTCAAGGTGACCGTTGGTCAAAGTGACGAGCCAGTACCGGCAGCAAGATCATATTCCGAGCAGTCGAACCTGATTGCAACCAAGGCGCCACAGGCACAGCAAAGTCATCTTGACCAATAAGCCGTTTTACGATCAGTGGATTTTCTTCATGTCGGCTTGATTGTCGCTGCGTGACGGAGCCAGCCACCATGTGGCCATTTTCAGTGGCATCGCGTTGCTTGATAAATTTTATGCATGGGGTCATCCGCAAAGTTTGAACATCATAGAGTTGTTGATGATCTCAGTTACGCGGTGCCTGATTGCTATTTGGTTGGGTCAACCGACCCACCAACTAAGGAGCAACATTTCATGCCGGCAGCTGCCCCTCTGTCCTGGCAGCATTCTCACTTCACATACTGCTCCATTCGATTGATCCCATCGATTTGACCCAGACGAATCCGTTTGAAACGAATCACTTTTGGAGCCACTGTCGACAGGTTTGTTTCATGTTCCTCCTTGCTCCTTGTTTGACTCACGCGGTGACCTCCAAAGTATGGGACACCTCAATAAATGCCGATCCTGATGAACACTGCATCGCTACCGTACGTAATACCCTATACTCCCCTGTTTGATTCCGCTCCGGCCAACACATGTTCCCGCACGCTGAAATTAGAGACGAAACCCGCAAGTTACTGCGCATCGCGTTGCCGTTGACCGCCGCTTATCTCGCCGAGTTCGCCATGTTTGTCACGACCAAACTGGTGGTGGCGCAACTCGGCTATTATGAATTGGCTGCGGTCGGCATCGCGGGAGACCTGTCTTTTGAGATACTGGTTATCCTGATGGGTCTACTCTCGATCGTCGGCGTACTGTGCGCTCAAGCCGAAGGGGCTGGCCACCAGAAAGCGGCCGGCCTTGCGGTAAGACAGGGTTTTATCATCTCATTGGTTATTGGAATACCTGCCACCATTTTGATCTGGAACATGGACATGATTCTCCGGTGGACCCATCAGGACCCGAAAGTCATTACTTTAGCGAAACCCTACCTGGTACAGTTGAGTGGAATCGTGCTGCCAGTCCTGCTGTTTTCCGTATTGCGGAATTTTGTTGCAGCGCTCTCAAAAGCACGGATTGTCATGTTGATCACGGTGGGAGCCGTTGGGATCAACTATTTTCTGACGCTCTGGCTGGTGCATGGCGGAGGCGGATTGCCTGCAATGGGGGTCGCTGGTGCGGGACTTGCGACCAACATCGTATCCTGGTTAATGTTTTTCTGTTTATTGTTTTATGTCTATAAAACCCCCTCGTTACGGGGATATGGGTTATTTGTCGAGCGGTGGAAATATGATCCGGCAATCTGTAGAGAGATTATCCGACTGGGGTTGCCCGTTGCCGGGCTAGTGTTTTTGGAGGCAGGCCTGTTCACTGCCTGTGCCATTCTCTCGGGTGTCATTGGTGCCCAAACCCTGGCGGCCTATGAAATTGTCATGTCATGGGTCGGGATTCCTTTCGTAGTTGCGCTGGGTATCGCCGAAGCGACCATGGTCCGTGTGGCATATAATGCCGGTCAGGCCAATTCTGCGAACACGAGGCGTGCCGGCTTTTTGGGAATGGGCTTGGGAGTCGGCGTGCTGATTGTCCTGATGGTCATTCCTTTTGGTTTTGCCAATGAAATCGTCGCGCTGTTTGTTTCTGACCACGGATCAGACATCATCACTGTCTCGCTACTCGCTACCCAGTTTCTGTTTATTGCCGCAATCTTCCAGGTTTTCGACGGCCTTCAGGCCATCGCAGCACGTGCTCTAAGGGGGATCAAAGACAGTGTGGCTCCCCTGTGGATTGCGAGTTTCGGATACTGGGTGCTGGGTATCGGTGGCGGATCAATGTTGGCTTTTTATTTTGATATGGCCGGCGCTGGATTATGGTGGGGGCTTGCCTTGGGTCTGATTGTGACCGCATCACTGCTGGCCTGGCGCTTTCATGCACTATCGTTAAAGTCACTGAAAATCTGATTCTTGCCATAGTGTCCCATGATAGAATCACCACCGGGTTACCGGTAAATCCGATCTTTACAGAGACACCGGGGAGGTCACGGACATTCTTCCCCGGCGTTTGGCCACCGCCTCCCTATGTGTCATGTAGCTGATGGCACCCACGATCATCATTCCACCAACACAGACCCAGATGTCCGGAATCTCCCGGAAGAACAAATAACCGATGATCGCGGCCCACACCAGTTGTAAAAAAGAAAATGGCTGCGTCACTGTCAGTGGTGCATTGGCAATGGACTTGGTCAAGGCATAATGACCCGCCGTCGCGAAAATCGCGGTCAACAGCAACCAGAAAAGTTGGTCCAGTTGCGGATGCTGCCATTGACTGAGCGCACCGGGAAGCAGTGCCAACGTACAGAAAATCGACAGCATCACCAGAATTTCACTTGAATCCTCCGTTTGGGTTAATTTTTTCGTAAAAAGAAACGAAATGGCAAAACAGGACGCAGCAAGCAGCTGTGCGGCAGCACCGATACTAATCGTCGTTAATCCCGGTCTTAAAATAACCAGCATTCCGATAAAACCGACACTGATGGCAATCACTCGTCGAATGCGTATGCGCTCCTTGAAAACAACGACCGCACCGAGTGCTGTAAAAATCGGTGCGGCATAACCAATCGCCATGACCTCGGCAATGGGGATTCTTGCCATGGCAAAAAACCACAGCATTACCGCGAATCCATGAACAAGTCCCCGTGCAATATACAGTTTCATGTTGCGACGAGTGGTACGCCGCCACTGTATTTTAATCAGTACGGGCGTGAGCAAAAGCAGCCCGAGGACATACCGGATGAAGGCCGCCTCAACCGCCGGCATGTCGGTGCCGAGGAAACGAACCGTGACAGCAACCGCAACAAACAGCACACCGGCTGCAATCATCCAGACGATTCCCACATAGTGGGAAGAATCTTTCAAGCGTATCGCGAACCGCGACATACGCCACTTCGGTTGTCGGGTACCGCTTGTCAGCGGCTTCTGTCTACCCATCTCATTTTCGTCTGTTTCACACACACCCTGCCGATACGTCGATTGATTAAGAAATACGCTTACCTCAAGCAGGCACTGCACACAAGCCGGTCAACACGAACCATCACATTTCAGTTGCGCCATGATGCACGGGAGTTGACCTGAAGGTATTCCCGGTCCAGTGCATTGCTATCTGGTGGGAAAATTGAACAACCCGACAGCAGGTTACTGGTGATTTACCGTAAAATCGTGGTCATTGGAGACAAGGAACCTCCAGAAGTGCGCAATCTTAACAGATTCCGCGACAATAAGACCTGCTGGAAACATATGCTCTTTAGCATAACCGACAGCCGGGGTAAACAGATGTTGGTATCTGCTGCACTTTAGAATCTGCCAAGGCAGGATAAAATCGGCGCATTCGACATCGATTCTCTTTTTGGATCGAAGCGATATGGCCTCAAATGAAGAAAAATTAACGACCCTTAAGAATGGACATATCCTGTATCGCCATCACCTCTCAGTCGCTGTCACTGTCGCAATCGCTTGATGAAATGAATAGAGATTGTTAATATTGATTCGTCAATCTAATAATTAATGCATTTTATTTAATAAGTATTATAAATATATGTATTTAATATTGTTTTTTTATAAAATTGTCAACCAAACGGAAACATCACTATCACAAGATCAACGGAGCAGACCGATTTTCCGGGTTTTAAATACGGTCAAACAATCCTGTTGTCAGATTCGGATATCCCCTGATTCCAGAGAATCAAGTCACTGATTTCATCACGAGATATTGCCAATGCGCGCAGCGGTATGTTACGAACATGGTCAGCCTCTGGTCATCGAGGAGATTAACCTCATCGAGCCCAAAGGTACACAAGTCAAGGTCAAAATCGGTGCCTGCGCTATCTGTCATTCCGATATCCATTATATTGAGGGTGCCTGGAAAGGCAAGTTGCCCGCTGTATTCGGGCATGAAGCAGCAGGCGAGGTTGTGGAGGTCGGGCGAAATGCAAGAGCACTTTGCGTGGGTGACCGGGTCATTGTGACGCTCATCCAGTCTTGCGGACACTGTTTTTACTGCGACCAGGGAGAACCGGTGATGTGTCATAAAGCGGTGGCACGGGACTCGAATCAAGTATTGTCGCTATCCGATGGGACGCCGGTGATTCAAGGCCTGAAAACCGCTGGATTTGCCGAGTATGTCGTGGTGGATGAATCCCAGGTCGCAAAACTGCCTCACGATATTCGATTGGATTCGGCGTCACTCCTTGCCTGCGGTGTGATCACGGGTGTGGGCGCGGTCACCAATACGGCGAAAGTCAGGCCGGGCTCCAGTGTTGTGGTACTGGGCACCGGGGGTGTCGGATTAAACGCAATCCAGGGAGCACGGCTTTGCGGGGCTCAACCCATCATTGCCGTCGACATACAAACCGAGAAGTTGAAAGCGGCCCGATATTTTGGTGCAACACACGGATTACTGGCAAACGATAAGACCTTTCGAGAACAGGTCTTTGCCCTGACCCACGGACGGGGAGCGGATTATGTGTTCGTCACAGTTGGCGCAAAAGCCGCCATCGACCAGAGCTATGATCTGATTCGAAGAGGAGGCATGGGGGTCATTGTCGGTATGCCTGCGGTTGATGTGAAAAGCGAGTTCTATCCGCTCCGACTATCCGGCCAGGTACAAACAATACAGGGCAGTTTTATGGGACAGACGAAACTGACAACCGATATTCCCTGGCTACTTGAACACTATCGACAGGATCGGTTGAAACTCGATGAACTGATTTCAAACCGATACCCCCTGGAACAGATCAACGAAGCCATTGAAGAAACCTTGACCGGGACCAGTTTGAGAAATGTCATCGTGATGGATGAACAACTTTGAGTCGTCCAGCAACAATCGACTGATATCATGGCTGTCTGTTTTGCCTTTCCGGTATCAATCCTTTCGGCGAAAATCGCATGACAACCAGCAACAACACTCCCATCATGATCAATCTCATATAGGCGGCACTGCCAATCAGATGGGCCTTCAGCCAGTAACCATCCGGCATTGGGAATGTAACAAGCTGCATGAGCCAATTCCCCAGCGGTTCCGCCTCTATCCACAAGAACCAGATGATAAAGCCGCCCAGCACCGCCCCCCAGTTATTTCCCGACCCGCCAATAATGACCATCACCCAGATCAAAAAAGTATAGCGAAGCGGAATATAACCCGATGGCGTCAATTGCCCATCCAGCGTGGTCAGCATTGCCCCCGCGATCCCACAGACAGCACAACCAAGCACGAATACCTGCAAATGACGTCTGGTCACATCCTTGCCCATCGCACTGGCAGCATCCCGGTTGTCTCGGATGGCACGCATCATCCTCCCCCAGGGCGATTTCAGTGCGCGCTCGGACAACCACAAAACAATCGCCAGCACCATCACAAACAACATCGCATAGCAGAGTTTGACAAAAACACTGGCCGTATCCGACAGATCGGAACCCAACCAATGGGTCAACCCAACAAACCACCCTTGTTCCATCAGTTCGATTTCATAAGGCACCGGTCTTGGAAGACCGGTCACATTTTTCACACCACGGCTTAACCACTCCTCGTACTTTAAAACTGCGATAATGATTTCTGAAATCCCCAACGTGGCAATCGCAAGATAATCAGCACGAAGACCCAAAGCAATCTTGCCGATCAACCATGCCGCAACCGCCGCAACGGCACCTCCGATGACCCAGGACAATACGATAGGTAGCCCCAGTCCCCCCAGATAGCCGGTCTGCGCCGGATTGATCGACTCAATCCGCTCGACGGCCGGATCATACACACTGCGAATCACCATCAGACCGGCCATCACGATCAGCAGCGTCACCCACCCCCGCCAACGGGCAGAAACAAACCGTCTTGCTGCCATGACGAGAGCCACTGTCGCCAGCAACACCATCGCGGACAGGCCGATCCCGATGCCTCCCGCGGCCCAGGCCTCTTTCACCGGTGGCATGGCGATCAATACGGCCGACAATCCCCCCAATGCCGCAAACCCCATAATGCCGACGTTAAACAGTCCGGCATACCCCCATTGTATGTTGACTCCCAATGACATCACCGCAGACACCAGGCACAAATTCAAAATACCCAACGCCACATTCCAGCTCTGACCCAAGCCGACCGCAACCAGCATCAGTGCCATGATGCCGAAACAGGCATACCCTCTGACGGTCACAATACTTTTCCCCGAATAATACCGGTTGGCCTCACCAGCAGCACCGCAACAAGAATGATAAACGACACGGCAAACTTGTAGTCTGTCGACAACAGTTGGACCAGACCTTCAGGGGCAATCTCCTTCCCCAACAGGTAACCCAGGAACTTCTTGTAGGCATAGGTAATCGTGACTTCCGAATAGGCCACCACGAATCCACCCAAAATAGCCCCCACGGGCTGTCCGATGCCGCCGACGATGGCAGAAGCAAAAACAGGAAGCAGTATCTGCATGTAAATGAAGGGCTTAAAACTCTTGTCAAGGCCATAAAGAACACCGGCAATAGTGGCAAGTGCGGCGGTAATCATCCAGGCAATCATGACAACCCGGTCGGGATCAATGCCTGACAATAGCGCCAGATCTTCATTATCTGAATAGGCACGCATTGCCTTACCGATCCGTGTTTTGTGTAAAAACCAGAACAAGGCAAACACCACAATCACGGCAATCGCCACCGTAATGACCTGCGTCACCTTAATCGCCAATCCCTCATTCAGTCCGGTGATTTCCTTGAATTCGCGAGCACGAATCAAAAATCGCAGGCCATCGGAGAAGTTCTGATCATCCGGTCCGATAATAAAACGGATCACCCCGGCCATCACAAACATCACCCCGACCGATACAATGGCCATAATAATCGGGTCCGCCCGCTTTTTTCGATAGAATCGATAGACCATCCGGTCAATGATCAACGACATCCCAACTGCAATCAAAATACCGAAAGGCAGGGCCAGCAATGCCGTGGGCAAGACACCGAAACGGATGCCGATGTCCTGAAAAAACCAGGTCAGCAAAATCGTACTCATCGCCCCGAATGCCATGAGTTCACCATGCGCAAAATTTGCGAAACGCAAAATACCGAAGATCAATGTGACCCCCAGTGCACCCAGCGCAAGCTGGGCGCCATAGACCGTTGCCGGAACAATGACGAAATTGGCCAATAATACGAATGCGTTCAGTATGTCCAAACTATCCCCCGAGAAAGGATCGGCGTACTTCGGCATCGGCCAGTAACGCTTGTCCGGTATCCGTAAAACGGTTACGTCCCTGCACCAGCACATACCCGCGATCAGCAATTTCCAATGCCTGACGGGCATTTTGCTCTACCATCAAGATGGCAATCCCGGCTTTCGCAATATCCAGTATCTTGTCGAACAGATCATCCATGACGATCGGTGAAACCCCGGCTGTCGGTTCATCCAGCATCAACAGTTTGGGCTGTGTCATCAACGCCCGTCCAACGGCTACCTGCTGCCTTTGCCCACCGGATAATTCACCGGCCGGCTGCAGTCGTTTCTCCTCCAGAACAGGGAAAAGACGATAGACCTGCTGCAAGGTCTGGGTAATCTCATCGGTTCGGATGTAGGCCCCCATCTCCAGATTTTCCTCGACGGTCAATGAGACAAAAATATTATTTGTCTGCGGCACAAACCCCATTCCAACCCCGACACGCTCTTGGGGCGCTAACGCGGTAATATCCACCCCATCGAGCACCACTGACCCCTGTTTCAGAATCAGCATGCCAAATACGGCCTTCATCGCAGTGGATTTGCCTGCGCCATTGGGACCCACCACCACTGCGATCTCTCCTTTTTCCACGGTAATCGTACAATCATGGATAATATTCGCTCCCGAGCCATACCCGCCGGTCATATTCAGAGCAGACAGGAATTTCATTGCGCTTCCCTGCGCCTGTTTTTCAATCCCGTTCCAAGGTAGGCCTCGATCACTTCCTCGTTGGATTTCACCTCCTTTGCGGTTCCCTGAGCCAGCAACCGACCCTCTGCCATCACGATCACCGGATCACACATCCGCGTGATGAATTCCATATCATGTTCAATCATGCAGAAGGTATATCCGCGCTCCTGGTTCAACCGATGAATCGAACTGCCAATTGTCTTTAGCAAGGTCCGGTTGACACCCGCGCCCACCTCGTCCAGAAAAACGATTTTGGCATCCACCATCATCGTGCGGCCCAGTTCAAGGAGTTTTTTCTGTCCCCCTGAAAGATTTCCTGCCAATTCCCGTTCCAAGTGTGAAATCTCAAGAAAATCAATGACCTCACGGGCTCTTTCTCTGACTTTTCGTTCATGGTCACGAACCTGGGACTGCCTGAACCAGGCGTCAATCAACCGTTCTCCAGGCTGCTTGTCCGGGACCATCATCAAATTTTCAAGCACCGTCAAGGTCGAGAATTCATGGGCAATCTGAAATGTACGAAGCAACCCTTTTTTGAACAACTCGTGAGGCGGCAGCCCGGTGATCTCCTCGTTATCAAGATAGACATGACCGGAGGTCGGTCGATAGGCCCCCGCAATCACGTTGAATAACGTTGTTTTACCCGCGCCGTTCGGGCCGATCAGTCCGGTGATGGAGTTTTGTTCGATTGTCAGCGAGGTCCCGTTAACGGCACGGATGCCTCCAAAATGCATATGCAGATTTTCGACTCTGATCATAATGCACGATGGGCCCTGTCAAAAAAAAACGGCCAAATAGCTTGACCGTTTTTAATTGGATTGGCGGAGTTGGTGTCAATGATAGGTGACAGTTTCAAATTTTCCTGATTTGATCTCGACTTCACGATAGGAGCCGGATGATTCACCTGTACCAATCAGTTCAACCGCCGTGCCGCCCACATAGTCTATCTCGCCGCCATCTGCCAGAATGCGCAACCCCTTGGCCAATTCACCCGGATAGATTTTCTCTCCCGGGGCATTGGCTACGGCCATCACATGATCCTTGAAATCGGCACTGCGGCTGGATCCGGCAGATTGCATCGCCAGCAAAATGAGCGCAGAGGCATCATAACATTCAGGCACATACGGATCGGTTCCGTTAAAATCAGCATCCTTGGTCAAGTCAGCCATCATTGTCGCACCCGGACTGTCGGTACCGGGTACCGTCCCAAAGGACCCATTGATATCCGCTCCGAAATTGTCTGTCAGCGAATCGCCCACCATTCCATCTGGCAGCATAAAAGTATCAAACGCCCCACTGTCCAAGGCAGTCTGGATGATCCCCTTACCGCCCTGATCAAGATAACCGGCAACCACCAACACCTCCCCACCAGCTGCCGACAGGGTGCCGACTTCCGCTGAGTAGTCGGCTTTGCCATCCTCGTGGGCGGCGGTTACGGTCACTTCGCCACCGGCCGCCTCAAATGCCGTCTTGAAGCTGTCAGCAAGCCCTTTACCGTAATCATTGTTGGTATGTGTCAGTGCCACTGAAGTGATTCCCCGATTGCCCAACACCACCGCCATGATCTGTCCTTGACGCGCATCGGATGGCGCCGTGCGGAAAAACAGGCCGTTATCCTCCAGCGTCGACAGCGCCGGTGACGTTGCAGACGGCGACACCATGACCACGCCGTTTGGAATCGCAACATTATTCAACACCGCCGTCGTTGCACCTGAACAGGTCGCCCCGTTAATCGCGGCCACCCCATCGGATGTAACCAATCGCTCGGCGGCAGCGGTTGCGGCTGCCGCATCAATACAGGTACTGTCACCCCGGACCGAAACCACTTTCGTGCCGCCAAGAAAAAGTCCACTGTCGGAGACTTCGGCAATCGCCATCTCCCCCCCTTTCGCCATCGGTGCCACCAGTGATTCAGTCGGCCCGGTAAACCCTTGGAGCATCCCGATTTTGACGACATCTTCTGCCACTGCAGTCACCGAAAATGCCACCGAAATTGCTGTTGTGACCAATAGTTTTTTCATCGTACTTTCTCCGCAAAAAATAAATTTTCCTCGCAAATGATCCTATCAGAACCAATTCTGACTCGATGACTGAATCATAGATCAATCGTCGGAATTCAATTACATCGTAACCCTGATTTTAGTTCGATGCACTGTTGGAAACAACTGCTCTTCAGGCTATCTATGTGGGCTTTACCTAAAACATACTGGCTTCTCATTTCCTTGACGAAAACACCGAACATCAAATAAAGAATCGAAAAGTTGCCTGCGACACCTGCCTCTCCCCAACCGAAACAACGCACCTTGGCTGAATAATTTCGGTCTCGCGGTATACCTCACACCGTCGGCCGGATCGACCAATGAGTTCTGTTGACCGAGCTGAGGGTCATGGCAACGCCGTTAATGAAGTCACGGACTGTGCCCGTTTGCAGACCGTCAGACCCGAGTGTTTCGTGCCAGCATCAGTTCGCTTAGCACCGATATAACCATAAAGGACCGGGTCGCTCGGGTCATCATTCATGCGTGAGGCACTGACCGCACCGCCGAGTTCTTCGGCATTCGGTCAGAAGAACCTGCCGATGATTGTCCCTAT
>LXNI01001957.1_pt1 | contig 15737 bp, 13 predicted proteins | sample 809091 | NCBI WGS metagenome assembly LXNI01 (sample SAMN04870527, study PRJNA318959) | sponge metagenome | biome: 01000161; feature: marine sponge reef; material: water | host: Sarcotragus foetidus | place: Greece: Milos, Mediterranean Sea | collected 2013-05-29 | depth 5-7 m | reverse complement strand
AAATGAAGTGAAATCACGCCTTGATTAGGCTATCCTTTGAATGGTTGTTGTCGATGATATCATTCCCCTTGTTGTCGATTCCCCACCCCAAATCTGAAAAACCCCTACAGCGCAAGTCCCACTGAATGATCCAAGTATATACATGTATACCTGAAATGGAGTGATTTCCCGATTATCAAATATATGTACAACACAGCCGTTCTCTTTTCCCTGAGCAAATTCGCAGCGATTGCAAGGTGGCGCCGTTGGCCGGTCTGCTTCATGGGGGTCAGTTGCATCCTATTCTCATGTTACCGCCGGGTTGTGGGCGAACCATGCCATTATTTCAGGATTGGAAAACGCTTTCGAGCGTAGCTACCCGGAACGACCCCATAGTCAGTAATAACGTTGGTCGATGAATGGGTGGTCTGTTGGCCGGGTATCCGGTCGTTCAAGACCCAGATGCGGGACCAATGGATCGGTTGAACCCGGGAGTGACCAATCCGACGGTCACCTGCAGATTCTTCATCAGGCTTTTGACCCGAACGTCTGGGTCCAGGGCGGTAAAGCGGGGTGATGTGTTCGTCATGGCGAATATCGAGATATCTGTCAATCGGTTTCTTGTCATTCGCTATATAATTCAACTTTGAAATTGGGTATTCTCGGCAGGTTTTAAAAGTACACTGAGACTGTAGTATGTCCACTGCCAATGAATTGCTGGAATCGTTGAACGAGGCTGAACGACGTGTTCATGCGTTAAGGGGGTATCTTTGACTATGAACAAAAAAAGGAGCGTCTTGAAGAGGTCAACTTAAGACTTGAAGCACCCACGATCTGGGATAACCCGCAAGAGGCCCAGGTCCTCGGCCAGGAACGGTCTCGACTCCAGGAATTTGTGGAGGGCTTGGACGGATTGTCCAAAGATATCAAGGACAGTCAGGAATTACTGGAACTGGCTCAAATCGAGGAGGATATCGAGATTCTCAGTGAGATCGAACAAGAGGTGGGGCGCCTTTTACCTCGATTGGAAAAAATCGAGTTTCGCCGAATGTTCAGCCAGGAGGCGGATGCCAATAATGCCTTTGTCGATATTCAGGCAGGATCCGGAGGAACCGAAGCACAGGATTGGGCAGAAATGCTGTTGCGCATGTATTTGAGATGGGGAGAGCGCCAGGGGTACGGGTTGGACGTCGTGGAAAGATCGCCCGGTGATGTGGCCGGGATTAAAAGTGCAACCGTCAAGGTCATTGGCGAGTATGCCTATGGCTACCTTCGTACTGAGACTGGAGTACATCGACTGGTCAGGAAAAGTCCGTTTGATTCCGGCAATCGTCGACATACCTCTTTCGCTTCAGTGTATGCCTATCCGGAAATCGACGACAGCTTCGAGATTGATATCAATCCGGCGGAGCTTAGAGTGGATACCTATCGTGCCAGTGGCGCGGGGGGGCAGCACGTTAACCGGACCGATTCAGCCGTACGGATTACCCATTTGCCGAGTGGCATTGTGGTGCAATGCCAAAATGACCGATCCCAGCATCGCAATCGGGCTGAAGCGATGTCGGTGCTCAAAGCGCGACTCTATGAGGCCGAGATGCAAAGGCGCCGGAAGGCCCAGCAATCGGAAGAGGACAACAAATCGGACATCGGTTGGGGAAGTCAGATCCGTTCTTATGTGCTGGATCAGTCCAGAATCAAGGACCTGCGAACCGGCGTGGAAACCGGCAATACCCAAGCGGTACTCGATGGATCGCTCAATCAGTTCATTGAAGCCAGCCTGAAGGCCGGACTTTAACGGCAGCCCTGCAAAAACAGATAGTACCATGTTGGATGAAAGCGAACAGATGCAGCAACGACGGGAAAAGCTGAAACAACTGCGAACCTCCGGGGTGCCTTTTCCGAATGATTTCAGGCGTGATGCGTTTGCGGGCGACCTGGCAGACCGCTATGCCGATGCCCCGGAAAAGCTCGCTCAAGGTACTGTCAGGGTCAAGGTGGCGGGACGATTGATATCCCGTCGCGTGATGGGGAAGGCGAGCTTTGCGCATATCCGGGACATGACGGGCCAAATCCAGCTGTTCGTGCAGCGTGACCGCTTGCCCGAAGGCGTATATAACGAGCAATTCAAGAAATTTGATATTGGCGATATCATCTGTGCCGAAGGCGAGTTGTTTCATACCAAAACCGGTGAACTCAGTATCAGGACGGATACGGTAAGGCTGCTCACCAAGTCGCTGCGGCCGCTGCCCGAGAAGTATCATGGCCTGATCGATCCCGAGATCCGTTATCGGCAACGGTACGTTGACCTGATTGTCAATGAATCGACCCGACAGGTATTCAGGACCCGGGCGGCAATCATCCAGTATATTCGGTCATTTATGATTGAGCGGTTGTTTCTGGAAGTCGAGACACCGATGATGCATCCGATACCGGGCGGTGCCCTGGCCCGCCCCTTTGCGACCTATCACAATGCGCTCGACATGCCGTTATTTTTGAGGGTGGCACCCGAACTGTATCTCAAGCGGTTGGTTGTGGGCGGTTTTGAAAGAGTCTTTGAAATCAACCGGAGTTTCAGGAATGAGGGCATCAGTACTCGCCACAATCCGGAGTTCACGATGCTTGAGTTCTATTGGGCCTATGCCGATTACCAGGACTTGATCGATTTGACCGAAAAACTGGTACGGGGCTTGTTCCAAACGGTGCTGGGGACGCAAAAAATCAGTTACCAAGGGCAGGAGATTGATTTTTCCAAACCCTTCAAACGGTGGACATTGTTGGAGTCCATTGTTCATTTCTGTTCCGATATTGAGATTCGCGACCTGACTGACCTGACCCGTGCCAGGGCATTGTGCGATCGACTGGATATTCCGGTTCAACGAGGAGATGGACTGGGAAAGCTGCAAATGGAATTGTTTGAAAAACAGGTGGAAGACAAGCTGGTGGACCCGGTGTTCATTACCGCCTATCCGGTCGAAGTGTCTCCGTTGTCACGTCGCAATGATGCGGAACAGGACCTCAGTGATCGGTTTGAGTTGTTTGCCGGTCGAAGAGAACTTGCCAATGGGTTTTCCGAGTTGAATGACCCGGAAGATCAGGCGGACCGATTCAAAAAACAGGTGAAAGACAAGGAAGCCGGTGATGTTGAAGCGATGCATTACGATGCCGACTACATCCGTGCGCTGGAATACGGGATGCCGCCCACGGCGGGGGAAGGGATTGGAATCGATCGCCTGGTCATGCTGATGACGGACAGTCCCTCTATTCGCGATGTGTTGCTGTTTCCGCATATGCGTCCGGAAACCACCCCCGAGCCGTAGTCGGTTGCAGGATACTTCATCCCGGTCGGTCGGTTGTAAGGCAGATGATTAAGCCGCTGGAACTATTTATCGGTTTGCGGTATACGCGGGCCAAGCGGCGCAATCATTTTATTTCCTTTATCTCGGCGACCTCGATGCTGGGAATCATTCTCGGGGTGTGGGCGTTGATTACGGTCATGTCGATCATGAACGGTTTTCACAAGGAATTGAGAGACCGTATCTTGTTTGTGGTCTCTCATGTCACCGTGAGTGGTTATGATGGCCTGTTGAACGATTGGCAATCGGTATCAAGGATCGTGGCCGACCATCCCCAGGTGCGCTCCCAGGCACCGTTTATCCTCGGTCAGGGTATGTTGACCAAAGGGAAACAGGTCTCCGGCGCACTCATACGGGGGATTGATCCGGAACGGGAACGGTCGGTGTCCGACGTGTTGAATCATATCGTTGAGGGCAATCCGGACGCACTCAAGGCCGGACGGTTTGGCATTATCCTTGGCAAGGGTCTGGCGGCCAGGCTGGGGGTTTCTGTCGGCCAGAAGGTAACCGTGGTGGCACCCAAGGGGAAAGTGACCCCGGCCGGTTTACTGCCGAGACTGAAACGATTTACCGTTGTCGGCCTGTTTGAGATCAATATGTATGAATACGACAATGGGATTGCGCTGGTCCATCTCAGTGATGCCGCCCGGTTATTGAGTATTCAGGGGCAGATCAGCGGCTTGCGTTTGAAACTTGAGGATGTGGAACAGGCACGGACAGTGCGCTATCAACTGGATGAACAGCTGGGGACGCACTATCGGATCCGCGACTGGACGCTTGAACATGCCAACTTTTTTCGTGCACTGGAAATAGAAAAACGGGTGGTGTTTATTGTCTTGTTGTTGATTATTGCGGTGGCCGCTTTCAATATCGTTTCGACACTGGTCATGATTGTCACCGACAAGCAGGCGGATGTGGCTATTCTCAGGACGTTGGGGTTGAGCCCTGGTAGTATCATGAAAGTGTTCATGGTGCAAGGAACGGTGATCGGCGTGGTCGGTACGGTGTTGGGGGGAGGGCTGGGTGTCATCACGGCGCTCAATGTGGAGACACTCATCCCGGCACTTGAAACTTTTTTCAAAACGGAGTTGTTTCCATCCAATGTCTATGTGATCAGTGATTTTCCGGCGGAAATGCGGTGGTCGGATGTGATGCGTATCGTCATTGCCTCATTGGGGATGAGTTTTCTGGCGACGGTCTATCCGGCCTGGCGGGCGTCGAGGCTGCAACCGGCGGATGCCCTGAGGGATGAATGATACCGGGGACTGACCAGGCGGTGATTGAGTGTGCCGCGGTAACCAAAACCTTTTCCGAGGGCAATTTGCGGGTGGATGTGCTCAAGGGTATCAGTCTGCGTATTGGACAGGGGGAACAGGTTGCCATTGTCGGTGCATCGGGTTCGGGTAAAAGTACATTGCTGCATATTCTCGGGGGCTTGTCGAAGCCCACCACCGGTGAGGTTCGGGTGGATAACCGGGCTATCAATACGCTCTCGGAGGCCGCACTGGGCCAATTGAGAAATCAGGCGCTGGGTTTTGTTTACCAATTCCACCACTTGTTGCCCGAGTTCACCGCGTTGGAAAACATCGCGATGCCGCTGTTGATTCGAAAGACCACTGTCCGTCAGGCCTTCCTGCGTGCAGAGCAATTGCTCAAACGAGTCGGATTGTCTGACCGGATGGGTCATAAACCGGGGGAACTGTCCGGCGGCGAGCGTCAAAGAGCGGCCGTCGCCCGGGCAGTCGTCACCCGGCCGAGCTGTATCTTGGCAGATGAGCCAACGGGCAATCTCGATGCAAGCACTGCGGATTCCATCCATCAACTGATGATAGAGTTGAATGAAGAGAATCGTACCAGCTTGGTGATTGTGACGCATGACATGGCGTTAGCCGGAAAGATGGGCCGCATGGTCCGCATCGAAAATGGTCTTGTCACAGAGGAGTGATCGGTTGCCATGGCCCGGGGCCTGATTTCGAAGGCCTCGGCGTGTACTTGCTTATTGTTTTTGCCATCCCCATATATCAGCACTGATTGCCTATCAATCTCGGTTTTGCCTGTTAATCATGAATACACAAGATACCAATGACACCGTGAAGGATCTGGCGCGACCGGAAGATGGCTTGCCTGCGGTGTTACCCTTGTTGCCGATGGAGAAAAAACCGTTCTTCCCGGGCCAGATACTGCCGGTGTTTTTGAATACAAAACGCTGGAAAAAAACACTGAAGACGATTTTCAAGTTGAAGCATGAGGCACTCGGGGTGGTGTTTACCGATGGCGTGAGCCCGGATGTGGTGAAGGCCGCCCATTTCAGGAATGTCGGCACGGTCTGTCGGTTACATAATGTCGAATTGGATGAGGATCATGTCCGACTCGTTTTAGGTGGTCTGCAACGTTTCGAGATCAGCCAATGGGTCTCCGAAAAGAGACCGTTTTCAGCCCAGGTCCGTTATTTTCCCGATCCGAGAGTCAAGGAAACCACCGAAATCAAAGCGTATATCACGGCGATCGTCAACATTATCAAGGAACTGTTGCCATTAAATCCGATGTATGGCGAAGAATTGAAAATGTCCCTGAATTACTTTGGCACCGGGGACCCGGCACGATTGGCTGATTTCGGGGCCAGTCTGACCACGGCCAATGCGAATGAAATGCAGGAGATTCTGGAAACGTTTGACCTTGTGCCAAGGATGGAGAAGACACTGATCCTACTGCAAAAAGAGGTCGAGATAGCCAGAGCGCAGACGGAGATACGCCAACATGTCGAGGAAGAAATCACCCAGCATCAACGGGAGATATTCCTGCGCGAGCAACTCAAGTTCATCCAGATCGAACTGGGTATTTCAAAAGATGACCGAACATCGGAAATGGAAGCGTTCAAGGCCAATTTGACCGGATGCGTCATCCCGGCACCGGTGCAGAAAAAGCTGGACGAGGAAATGACCAAGATAACGGTGCTGGAAAGGGGGTCGCCAGAATACACCGTGACACGGAATTATCTCGATTGGCTGACCAATGTGCCTTGGGGAAAATTCAGCACGGATTCACTTGATCTGGACAAGGCGGCGGTCGTGCTCGACAAAGACCACGAGGGATTGGATGAGGTCAAGGAACGTATCCTCGAGTTCATCGGCGTCGGCAAGATGAAAGGAGAGATATCAGGTTCCATCATGTTGCTTGTTGGCCCTCCGGGTGTCGGTAAAACCTCCCTGGGCCGCTCGATTGCCAGTGCCTTGGATCGGACGTTTTATCGCTTTTCTGTCGGGGGTATGCGAGATGAGGCCGAAATCAAGGGCCATCGACGAACGTACATCGGTTCGATGCCCGGCAAATTCATCCAGGCATTACGGGAATGTGGAACCGCCAATCCCGTCATCATGCTCGATGAGGTTGACAAGATGGGGATGTCCTACCAGGGGGATCCGGCCTCTGCGTTGCTTGAGGTGCTCGACCCCGAGCAAAACAGGGATTTTCTTGATCACTATCTGGATGTCCGCGTGGATTTGTCGAAAGTGTTGTTTGTCTGTACGGCCAATCAGATCGATACGATCCCGACCCCGTTACTGGACCGCATGGAGACCATCCGCCTCTCGGGTTATCTCTCGGCCGAGAAAGTGGCCATTGCAAGAAAGCACTTGCTGCCGAAGCAGCTGAAACGGGCCGGACTCAAGCAACGGGGGCAACTTCGCATCGATACTGCTGCGATCCAGCAGATCGCGGAAAAATACGCCCGAGAAGCCGGTGTCAGAAAACTGGAGAAGTTGCTTGGCACGATCGCCAGAAAAGCCGTCATGAAAATTCTCAAGGAGAATGTACCGGTGCATGTCAAGAAAAGTCAGTTGAGTGACTATTTGGGCAAACCGGTCTTTACTGACGATGATCGTATCGGCGGAACCGGCGTGGTGACCGGACTTGCGTGGACGGCGATGGGGGGAGCGACCCTGGATGTCGAGGCCACTCGCAGTCATCAGTTTGCCCGGGGTTTCAAGCTGACCGGCCAACTCGGTGATGTCATGAAGGAATCGGCCGAAATTGCGTATAGTTATGTGATCGGCAATGCGAACAGGCTAGATATCGACAAGACATTCTTTGAAAAGGCGATGATCCACCTGCATGTGCCTGCCGGGGCGACCCCCAAGGACGGACCGAGTGCGGGGATTACCATGACCTCGGCCCTGGTGTCGTTGGCGAAAAACAAATCGGTCAAAAAATCGTTGGCAATGAGCGGGGAAATTTCCTTGACAGGACAGGTTCTGCCGGTCGGCGGCATCAAGGAAAAAATCATTGCGGCAAGAAGAAACAAGATCGGGACACTGGTTCTGCCGAAGGCAAATCAGGGCGATTTTGAGGAACTCCCTGACTATGTCGTCAAGGGAATCAAGGCACATTTCGTGTCTGATTATCACGAGGTGTTTCCCCTCCTGTTCAACCGATAGATCTACGACTGCTCGTGACATAGCATCAAGTATTGGGTTATTTGAGGTCTGCTACTCTTCTTCATGGAGAATGGAGAGTTGTCTTAAATATCACTATATGGTAGTTTTCCCCATGAATTTCTGACAATTAATCTGGAGACACTCAACCATGTGGGGGCTTCCCAAGCACATCATGGAGTATGCTGAAGCCTGTCCGGAGGCCACGCCACTGTGTCCGGGTGCGTTACTTCATCTGGGTAAACGGGCCGCAGTCGACCAGGCATTGTCTCGACTTGCGCGATCAGGCGAGCTACTGCGTATTTGCCAGGGTGTCTATATGTGTCTGATTGAAACCCGTTTCGGCCTTCGTGCGCCCAGCCCAGGCAAGGTGATCACGGCGCTCTCGGCGTTATGGGGTGAGACGATCGTGCCCTGTGGCGGATCGGCAGCAAACCGTCTCGGGTTAACCTCCCAGAATCCAGTACGTATGGTTTATCTCACGTCCGGACCCCACCGCTGGTTGCATTTCGGTGGCGGACCGCCTGTCGAATTACGCCACGCCCCGCGCTGGCAACTCGTTGCGCCTCATCGAAAGGCGGGTGACCTCATCCGTGCATTGGCATGGCTCGGTCCCGAAGAAGTTGCCGATGGGCTCGAAACGGCTCTGCCCGAGCTTTCTCCGGGGGACCTGACCGAGTTTGCTGACGCTCGAGCGGTGATGCCGAATTGGATGGCTGAACCGGTGAGTGCGCGACTTTCGTATGGCTGAAGTTCGATACCAGAATTTGTCTGCTGCCGACCGCCGGGATGCCTTGGAAGTGGCGGGTCGCAGCGGTAGTCACAATGTCCACTTGCTTGAAAAGGACATTTGGGTTGTTGCGGTTCTCGCTGAGCTGTTCGACACGCCCTTCGCCGAGTACCTGACCTTCAAGGGCGGCACATCACTTTCCAAAGCGTGGCATGCAATCTGCCGTTTTTCGGAAGATGTCGAGGTCACCTATGACATCCGTGCCTTCGCGCCAGATCTGGTCGCGGATGCAGGCGATGAGGCATTGCCATCCACGCGCAGTCAGCAAAAACGCTGGGCGCAGGTCATCCGCGTCCGCCTGACCGAATGGGTTCGAGACCAAGCGAGCCCGATCGTTGAACGAGGACTTGCATGCGCTGGTTTTACCGCAACGGTTCGTGCAGATGCAGACCGTCTTTATATCGGTTACGAGCCGTTGTTTGAATCAACGGGTTTTGTACGCCCCGAGATTATGATTGAGTTTGGTGCTCGTTCCACGGGCGAACCGCACACAGCCGTTCCAGTCGGCTGTGATGCCGCGGCATACCTGCCGAATCTGGTATTTCCCGAAACTTGTCCTACCGTCATGCAGGCGGAACGGACATTTTGGGAGAAAGCCACTGCGATACATGTGTTCTGTCGCCAGAAACGGCGACGGGGCGAACGCTTGTCAAGACACTGGCACGATCTTGCACGGCTTGACGAAGTGGGAATAGCTGAGAATGCCTTGGCTGATCGCGAGCTTGCACTTTCGGTTGCGCGCCACAAACGCATGTTCTTTGCTGAGAACGATGCGGGTGGACAACGAGTTGACTATGAGGCAGCAGTCTCGGGTTATTTGCAACTGGTTCCTGTTGGAGAGGCATATACGGTACTTGCAGATGACTATGCCAGAATGCAGGCTGATGGCATGTTTCTCGGTGATAATGAACCGTTTGATGCGTTGATGGAACGATGCAATGCAATTGAAGTGCGGGCCAACGGATCGGTTGTGTGATAGTGTTATTTCCCGAACCCGACTGAATTACGCTTCCACATCAATCCGTGATGAGAAACCGGACAAGCTTGTTGGTGGCTTACAATGGGTTGATATGTCCTGGGGGGAAGGATGCAGGAAGAAGGATACGCCTTTGAGGGCGGCTTTGAGTATGATAGATTATCCGGGACAGTTTGATTTGCGAGGATTATGATGAGTAAGGTGGGTGACATTCTGGATTCCAAACCTCAGGTAATCTGGAGCTTGCGTTCAGACCAGTCGGTATTGGATGCCTTGAGGCTGATGTCGGAGAAGGGAATTGGTGCCATACTGGTGATTGATGATGGAAAACTGGTTGGCATTTTGAGTGAGCGGGATTATGCCCGTAAGGTCGTGCTGGATTCACGTTCCTCTTCATCAACATTGATCGGCGATATCATGACCTCTCAGGTGATGTGTGTTGATCGCAGCGACAGCATCAATGAGTGCATGAGCATCATGACCCAAAGAGATTTCCGGCATCTGCCGGTACTGAAAGGTGATGAGGTGTTGGGGATGGTTTCAGTGGGCGATTTATTGAAGCGAATTATCAATGAGCAGCAATCCACGATCGAGCATCTAGAGCAGTATATCAGCGGATAGCATGGTCCAGCTATCGCTTTTCATCGGTCGAGAATGTCCACAGGTTCCAAGTTTCTCCCAACGCCGTGCACAGCGCCTGGAGCCCAACCCTCGCTCCCGAGAGAACCGTGATGATCAGACTTGTACGTGATGTGGTCGCGGGAGCGATCATGCTGGGATTTGCACATGGCGCCATCGCCGCGGAGATATGGGACATGGCGACACCCTATGGCGACAGGGATTTCCATACGACCAATATCCGTGTCTTTGCTGAAGATGTCGAAAAAGCGACAAGTGGGGCACTCAAGATCACCGTGCACAGTGCCGGGTCTCTGGTCAAGCCTTCTGAAATCAGGGATGCGGTACGTCGTGGTCTCGTTCCGGATTGCCGCCACCGGCGTGACCCGCTTTGGCTTGGCGCAAGGTGCAATCAAGGGGGCGTTTTTCCCGCTTCCGCCGTTGGAGGAACAGCGGGCGATTATTGCTCACATCAATGAGAAGTGCGCCGAGATAAACCAGGCGATTTCAAGGGCCGAGCGTGAGATCGAGCTAATGCGCGAATACCGTACCCGGCTGATTTCCGATGTAGTCACCGGCCAGGTGGATGTGCGCGGCATTGAGGTGCCGGATGTTGCCGATGAAGAACTGCTGGCGCTGGAAGAGGGCACCACCGATGTCGATGACGTGCTCGATGATGAGGGGGATATGGATGAAACCGACTGACAAAACCCCAAAAAATAGCCTCGGCAAACCGCAGGACTACCCGCGCCTACTGACCGAGATCAAGGAGCGCATCCGCTCCGCCCAATACGAAGCCCTCAAGGCAGTCAACAAGGAGCTGGTCGGCCTTTACTGGGATATCGGCCGGATGATTGTGGAGCGGCAGGATGTAGAAGGCTGGGGCAAGGCGGTGGTTGAACAACTCGCCGCCGATCTGCGGACGGAGTTTCCCGGTGTGGGCGGCTTTTCGGCCTCCAACCTCTGGCGGATGAAGGCCTTTTTCGAGGCGTACACCGGACTCGAAAAACTCGTACCACTGGTGCGAGAAATCGGCTGGAGCCACAACTTGGCCATCCTGGAGCGCTGCAAGGACCCGCTGGAGCGGGAGTTCTATCTGCGCATGACCCGTAAGTTTGGCTGGTCCAAGAACGTGCTCATCCATCAGATCGACAACCAGAGCTATGAAAAATCCCTGCTCGGCCAGACCAATTTCGACCAGGCGCTGACGCCGGAACTTCGCGCCCAGGCCAAGCTGGCGGTGAAGGACGAATACATCTTCGATTTTCTGGAACTGGGCGAGGAACACAGCGAGCGGGAGCTGGAGCGAGCGCTCATCGCCCGGATCGAGGATTTCCTCCAGGCCATGGGCGGCATGTTCGCCTTCATGGGCAGCCAATACCGGTTGGAGGTGGACGGCAAAGAGTTTTTCATCGACCTCTTGTTGTTTCACCGCCGCCTGCGCTGCCTTGTCGCCATTGAATTGAAAGTCGGCGAATTCCTGCCGGAGTTCGTCGGCAAGATGCAGTTTTATCTGGCGGCTCTGGACCGGCAGGTCCGTCAGGAGGACGAGAACCCCTCCATCGGCATCATCCTGTGCAAGGAGAAGAGCCGCACGATTGTGGAATACGCCCTGTACGACGCCCGCAAGCCAATCGGCGTGGCCACTTATCAAATCACCAAGACCCTGCCCAAGGCGCTGAAAGGCCAACTGCCGTCGCCGCAGGACATCGCCCATTTGCTGGAGGATCTATGAAACCGACCGACACTAGCGAAAAGGGCTTGGAATCGATCATCGTCAACTCACTTGTGGAGGAGGCCGGATACCTCCAGGGTGATCCGCAGGATTTTGACTGGGAACACGCCGTCGACCTGGCCAAGTTGATCCAATTCCTTACCGCTACCCAGCCTGATACTTACAAAGCTCTCGGCATCGACGAAGAAGGCCCCAAGCGCACCCAGTTCCTGCACCGCCTGCAGGGCGAGATCGCCAAGCGCGGCGCGGTGGAGGTGCTGCGCGGTGGCATCAAGCACGGTCCGGCCCATGTGGACCTTTTCTACGGCACTCCGACGCCGGGCAATGTGAAGGCGGCAGAGCGCTTTGTGGCCAACATCTTCAGCGTCCGCGTCAATTGCGATATAGCCGCGTTGAGACAGCGCTCTCCCTCGATATGGCTGTGTTCATTAACGGCCTGCCCATTGCCACCTTCGAACTCAAGAATAAACTCACCAAGCAGACGGTGCGCGATGCCGTGCAGCAATACCAGCGCGACCGCGACCCGAAGGAACTACTGTTTCAGTTCGGTCGCTGTGCCGTGCATTTTGCCGTGGACGATCACGAGGTACGTTTCTGTACCCACCTCAAGGGCAAGGGCTCGTGGTTTCTGCCTTTTAACAAGGGCTATGACGACGGTGCTGGCAATCCGCCCAACCCTAATGGGCTTGCCACCGACTATCTGTGGAAGGAGACCCTATCCAAGGCAGGCCTGACAGACATCCTGGAAAACTACGCCCAAGTGGTGGAGGAAAAGGACGAGAAAACCGGCAAAAAACGGTACAAGCAGATCTTCCCTCGCTACCACCAGTTGACGGTGGTGCGCATGCTGCTGGCCAATGCCGCTGAAAGCGGCGTCGGCAGGCGCTACCTGATCCAGCACTCGGCGGGCAGCGGCAAGAGCAACTCCATCGCCTGGCTGGCGCACCAGCTTGTGGGGCTGGAGCACGAGAGCAAAGCGCTGTTCGATTCGGTTATTATGGTCACCGACCGTCGGGTGCTCGACAAGCAGATCCGCGACACCATCAAGCAGTTTGCCCAGGTCTCCGCCACAGTCGGCTATGCCGAACACTCGGGCGATTTGAGAAAATTCCTCAAAGCCGGAAAGAAGATCATTATCACCACGGTGCAGAAGTTCCCGTTCATCCTCGATGAGACCGGCGACGAACACCGCCAGAGCAAGTTCGCCATCATCATCGACGAGGCGCATTCCAGCCAGGGCGGCAAGACCACTGCTGCCATGAACCGTGTACTGGAAGAGCATCCTGAGTATGGTGAGGAAGAAGAAACGCTAGAAGATAAGATCAACAAGATTATGGAAGGCCGGAAGATGGTGACCAACGCCAGCTACTTCGCCTTCACCGCAACCCCCAAGAACAAGACCCTGGAAATCTTCGGCGAGCCGGACCCGCAGCCCAACAGCACCGTGAAGCATCATCCTTTCCACAGCTACACCATGAAGCAGGCCATCCAGGAGGGTTTCATCCTCGATGTGTTGAAGAATTACACCCCGGTTGAGAGCTACTACCGTCTCGCCAAGACGGTGGAGGACGATCCGCTATTCGATGCCAGGAAGGCCCAGAAAAAGCTGCGCAGCTACTTAGAGTCCCACGAGCACGCCATCCGTGAAAAAGCCGAAATCATGGTGGACCACTTCCACGCCCAAGTGATCGGTCATCGCAAGATTGGTGGCCATGCCCGGGCCATGGTCATCACCAACGGCATCCAGCGGGTCATTCAGTATTTCCACGCCTTCAGGGACTACCTCAAGGAACGCAAAAGCCTTTACGCACCCATCGTAGCCTTTTCCGATGAGTACGAGTATGGTGGCAAGAAAGTCACCGAAGCGACGCTGAACGGCTTTCCCAGCAGCCAGATCCCGGACAAGGTGCAACAGGAACCGTACCGCTTCCTGATCGTTGCCGACAAGTTTCAGACCGGCTACGACGAACCGCTGCTGCACACCATGTACGTGGACAAGGCGCTCTCCGGCATCAAGGCGGTGCAGACCCTCTCGCGACTCAATCGCGCCCATCCGCAAAAGCACGACACCTTTGTGCTCGATTTCTACAACGACTCGGAGACCATCCAGAAGTCGTTCGAGCCCTATTACCGCACCACCATCCTCAGCGACGAGACCGACCCCAATAAGCTGCACGACCTAAAATCGGATCTGGACGGCTACCAGGTTTACTCGCAGGCGAAAATCGACGATCTGGTGGGGCTCTATCTGAACGGTGCGGACCGCGACAAGCTCGATCCGATTCTGGACGCCTGTGTGGCCACCTATAACGCCGATCTCGATGAAGATGGACAGGTGGATTTCAAGGGCAAGGCCAAGGCTTTTGCGCGTACCTACGGTTTTCTGGCCTCGATTCTGGAGTACTCGAATGTCGATTGGGAAAAGCTGTCGATCTTTCTGAATTTCCTGATCCCGAAACTCCCCGCGCCCAAGGAAGATGATCTGTCTCGGGGCATCCTGGAGGCCATCGACATGGACAGCTACCGTATCGAGGTGAAAACCAGCCTGAAGATAGGCCTTCCGGATCAGGATGCCGAAATCGGACCGGTGCCGACCAGTGGCGGTGGTCGCAAACCGGAACTGGAACTGGACCAACTGAGCAACATCATCAAGGTATTCAACGACCAGTTCGGCAACATCGATTGGAAAGACGGGGACAAGATCCGCCAGGTTATCGCCGAGGATATCCCGGCCAAGGTAGCGGAGGATGCGGCCTATCAGAATGCTATGAAGAACAACGACAAGAAGACCGCTCGGATCGAACACGATGCCGCGCTGCAGCGGGTCATGATCGACCTTTTGGCCGATCACACCGAGCTATTCAAGCAGTTCAGTGACAACCCGTCGTTTAAGAAATGGCTGGGCGACACCATCTTTGGCGTGACCTACCAACAGCAGAGAGGGCAATCCGCAGCGGGGGAGAGTCATGGACGTTAAAACCGCTACTATTCAGGTTTTGTAGAAGGCGGGTACGTCGCTGCATGCCAAGGACATTGCCGAGAAGATCATGGCGAATGGTCTCTGGGAGTCCAAAGGTAAGACCTCAGGTGCTACGGTCAGCGCTCAGCTTTATTCCGACATCAAGAAGAAGGGGAGAAAATCGCCCTTCGTGAAGACTGGTGCTCAGACATTCGCGCTTCGAGATACCTTCAAGCAAAAGGAAAATACTCAGGCTACTCCTCCGAAAGATGGCCAAGTTCCGAAAACTCCCTATTCGAACACTGGTTTGTCGTTTACCGCTTGTGCGCAAAAGGTACTTGAGGAGTTTGGCGTCAAGAAACCGATGCACTACAAGAAGATCACTGAGCAGGCGCTTGAGAAAGGATGGCTGGTTACCAGCGGAAAGACACCGGAGGCCACCATGTACGCGCAGGTGATCACTGAAATCAAGCGACAGCAGAAACGCGGCGACCGACCTTGATTTGTGCAACACAGCCGCGGATACGTGGGTCTAACCCAACTTGGCACTTGAGGGGCCAAGGGATTTTTAACTGATTGATTATCGGTGTAAATAATTCGGGCGCCCGCCCATTGGCCCCACATTTTTGTGACGTACTGTGGTGCCATCATCCGCCCTCGCGGGTGGGGAATCGCTACTCAGAGGGTTTCGTACGCACCCGATGCAGGCCGGGCTAAAGCCCGGTCTGTACCGGGTGCGTACGAGACAAGCCAGCTAGGCCTTCTGTCATCGCTGTGACCGGCGATGATAGACAGAATCATCAGAAATGTAGGGCCATGTGGCCCGTTGTCTGTTTTTTATACCCTGTTAATCAACAAGATACCGATCCCCATGGCCCCTAAAGTGCCAACTTGGGT
>LXNI01001955.1_pt1 | contig 15751 bp, 13 predicted proteins | sample 809091 | NCBI WGS metagenome assembly LXNI01 (sample SAMN04870527, study PRJNA318959) | sponge metagenome | biome: 01000161; feature: marine sponge reef; material: water | host: Sarcotragus foetidus | place: Greece: Milos, Mediterranean Sea | collected 2013-05-29 | depth 5-7 m | reverse complement strand
ACCCACACGACCAGGATCACGCGGTCCACGTCGATGCCAGAGGATTCGGCCAGCTCGGGGTTGTCCGCCACCGCCCGGATCGCCTTCCCCGTGCGTGCGCGCTGCAGGAACACCGCCACCGCAAGCAGAATCACGGCCGAGAGCACCATGATCGTGAAGTCCCGCGGTGTCACCGCGAACGGCCCGAACGTCCACTCGGCCTGCAGGGCATAGTCGACGTAACGTTGCCGGTCGGGCCCGAAGAACAGGAGCAGCACGTGGCGAGCCAGCAACGACAGCCCGATCGTGACGACCATGAACTGGAAACCGCCCAGGCGCCGGCCCCGTAGCGGCCGTAGCAGCGAGAACTCGACACCCCCGCCCGCCGCTCCCGCCACCACAACCGCCAGCACGCCCGCCAGGATCAGCGGCGCCCCGAACGTGTCCGCGTTGAAGTACCACGCGAGGATCGCCCCCAGCGTGACCAGCTCGCCGTGGGCGAAATTGATCAGCCCCGTGAGCCCGAAGATGAGCGACAGGCCGATCGCGCACATTGCGATGATCAGCCCGAACTTGACCCCGTTCAGGACCGCCTGCGCGAGCTGCTCCCCCACTGTGGGCCCCGCGCGGGCGGGCTCCCCCAGCGCGAAGATGAGCGGCCGCGAACGCCCCGCCGTCACAGTCACTTCCAGCGTCTGCCGTTCGGGGTCGCGCAGGCTCACGCCCTCCGGCAGCGTGTCCGTGTCGATCGTCGCCCGGTATGTGCCCGGCCCGGGCAGCTCGATCTGCCACTTGCCGTCGCTCCCGCTGACCGCCTCCCCGACTGCCTCCCCCGCCGCGTCCACCACGGAAATCCGCACGCCCTCGACCGGTTCGCCGCCAAAGCGAAGCGTCCCCGAGAAGGCTTCGCCGTCGCCATCCTGCGCGTGCGCCGTGCCGAAGAGAAAGAGGGAGAGAACCGCCACCGCGACCAGCGCGACCGCACTGCGGAGCGAGCGGGCGTTCGACAAAGTCGGTCCCCTTCCGGTAGCTGGCCTTCGAGGCGAAGTATAGGTCGGGAGTATAGGTGCCGAGCCGCGCCCGCGTGCCGTGATGTCGCTTACGCGGCAGACATGCAGTGAGCCTTCCTGTCGCCGAGTGTCCCGGGCATCGACGTCGGCAAGTTCGATCAACTTGGCTGAAGCCTCGAACGCACAATCGAGCTCATCCCCGAGGCCGGCTTCCAGCCCTGGCGGCCCCCATGCTGTCCTGTCATTGACGCCGCCGGTTGGCACTCACCTACTCGCCGCCCGTCGCGACGGGCTAGCATGGTCGGATGGCGAAATACGGTTTGCGCGCGGTTGGTGTTCTTCTTCTCGGCCTTGGCCTCGGCTCCCTGCTGATCTCCCACTGGGTCACGCCCACCCAGGCCAGTGGCGACTACATCGGCCTCTTGAGGGTCGACGGCCCGATCGATGAAGTCAGCTCCCGCTACCTCTCCCGAGCCCTCGGCAAGGCCGAGGGCGACGAGGCCGTCCTCATCGTCGTCGAGCTCGATACGCCCGGCGGCCGCCTCGACTCCACCCGCGACATGGTGACCACCATCCTCGAGTCCCGCTCCCCCGTGGCGGTATACGTCTCCCCCTCGGGGGCGCAGGCCGCCTCCGCCGGAACCTTTATCACCGCTGCCGCCAACTTCGCCGTCATGGCCCCCGCCACCAACATCGGCGCCGCCTCCCCCATCAGCGGCAGCGGCGAGGATCTGCCAGACACCCTGGGGAGGAAGGTGATCGAGGACACGCGGGCATTCGTGCGCTCCATCTCCGAGCAGCGTGATCGCAACGCCGAGGCGCTCGAGGCCACCGTCACCGAGGCCAAGGCCTACTCCTCCACCGAGGCCCTGGAGGTTGGCATCATCGACCTTATCGCCACCGATCTCGAAGACCTGCTCCTTCAGGTCGACGGCCGCACCGCCCAGACCCCCGCCGGTCCAGTGGTGGTCAACACCGACGGCGTCCCCGTCCGCGAGATCAAACAGAGCCTGTTGGAACGCTTCCTGGCAATCCTCGCCGACCCCAACATCTCTTTCACCCTGATGTCCCTTGGCACGTTTGCCCTGATCGCCGAGTTCTATACCTCGTTCTTCGGGCCCGGGATCGCCGGCATCATCATGTTGGCGCTTGCCTTCGTGTCCTTCGGCGTGCTCCCCGTGAACTGGGTCGGCGTCGCGCTGATCCTGATCTCGATGCCCCTCTTCTACCTTGAGATGGAGGTTGCGGGCCTCGGCGCCTTCGGCATCGGCGGCCTTGCCAGCTTTGTCATCGGCGCCTTCCTGCTGTTCGGTGGCTTCTTCGGCTCATCGAATCCCCTCGACCTCACGGTCGACATAAGCCTCTGGTTGATCATTTTCATGACCTTCGTCCTGGGCAGTGGGGTGCTCACCCTCTACTACCTGGTGCGCGAGGGCGGCAGCTCCGATGCCTTCATGGGCGAAGACGGTGGCCTCGTGGGCGCTGCTGCCACCGCCCTCTCCGACCTCAATCCCACCGGCCGCGTCCTTGTCAGGGACCGTGAGTTTTCGGCTACTATGGAAGAAGGACAACGCGTGCGCGCTGGCACAAACGTGCATGTCGTTGCCGTCTATAGCGGAAGAACGCTCAAAGTTTCGGACGTGCCCCCGCGAACCGCGCGGGGAGCGCGCAGACCCTTTGTCGCGTTCGCAGCCATCATCCGACAGGCGTTTAGGAGGTAGTTCATGGCGCCAATTATCCGAGTAGCGGGCCCAAACGAGGCCCTCATCAGGTCCGGTGGCGGCTCTCAGCCGAAGATCACCGTCGGCGGCAGAGTCATCGTCATCCCCATTTTCTTCAAGGCGCAGACCCTCTCGCTTGAGGTCATGACCCTCGCCGTCGAAACCGCGAAGGTCTACACCAAGGAGGGCGTTGCCGTCACAGTCGACGGCGTTGCCCAGGTGAAGGTCGCGCGTTCCGAGGAGGCTATCCGCACGGCTGCCCAGCAGTTCGTCGGCAAGCTCCAGCGTGAGATCGCAGAGGTTGCCCTCCAGACCCTGGAGGGTGCCCAGCGCGCCATCCTCGGCACCATGACCGTCGAGAGCATCTATCAGGACCGTGAGTCCTTCGCCCAGAGTGTCGGCGAGGTCGCAGAACCCCACATGGCGAATATGGGGCTCGAGATCGTCAGCTTCACCATCCGCGACATCCGCGATGACCAGGGTTACCTCGATGCCCTTGGCCGCAAGCGCACTGCCGAGGTCACACGCGACGCCGAGATCGGCGAGGCCGAGGCGACTCGTGATGCGTCGATCAGGCGCGCCGAGGCCGAGCGCGACGCCACTGTTGTCGAGGCTCAGGCCAACCGCGACCAGGAGACGGCCAAGTACGATGCGGAGACCCGCATCGCCGAGTCCGAACGAGACTTCAAGGTCGAGCAGGCGCGGTACCAGCAGGAGACCAATGCTCGCCAGGCCGAGGCCGAGCTCGCCTACGCCCTCCAGGAGGCCGTGACCCGCCAGGAGATCCGCGAGCAGGAAGTCCAGATCGAGGTTGTCGAGCGCACCAAGCAGATCGAGATCGAGCAGCAGGAGATCCTGCGGCGCGAGCGCGAGCTTGAAGCGAACATCAAGCGCCCGGCCGAGGCCGAGCGTTATCGCCTGGAGACAATCGCCGCCGGCGAGAAGTCCCAGGTCGTGGCCGGGGCCGAGGCCGAAGCCGAGTCGCTGACCCTCAACGGCACCGGCGAAGCCAACGCCATCCGCGCCCGCGGTGAGGCGGAGGCCGACGCCATCCGGGCCCAGGGTCTGGCCGAAGCCGAGGCCATGCGCATGAAGGCCGACGCCTGGAAGGAATACGGCCAGGCGGCCATGATCGACACGCTCCTCGAGTCACTGCCCGAGGTCGCGTCGTCCGTCGCCCAGCCGCTCGCCCAGACCGACCGCATCGTCATGATCAGCGGCGGCGAGAGCGGCTCCATCGGCGCCAGCAAGCTCACCAACGACGTCACGAAGGTCGTCTCCCAGCTCCCCGATCTCGTCGAGAGCCTTACCGGCATCGATATCCTCGGGACGCTCAAGAACCTTCCGCGCGTCGCCACCACCGATGGGCAGAGCAACGGCAGTGCTGCCCCGGCGGCCCCTGCCGCCGCCGAAGCACCCGCCTCTGACGCCGGCGCCGTTGAGCCTGAGGGCGAAGCCGGTGGTCCGGCGGACGAGTCGCCCGCCCAGTAGGCCCTGCCAGACCGCGGGGAGATGCCCTGCCTTGTGTGCGAGCATCCCCCCGTGGCAATCGGCAGGTCTCCCGGGGCTGTCGGGTCAGCGCCCGCAGTCCCTCCTGGGAATACACAACGCCCCTTCGGCCTGGCCGAAGGGGCGTTGATTGTGTGAGTACTGCCCGGCTCTAGGCGGGAGCCTCCGCGGGCGCCGCCGCCGTCTCCGCCGGCCGCTCGAGGGGCAGCTCGATGATCATCTCGGTGTACTCGCCCGGCGCCGAATCCACACGGATGTGGCCCCCGTGCCGCCGCACGATGTCGCTTGAAAGCGACAGCCCCAGGCCCGTGCCCTGGTCGGTCGGCTTCGTCGTAAAGAAGGGGTTGAATATCTTCTCGACGACCTCGGGCGGCATGCCCGTCCCGTTGTCCCGGATGCGCACCTCGATGTGGTCCTCTTCCCGCTTCGTCTTCAGCCAGATCGTCGGTGAATAGGGCCCGCCCGCCACGTCCGCCCCCGGCGTCGCGCGGCGCCGTTCGTTGGTGGCGTAGCAGGCGTTGCTCACCATGTTCAGGAACACACGGCCCAGGTCCTGCGGGATGACTTCCATTTCGCCCGTAGTCGGGTCGTAGTCTTCCTTGATATCCAGCTGGAAGTCGGAGTCCGTGGCCCGCGCGCTGTGGTAGGCCAGCCTGGCGTGCTCGTCCAACAGGTTGTTGATGTCCGACACCTGCCACTCCCCCGATTCCCGTCCCATGCGCAGCATGTTCTCGACGATCCGGTTCGCCCGCTTCCCGTGCGACTGAATTCGCTCGAGGTTGCTCGTCAGGTCGCCCGTGATCTCCTCGATGTACGACTGCTGCTCCTCGCTCAGCTTCACGCCCTCCTCATCAAGCACTTCGTGCAGCTCTGTCAGCAGCTCGCCCGAGACCTCGGAGAAGTTGTTCACGAAATTCAGCGGGTTCCGGATCTCGTGCGCCACGCCCGCCGTCAGCTCGCCCAGCGCCGCCAGCTTCTCGCGCATCACAATCTGGTCCTGGGCCTTGTTCAACTCACCCAGCGTGCTCTCCAGCTCGACGTTCTTGTCCTGCAGTTCGTTGGCCAGCTGCTCCACCAGGTTCAGCCGCTGCACCTCCAACGCGTGCCGCCGGAACACTTCAAGCGCGGCTGCCATGTCCGCCACCTCGTCCTGGCCCTCCATCTCCACGCTCGTCTCGATGTCGCCCCCGGCCATCCGCCGCATCCAGTCCGAGAGCATGTTGAGGCGTCGCAGCAGGATCCTTCCGAGGTACAGCCAGATGATGAGCACCGCGCCGACCACGCTCACGGCGCTGATCACCAGCAGGAGCGTCCGGCCCGTGAAGATCGCCGAGGAGGAGGCCTCCGTGGCGTCCTCGGCGCTCGCTTGCGCCGCCATCACCAGCCCGTCCACCTCCGCCACTACGTCGACTGAGAGATCGCGGTTGCTGTCGAGCAACTCCGCCTGGCGAGCTTCGATGCGAAGTTCCCGCTCGAACAGCCCGAACACGCTCTCGCCCCCCACGCCCAGTGCAAATAACCGGTCGAAGAGTGGGTTGGCAGCTTCGTGGAAATCCGAGCCTGCCAGCGTCCCCAGGTTGCGCTCGATGCGGTTTCGCGCAGCTTCGAAGCGTTCGCGCAGCGGCTCGATCAGGGAGGCGTCCGAGAGCGTGAAGGCATTCGCCAGCAGCTCCGTCGCGATGTTCACGTCCCCCTGCAGCTCGCTCAGTCGCCGGTAGCGAACGATCTCCCGTTCGGCGAAGTGCTGTGAGCGGGGGGCGGCCGACCCGTCCAGATCCCGGAATCCTGTAAGGGTGTAGAAGAGCTGGTCGTCGATCGCTGGCGCGAGCAGGTCATCCAGTTCAAAGCGAACTTGCGTTAGCTCTTCCTGCAGCCCCTCCAGCCGGTCCCGCAGCTCGAACACCCCGGAGGTCTCGCTCCTGAGCTCCTCGATGTTCGAGATGAGTGTGTCCGAGTACCCGCGGATGCGTCCCACGCGCTCCTGGTCGGTGTCTTGCCGTGCCTCCAGCGTCTCCAGCTGCTCCTCGAACGAGGCGTAGGCGCCGTCGATGTTCTGGACGACCTGGTCGAACTCCTCCGGCGTCGTCGCGGCCGTCAGGTTGGGCGCCGCCGCTACCAGCACACCGCTGTACTGCGCCACGCCGAACGCTGCCGCCAGCTCAGGCACGCTCCCATCGTTGACGCGGCTCTGGGCCGTCCCCACCCGGTCGAACGAGAACCAGCCCACCAGGCTGGCTGCCAGCGTAAGCACCACCGCTCCCCCGACGGCCCCGTAGAGCTGGGTCGAGATGCGGAACCGGCTGTCCAGCAGCTGCCTTAGTCGCCCAACCACTCTGTCTCTCGCAGTTTCTCGATCTCCTCGAGCGATTCAATCGCATGGTACTGCTCGCCGGGGCCGATGACTGTCAGGAATACCTTGTCCGACCCCTGGTTGTCACCCTCCCCGTACTGCAACGGGAACCCCTCGATCTCGAGCATGGCCGACCCCCGCAGGCTCGCGAGGAAGCAATCCCGGTCCAGATCGCGCCCGCACATCTCCAGCCCCGCGATGGCGAGGCGCCCTGCCAGGTACCCCTCCAGCGACACGAATCCGGGTGTGGCATCGGGGGCATAGGCCGCCAGCGCCCGCTGGTAGGCGGCCACGACCGTCAGCGAGTCATCCTCAGGGAAGGGCACCACCTGCGTCACGAGCACGCCCACCCCGTCCGGTCCCAGCTCCTGCGCCAGGGCATTGCTGCCAACGAACGAGACGTTCAGGAACAGGGCGTCCATCCCCAGGATCCGCCCCCACTTGATGAACTCCGCCATCGGCTGGTAGGCGCCGATCATGATGACCGCCTGGGGATTCCCCTCCTGGATGTCCAGCACGGACGCCTTTACCGCCGAGGTGTTGCGCGTGTAGCGCCCCACCGCCACCGCCTCGCTGCCCCGCCGCGCCAGTGCCTGCTGCACGCCGTCGTAGCCGCTGCGCCCGTACGAGTCGTCCTGGTAGAGGATGGCGATCCGTTCGACTCCCAGGTCCACGGTCAGCCGCTCCACCATCTCCTCGGTTTCCTGGGCGTAGGAGGCGCGCAAGTTGATGATGTTTGTCCACTCGGGGTCGCGCAGGAAGGCCGCCCCCGTGAACGGCGTCAGGTACGGAACCCCGGATTCCGCCGCCACCGGCGTGGCCGAGCGCGAGGTCGGCGTCCCAACCGCACCGATCAGCGCGAACACCCCCTCCCCGATGAGCTGCTGCGTATTCGTAATCGCAGCTTCCGGTTCGTACGCGTCATCCAGCGTGACCAGGTCCAGCCGGCGCCCGTGCACACCACCGGCCATGTTTGCCTCGTGGAACGCAGCCTCGATCCCGAGCCGCATGTTCTTCCCCAGCTCCTGGGCAGGCCCGCTGAACGCCGCCGACTGCCCGAAGAGCACCCTGTCCTCGAACACCCCCGGCGTGCCAGTGTCGGGGGTCTCGGTGGGCGTTGGCGTGGGGGTGGGCGTCCCGTCCGGGCCAGTCCCACCCCCGGAACAGCTCGCTGTGAACACTGATGCTGCCACCAGGGCAACGCCTGCCAGCCAGGCCACGATCGCGGGACGCCTCGGCTTCATCGCACCTTGCGGGTGACGATGCTCAGCCGGTTCCTGTTCTCTTCCCGCGAGTAGCGCACGTCGTCCATAAGGGTCTTCGTCAGATGGACACCCAGTCCGCCCACACGTCGCTCCCCTACGGACGCCGTCAAGTCTGGCTCCGGGGCCTCGGTCAGCGGGTCGAAGGGCCGGCCACGGTCACTCAGGTCGATCGAGATCGAGTCGTCCTTCGACTGGATCTCGAGGGCGATGTCGGGATCGTCGTCTTCCGCCCCGTAATCCATGATGTTCAGGATCAGCTCCTCGAGCACGAGGTTCACGCGGAACACCAGGTCGTCGGGCCACTCGTCGCGCTGCCCCAGATCCTCGATGGCCGAGGAGATGCGTTCGAGCTCATCGCGGGTTGTCCCGATCGCCATGGTGAGCGTGGCGCCCATTGATCAGTCCCGGCGAAGCGTCAGGCAGGTGATGTCGTCGTGCTGGGGGGCCTCGCCCGTGTACTCCAGCACCCGCTCCATAATGGCCCTGCCCGCCTGCTCTGCGCTTGTCGGCGGCGCCGAGCCGAAGAGTTCCTGGACGCCTTCGATGCCCATCAGTTCGCCCTGCTGGTTCGTCGCTTCCGTCACACCGTCGGTGTAGAGGCAGACCGTATCCCCGGGCTCAAGCTGGATGGACTCATGCCGGTAGTCGAAACCGCCCAGCACCCCCAGGGCAATACCACCCGTCAGTTCCTTCAGCTCCGAGGTTCCGTCCGGGCGTACCACGAGGGGCGCATCGTGACCGCCACTGGCGTAGGTCAGCACGCCCGTCGCCGGGTCGTACACGGCGTAGAGCATGGTCACGAACATGCCCGTTGTCTCGTCCTCGTTCAGGAGGTTGTTCACCTCGGTAAGCACCTCACCCGGGCCGCCCAGGGTACCGATGGCCGAGCCTTTCAGCAGCGTGCGGCTCGACATCATGAAGAGGGCCGCGGGCACGCCCTTGTCCGAGACGTCCGCAATTGCCAGTCCGATGCGATCGTTCTCAAGGCGAATGATGTCGAAGAAATCCCCCCCGACGTCCTTCGCCGGGTGCATCGTGCCGTACGTCTTGTAAGCAGGGCTGCTCGGAAACGATGTCGGCAGAATCGACTGCTGCATCTTGCTGGCGACATCCAGCTCGTTCTGCAGCGCCACCAGCTTGTCCCTGGTGCTGAGCGCTTCTCGCCATTGCTCGATGTGTTCCAGCGTCCGGTCGATCGTGAACTGTAGGTCGTCGAAATCAACCGGCTTCGTCACGAAGTCGAAGGCGCCCCGGTTCATCGCCGTCCGGATGTTCTCCATGTCGCCGTAGGCCGAGACGATAATTGCGCGGATGTCGGGGCTGACGTTGGGGATCTGCTCCAGCAGCGTCAGCCCGTCCATGCGCGGCATGTTGATGTCGGAGACGACCATATCGATATTGGGATCGGCCCCGAGTTGCTCCAGCGCCTCGATGCCGTTGTGCGCGAATACGAACTCGTAGCGGCCGCGCCGGATATGCCGCCGCATGCGCTGCAGCACCAGCGGCTCAAGATCGGGTTCGTCGTCGACTACGAGAATCTTGTAGGTCATCGACCGCGCGCGCCCTTTCTTCGGGTGGGCGGGGGGAATCTAGCCGCTGACGGCAGCCGTTGCCTCGGCCTGGGAGTCATGGATCGGGATGATGTTGTCGAACCCGCTGATGCGGAACACCTCGCGAATCGGCTCGGAAAGCGAGCACAGCGCCAGCTTCGCCCCGTTCCCCTCCAGGGTCTTGGCGGTGAGCAGCAGGACTCTCAGTCCGGCGCTGCTGATGTAGGAGACACTCTCGAAGTCCAGGATAAGGGCCTTGTCGCTATCCTCGATCACTCCCTGCAGGTCCGCCTGAAACTCGCTGGCGTTGGAGCCATCGATGCGCCCGTCGGCCTTCGCGATGACGGTGCCGCTTTCCCGTTCGGCGCTGATTGCCATGTGCTGTGTCTCCTCAACCGTGCTTTCGAATCGTGCCCGCGCAGTGTACGACGTACTTGTTGTCGCGTCGCCCGCTCCTCGGGTGTCGACCCGATAGAAACCCGGGCTTACTGCCTCGGCACCGCGCAAGCCGAGCCCGCGCGCTGTGGGCCGCGAGTATACACGACGCATGGTCGCGCCATAACGCGATCGGGGTAGTCCGGTTGTCGGGCAAGCGCCAGGGCGGGGGCCTGCCCGTGGCCGCTCTCTTGCTGGCGGCGCGCCCTGGCCGCCCGTTGCAAGCGTGCTCACAGGCCCCGACCTCTACTGAGATCGACTCTCGAATCCGGTTCAAGCCCTTGTGTATAAACGACTCAGCAATCGATTAGAGGAGACTCCCTAATGGCGCATGAAACCCACGAATGCGACGAGCACGAGCATCACGGCGGCCCCGGCCACGTCCACGATCCGCACGAGTGCGACGACCACGAGCATCACGGCCACCACGAGCACGACATGCATGAGTGCGATGAGCACGAGCACCACGGCGAGCCGGGTCACGTGCATGATCCGCACGAGTGCGACGAGCACGAGCACCACGCCGCGAACTAGGCGCTCGCCTCACTAGAGGCACCGAGGGCCGTCTCCACACGAGTGGAGATCCAGAGGCGCACTCCGTGGGGATGCGCCTCTCTGCCTTTCCGCCAGTGGATGTCGAGCGTCGCTCGGCTGCACAGCGTGCAACTGCATAGCGTGCCATTGACTTCCGACCGCAACTCTGGGGTGAGCGTAAATGTCTTCAGCGTCAGGTTCCGCAGGTGAGGGCGCTGGCGCCCACGACCACGATCACGACGCTCACGACCACGACCACGACCACGACCACGACCAACACGATCACGACGAGCATGGCCACGAGGCTCATGCCCACGACGAGCACGACCATGACGCCCACGACGACCACAGCGGCCATGACCACGACGACCACGACGACCACAGCGGCCATGACCACAGCGGCCACGATCACGCCCATGACCTGCGAGGACTGAGCCGCCGCAGCCTTGGCTTCGCTTTCGTCCTGATCGCCGGCTATATGGTCGCCGAGATCGTCGGCGGAATACTCTCAGGCAGCCTTGCCCTCCTCGCCGATGCCGGCCACATGGCCACTGACGCCGCCGCCATCGGCCTAGCGCTGCTCGCCATGTGGATCGCCGAACGCGCCGCCTCCGCCGAGCGGACGTTCGGCTTCTACCGCACCGAGATCCTCGCCGCCCTCCTCAACGCCATTGCCCTCTGGATCATCGTCGCCTGGATCTGTTTCGAGGCTTACCACCGCTTCGGCGCGGAAGGCGCCCATGTCGATGGCTGGCCTGTCCTCTGGGTAGGCCTCGGCGGCCTCGCCGTCAACATCGCCGCCGCCTTCATCCTTCACCGCTCCTCGGAGCACAGCCTCAACGCCGAGGGCGCCTTCCAGCACGTCATGGCCGACCTCCTGGGTTCCGTCGGCGTCGTTGTCTCCTCCATCCTCATCATCACCCTCGGCTGGCACGTCGCCGACCCGATCATCAGCGTCGTCATCGGCCTCCTCATCCTGGTCAGCTCCTGGGGCCTTATGACCAGCGTCGTCCATGTCCTGCTCGAGGGAACACCCGAACACATTGATGTCTACAAGCTCTGCAACGACATCGAGGAACTTGAGGGCGTTACCCTCGTCCACGACGTCCATGCCTGGACAATCACCTCCCAGAGCGACGCCTTCACCGCCCACGTTCTGATCGATCCCACCTATGGCGGTGACAAGGACGACCTGCTCACTGCCATGAAGCGCATCGCCCACGAAGAGTTCGGTATCGCCCACGTCACTATCCAGATGGAGGAGTCCGTGAACGGCTGCGACGAGGACCACCACGTCGACCACCTCTTGCAGCGATCGCGAATCGTCGGCCAGCGAGTCACCTGGGGGTCGCTGCGCTACCTCTTGCCCGGATCCTGACCCGTCCGCCCATGCCCTTCGCGGCCCGCCCAGCGGCGGGTGTGCGAGCGTAGGATCGCGTCCTCAACACAGGGGGAGCCATGAGCACCGTCGCCTTCATCCAGCGCAGCCTCGAATTCACGCACGCCGCTCTCATCGATGCCCGCAACGGGACCGACGAGCAGCTCCACTTCGTCCCCGAGCAGGGCAGCCATTCCATCGCCTGGTGCCTCTGGCACACCGCCCGCGTCGAGGACCTCATCATCAGTCGTGTCGCCGCCCAGCCCGCGGTCTGGAGTGAGCAGTGGGTCGAGCGCACCGGCCTCCCCTACGAGGGATTCGGCACCGGCATGTCCGACGAAGACGCGCGGCAGGTCCACGTGGCCGATATCGCCGCTCTCAGCGGCTACCAGGATGCCGTCTTCGAGCGCACCGCCCACTTCCTCGAGAACGCCACCGAGGAAGACCTTGAGCGCGAGATCCCCGCCCGCAACGGTACCGAGTCCGTCGGCGAGGCCATCTCCCTTCACATGATGGGCCACTTCAACGGCCACCGCGGCGAGATCAACACCCTCCGCGGCATGCAGGGCATGCCCACCGTCATGGCCGCCCAGGGAACGCACTAGCAGCGTTCTGTAGAAACCGCGTTGGGCGTACCGAGCAGCGCCGCTCGGCTCCGGCGACAGGGGAGGGGTAGTGATGGCACAGGCGGTCGCGACCGGTTACGACCCGCGGACCTATAAACCCCTGGTATTCCATGAGGCCGCGGGGCGGTTCCGGACGGGGGATGACACGCCCCGCGACTTCCTTGATCGCTGCCTGGCGACGATCGAGGAGCGCGAGCCGGTGGTCCAGGCCTTCGCGCACCTGAAGAACCGGGACCTGGCCCGCGCCGCGGCCGATGCGAGCACGGAGCGCTGGGCCGCGGGCGAGCCGTTTTCGCCCATCGACGGCATGCCCGTCGGGATCAAGGACCTGCTCGAAACGAAGGACATGCCGACCGAGTACGGGTGCGAGGCCTTCCGCGGGAACTTCCCCCGGCGCGACAACGCGGCCGTCTGGGCGCTGCGGCAGGCGGGGGCGGTGATCCTCGGCAAGACGGTCACGGCCGAACTCGGGGGGTCGCACCCCGGACCAACGACCAACCCGTTCGACCCACAGCGGTCGCCCGGCGGCTCCTCGTCGGGTTCCGCGGCCGGAGTGGCGGCGCGCATGTTCCCGGCGGCGCTTGGCACCCAGGTCGGGGGTTCGATCATCCGGCCCGCCGGCTACTGCGGGAACATCGCCCTGAAGCCGACGCAGGGAGGCATCAACCGCGGCGAGCGGCAGGCGACGAGTATGAGCACGCACGGCGTCCATGCCGGCTGTATCGAGGACATGTGGCAGGTCGCCATCGAGATTGCGAAGCGCGCCGGAGGGGACCGGGGATGGCCCGGCTTGCAGGGGCCCTCCACCACCCCCGAGCCGCGCAAACCAGAGCGGCTGATTGTGCTGGAGACACAGGGATGGGCTGACCTCGACGACGCCAGCAAGGAGGGCTTCGCCGCAGTCCTCGAGCAATTGCGCGCGCTCGGCGTCGAGCTCGTTCGGCGGCGGGACGACCCGCTGGTCGAGACGCTGGAGGGCGTGATCAGCGATGCGCGCGAGGTGTGCAACGCGATCACGGACTGGGAAAACCAGTGGGCCACGCGGAACCTCGTCGACCAGCACCCCGACGGGGTCAGCGAGCGCGCCAAGGCGGCCCTTGCGCACGCCGAGGCCATGTCGGTGGACGACTACCGGGCGGCGCTGATCGTGCGCGAGGTCGCCCAGGAGGCGCACGTTGCCCTGGCGGGGTCTGCCGACGCCATCATCACGCTCTCGTGTCCGGGCCCGGCCCACGTCTGGCTCGGCGACGAGCCGGGCGCTCCGCTCGCCCCGCGACCGACGGGCGACCCGGTGTTCAACTTCCCCAGCTCGATGCTGTTCGCCCCGGCCGTGAGCATGCCGCTCATGAGCGTCGGCGGGATGCCGGTTGGCGTGCAGGTCTTCGGCCAGCCGCACGAGGATGCCGGGATGACGGCGATCGCGCGCTGGCTGCTCGGAGCGGTCGAGCCGGTCGTCGTCGGCTAGCTCAGGGCGACTTCTGCCGGGCCGCCCTCACCGTCAGCGCAGGGGGCGGAAGAACTGAACGAGGTCCTCCACGAACAGGTCCGGCTCCTCTGCCGCGGGGAAGTGACCGCCACGCTCCTGCTTGCCCCAGTGGGTGAGGTTGTTGTTCGCCTCGACCATCTTGCGGGGAGCGAACACCATCTCGCGGGGAAAGCCGGGAACGCCAACCGGAACCTCGATGGCGGGCGTGCGCTCGTGGGCGCGGTCCCAGGGCGTGCGGAAGACGTGCCAGTACCAGCGAGCCGACGTGACGTAGCTCTCGGTGAACCAGTAGATGCTCACGAGGTCGAGCAGGAACTTCCGCGACGGCACCTTCTCGATGCCGCCGCGATTGTCGCTCCAGTTGTAGCGCTTCTCGATGAGCCAGGCGGCGAGTCCGACCGGGGAGTCGTGGAGCGCGTAGGCGAACGTCTGCGGATCGGTCGTGTGCACGGCGACGTGGGCGAGGGCGGTGGTCCAGCGGTCGTCCATCATGTCCCACCCCCACTGCTCGTCGGGCTCGAAGTCGTCCCGGCTCAGCCGTGACGTTGGTCCGTCAAGGGTCCGCCGCAGGCCAAGGAGGCTGCCGGGCTTGTGGTTGCCGGTGCCCGACCCTCCCGCCCCTCCCAGCATCGGGGCGATGCTGACGTGGATGCCGGCGACGCGGTCGCCGTACTTGTGGCCGAGCTGAGCGCTGATCCCGGCGCCGAAGTCGCCTCCCGCCGCGGCGAAACGGTCGTATCCGAGCACGTCCGTCATGAGCGTGGCCCAGAGGTCGGCCGTCCATTGCGTCTGGACACCATCGACGGTCAGGGGCGTGGAGAACCCGAAGCCGGGAAGGGAGGGCGCGATCACATCGAAGGAGTCGGCCGGATCTCCGCCGAAGGCGGCGGGGTCCGTGAGCCTGCGCATCGCTTCCTTCCAGTCCCAGAAGGTCCACGGCCAGCCGTGCGTGAGGATGATGGGAAGCGGGTTCGGCCCCTTTCCCCGCTCGTACATGAAGTGAATCGGTATCCCGTCGAGGTCGACGCGGTAGTTCCCGAAGCTGTTGATCTCGGCCTCGGTCTCGCGCCAGTCGTACTCCTTCCACGACTCCACGAAGGACTCGAGGTACGTGCGCGGCACGCCGTAGCGCCAATCCTCGTTGTTGAAGTCCGCTGGCCAGCGGATGCGTCGCAGGCGGGCCTGGAGGTCGTCTATCGCCTCGTCTGGTATTGCGACCGTGAACGTCTCAAGCGCCATGCCATCCCCCTCTCAACCGTCGCTCGCATCGACGGCGGAACTGACGAGCACCTTGCAGTCCGCCTGCGCGCCGCTGGCCATCCGGTCGAACTCGGCCGGCAGGTCGCCGAGGTCCACGGTGCGCGACACGAGCGGAGTCGTGTCGACGGCGCCGCTGCTGAAGGCGGCGAGCGTCTCCTCGAACTCGGCCCGGGTGTAGGCGACCGAGAACGTGATCGTGAGCGCCTTGTTGATGCCGACGAAGGGGAGGAAGCGGTCCTCCTCCATGCAGACGCCGACGACGATGACCCTGCCGGCGGGCCTCACCGCGTCCATGGCCTGCCGGATGATGCCGGGGATGCCGACGCAGTCGAAGACGACGTCCGGGCCCGCACCGAATGCGTCTTCGAGGTCGGATGCGAAGGCCGGGTCGGAGGGGTCCAGGATGAGGTCGGCGCCGAGGTCGGAGGCAAGCTCACGGCGCTCGGCCACGGGGTCGCTGATGGCGACGAGTTCGACACCGTCGTGCTTCAGCCACAGCAGCGCCATGAGCCCGATCGGACCGGCGCCCATGATGAGCGCACGCTCGCCCTTCTCGATCCGGGCCTCGTGGGTGGCGTGTCGAGCGACGGAGCAGGGCTCGGTGGTGGCGGCAACCTCGACACTGATGTTGTCGGGCACGCCGAGGAG
>LXNI01001954.1_pt1 | contig 15767 bp, 14 predicted proteins | sample 809091 | NCBI WGS metagenome assembly LXNI01 (sample SAMN04870527, study PRJNA318959) | sponge metagenome | biome: 01000161; feature: marine sponge reef; material: water | host: Sarcotragus foetidus | place: Greece: Milos, Mediterranean Sea | collected 2013-05-29 | depth 5-7 m | reverse complement strand
CGGCGACCACAAGGTCCAGCGCGGAGGCCTGCATCTGTTCGGAAGTGGGGTTGAGGACGAATTCGTCATCGATCAGGCCGACCCGCGCGCCTGCGATCGGGCCGAGAAACGGGATGCCAGACAATGTCAGCGCCGCCGAGGTGCCGACCATGGCCACGATATCGGGATCGTTTTCCAGATCATGGCTCACCACGGTGCACACGATCTGGGTTTCGTTGCGGAAGCCCTTGGCGAACAGCGGCCGGATCGGCCGGTCGATCAGCCGGGAGGTCAGTGTTTCCTTTTCGCTCGGCCGCGCCTCGCGTTTGAAGAAGCCGCCCGGAATCCTGCCCGCGGCATAGGCTTTCTCCTGGTAATTGACGGTAAGCGGGAAGAAATCGAGGCCGGGCCTGGGGCTTTTTTCGGCGACCGCGGTGCACAGCACCGTCGTGTCGCCGAGGCTTGCCATGATGGCGGCGTCGGCCTGGCGCGCGACGCGGCCGGTCTCGAGGACCAGCGGGCGTCCGCCCCAGTCAATTTCCCTGCGGACGATATCGAACATATCGGATGAAACCCTTTCCATGGCCGCGGCCCGAACGGCGCGGCCCTTTGCATGTTTGTCCCGGACGCCGGCCTTCCGGCGTCGCGGTCGTCAGCGGCGCAGGCCGAGGCGTTCGATCAGCGACCGGTAGCGCCCATTGTCCTTCCCGCGCAGATAGTCGAGCAGGCCGCGGCGCTGGCCGACCATGACCAGCAGGCCGCGGCGCGAGTGGCGGTCCTTCTTGTGCGTCTGGAGGTGCTCGGTCAGATTGCGGATGCGTTCCGTCAGGATCGCCACCTGCACCTCCGGCGACCCTGTGTCTTCTTCGTTCGTGCGGAACTCCTGGATGAGTTCGGTCTTTCTTACAGCGGTAATCGACATCAGTTGCTCTCGTTCCTTGCAGCTATGAATTGACAACCCGCACGGGCCGAACCGTTCCGGACTCATACCGGGCCACAGCTACCAGAACCTCGCCCATCCGGGCGCGGATCGTCATGCCGTCGCTGAACCCGGCGATCCGCGAAAGATCGGCCGTGCTGAACAGCCGCAGCGCCTGCCCATTTCTGAGCGCTGCGGCCTCTTGCTCCGAGACGGACAGAGCCGGGATGTCGGCCAGCGACCTGTCCGTCGGCAGCAAGAATACACTTTCCGGACCTATATGGGCCAGAGTTTCCAGTTCTTCCAGCGTCACGGCGTCTTCGGCCCGAAAGGGCCCGACGCGCAGCCGCCGGAGCGCCGTGACATGCCCGACCGTGCCGAGCGCCGCGGCGAGGTCGCGGGCGATGGCGCGAACATAGACGCCCTTGCCGGTCTCCGCCGTGAATTCCGCAAGGTCATTTTCGAGCCGGCGCTCGAAGCGCAGGTCGATCACTTCGGCCGGGCGCGCCGGCAGATCGGGGGTCTCGTCCGCGCGGGCGAGATCGTAGGCCCGCTTGCCCCCGATCCTGACCGCCGAGTAGCGCGGCGGCACCTGCATGATTCGCCCGGTGAAAGCCGGCAGGGCGCTGCGGATAGCGTCGTCGTCCGGCCGCGCGGCGCTTGTCGCGGTCACCTTGCCATCGGCGTCATCGGTGTCGCGGGCCTCGCCCCAGCGCAGGGTGAAGCGATAGACCTTGCTGCCATCCATGACCCAGGAGACCGCCTTGGTCGCCTGGCCGAGAGCGACGGGCAACACGCCGGTCGCCAGTGGGTCGAGCGTCCCGCCATGCCCGATCTTCGCGCCGCCGCTCAACCGCTTGATCCGGTTGCAGACGGTGGTGGACGTCATCCCGGCGGGCTTGTCCACGACAATCCAGCCATTGAGGTCGGGCCGCTTCTGGCGCCTACGAGCCATGCCGGTTCCGCCGGATCAGCGTCTCGACCCTGTCCGCCTCGTCGAAACTGCGGTCGCGCTCGAACCGGATCCGGGGCGTGAATTTGGCGTCGAGCATGCGGCCGAGTTCGCCCCGAATCCGGCCTGCCGCGCGGTTGAGCGCCGCCACCGTGTCGTCCGTATCGTCCCGGCCCATCATGGAGATGAAGGCCGTCGCCTGCTTCAGGTCCGCCGACATGACGACCTCCGACACCGACACCATGTCCAGCGCCTGCAGATCGGGGTCGCGAAAGGTCGCGCGGGCGAGGATATCGGCTGTCGCATGGCGGACCGTCTCGCCCATGCGCAGCCTCCGCGGCCCGCTCCGGTCCGGCTTCATGGCAGCGTGCGCTGCACTTCCTCGGTTTCGTAGCACTCGATGACGTCGCCGACTTGAATGTCCTGGTATGATTCGAACGACATGCCGCATTCGAACCCTTCGCGAACCTCCCGCTGCTCCTCCTTGAAGCGCTTGAGAGTCGCGAGGCGGCCTTGATGGATGACGATATTGTCGCGCAACAGCCGCACGCCGGCGCCGCGCCGAACCACGCCCTCGATGATCCGGCAACCGGCCACCTTGCCGACACGGGTGATGTTGAAGACCTCCCGGATATCCGCCTGGCCGATCTGGCGTTCGCGCAATTCGGGCGCCAGCTTGCCGACCATCGCTTCCCGGATATCGTCGATCAACTCGTAGATGATCGAGTAGTAGCGGACATCGACGCCATGCTGCTGCGCTGCAAGCCGGGCGGGGTTTCCGGCGCGCACATTGAAGCCGATGATGAACCCGCCGGACGCATGCGCAAGGGTGACATCGCTCTCGGAAATGCCGCCCACGCCGCTATGCAGGATCTCCACTTGCACTTCGTCGCCGCCGAGCTTCACCATCGCGCCGACAATGGCCTCGACCGATCCCTGGACATCCGCCTTCACCACGACCGGCACCTTCTCGGTCTTGCCGGCGGCCAGGCTCTTGAAGATATCGTCTATCGAGCCGCGCCTGACGGGAGCCGCCTGCGCCTCCCTGTCGCGTCGGGCGCGATATTCGGTGACCTCGCGAGCGCGCCCCTCGCTGTCCACGACGACCACCTCATCGCCAGCGACGGGCGGGCCGGAAAGACCCAGCACTTCGACCGGCACGGACGGCCCGGCGCTCTTCACTCTTCCGGTCCGGTCGTCGATCATCGCGCGGACCTTGCCCCACTCGGCTCCGGCGACGACGATATCGCCGACCCTCAGCGTTCCGTTCTGGACCAGAACGGTGGCGACCGCGCCGCGGCCGCGGTCGAGCTGCGCCTCGACGACGATGCCGTTGGCCTGGCGTTCGGGATTGGCTTGCAACTCCATCAGGTCGGCCTGAAGCAGAACGGCCTCCTCGAGCGTGTCGAGCCCGGTCTTTTGCGTCGCCGACACCTCGATCATCTGCACATCGCCGCCGAATTCCTCCGCGACCAGCTCATGTTGCAGAAGGTCGCTGCGAACCCGCGGCGCATCGGATTCCGGCCGGTCCACCTTGTTGATGGCGACAATGATCGGCGCTTCCGCCGCCTTGGCATGCGCAATCGCCTCGATCGTCTGTGGCTGGACGCTGTCATCGGCGGCGACCACGAGGATGACGATATCGGTGGCGCGGGAGCCGCGCGCGCGCATCGCCGAGAAGGCTTCATGGCCGGGGGTGTCGAGGAAGGTGATGTCGGCGCCCGTGGGCGTGCGCACCCTGTAGGCGCCGATATGCTGCGTGATGCCGCCCGCCTCGCCGCTGGCGACATCGGTCTGCCGCAGCGCGTCCAGAAGCGAGGTCTTGCCGTGATCGACATGGCCCATCACGGTGACCACCGGCGCGCGCGGCCTGAGATCGGTTTCTTCATCCGGAGCGCCGGAAAGCCCTTCCTCGACATCGCTCTCCGCGACGCGGATGACGCGATGCCCGAATTCCTCCACCACGAGTTCGGCCGTATCGGCGTCGACCGCCTGGGACGGCGTGGCGCGGATACCGTTCTGCATCAGGACGCGAAGCACATCGACGGCGCGGGTGGCCATCCGGTTCGCGAGTTCGCTGATAAGGATGGACTCCGGCACGATGACATCGCGCTGGACGAATTGCTGCCCTTGCGCCGAAGCCTGGCGCTGGCGCTCGCGCTCGCGGGCCCGGCGCACAGACGCCAGGGAGCGCTGGCGCTCCTGCTCGACTTCCTCGTCAAGCGCCTGGACGATGGTGAGCTTGCCGGCGCGGCGGCGCGGCTCGGTCCGGCGCGGCTGCGCGGCCGGACGCTTTTCGTTGCGCCGCCGCCCGCCGCGGTCCTCTTCGTCGCGTCCGGCGGTGCGCCGTCCGCCGGGCGGCTCGACGGGCAGAGCCGGGGCCTCCGGCGTCCGCGCCGGCGGGCGCCCCCGCCGGGCCGCCGCATCCCCGGGGCGGCGGGCGGCGCTGGCGGGCTGGCGCTCGCCCCGCGCCGGATCGGTCCGGCGCGCTGCGTCGCGGCGCGCCTCTTCGGCGGCGCGCTTCTTCTCTTCTTCTTCCTGGCGGCGCGCCTCGATGGCGTCCAGCTTGCGCTGTTCTTCAGCATTGGCGGCGTTGAGTTCGGCCAATTCATGGGCCCGCTGGTCGGTCCGGATTTCCTCCGGGCTCCGAGGCGGCGGCGGCGCTTCAGGCGCCGGTTCCGGGGCCGGGGCCGCTGCGGGGGTCGGCGGCTTCGGGCGCGCCTGGAGCGCGCGCGCCCGCGCGGCGCGCTCCTCGCTGCTGAGCCCGCCGGTTTGCTGCTGGCCGTCCTTGCCGGATCTTTCGGTGATGATCGTGCGCTTGCGCTTGACCTCCACCGTCACCTGTTTCGACCGGCCGTGCGAAAAGCTTTGGCGCACCTTGCCGGCGCCCACTCTTTTCTTCAACTCCAGCTTACCCGGGCGGGACAGGCTGAGCTTGCCGCTGTCGCGATCGCCGCTTTCGGTCATCCTTGTCTCCCGTCCGCCATATCGTTGCGGAAGCCGGCCAGCCGCCCGGCTTCGAGAGCGAACCGCTCCGCCAGCCGCCCCGGACCTAGCACCGCATGGACTGTAAAGTCACGCCCTATTGCCGCGCCCATCTCGGCCGCGGTCAAAACCGACAGCACCGGCAGGCCGCGCGCGAGGCCGGTCAGGGCCCGTTTTCCGTTTTGCGCGCCGTCCAGCGCCTCGACCAGGATCGCGCCGCGTTCCTCCCGAAGCCATTCGCGCGCGCCTTCGAAGCCGGCGGCAAGCTGCCCTGCGCGTCGGGCAAGGCCCAGCAGGCTGCAACAACGCCGGGCGAGGCCGGCCTCGACGCGCGCTTCCAGATCGCCGGGAACGCAAAGCTGCCGCCTCGCGGCGCGCTGGAACACCCGTCCGCGCCGCGCCGCCTCAAGGCTTTCCGGGTCGGCGCCGACCCAATAGCCGCGTCCGGGCAGCTTTTCCTCGAAATCCGGCGCCAGCCCGCCATCGGGTCCGACAACGAACCGGATCAGCTCCCGGCGCGGCCGGCTCTGTCTTGTCGCGACGCATCGGCGCATCCCGCCGTCGTCCCTTGCTGCCGCCCTGGCCACGATCCCGCCTGCCTCCTCACGACTGGTCGTCGGCCGGCTCTTCGCCGGCGGGCTCATCGTCGGCGGGCTCATCGTCGGCGGGCTCATCGTCGAACCAGTGCGCGCGCGCCGCCATGATCATCGCGTCCGCGGTCTCCGCATCGAGGACGCTCGCCGCAAGACCGGCTTCGAGCGTTTCCTGGTCAAGCGCTGCAATCGCGTCGAGGTCCCGGCCCTCATGCGCCGAGCTTGCGATGAAGCGCAGCTCGTCGCTCGAAAGGTCGGCGAAATCGTCGAGGGAGAGCACGCCGGCCTGCCCGAGCGCCACCACGGTTTGGCCGCTCAGGCCCTCGAGTTCCGCAAGATCGTCCGTCACGCCGAGTTCGATGCGCTCGGCGTCGAACCGCGCCGCCTGCTGCTCGAGAAAGTCCTGGGCGCGGCGCTGCAATTCCTCCGCAATTTCCTCGTCGAAGCCCTCGATCTCCATCAGGTCCTCAATGCCGACATAGGCCACTTCCTCAAGGGTCGTGAACCCCTCGGTCACCAGCAATTGGGCGATGACCTCATCGACATCGAGCGCTTCGATGAACAGCGTCGAACGCGCCCGCATTTCCTCCTGGCGGCGCTCCGATTCCTGCGCTTCGGTCAGAATGTCGATGGACCAGCCCGTAAGCTGGCTCGCGAGACGGACATTCTGGCCGCGGCGGCCGATCGCCTGGCTCAGCTGGTCATCCGGCACGACGACCTCGATGCGCCCGTCCTCCTCATCGAGGACCACCTTCACCACCTCCGCCGGGGCGAGCGCATTGACGATGAATGTCGCCGGGTCGTCGGACCAGGGGATGATGTCGATCTTTTCGCCGTGGAGTTCGCTCACGACGGCCTGGACGCGGCTGCCGCGCATGCCGACGCAGGCGCCTACGGGGTCGATGCCCGGATCGCTGGAGATCACCGCGATCTTGGCGCGGCTGCCGGGGTCGCGGGCCACGGCGCGGATCTCGATGATGCCGTCATAGATTTCCGGCACTTCCTGGGCGAACAGCCGCACCAGGAATTCATTGCGCGTGCGCGACAGGAAGATCTGCGGGCCGCGGGTTTCCTCGCGCACCTCGTGGATCAGGGCGCGGACGCGCTCATTGCGGCGCGGATGCTCGCGCGGGATGATCTCGTCCCTGCGGAGCACCGCCTCGGCCTGGCCGAGATCGACCACCACATGTCCGAACTCGTTGCGCTTGACCAGGCCGTTGACGATCTCTCCCACCCGTCCGACGAACTCCCGGTACTGGCGGGCGCGCTCGGCCTCGCGCACTTTCTGGACGATGACCTGCTTGGCGGATTGCGCGGCGACACGGCCGAAATCGATCGGCGGGAGGTCATCGATCAGCATGTCCCCCACCTTCGCGGCGGCGTTGTAGCGCTGCGCATGGGTCAGCTTCAACTGCGCGAACTCATCCTCGATTTCCGCCTCGTCCTCCACGACCTCGCGGTAGCGGGCCAGCCGGATTTCGCCGGTCTTCCGGTCGATCGAGGCGCGAATATCGTGCTCCAGGCCATATTTGGAACGGCCCGCGCGCTGGATCGCCTGCTCCACGGCAATGATGACCTCGTCGCGGTCTATGCCCTTTTCGCGCGCCGCGCTGTCCGCGATTTGCAGCAATTCGGGCCCGAGAATGTTCACCATGGCGGGGTCGCCCTCGCTTTCTAGATTGCGCCTTGGGATGCTGCCGTCAGCAACGCATCGGTCATCAGCAATTTCGCCGACTTAACAGCGGCCAGCGGCAGCGCCGCCTTGCCCTCATCTGTCTGCAGCCTCAGCACGCCTCCCTCCAGGCCCTCCAGCCGGCCCCGGAACCGGCGCTGGCCGGCAATGTCGTCCTCAAGCTCCACGCGCGCCTCGAAACCGGCGAACCGCTCGAAATCCGCAGGGCGGGTGAGCGGCCTGTCGATCCCGGGAGAGCTCACCTCCAGCGAATAGGCCTGCGCTATGGGATCCTCGACATCCAGCACGGCCGACAGCGTCCGGCTCGCCTCGGCGCAGTGGTCCACGGTCATGCCCGTCCGGTCCTGCCGCTCGACCATGATCTGCAGCACCGGCCCGCCGCCTCCGAACCGCACACGCACGAGCTCATAGCCCAGCCCCGCCAGGGCTGGCGCCACGAGATCGGCCACGCGCTGTGCGGCGGCGCTGTCGGCAATCGTTACGGCCGTCGGTCTTCTCCCAACGAAAAAGGCGGCCCGCAGCCCCCAATTCGCTTCCTACTGTCAAGAATGAGCAGCCCGCATCCACGACAAGCAGGCAAGCGCGCGGACTATAGCGTCAGGTGCAGCGCCCTGCAACGGTCTCGCGGCGGACAAAGCGCAAATATGTCGATTTGGCGCCGGCGGCGCGCGCCTTTGCCTCATAGCGCGTTTCGGGCCAGTCGGCGGGGCGCCGGCGCCAGTCGTCGGCGCGCGCCGCGATCCAGGCGAAGGCCGGATGCGCGGTCAGCCGCTCCAGCATCCAGTCAAGATAGTCGCCGTGGTCCGTCGCCAGGCGAAGCTCCGCGCCCTCCCGCATGGCGCGCGCAAGCCGGTCCAGCAGCGGGCGCGCGACAATACGCCGATGGCGGTGCCGGGCTTTCGGCCAGGGGTCGGGAAACAGGATGAACACCCGGCCGAGCGCGGCGCCGGGCAGCCGGTCCAGCACCGGGGCCGCGTCGTCGCCATGAATGCGCAGATTGTCGAGGCGCTGCGCTTCGGCGTGCGCCGCCAGGCTCGCAATGCCGTTGATATAGGGCTCGGCGCCGATGAAGCCGATGCGCGGGTGGCGCGCGGCCTGCCAGGCGAGATGCTCGCCGGCTCCGAACCCGATTTCAAACCAGAGGTCCTCGATATCGAAACCGAACAGCGCCGCCGGGTCGAGCGGCCCGTCGGGAAGGCGAAGGCGGGGCAGCGCGGTTTCCAGCGCCCGCCGGCGCCCGGCATTGAGAGGCCGGCCCCGGCGCCGGCCGTAGAATCGGTAGTCGCCCGGTCCGGTCAAGTAAGCGCGGCCTGCAAATCCTCTGCGATGTCGGTCCGCTCCCAGGAGAAACCGCCGTCATCTTCCGGTTGGCGGCCGAAATGGCCGTAGGAACTGGTCCGCTTGTATATCGGGCGGTTGAGCCGCAGCCGCGTGCGGATGCCGCGCGGGCTGAGATCGACCGCCTCGCAAACCGCGGCCGCCAGCTTCTCGTCCGCGACCCGGCCCGTGCCCTGCGTGTTGACCAGCACGGAGACCGGATTGGCGACGCCGATGGCGTAGGCGACCTGGACAACGCATTTGTCCGCAAGTCCCGCCGCGACGACATTCTTGGCGACATAGCGGGCCGCATAGGCGGCGGAACGGTCCACCTTGCTCGGGTCCTTGCCGGAAAAGGCGCCGCCTCCATGCGGCGCAGCGCCGCCATAGGTATCGACGATGATCTTGCGGCCCGTGAGGCCGGCATCGCCATCCGGCCCGCCGATCACGAAGCGGCCCGTGGGGTTCACATGGAAATCCTCCTCCGGGCACATCCAGCCGTCCGGCAGGACCTGCTCGACGAAGGGCCGGACGAGTTCCTTCACCCGGCCCTGGTCGAGGGCGGGGCTGTGCTGGGTCGATACGACCACAGAGGTTGCGCGCACCGGGCGCCCGTTCTCGTAAAGCAGCGTCACCTGGCTTTTGCTGTCCGGCCCGAAACTGTCGCCGAACGCGCCCCGATGGCGGGCTTCCGACATCCTGCGCAGGATTTCGTGGCTGTACTGGATGGCCGCCGGCATGAGCTCCGGGGTCTCGCGGCAGGCATAGCCGAACATCAGCCCCTGGTCGCCGGCGCCCTCGTCCTTGTTGGCGCCGGGCGCTGTCGATCCGTCCACGCCCAGGGCGATGTCGCCGGACTGCTGATGCACCACGCAAAGCACAGTGCTGTCGCGCCAGTGGAAGGTGGGCTGTTCGTAGCCGATCTCGCGCACCGCCTCGCGCGCAAGCTCGCTCATCCGTTCGCGGGTGATGGCGGACGGGCCGCGAACCTCGCCGCCGATAACGACAAGATTGGTCGTCACCATCGTTTCGACGCCGCAGCGGTTCAGCTCCGGTTCGCCCTCCGCCATGAAGGCGTCCACGATCGAATCAGAAATCCGGTCGCAGATCTTGTCCGGATGGCCTTCGGACACCGACTCGCTGGTGAATTGATAATTGCCTTCGAGCACGGGGCAGGCGCTCCCTCACTACAGCATGACACGGGACCCGGCGCATGACGCGGGTCGATGGCCGGTTGTCGCAAGCGGGGGCCGGAGGGGTCAAGTGTGTTGGCGTCGCACGGGCCGCCGCCCTATCCGGCGGGGCCGGCCGGCAGAGCGACGCCGACGAAACGCCGGGCGACGCGTTGCCGCGATCACCGTGATGTCGCGCCTCAGGCTGCGGCCGGCAGGTTCTTGGTGCTGATCCGGTGGAGATAGCGTCGCGTTCCCGGCCCGCTCGCGCGGTCGATCAGCGTCGCCTTGTGCATCAGCGAGAAATTGTCCCAGATCACGAGGTCCCCGGCCCGGTAGCGGTGGGCGTGAACGAAGCGGTCCTGCGAGGCATGCGCGGCGAGCGCGTCCAGCAGCGCGCGCGCTTCTCCATCCTCCAGGCCGCGAATGCTCCGCGAGGTGGAGGCGACGCCATAGAGCGCGCAACGCCCCGTAACCGGATGGGTGAGCACCAACGGGTGATACACGTCCCGCACCTGCTTCCGCTCTTCCCCGGTCAGCTCCATGGCCTTGGCGCGGGTCCTGCTGTCCTCGTCGGCGCGGTTGCCATAACGGTGGCGCGCAACCAGGCCCGAGATACGTTCGCGCATTGCGGGCTCGAGCGCGTCATAAGCGGCCCACATATCGGCGAACAGCGTGTCGCCGCCCCGGTCCGGCGCCTCGACCGCGTGGACCATGGTGGCGTTCGACGCCACATCCTCATAGGCCATGTCCTGATGCCAGAACCCGGCGCCGTCGAAAATCCCGATCGGCTTGCCGCCCTTGAAAATGTTCGAAAGCAGCAGGATCTCGGGCACGTCCCGGTAGCGCAGATGGGCGGCGATATGCGGCTGGGGCTGTCCGAAATGCCGGGCGAACCACAGGAAGCGCCGCGGGGCGATGTCCTGGTCGCGGATCACCATGACCTGGTTGTCGTGGAACTGCCGGCGCAATGCGGCCATCTCGTCTGCGCCGATTTCGGCGGAGAGATCGAGCCCGGTGACCTCGGTTCCGAACCCGTCTTCCAGCGGCCCGGTCCGGTAGCGCGCCATAGCTCGATCTCCGCAGTTCAACGCTTCAATTTATGAATTTCGGCATGATCCAGCGCGGCAAAGTCAGAATCACGTCGGGGATGGCAATCACGATAGTGAGGACGACGATCATCGGCAACAGGATGATCGCGACGTCCCTGAGCGCATCGACCAGCCGGATCCGCCCGATGGAGGCGGCAATCAGCAGGCAGAGTCCGTAGGGCGGGGTGACGAGCCCGAAGGCCAGGCTGATCACACCAATGATCGCGAAATGGATCGGGTGCATGCCGACATGCTGGGTCACCGGGAAGAGCACTGTGCCGAGGATGATGATCGCCGGGATCGCGTCGATGAACATGCCGATAACCAGGAAGGCCAGCGCGCACATGATCCCGGTGCCGATCAGCCCGAGCCCCATGGCCTCGATCTGGCCGACCATGGCTGCCGGGATCTTGAAAAAGGCCAGGCACCAGCCGAAGGCCGAGGCGGTGCCGATGCAAAAAAGGGAGATCGCCGCGAACCGGGCGCTGTCGTAGAGAATGCCGGGAAGCGCCCGTAATTCGACCGAACGGTAAATCGCGGCGCCGAGGACCAGCGAATAGACCACCGCGACCACGGAGGCCTCGGTCGGCGTGAAGAACCCGCCGACGATCCCGCCGACGATGATGAGGGGCGTCATCAGCGCCAGGGATGCGCTCGCCGCGGCAACCATCAGCTCGATGAAGGTGGAGCGCGCATATATCGGATAGCCCCGGCGCTTGGCGTAGATATAGACCGTCAGCATTTGCGAGCCGGCGATCAGCACGCCGGGCACGACGCCGGCCAGGAAGAGCCCGCCGATGGAGACCGACATCAGCCCGCCCCAGACGATCATGAGGATCGAGGGCGGGATGATGACGCCCATCACGGATGAGCATGCCGTGATCGCCACCGCGAAGGGGGCGTCATAGCCCTGCCTTCTCATCTGCGGGATCAGCAGCGAGCCAATCCCCGCCGCATCCGCCGTCGATGAGCCCGATATGCCGGCAAAGAGCATCGAGACCACGACATTGACATGGCCGAGCCCGCCGGGCAGGTGCCCGACCATGGCGCGCGCGAGCCGGATCAGCCGGTCGGTGATGCCGGCCGCATTCATCAGATTGGCCGCCAGCAGGAAGAATGGAACCGCCAGGAGGACAAAGGCGTTGTAGCTCTTGAACATTTCGCGCAGCAGCAATACCGGCGTCAGCCGTTCCTCGATGAAGAAGACCGGCACGACCGCGAGCCCCAGCGCGAACGCCACCGGCACACGGAGGATCACAAGGACGGCGAAGACGCCGAACAGGATGGCGGCGACCTCACCCGGGCTCATGACCGCTCCGGGCGCGGTAGTCGCGCACCAGGTCCCAGATCGTCTCGCCGAGGAAGAGCGCCCAGGTCGCCCCGGCGACCGGCCAGGCGATATAGATCGAGAGCATGGGCAGGCCAGCGATTTCCGAGCGCTGGCGCGAGCCGAGAATCGCGAAATCATAGCCATAGATCAAGAAGGTCAGGGCGACGGCCAGCACCGCGACATGGGCGAATAATTTCATGACCAGCCCGACCAACGGATTGGCGCTGCGCGGCAGGACATCGACATCGAAATGAGTGCCGTCGCGCACCGCGATCATGGCGCCGATCAGGATGATCCAGACAAAGCAGAAGCGCGCAATCTCTTCCGTCCAGATGAAGCGCGGGATGATCCCGGTATAGCGGCTCAGTATCTGCATCGCGACCGGCACGATCAGCACCGCCATTAGCACGGTCAGCAGGACCTTGAGCACACGGTAATAGGCGCCCAGGAATTTGCGCATGGGCATCTTCCGGGTTCGGTTGCGATTCACGGGAAGCCGGCGGGACCGGGCGGTCCCGCCGGTCGGCTAGACGCTACTGGACCGCCACGATCGCCTCGAGCACGTCGATCGCGCCCAGTTCCTCGGCATAGGCGCGCTTGACCGGCCCGGCCAGCTCCAGGAGCATGTCGCGCTCGGTGAAGGCATGGGTCGTCAGCAGCCCGGCATCCTCCATCGCCTTGAGCTTGGCGCTGTCCTGGCTCGATTCGATGTCGCGACCATACTTGCCGGCGACCTTGCCGGCCTCGAGTACGCAGGCCTGCTCGTCGGCGCTCAGCCGCTCGAAAGTCGCTTCGGAGAAGGCCAGCGGACGCACGGTGATCGCGTGCGCGGTCAGCGAGATATGCGGCCCGACTTCGTAGAATTTCATCTGCTCGATCCCGGCGGCCTCATTCTCCGCCCCGTCGATCACGCCGGTCTGGATAGCGTTGTAAACCTCGGCATAGGCGATCACCGAGGGATGCGCCTTGATCGCCTCGAATATCCGCGTCTGGATGGGAGCGCCCATCACGCGCATGGGCAGGCCCTCGAGCTCGGCCATGTTGGTGATGGGGCGGTTTACGATCAGCTGCCGCGTGCCGCCGCCGGCATAGCCGATCAGGCGCACATTCGCGCTCTGGAGCACATCGGCGGCCAGCGGCGCCAGCGCATCGGCCTCCATCACCTTGTTCCAGTGGTCGAGATCGCGGAACAGGAACGGCATGTCCATCAATGGCGCCTTGGCGCTGAAGGTTGACATATGCGACGGCGCGACGATGGCGTAATCGACCGCGATGCCCTGGCTCATGTTCTCGAAATAATCCTTCTCGAGACCGAGCTCGGAATTCAGATGCAGGTCGAATTCCAGCGACCCGTTCGAGCAGGCCGACGCCTCTTGCTCGAATTTGCGCAGCGCCTTGGTGAAGGCATGGCTTTCGTCGAACTGCACCGCGCCGATCAGCGTCACCGCATTGGCCGGCAGGAACCCTATGGCGGCCAATGCGCCGCCGAGCGCCAAACGTTTGAACACAGACATCTCTTCCTCCCGTGGGAATAACAGTTGCCGGTGGAGCGCATCGCGGCTCCATCGCCCGGACTGCGAGTTATCGTAGATAGCGGAAGGGGGGTGAGTCCAGCATCGATGCCCGGGACGGTCGGATCTGCTGCAGGCGCGCAGCGCAGCGTCCATTGCCGGCGCTCCCGGCTCTATGCATGCTTACATCCGGCTCATTCTAAAATAGGATATTATACTCATAAAGACTGGATTTTCCGGACATTCATGGCCACATAGTCATGAACATAAAGAGCTTCTAGCCCGGGCCGAAGGAGAACGTATGCCGAAACATACTATGGAATATGCCCGCTCGGCATGCAAAACATGACATCGCATGACATATGCTGACAGGGTCCGGAGCCTGCGGCGCCGCAGGCGCGGTCCGTCGCTATTCGGCGGCGGCGAGGAATTCCGGGAAGAGCCGGCCGAGGCCGTCCGGAGCGGCGAGGCCGCGCTCGGTGATGAAGCCGGTGACCAGCCGCGCCGGCGTCACATCGAAGGCGTAGTTTGCGGCGGGCGATCCGGGCGGCGTCACGGCGACGGCCGCAAGCCTGCCTTCATCCGTCCGGCCCCAGACCTGCCGCACTTCGGAGGCGTCGCGCTCCTCTATCGGGATCGAGGCAAGACCGTCCGAGACCGTCCAGTCAATGGTCGGGCTCGGCAGGGCGACATGGAACGGCACGCCATTGTCATGGGCGGCCAGCGCCTTGGTATAGGTGCCGATCTTGTTGCAGACATCGCCGGTCGCCGTCGTGCGGTCGGTGCCGACAATGCAGAGATCGACGCGCCCGCGCTGCATCAGATGCCCGGCGGCATTGTCCACGATGACGGTGTGCGGCACGCCGTGCCGGCCGAGCTCCCAAGCCGTCAGATGCGCGCCCTGATTGCGCGGCCGGGTCTCGTCCACCCAGACATGGACCTCGATGCCGGCGTCATGGGCGCGGTAGATGGGCGCGAGCGCCGTGCCCCAGTCCACCGTCGCCAGCCAGCCGGCATTGCAATGGGTCAGGATATCGAGCCGGCCCGGCTTGCGCGCGGCCGCAGCGCGGATGAGGCCGAGGCCATGCTCGCCGATGGCGTAGTTGATCGCCACATCCTCGTCGCAGATCTCTCCTGCGCGCCGAAAGGCCGCTGCGGCGCGCGCGGCCGGCGGCAGCGGGCGCGCCTTCGCCGCCACATCCTCGAGCGCCCAGGCGAGGTTCGCCCCGGTCGGGCGGGTGGCGAGCAGGGTGCGCCGGGCGTCTTCGAGCGCCGCGTCAGAGGCGTCGCGGAAGAGCGCGAGGGCGAGGCCGTAGGCGCCGGTCGCGCCGATCAGCGGGGCGCCACGCACCAGCATGGCGCGGATCGCATGGTCGGCGTCCTTGAGCGACTCGAGCCGCACGGTCTCGAAACGGTGCGGCAGACGGGTCTGGTCGATGATGTGCACGGCGCGGCCATCCGCGTCCGGCCAGATGCTGCGATAGGCGGCGCCGTCAACCTTCATGCGCCGCCGTTTAGCACCCGTCCTGCAACCGCGTCCAGCCTGGCCAGCAGCGCCGGATCGCGACTCTCCGGGGCCGTAATCAGCGCATGCTCAAGCGCCGTATGGCAGCCGGCGGGACAGGCCTCGCGACGCGCCGCCAGCGCCGGCGCGACATGGCGGACAAGGCCCCGGCCGCGCTCGGCATTGTCCAGCAGCACGCGGATCACCGCCTCGACGGAGACATCCTCATGCTCCTCGTGCCAGCAGTCATAGTCGGTGACCATGGCGACGGTCGCGTAGCAGAGCTCCGCCTCGCGCGCGAGCTTGGCCTCCGGCATGGCAGTCATGCCGATAACGGCGCAGCCCCAGCTCCGGTAGAGGGCGCTTTCGGCGCGGGTGGAGAATTGCGGGCCTTCCATCGCCAGATAGGCGCCGCCGCGATGCAGCGAGGCCCCGGCGCTGCCTGCGGCCTCCTCCAGCGCATCGCCCAAGCGCGCGCAGACCGGGTCCGCCATGGAGACATGCGCCGTGCATCCCGCGCCGAAGAAGCTCTTGGCGCGCGCGAAGGTGCGGTCGATGAACTGGTCCACCAGCACGAAATCGCCGGGCGCGTGCTCTTCCCGGAGCGAGCCCACCGCCGACAGCGATATGAGCTCCGTTGCGCCGGACCGCTTTAGCGCGTCGATATTGGCGCGGTAGTCGAGGTCGGTCGGGCTGAGCCGGTGGCCCCGCCCGTGGCGCG
>LXNI01001953.1_pt1 | contig 15771 bp, 16 predicted proteins | sample 809091 | NCBI WGS metagenome assembly LXNI01 (sample SAMN04870527, study PRJNA318959) | sponge metagenome | biome: 01000161; feature: marine sponge reef; material: water | host: Sarcotragus foetidus | place: Greece: Milos, Mediterranean Sea | collected 2013-05-29 | depth 5-7 m | reverse complement strand
CGAAGTACAAGATGACATCACCCTGCTTCATACCGTCACCTACCTCGGACAGCGCCACGCCCATATTGTTGCCCAAATCGAACATGGTGTAGGTAAAGTCCGGACCCATCGGGATGTCGGTCGCCTGCCAACCCAGCAATGCGCCGTAAAACGCCTTCTGCTTGTCGTTGTCCGTCGAAGAAATCTCCACGTGTACAATTGGACGCATGACGCATTCTCCTTCGCAAAGCGAATATCTGTTTGTCGCGCCAATCTTAGATTGTTTGTTCTAGTCTTGTCAAGCCCCTGATTGATCGGTATGTGACCGACCCGAATAACGTCGCATCGAAACTTTTCACACGCACCTTTCGGCGTCATCCTGCGTATACTGGTATGGGAAACAAGCGCTTGAAGAATTCAACACAACACGACAATTCGAGGTGAATAAATGCGCGTCATTGTGCATACGGGCAAGGGTGGAGTGGGCAAAACGAGCATTTCCGCGGCGACCGCCCTGCGCTGCGCCGAGCTGGGACTTCGCACAATCGTAATCAGTACCGATACCGCGCATAGCCTGGGCGACGCGCTGGATATGGAAGTCGGCCCCGAAGCCACTCAAATCGCCGAAAATCTCTGGGCGCAGGAAGTCGATACCCGCTATTCCATGCAGAAATACTGGGGCAAGATCCAGGAATACCTCGGCGCATTCTTCAACCGCGAGGGCATCGCCAAGGTCAACGCCGCCGAAGTCACCATCATCCCGGGCCTGGAAGAGGGCGCGCAGCTGCTTTGGATCAGCGAATATTTTCAAGCCGATGAATACGATGTGCTGATCGTCGACGCGGCGCCAACGGCTGAAACCATCCGGCTGCTCAGTCTGCCCGATGTGACGCGCTGGTGGGTCGAGCGCTTGATGCGTATCGCTCGCGGCCTGGACAGCGTCATCCGCCCGGTGCAGAAGTTGCTATCGCGCGGCAAGAAAAATGACCTCGGCATCGATATCGCCGACAACGCCTGGGATCAAGTGCAGCTGCTTTTCGATACCCTTGACGGCGTTCGCGAGCTGCTCACGGATCCGGAATACGCCAGCATCCGCCTGGTTGTTAATCCGGAGCGCATGGTCATCCGCGAGACGCAACGCACCTACACCTACCTCAACCTCTATGACTACGCCACCGACGCCATTCTGGTCAACCGCGTATTCCCCGACGAAATCACGGACCCTTTCTTTGCAACCTGGAAGAAACGCCAGGCAAAAAACATCGAATTCGTGCGCGAAGCATTTGGCAGCCTGCCGCTGCTGAAAGCGCCGCTCTTTGGCGAAGAAGTCGGCGGACTAGACACGCTGCGCCGGCTCGCTGATGAACTGTACGGCGACCGCAATCCGGCGGAGCGCCTCTTCGACGGCGTGGTGCACAAGCTGGAACAACTCGATGGCGATTCGCAGTGGATGCTGCGCGTTCCCATCGGCTTCGCTGAGAAAGAGCAACTCGACCTCTATCGGTCGCGCGAAGAAATCACGCTGAGCGTCGGTCCTTACCGGCGCAACATCGTCCTGCCGGACGAGTTGCAGCATCTGGAGATCACCAGCGCCAAATTCGAGGACAAATTCCTCAATATCCGCTTTGAGGAACAAGCCTTCTAGGCGCCTGCCTTGGTGGGTTTTCGCTGGCGGTCGCTGTAAATTGCCGGGGGAAAGGGCAGGTGAAGCGCCCGCCCTCTGATTGCGCCTTAGTCGTCCAGCTCGACGCGAATTTTGCCGCTGGAGCTGCTCTCTTCTTCTTCGTCCGCCGCCAGGTTCGCGCTGGCCTGCTGTTCCTGTTCCATCTCTCGCTGCGCGTCGGGGTCTTCCATTTCGCTGGCCTTTTTGATCTCATCAATCGCAGCGTCGATCAGCACGCGAAAACCGGTGGCGAATTCGTTGCCGGCCGCCTGCGTATGCTCTTTGAAGCGGGGCGGCAGCAGAGACTCCATCGCCTTGCCAAATTCTTCCAAGCCGCGGCGCTGATGGAATATAAATTGCTCCAGCGGGTTCTTGCCCTCGTCGCCCTCCGGATCCTCCGGCAGCGGATTCATCTCTTCGGTCATCGCATCGCTCCTAAGCCCTGTGCCGCCATTTATTCAGTATACGCCCGCCCGTAACAATGGTTGCGCACGTTAAGGCACGGTGCTTTGGCTGATTTGCTATGTCCAATAATGGGAAGCCGACTCTGACATGGCGTCAGTCTTCTGACTGCGCCAATTGCTGGATCAGCGCCAAATCCCGCTGGATGCCCCGCGACCGCCAGCTAAAACTGAAAACCAGAGTGCCCAGAATCAGAAAAACCACCGCCAGCCCCAAAGCCAGGTAGTGTGAGTTGTCAGGCGTGATGAAGAAACCCAGCAGCGTCCGACTGTAAGCGTCAGCCAGCGTCGCCAGATCTCCCGGCTGTCCTTCCTGCAGCGCCACGTAGCTCTCATTGCCGAAGACCGTGCCCATGGCTGTCAGCTCGGGATGGCGGAAGACGCGCCAGGTTCCGCTGGCAAGGTCAATGACTTCCGCACCGCTGAACTGGGTCAAGCCAACGCCAGCCAGCGCTTCGGTCATACGCGCAATCTCAGGGTCCGCCACGTCTCGCGATTCATCCGCCTGCGTGATCGTAACCAGCACAGTTCGCGCCGCCGGGTTCCGCTCTGCGAAGGTGATCACAATGAATCCAGCCTCGCTCCGCCGCGCCATTGACGACGCCGTCGTCGCCTCGTCAATGTCAAAGGCAAGGACATTCCAGGTGCCATCGGCCAGATTGACTTTGTCGCTGTAGACCGGCCCGCCGATGTCCACTCCCAGTAGATTAGCTAACTCGGCCTGCGCGGCTTCAATCCCGTTATTGGCCGATACGAACGCTGTGCGAATGGTCGCCTGCGCTTCGGTCAGTTCAAACTGCGCGAAGTCGGCGCTGCTCTGGTTCGCCCAGCCTTCCAGGATCGGCACGTTGACGGCGCCCATCCGATAATAGGGCAGGGTCTCGTCGTGATCGCTAGCGCTCGCGCCGCCTGCAAGCAGCAAGCACAGCATAATGGCAACTGCAATTATGGTATTCATCATGCCTCAATCGCCTAAGGCCTGGATCATCTTCTGGTCAAGCGCTTCCCGGCGCGTCTCCAGCCGATAGCGATGCCACATCAGCGTAATCGGCATCAGCGTCAGCCACAGCAGCATACTCGGCGCCAGGGCCGTCACCACACCGCTTGTCGCTTCAAAACTGCCCTGCGCGTTCTGCGGGCTGGCGCCGACGATCACCGGATGAATCGTCTCGGGCACTATGCGGATGATGAAGAGCGTAGTCAAAACGCTGACAAAGGCGAAGATGCCGTAGACTGACATGAAATTGCGTTTGCGGCTCATATCGTCGATGCCCGCGCGCAGCATCAGGTAGGCGGCGTAGATCAGGCACATCACCGCAGCAGAGGTCAAACGCGGGTCCCATGTCCACCAGGTATTCCAGATCGGCCGCGCCCAAATCGCGCCTGTGAGCAGGTTGATCAGCGCGAAGGCCAGCCCGACTTCGGCGCCGGCCAGGGCAATCCGGTCCCAAGCGTCGTTCTTGCGCGCCAGATAGAGTAATCCACCGACCACCGTCGCGCCGAATGCCGTGAAGGCGCCGAAAAACGAGGGCATGTGGATATAGAATATCCGCTGTATATCGCCCTGCTCGATGTCGGTTCCGGCCACGACCAAGCCCAGGTACAGGGTGGCCAGAAAGCCTAAGGCGGTCAGCGCGGTCAGTACACGCAACAATCTCGGCTGCGGCGCGGCTTCAAATGCGACTTCTTTTGCCACGTTTTGCTCTCCGTTTTCCACGACTCGTCAAAAAACTTAATATACCTACAAAATTCTACCAAAACAGCCTTCGATATTAAGCGGGAAAGCCGGCCTAGCCGTCTCGGTTCTCGCCCGAACTGTCCACTCTCTTGGCTTCATTCTTCAACGACAAATCCGTAAAGCAGCAAGCACAATGCCACATAGATCACGGTGATCCCGGCCAGCAGCTGCAGCCAGACTTGCCACTCCGGCGCGCCATTCAAGACGCCCTTGGTCGCGCGCACCGCCGTGAGCAGGAAGGGCAGGGCGACCGGCAGCAGCGCGATTGGCAGCAGCGCTTCCCGCGCCCGCGTATGCACGGTCATGGTCGCTAGCAGTGTGCCAATCGAGCAGAATCCGACGATGCCGACGAGCGTCGTGAAGATAACTCGGATATCCAGCATTTGCATGCTGTAAAGCACGGTCATCAGCGGCAGCAGCAACAAGCCGACGATGCCGGTGAATATGGAGTTGCCGGCGAACTTGCCGACAAATATGGCCGAGCGCGACACCGGCGCCAGCAGCAAAGCGTCCAGATTGCCCTGATCGCTTTCTTGCGCCAGACTGCGGTTGAGCCCTAGCAGGCTGGCAAATATCAGCGTGACCCACAGGACCCCGCTGACCGCCTCGGCCCGCGCCGCGCGGTCCAGCTCCAGCGCGAAGCTGAAGACCAAAATGCTCAGCAAGGCGAAAAGCGCCATCACGCTCAGGAGCTCACGCGATCGCATCTCCGCGCGCAGATCCTTGGCGACGATGGCCAGCACGCATTTTAGAAAGGGCGTGGTCATGCTTTTGGCGCATCCCGATTGAGTTCGGCCAGCCTGCCCCGGTCGCAGGGGCCATCGAAAGCGATCTTTCCGCCAGACAGCACCAGGGCGCGCTCAGCGGTCTTATGCGCGCGCGCCACTTGATGCGTACTCAGGATGACGGTGCGTCCGGCATGTTTCGCCCCCGCCAGCAATTCGTCCAGAAGTTCGCAAGCCGCTTGATCGAGCCCGCTGTAAGGTTCGTCCAAAAGCAGAATATCGGGCTGATGCAGCAGCGCCCGCGCGATGCTGAGCCGCTGTTTCATCCCGCGCGAAAATGTCCGCACCAGGGTATGGGCGCGCCGGTCCAAGCCCGCCTGCCGCAGCAATTCATCGCCGCGCGCTTCGCGTTCGTCCGCTTTAATGCCATACAGCTTGCCAAAAAAGTCGAGGTTTTCAGTCGCGGTCAGATTCTCATACAGCAGCGGTCGATGCGCCACCAGGCCGATCTGCGCGCGCACCGCCATCGCCTCGCGCGGCAGTTCCCAGCCGCCAATGCGGATCGATCCGGCGGTCGGCTTGCTCAGCCCGCTCAGCAGCCGCAGCAGCGTCGATTTGCCGCTGCCGTTGGCGCCGAAGAGCAAGACGGATTCGCCCCGCTCCACGCTGAAATCCAGCCCCCGCAAAGCCGGCAGCAGACCGAAGGTCTTGCTCAGATATTCGACTTGGATGATTGTCATGGTATCCGTCTATTCAGCCGCGGCCATGCGCTCGGCCAGTTTCGCCTTGAGTTCGCGCCGTCGCTGGTGATACAGGTCATGGTTAATCCGGCCTTGATCGTGGTCCGCATCCAACCGCGCCAGCTCGGCGACCAAACTGTCTACTTCGCTTGGGCGACGCCTTCTCCAGCCCAAACCAAGCAGCGTTGCGCCGATCAACACTGCTGCGCCCGCGACCAGCAGCGGCACTGCTTCGCTGGTAATTACGGCGGGACCCGTGCTGCTGGTATCGCCACTGATGCGGAAGGATAGCTGTGGCTCGCCCTCCATCTGCAAATGTCCGGCGTAGACGCGCAAACCGTCCGCCGCCGTACTCTCGTCCTCCACCAGCCATGTATCGCTGTCGATCTTCAGGTTATCTGAAAGCGTGACCGTCACCTCGGCATCCAGCAAATTGCTGAAGTCCTGCTGAAAATCCAGCTCCCGCTGATAGGGCAGGAAGTACTCCAGCTTGATCTGATGCTCAGCGTCCGGCGCCACCGGCAGCGTGTCGATCACCGAGTTCGGCAGATTGTCCAGATTCTCGATGAGCACGTAGCGCCCGCCTTGATCGCCGCTGAGGGCGCGCGCTCCCCGCGGGAATTGTAAGAGCAGTACCGCCTCCCGCCCGTCATCAAAAGCGCGGCCGCTGGTATAAATGCGATCCGAGGCATTGCGGAAGCCGACCGACTGCAAAATGTACAGGCCCGCGCCCCAGTCCTCCCATGTGACCGCTTCAATGTACAGGTCAATTCGCGCGACGGAGACGACCAGCGGATCTGTAGTCTCATCGTAGATGGTCAGCATTTGTTCCGGCGCGCCCTCCGATGGCGAAAACTGCGGCAGGCGCCGACTGAAAAGCCGCCCGTCGTAGACCGCCCCGACAACATAACTGTAATCTGACCGCAGCGGGATATCCGAAAGGTTGAAGCGCATATCCGCATCAACCGAAGTCTCAGCGACGATAAAGCCAGCCGCCGGGCTGCCGTAGCGCAATTGAATCCGTGTGCCGGCCGGGACGCTGCCGCCCGCTGTGCTGTGATTCACTTGACCGCGAATCACGCCCAGAGGCGCCTCAAATCCGGCCGAATCGTCGGCAGTCTCCAGCGATTTCATGCGTGCATAAGCAAGGGCCGCATCGATTTCCTCAGCGCTCAGCGCCCCGTCAAAATACTCGCGATTCAGCGTCGAGCCGTATTCATCGTCGCTGAAAACCGGCGGGATTGTGGCCGGGAGCGCGCAATCCGTACAGCGCTCGCGCCAAAGCACCTCGCCGGCGTTCAGCAGCTCCTCATCGTAGCTCAGCGTATAGCTGTAAAGCGTCACATCCCAGCGCTCTTTTTCGCTGAGCGCATTTTCCCAGGGCGGCATCAACTTCTCGATGCGGCCCTTGCTGACTGCCTCGTACCATCCCAGCGGCGACTTAGGCGCGACCAGCTCCCGATCCGTCATGTCAAGCGGCCGCTCGACGCTGCCGGCCTTGACCAACTCGCCCAGTCCGTCGCCATTGACGCCATGACATTCGGTACATCGTTCCGCGAATATCTGCGCGCCCTTGCTGATATCGGGCTGCCAGTCGGCGGAGACGGCAGGCGGCGGAACCGTCGCCACGATTTCGGGCTCGCCGCCCAAGCCGCTGCAAGCGCCCAGCGCGATGGCTGCCGCAAGCGTGCATATACCGCGGAGCGCGATCACTGTATTCCCTCGTCAAGAGCCGGCAACTTGCCTTCGCGATAGGCAGCCACCGCCACTTCGATAGCCCGGTCGATCGCTTCTGAATCCGGCGGCGCCGCACTTTGCTGCGCATCCAGTTGGTCTTGCAAGCGCAGCAGCGTAATGCCACGCGCCACCCAGACCTCGCGCTCCCGTCCGTGATCCGCTTCGCTGATCTTGCCTGTCGCCAAGTCTTCGTCCAGGTCGCGGATATTAGTCAGCACACGCTCATAATAGTTGCCGACGCGCTCGCGTTGGGCGTCGTCATCTGACCCTGCGTCTTGCCTGCTTCGCGCCGCGCCCAGCAGCGGATGCGCCACAATCGCAACGGCGATCAGCGCCAGCAATAAAGATAATAGCAGTCCCAGGATGCTCATCGCTGCTCCGCCAATAGCGCTTCGATGGCGCGGCTCAGCTTGTCATAGCGGATGCTGCCGATGTAAAACTGACGCACGTTGCCCGCCTGATCAATCAGGAAGCTCTCAGGCGGCCCTTCCACCCGATACAGATGCGTCACGCGCTGCTCGCGATCTTCGCCATTTGCGTAGCTGATGCCAAACTCTTCAATAAAGTCCAGCGCTTTTTGTGGAGAGCTCTCCAGCATGTTGATACCGATAATGGTAAATCCGGACTCGCGATAATCGCTGTAGAGCGCCTGCAGATCAAGCGCTTCGTCACGGCAGGGCGGGCACCAACTGGCCCAGAAATTGAGCAATACCACCTGTCCGCGATAATCCGCCAGCGCCACCTCTCCCCCGTCGAATAGCGTTAACTCAAAGTCCGGCGCCAGTCCGCTCAGCGGCCGCCCGCGATTCCGCTCCGCCAACTGCAGCGCCAATACGACGGCCAAAATCGCTACCGCAGCCAGGATAGACAGCGACCCCAGACTCAGCCCCCTGCGCTTGGGTTTTGCCGCTCCGGGTTCGAGGAATTCCGGCGGATTCTCTATACTCATCGTCCTCGCTGACCCAGGTTAACTCAACGCAATGCCCGAATATCATTCTCGAGCCGCTGACGGTAGCTGTCTTCGCTGAGATCGGCGCCGGCGGCCCCCTGCTCCAGGCTTAACTGCTTCGCTTTCCCGAAGCGCCGAAATGTATGCCAGCCAACAGCAAGCGCCAGCAAGGTCGCCAAGACCGGCAGGATGAACGTCAGCGTCCGAATCAGCGGATCCTGGGGCACGCCCACGACGTGATCGCCAAAGCGAGCCACGAAGCTGTCAATCACTTGCTGCGGCGTCCGCCCGGCAGCCAGCTGCGCGCCGATCTCGTCTTTCCACTCCAGACAAGCGGTCGTCTGGCATTCGTCCAGCGGGATATTCTCGCACACCGGGCAATACATCCGCTCGGCCACTTTGATGACTTCGTTGTCGCTCGCGCCGTACTCCTGCGCAAGTACAATGACCGGCAGATTTATGAAAACGACAAGTACAAAAAAGCCGAACTGGGCGATTAATCCGGGCAGGTCGGTCAAGCTGCCCGGCTGCGCTCCCCCTCTCCAATGCTTTGGATGTACGCCATAGAGATGGCGTGGAGCGGCCGGGGGGAGGGGTAGAATTGTCCGGATAGGCATCACTCAAGCGCCTCTTCGCGCTTGCGCTGATGGGTCGCGGGCGTCAGCTTGGGATAGACCGCGACCACCGTGCCGATGATGAGCAGAATCCCGCCCCACCAGACCAGGTTGACCAGCGGATTGATGTAGATGCGAAAGGTGGCGCGCTCCTGATTTCCGCCGATCAGCAGCACATAGAAGTCGTTCTCCAGCGTACTGTGCGCGCCCGCGATCGTCATCGGCATCTGCTCGTAATCATCAATGCGCGGCCGCAAATTGGCAATCTCGTCCCCATCGCGGAATAAGGTCACGGCGGTGATATTCATCATGCGCCCGTCGACCGCTTGCGCCCGAATAAAGTCGTCATAGCGCAGGCTGTAATCGCGCACGGCGATGGCGCCGCCGCGCTGCAGGGTATGCTGTACCTCTGTCTGAAAGACCGTGCTGCCGATGATGCCGATGCCGATCACCGTGACGCCAAGGTGCACGATATAGCCGCCGTAACGCCGCTGATTCCGGCGGAAGAGCGCCAACAGCGCCCGCGGCCAACTTTCGCCCAGCGCCCCTCGCCGCGCCTTCGCCCCGCGATAAATCTCGTACAGAGCGACATATCCGGCGAATAGCACGACGCCGTATCCCGCCGCTGCCACCAACAGACCGGTCCCGACCAGCGCCAGGGCCAGAATGCTGAGCAGCGTCAACATCAGGGGGGGCCACAGCGCGGCGCCCAAACGCGGCAGCGAAGTCGCGCTCCAGGCCGAAAGCGGCGCTACGCCCATCAAGACATACATGGCGATGAAGAGTGGCACAACGAAGAATTCAAAAGTCTCCGCGCCGATCGTCACTTCTCTGTCGAAGACCAATTCGGATACGATGGGCAAGCCGAAGCTGCCCCAGAATATCGCAATGAAAAGCGCGATGAACACGACATTGTTGAGCACGAACAAAGACTCGCGGCTGAGCAAGTTGGCGAACTGACGCTCGTCGCGCAATTCGCCCCGTCCCCAGCGCCACAGCAGCAGACCCAGCGCAATCAGCGTAATCACGGCCCAGAAGGCCAACATGGGGAAGCCGACCTCGCTGCGGGCGAAACTGTGCACGCTTTCGATGACGCCGCTGCGTGTGGCGAATGTGCCGAACATCACCGCGGAAAATGTCGCGATCACCAGCAGCATATTCCACATCTTGAGCATGCCGCGCTTTTCCTGGATCATCACGCTGTGGATGAAAGCCGTGCCCATCAGCCAGGGCAGAAAGGCGGCATTCTCCACCGGATCCCAGCCCCAGTAGCCGCCCCAGCCCAGGACGTCGTAAGCCCAGCGCCCGCCCAGGATCAGCCCCATACTCAAGAATATCCAGGCGATCAATGACCAGCGCCGCGTGGCTTTGATCCAGCCGCTCGACAGCTCGCCCGCCGCCAGCGCCGCCATGGCAAAGGCAAAGGGAATGGTAAAGCCAACGAATCCCAGGTAGAGCATCGGCGGATGGATCACCATGCCAAAATGCCGCAGCAGCGGGTTCAAGCCTTGCGCGCCCGCTCGCAGCGCTGCGTCTGTTGGCGCCACGGCCCCGGGCGGAATCAAGGCGCTTGATATTTCGCGGGCCTCCTCCGGCAGCAGCCACCAGCGCTCAAATGGATTCTCCAGAAACAGCGACAAGCCGAGAAAGAATGCCAGGGTCGACATCATAAAGGCGATCGCGAAGGGCATAATCCGCCGTTCGCCGCGCCAGTTGAGTCCGATCGCGGACACCGCGAACAAGCTCATCAAGAGCGACCAGAACAGCAGCGAACCCCGCTGCGAGCCCCAAAGCGCGGTGAAGCGGTAAAGCGCCGGCGTCTGCGGGTCGGTGACGCTGTAGACGTAGGACATTTGATACTGCTCGGTCATCAGCGCGATGACCAGCATGGCAGTCGCCAGCAGCACCGCCGGGAAAGTGAGCAGCGCCGCGTTGCGTCCGCTGCGCTGCCAGCGCTCCAGTTGTTTATGCCCGCCCAGCGCCGAAGCGGCCACCGCGTAAACCGCCAGGGCAAACGCAATCGCTAGCGCCGCCAGCCCAATCTCCGCCAGCATTATTGATGTTCCGGTATCTGACTTAAGCCTTCGGGGCCGGTGCTCTCTTCGAATCGGCTCGGGCACTTCAGCAGCAGCTCTGTGGCATGGAAGACGCCGTCGCCGGCTAAGGCGCCCGTCAAAATCGCCTGCGCCTCATGCTGCAACAGGTCCGGCATGGCTGCGTCTTCCACCACGATTCTTAACCGCGGCGCAGCTTCATCCTGCAGCGCCTCGCGCAGAGCAGTCGCCAAATCTTGATAGCTGCTGGGTATATTGACGATCTCGAACTGGATGACGGCATTTTCGCTGTCATAGTCGATCGTCTCGCCATCGACCGCGCCGGAGATCCTCACGGTCTGGCCAAGGTAGGCCGCGTCCTGCAGCACCTCGTCCACCGTGATGAAATAGCGCGCGCCCTGCAAGGTTCCCGATACCAGCAAATACAGGACCGCTGACAAGATAATCAGGCCCGCCGTCAGAAACTTGGCCCGCTCCGACCGTTTGGGCTTGTCCAGGTTTTTGGGTTTTTCCCAATTGGATTCCGTCATGTGAGACTCCGTTGGGCGCAACTAATCAGGCTGACTCCTCGTCTTCCCGCGACGACTGGCTCCAGCGTATCACCAGTACGCCGATCATGCCGGCGATGCCCAGAAACAGAACCAGCATTGCCAGACCGGCCGGCGACGAAGACGTCTCGCTGTCTTGCGCCAAGGCCATCCCGACTTGCGACAGCAAAACCATCAGCAGCAGCGCCAGTCGTCTTGCACTTATCCACGCTACAAGTTTTTTCATTGTCACTCCCGACTCGACAGTGATGTTGTTCGAGCGCTGACGCCCGTCACAACAGCGACTAAGCCGCGCTCAACTTTACAATATCATAGAATGTAAAGGCCACCAGCAGAACCATTGCGGCCGCGGCCACCACCAAATAACGCCAGCGATGCGCATAACCTATCGTCCAGAAGCGTCGCAAGCTGAAATAGATGGAGACCATCGCCGCCAGGTTGATCAGCAGCAAGATGGGTACGGTGGCATCCACAGCCACGCCGACCAGCGGCAGCAGAAAGGGCAGCACGGCATACTGCAAGATGCAGCGCGCGCCGGAAAAGGCCAGCGACAGCGTCAGCGCATTTTCAGCCTTGCGTATGCTTCCCGCCGCGTCCTCTGCCGACGGGCGGGGCTTGACCAGCAGCAGCCGCGTCATCAGACTGTCGGCTCGGCTCACTCGCAGACTCATGCTCCCTATCCCTTGCTCCCATGAACTCGCCGTTCACGTTAGATGCGAATTTTATCAGCAAGGCCGCGCTATTCCGATAGTAACTCTATAGTTTGCTCTTGAGTTGTGAATTGTGGAAACAGCAACCCATAATCTTGTCTCAGGAAAGCCTGGACGCGTGGGCGACAGTGTGAGCCGCCCACACAGACGTGGTCGATCCGAGAATCCCTCTGCTAACTCACAGCGTGCCAGCGTTGAATCAATGTCATGATTGCTCGCCATGGCGATTATTCGCCGCCCAGCAACTGATCCTGACTGTCGAGGAAGGCGACCAGATCAGCCAGCTGCTGAGTCGTCAGCTGCCGACCATATATCTCCGGCATCATGCCGGCATAATCGGGCGTAATATAAGCCATCGGCTGGATGATACTCTCTACCAGGAACTGGCGATGACTGTAGCCGGCGAAGGCGGGCAGAGCCAGGCGAAGCTCGTCCACCCGCGTCCAGGTGCCGGCCGTCAGCGGCGCCACCGCTTCATTCTCGTGGCAGCCGGCGCAGCCCAGCGTACTCCCGCCCAGAGCCGGCTCCAAGCCGTTGTAGAGCAGTTGGCCATTGAGCGGATCGCCGTATACGTCGTCGAGCTCGACCAAGATAGCTTCGACATCCGCCCCCACCGCCTGCGCCAGGATCAAATCGTCCAGCGAAACAAAGGCCAAAGTCTGCTCCAGCAAGCGGTCGATTTCGACTTCGTTCGGTTCATAGCCGCAGTCCAATGCCATGGTCTGATATAGCGCGCCCAAGCGAAAGAGATTGGCCAGAGCCAGCTCGACGTCGTTGACGAAGTCGAGCGTCAAATAAGCCGCGAAGGCGCCTTGCTGCCGCGTCAACGCGTCGGCCCGGCAGGCTTCGTCTTGGGCCAGGCCGCTCGCCGTTAGCAGGACAATCAGCGCCAATGCCAGAATGGTTTTCCGCATTTTGCGCCTCCTTTGGAAGTAAAAGGCGGAAATCAAAAAGCCCCCGAATTCGAGGGCTCAAGCATGTCTAAGGTTGCGACCTACTCTTGCGTCAGCAAGTAGCTGACGATATCCGCCAGCTGCTGATCGGTCATACGCACACCGAAGTTGGCTGGCATCAAGCCCGAACTGTAGGTGTCCACCACATAATCGCCCGGGCGCGTAATGCTTTCGACCAGGTACTGCTCCACGCTGTAGCCGGCGAATTGCGGCAGCGTCAGCCGCTCGGTCGATACGCGTGTGAAGGTGCCCACCGTGTCCGGCGCCGATGAACCATTGCGGTGGCAATCCGTACAGCCGAATTCGGCATCATACAGCAACTCGCCGCTCACGGGGCTGCCCACGATTTCGTCGGCTTGCCAGCGCGCCAGGATGCCCAACACATTATCACCGGCCGGTGGTGGCGGCGGCTCGGTCGGCAGCGAGCCATCCGCCAGCGGTTTGCCGTATTGGGCGACTGCCAGGAAGTCTTCAGTCGTCCAATTGGCGCCCTTGTCATAGTTGAGGATGTACGCGGCCAGGTCTTCGATTTGGTCTTGCCGCAAGGGACCGCCGGCAGTCTGCGACCAGGCGGCCATGCCGGTGCCGCTGGGATAAACGCGCGCGCTGCCCGGCCGTCCGTGAATCAAGGTCGTCACGACATAACCGTGCAAATCGCCCGCCCAGCCCACTTGCGACAGGCGTGTGCCATTCGTGTTGAAGAAGACCTCGACTTCGTTGTCAGCTGTCCGATCACTGTCTTCTATCGATTCCCATTGCGGGAAGAGACCGTTGTCTACGGCCTTGTCCAATGCGCCAAGTATCTCGATGCGTTCGGCCACCGCCGCCTCAATCGCCAGTTGCTGGTCTTCAATCTGCGCTTCCAGCTCGGCGATGGCAGCGATGATTTCATTCTGACGCTCTGCCGACGGCGGATTCTCCGCATCTGTCAATTCAGCCACTAGCCTTTCCGTCGCTTTGTTCAGCCGCACCAGGGTCCGGTTAGCGCTGGTGACGGCCGCGGTCTGCAGCCCCACCGGGTCAAAGCCGAAAAGATGCGGATTGTTGAGCCCCGGCGCGCGATTGTCGGCGCCGTAACCCTCTTCGCCGTGGCACTCGGAACAGAGTGAGGCAAACAATTCCGCGCCTCGCTCAATCGACCGGCCGGCATGCTGCCGCACAAAAGCCTGCATCCGCGCTTCTTCGTTTATGGCGACCCAACCCACCAGGATCATCATACCGACGAACATCGTGATGCCAGCCAGAATCCGGCCTTCGATTGACTTTATGAAGAGTAGTCGACCCATGTATCGTCCCTGTGTCTCCCTCGCCGCGAAGCGCTACGGGCTGCGCAGCGCGCAAGTGTTAATCGAAATACGCCGATGCTTGGTGGATGAAAAGATGGTCGCTGTAAATGCGCCGCGCCGGGACCGGGTTGCCAGCTTCATCAAGCACGGGAACTTCTTCCATAAGCGGCTCGCCATCGTCGCCCAGGACCGGATTGCCGGCGCTATCGACCACGGCTGCTTGCTCGGTAGCGTAGACCAGGATCGGCTCGCCAGATTCATCCAGCTGCACGTTGCCGCCTTCAATTAAGACGGTGTCCCAACTCACGACCCAGTCCAGCCGCTTCAAACCGGCTTGATTGTCCGTGATGACCAGCGCGCCCCAGACATGCGGCAGCTCTTCGGGCACGTCGTCCAAGTGATGGGCGAATTCCTCCATCACCTGCAGCAATTTCGGCGCCTCGTCTGCCGGCACACTGCGGAAGCGCAGCGGCAGTTGGTTCGCGCCCAAATGTTGATCCTTCAACTCCTGAATCATCTGGGCAAACTGACCGCTGGCCGCCGTCTCGGCGTTGATCTGCGCGATCATTTCGTTGGTGGTCATGTCATCCTGATGGTGCATCTGCGCCGTCGTGTAGGCGCCGACGATCATCTGGTCGAAGGGTATCGTCCGCCCAATGCCGACCTTGCTGTGCGCCGGCTCAAAGGTCAACTCGTGCACAATCTCGGTCTCGGCCGAAGTCTGCACGGCGAACTTCGCCAAGCCCATATAGCTCAGCACTGTTGTCACCGATACCAGCAGCATGGCGAGCGTCAGCATGAAGCGGCGATGTGCGAAGCGCCGGCTCGGGGTCACATCCATATAGGGCAGCATCGCCAGGCCGCCCAGCGCAATCGACGGGAAGGCCACACCCCAGAAGAATTTGTCGCCCAGCTTCAGCGCGCCCTGAATCCATAGGAAATACCAAGGCGCCGTGGTGCCCAGGGGCGTCACCTGCGGATCGGCGTGATTCTCCAGCGGCGCGTGATAGAACCAAATGCAGAGCACCGTGATGATGAAAGTGGTCGCGCCCAGCCAGAACATCTCATAAGTCAGCATGTCGGGGATGAAGTAGACGCGCTTGTCCAGCGGAACGCGCTTGGCCGAATCTTCGCCGATGTTTTCTTTCTGCGGCGGCAAGCTGTGCCCGTGGATGACCACTTTGTAATAGTGCACGCCGAAGAATACAAAGAGCAGCGCCGGCAAAGCCAGCACATGCAGCAGATAAAAACGCAGCAGACCATTCGCGCCCAGCTCCGGCGCGCCGCGCAGCAGCAGATTGACTTGATCGCCAACCACCGGCGTCGCTTCCGCCATTGACGCGCCGATCGTCACCGCCCAGAGCGACAGCTGATCCCAAGGCAGCAAATAACCGGAGAAGCTCAAGAAGCCGGTAATCACCAACAAAATCAAGCCGCTGAACCAGGTAAACTGTCGCGGCTTCTTATAACTGCCTGTGATCCACGTTCGCATCATGTGCAGCGCCACCACGGCCACCATGAACTCGGCGCCAAGACGGTGCATATCGCGCATCAGCTGACCCAGCGGCACATTGCTCAAAATCGTCAGCATATCGCCATAGGCGATCTCCGGCG
>LXNI01001952.1_pt1 | contig 15771 bp, 14 predicted proteins | sample 809091 | NCBI WGS metagenome assembly LXNI01 (sample SAMN04870527, study PRJNA318959) | sponge metagenome | biome: 01000161; feature: marine sponge reef; material: water | host: Sarcotragus foetidus | place: Greece: Milos, Mediterranean Sea | collected 2013-05-29 | depth 5-7 m | reverse complement strand
CGGGTGCTCTCGGCGATCGCCTTCCCGGAGGTCTGGCCGGGCTGGCGCGGCAACGCGCTGATCGGCGACTTCCACCGCGATTTCCTCCAGCCCGGCTGCCCGGTGCTGACCTGCCTGACCGTGGTCACCGGCGACGAGGCGGCGGGCGAGAAGGCGTTCCTGAAGAGCGCGCGGGCGACCCAGCAGGCCGGCACCGGCATCGCGCGCTACCTGCCCGGCCTGCCGGAGAAGGCCAGAGACTGGCAGGCGGTCACCGAACGGATCAAGGACGGCGAGAAGCTGGTGCGCGCCTGCTACCTGGCGGCGGTCTACGCGCCGCTCGATGCCCTCGACGAGGCCGAGCAGGCGGTGCGCGCGATCTATCACGGCCAGGGCTGGCGGGTGAACGCCGAGCGCTACATGCAGCTGCCGTCCTGGCTTGCCTGCCTGCCGATGGCATCCGCCGGCGGGCTCGACGCCGATCTCGAGCGCATGGGCCGGATGAAGACCCTGCTGACCTCCAGCGCGGTCAACCTTGCGCCGTGGCACGGCGAATGGCGCGGCCAGCCGGCCAACCCGGAGAACCCGCCCGCGCTCTTCCTTATAGGTCGCCGGGGCCAGCCGGCCTGCTGGTCGCCCTTCGCCAACGAAGCCGGCAACTACAACGTCGCCGTCACCGGCAAGTCCGGCTCGGGCAAGTCGGTGCTGATGCAGGAGCTGGTGACGGGCCTGATCGGCGCCGGGGGCGAGGCGGTGGTGATCGACGACGGGCGGTCGTTCCAGCACACCGCCGAGGCATTGGGCGGCGCCTTCATCGCCTTCGGCAAGGACCCGGCCTGCCTCAACCCCTTCGCCATGATCGACGCGGAGACCGCCAACCACGACGGCGACTACCGCGAGGAGTGCTTCGCCATGCTGGCCGGCGTGATCGGCCGCATGGCGCGGCGGCGGGGCGGGATCGACGACATCGAGGCGGCGCTCATTGCCGAAGCCATCGCGGCGGCGTGGGACGATGCCGGCAACGATGCCGATCTCGGCACCGTCCGCAAGAACCTCGAAGCCCGCTCCGACCGGCGCGCGGCCGACATGGCGACCTCGCTCGGCCCCTGGTGTCCGGGCGGCGCCATGGGGCGGCTGTTCGCCGGCTCGAACGTGCCCGACCTGGAGAACGCCATGACGGTGTTCGAGCTCGCGGAACTGAAGGGCCGGGGCGACGTCCAGGCGGTGGTGCTCATGCTGGTGGTCTTCCTCGCCACCCAGCGCATGTATCACGGCCCGCGCACGCGGGCGAAGGCCATCGTCATCGACGAGGCCTGGGATCTCCTGTCGGGCGAGGACTCGAAGGCGTTCCTGGAAGGCGCCGCAAGACGAGCGCGCAAGTATCGCGGCGCGCTGGTGACCGGCACCCAGTCGGTCAACGACTACTACGCCAACCCCGCCGCCAGGGCGGCCTGGGAGAACTCGGACTGGACGATCTTCCTCGCCCAGAAGGACGAGTCGGTCGAGCTCCTGAAATCCGAAAAGCGCATCCACTGCGACCCCGGCATGGAGCGGGCCTTGAAGAGCCTGACCACGGCCGACGGGCGTTATGCCGAGCTGGTGCTGCACGGGCCCGACGGGTGGCGCGTGGCGCGCCTCGTGCTCGACGCCTGGTCGGTGGCGCTGTTCTCGTCGCGCGGCCCGGCCTTCGCCGCCGTGGAAAACCTCAAGGCGCAGGGCCTCACCACCGTCGAGGCCATCGATCGGCTGGCGGGCGACGGCCCCGTATCTACCGGACATTCAGAACCATCGGAAACAGGAGAAGCCGCATGACGCGGAAATCTACGGGCGGCGCCGGGCCGCTCAACTGGCCGGACGACCCCGAGGCCGTGACGGCGGACGATGTCGATTTCGAGGCGCTCGCCCATGTGCTGGCCAACACCTGCCGCCGGGGTGGCTGCATGCGTCCGTACCACTCGGTGGCGGCGCAGGCGGTGATCGTCAGCGAGGAGATCGAGACGCTCGACGGGCTCGCCGACGGGGACCGTCGCGCGCTCGCGCTCCACGCGCTGGTCGCGGATGCGCCGTCGGCCTGGCTCAGGGGCCGGTGGTCCAACTCCCAGCGCGCGGCTGAGCGCGCGGGACGGTTGGCCTCGGCAATCGAGGCAGCGGTCCGTGAGGCGGCGGGACTGGATGCGGTTCTGGATGAAGAACAGGCCGAACTGCTCCGGTTCGTGACTCGCATGGCAGCGGCAAGCGAGCGCCGCGACCTGCTGGAGGGGAATGCGCTGGCGGGCGTCGGCCTGGCCTTTCCGCCGCTGAAGCGGCGCATCCGCAGCCTCGCTCCGGACAAGGCCGCCGGGGCCTGGCTCGCCCGCTTCCGGGCGCTCGCCGGGAACGCCGCTTCCGGGGGAGCACCGGAATGACCGCGGAAACGGCCGGGGCGCGCCCGGACCTGCGGGACCGGCCCGCGCGCCCGCAGAACGGCGTGACCGTCGAGACCGACGCAGAAGCCGTGTTTCGCGCGGCGATCGCGGCGGGCGTGCTGTCGGCGGCGCCGGACGAGCGCAACCGGGCCGGCGACTATTTCTGCATGGTCCATGACCGGGAGGCGAGCGTCGCCCCCGGCGGTGCGGCCCGGTTCAGGCATCGGTCGAGCCGGACAGATGTCGCCATGACCGTGCGGCGGGCGGAGCACGCCGCATGAGCGAGATCCGCCTGCTGGCGTCCGCGATCCTGCTGTCCGGCGGCGTCGCCGCGGCGGTCGCTGCGGCGACCGTGCGGATGTCGGCGCCGCATGTGCCGCCTGTCGCGAGCGTCCGCCTCACGGAAATCACGGCCGCCTGGACGACGCGGGCGGCGGCGCAAGACAGGTCGGCAGAAGAGGTTCGCGCCTGGGGCGCCGCCCTGGAGGCTGCCCTCGACCATGTGGCCGGGCGTCATGGCGCGGTGCTGCTGCCGGCCCGGGCGGTCGCCGCCGGCGCGCCGGACCTGACGCGGCAGGTCGAGGCGGCGCTCGAGGCGTTCCTGGCGCGGCGGACGGGCAAGCCAACCGGATCGCCGCCGGGAGACGGGCGGTGACGGCGCGGCGCCCGGCATTCGGTCTGCGCACCGCCGGCCCGCGCCGGCGGCATGTCGGCCTCGCCGTCATGGTCGCGCTGGCGGCGTTCTGGCTCGCCGCGGCCTCGCGCGTCCATGTCAATGCGAGCTGGTCGGACGAGGCCTGGGGCTATGCCGCCTTTCCGCTGTTCGGCGAGGACCCGAAAGTCGGCGACCGGGTGCTGTTCGAGCCGCCATCCCCGACGGTCGGCAGGGTGCCGTATCTCAAGACGGTGCGCGGCGTGCCGGGCATGCGCGTCTCGGTCGGAATAGACAGAACGGTCTTTCTTAATGGCGAGGCAGTTGGCCGGGCCAAGCCGCAGGCGCTGGACGGGCGGCCGCTCGCGGCGATCGCGCCGGGCGTCGTCCCGCCGGGCCATTACTACCTGCACGCCGATCACGCCGACAGCCACGACAGCCGCTACGCGGAAATCGGCCTGGTCGCGCGCCACCGCATCCTCGGGCGTGCGGTTGCCCTGCCGGATATCCCGTGGCTCGGCCTGAAGGGGCCGCTGGCCGGACCGCAGGACGCCGGTTCCCCGGACAGCTCCGCCACGGCGCTCCCGTATCCGGTCGACACACCGCCCCCCGGGGAGCCCGGCGGGACGGTGGGGGAACCCCGATGAAGCACGCCACAGCCATCCTGTTCGCGGCATCCCTGGCGGTCCTGCCCGTCGCCGGGCAGGCGAAGGACCTGGGCGTGCGCGGCGCGACCTGGCCGGTCGCGGAGCCGGACCTGCTCGCCGAAATCGAGGCGCGGCTCCTGGAGATGCAGCGCTCGGGCGAGATGGCGCGGCTGCAGGAGGAAGCGCGGGACCGCGCCCGGCGGCGGCTGGAGCAACCGGACCCGGTTTCCGGCATCGCGCCGGCGAAATCGGAGCGGACACGCCTGTTCGACCCCGCCATTGCGGTCGAACGGGACATCCGCACGCCGGACGGAACGCTCATCGCCGCCGCCGGGACGCGGGTGAATCCGCTGGAGCGCATGACGCTCGCCCGCGACCTGCTGTTCGTCGACGGCCGGCGCGAGGCCGAGATCGCCTGGGCGCTGGCCCATGAAACCGAAAGCGGGCGGCCGGCGAAGATCGTGCTGCTCGCCGGCCGACCGCTCGACCTGATGCGTCGCCACCGCCGGCCCTTCTTTTTCGACATCGGAGGACGGCTTTCCGCGCGCTTCGGCCTCGGCTTCACGCCGAGCCTGGTCGAGCAGGCCGGGACGCGGCTGCGCATCACCGAAATCCCGGTCGCCGACCGGGACAACAGCCGGGACAACCGCCGGGTCGAGCCCGGGGCAGGCCCGAACCCCGAACAGGAGGACTGAAGCCATGCTGAACATGAACCGCGCGACCCTGCTGGGCCATGCCGGTCGCGATCCGGAGATCCGCGAGCTGAAGAACGGCGGCCGGGCGGCGTCCTTCACCCTCGCCACCACCGGGAAATGGAAGGACGGCGACGGGCAACCGGCCGAGGCGACGGAATGGCACCGCATCGTGGTCTACGGCCCCGCCGTCGGGGCGGTGGAGACGATGCTGCGCAAGGGCGATGCGGTGCTGGTCGAGGGCCGGATCGCGACGCGCGCCTTCCGGGACAGGGCGGGCAACGACCGGGCCGTGACCGAGATCGTCGTCGCCGGCTGGCAGGGCACGGTCAACATCCTGTCGCGGCGGCACGCAGTCCCGGCGCCCGTACGGGGAGCCGGGAAAGAGGGCGCTGCGCCGGAGGGCGCCGCATGACCCGACGCCTGCTCTTCGCCTGGGCCTGCCTCCTGCCGGTGCTGCTGTGGCCCGGCGCGACCCAGGCCCAGTCCTGCACCGGGCGCTTCGTCAACCCGATCTCGGACGTCTGCTGGGAGTGCCTGCTGCCGATCTCGATCGGGCCGGTCTCCATCGGCGGAGCCGCGGGCGCGCCCGACACGCCCAACCCGTCCTCGCCGATCTGCCTTTGCGGCACGCCGATCCCGCGGATCGGGCTTTCGCTCGGGGTCTGGGAGCCGGCGCGGCTGATGGACGTGACCCGCACGCCCTGGTGCTTTCCGAACCTGGGCGGCCTCACCATCGATCCGGGCCTGCCCGCCGCCCGGGGCAGGACCGGGTCGTCGGGCGGCGACGGGGCGACGGGCTCGGTGTGGCACGCGCACTATTACTTCTATCCGCTCTTGAGCTGGATCGGCGCGCTGATCGACCTGGGCTGCCTGGAGGGCGGCTCGCTCGACATCGCCTGGACCTCCGAGCTCGACCCGGCCTGGCTCGACGACGAGCTCAGCTTCCTGCTGAACCCGGAGGCGGCGCTGTTCGCCAACCTGCCGGCCCAGGCGGCCTGCGCCGCCGACTGCGCCGCGGCCTCGGCGGGCCTGCCCCAGGACGGGCTCTTCTGGTGCGCCGGCTGCCAGGGCGGGATGTATCCGCTGACCGGCAATGTCGCGGCCCATGTCGGCGGCGTCCAGGCCTCGCTGCTCGCGGCCCAGCGCCTGGTCTACCGCCTCCACCGGGCCGGCCTCGCCTGGGGCACCTCCGGGTCCGCCGCGCTGTGCGGGCGCACCCCGATGCCGGTGATGAAGAAGTCGCAGTACCGCTGGCAGATGACCGAGCCGGTGCCGGCGACCACGCCGCGCACCGGCTGCAACCCCACGGGCCGGTCGTCGGTGCTGTGGGAGACGCTGCGCGAGCTGCCGGTCTCGGGCGAGAGCTTCGGCTATCTGCTGTGGAGGAAAAGATCGTGCTGCCTCCTCTGAACCGGTGCGGCCCCGTCGTTGCCGGGCTCGCCTCCCTGTTGCTGCTCGGCGCATGCGCCTGTCCGGCCCGCGCCGACGAAACCCCGCCGCCGCCGAAAGCGTCGGCGCGCGATCTCGCGGCGGAAGTCGTGCGCAAGGCCGGCGGCGACGGCCTCGCCGACTGGACGCGCGAGGTCATCGACCGCGCGCTGAAGCGTGCGGGCGAGGCCGCGCGGCAGACGGAGCCCGGCACTTCCGGCCCGCCCGCCGCCCCGCTTCCGGCCGCCCCGCTTCCCGCCGAACGCCATGCGGGGAGCCTCGCCGGGACCGCGGCCGGTCGCGGCGGTACGGCGGAAATCCTCATCTTCACCAGCCTGTCGGTTCCTGCCGCGAGCTGGCGCCAATGGGCGCGGGATGGGGCCCGGGCCGGCGCGCCGCTGGTGTTGCGCGGCGTCGGCGAGGGCGGCCTGCGCGAGACCGCAAAGCGGATCGGCGAACGCCTCGGCGGCGCGGAAGCCGGGGTCGCCATCGACCCGCGCCTGTTCCGCCTGTTCGGCGTCACGCGCGTGCCGGCGGTGGTGGTTGCGCCGAATGGCGTGCCGCCCTGCCGGAGCCGGGGCTGCGCGGCGGACCCGGCGCCCCCGCACGACGTCGTCACCGGAAACATCGGCCTCGCTGCGGCGCTCGAAGCCGTCGCCGACGAGGGAACCATCGGACGCGACGTCGCCCGCCGTTATCTCGAACGCCTGAGAGGGGAAGGACAGCCATGACGGAACGGACCGAATCTTCCCGCGATCGAGTCGAAATTGCGCTGGATCGCGGAACGCGGGTGATGCGCCTGCTGGCGTGGACCGCGATGTTCGCAATCTGCTGCCTCATGCTCTGGGTGCTGTCGGGCCATGCGGCGCAGGCGGACCCCGGATCGGGGTCCGGGGCAGGAGACCCGAAGGCGGCGGCCCGAGCCATCGGCAATGCCGGGGCCGCGGCGGCCCGCGCGATCGCACGGGATTCGTCCAACGCGGCGGAGGTGCCGGGCTATGCCGGCACCGACGTCCCGGAACGGAGCATCGGCGCCGGCAATCTCGAAGACGCGGCACGCGGCCGCCTCGCCGATCCGGACGATCCGGGCGGCGCGGCCGGGCGGGCGGTGATCGAGGGCGTGACCGTCCGGCCCGGGCGGCCGGTCGCGGCGGGCGATCCCGGCGTCGTTCGCGGCAAGGGCATCGCGGCCGATCCGGAAGCGCCGGTCCATGGCGCGGACAGCCTCGCCTCGGGCAGCGTCTCGGAATGCGGGGCGGACCTGGAGAACGCCCGGGACGGCGGCGGGTGCGGGCAGGTCACCTGGTGCGTCGGCGCGGGCTGCGAGACCGTGCGCCCGCAGGCCAACACGGGATTCGTCGACGCGACGACCCGGCTCAACATGGCCATCGAGCTCGGCGGCGAGAAGTTCGACCGCGAGGCCATGCGCTTCTTCACCGGCCGGCGCCGGGCCTGCACCATCCGATGGGGCGGGCTCGCCAACTGCTGCCGCAACGACGGCCTGATCGAGGGGCTCGCGGGGTGCTCGCCGTCGGAGCGCGAACTGGCGCGGGAGCGCCGTCGCGGCAACACCCACTATCTCGGCAAGCGCTGCGCCCGGCGCATCATCTTCGGCATCTGCATTCGCCACGAGAAGGTCTGGTGCACCTTCGGCTCGAAGCTGGGCCGCATCCTCCAGCAGCAGGGCCGCAGGCAGCTCGGCCGCGGCTGGCGCGATTGCCGCGGCTTCACGGTGGCGGAGATCGAGCGAATCGACTTCGAGAGCCTCGATCTCTCCGGGTTTACGGAGAACCTGCTCGACGGGGCCATGGACCCGGCGGTGTCGCTGCCGGATTCGGGCGAAACCGGGGACGCGATGCGGACCCGCATCCGCGACTTCTACAGCCGGGGCCAATGATGGCGCCCGCCCGGAAACACGCCTTCGCGGCGGCATCGGTCTGGTTGCTTGCAGCCAGCGTTGCGGCGGAGCCGGCGTCGGCCGGGCAATGGCGCTCCTGGTGTGGCAAGCTGGGCCCGAACACATCGCTCGGCTGGCATTTCTATTGTGACAGACAGGTCGGAAACAGAGAAACCCGCACTCCGGACCGCGCGCCGCAGGCATCTGCGACGGCGCGCATCCGGGCGATGCGCAAGGCCCTCGAAGAGGCCCGCGCCGAGGCGATCCTCGATCCGACGACGGAGAAGGTGAGCGCCTATCTGCATCTCCAGCAGGAGACCCTGCAGCGCGCGGCGGCTTTCTCCGACGCCTTCCGGCGCACGGTCTGGGCGACGCCGGCGCTCGACTACACGCTGAAGCGCCCGGTCGGCGCGCTGGCAAAGCAGGTCTGGTCCGACGAGCGGCGCGCGGACCGGAACCGGGCGCTCGCCCGGCTCGGGGAGCGCTACGGGCTGATCTATCTCGGCCATGCCGGCTGTGCGGGGTGCAAGGTCTTCGGCCCGCTGCTGCGCGCCTTCGCGCAGCGCCACGGCCTCGACGTGCTCGCCGTCTCGCTCACCGGCGAGGCGCTGGAGGGCTGGCCGGAGGCCGTCGCCGACCGGGGCCGCGCCGCTCGGCTCGGCCTCGGCGATGCCCCGGTGCCGGCGCTGGTGCTGTTCGACACGAAGACGAAACGCGTGCTGCCGGTCGGCTTCGGCGTCATGGCCGAGGACCGGATGGCCGAGCGGATCTTCGCGCTCACCGCCCTGGAGCCCGGCCATGACTATTAGAAGGACCGGCAAGGATTCGGGATACAGGCGGTGTGCGTCTTATCGGTGCGCCGCGCCGGGCGCCTTCCTGCTCGCCTTCCTGCCCGCGTTCCTGCCCGCGTTCCTGCCCGCGTTCCTGCCCGCGTTCCTGCCCGCGCTCCTGCTCGCCGCGGGCCCGGCCCGGGCCGACGTGCTCTCGGAGATGAACCGCTTCTGGCAGGGGGCGGCGGTCAACACGACGGGGCCGACGGCGTTCCAGGGCCAGGCCTCGGGCCACTGGACACTCGGCAACCTCTACCTGCGCGCGCCCGTCCGTTCCGAGCAGATCGCCACGGTCAGCCTGCCCTCGTTCCGGGCCGGCTGCGGCGGCATCGATGCGTTTGCCGGCGCCTTCTCCTTCATCAACTCGGATCAGCTGATCGCCTTCGGCCGCGCTGTGGCCCAGAACGCCGCCGGCTTCGCCTTCGAGCTCGCCCTGGAGACGATCTCGCCGGTGATCGCGGAGACCATGGCCAAGCTGCGGGCGCTCGCGCAGTGGGTCAACAGCCAGAATCTCAACAGCTGCGAGACCGCCCAGGCGCTGGTCGGCGCGCTCTGGTCGAAGAACGACCGGGCGAGCGCCGCGATCTGCGCCGCGATCGGCACCGGCCAGGGGATATTCTCGGACTACGCGGCGGCAAAGCATGGCTGCGGCGCGGACGGGCAGCGCAACTCCACCCTGGCCTCGGCGTCCGGTGCGCTGGCCGACCAGGTGCCGGTCAACGTCAACTATGCCTGGAAGGCAATCCGGGCCTCGTCGTTCCTCGCCGGCGACACCCAGCTGGCGGAGTTCGCCATGGCGGTCACCGGCACGCTGATCGTCACCGCGCCGACCTCCGACGGCGACAACAGCGGACCGCAGGTGCGCATCCTGGAGCCGCTCGCCCTCGACCGGCGGGTTACCGAGACCCTGATGGAGGGCGGCGGCCAGCTGCCGGTCTACCGCTGCGACACCGCGAATCTCTGTCTGAATCCGTCGCTGGGCACGGTCACGATTCCCGCCAACCGGGGCTTCCGGGCCCGGGTGGCGGAACTGCTGCGCGACCTGGTCGACGCCGTCCGCACCGACACCGCGCCGCCCGCCGCCGCGCTCGGGCTGGTCAACCTGACTACGCTGCCGGTCTACCGGGTCGCCAACACCGCCGCCGCCTACCGGGGCGCGGTCATCGACCAGGAGATGGACGCGCTCGCCGAGGCCGTGGCCCTCGACGTGATGCAGGTCTGGATCACCGACCTGCACCGCACGGTCGAGGAGCGCGCCGGCACCCTCGACATCGCCGACGGCGAGCAGCTCCAGCGCTGGCGCGAGGGGCTCAGGGCCAACAGGGTCGTCCTGGCCCGCCACCGCCACCAGGGCCTGCAGCGGCTCAACACGGCGCTCGCCGTGGTCGAGAAGCTGCGCCTGATCGAGACCGAGCTCGCGGGCGCGCTTAGCGCCGATCTGCGCGCCGCGCTCGCCTTCGCCCGCGGCGGCGCCGGCGCGGGTTCACGGTGACACCTTATATATGTACGAACTCTTCACCCTCGGCGGCGGCGCCTATCTGGTCGACCTGCTGAACGCCGTTGCCGCCATCACCGGCGGCGGCGCCTTCGTCACGCTCGGGCAGCTGGCCGGGGTGGCTGGCCTGGCCTGGGTCCTGTTCCGGACCGCCTTCGGCGGCTCGTGGAAGGACAACGCCAAGTGGATCCTGCTGTTCGCGGTCGTGTGGGGCACGATGATCGTGCCGAAGGCGACCGTCCGCGTGGTCGACCGGCTCGACCCGGCGCTCGCGCCGGCGGTGGTCGCCAACGTGCCGATCGGGCTTGCGCTGTTCGCGGCGCTGACCAGCCAGGTGGGCGACGGCCTTACGCGCCTCACCGAGCAGGCCTTCACGCTCCCCAACGACCTCCAGTACCAGCGCCACGGGCTGATCTTCGGCGCTCGGCTCGCGGCCCAGACGACCCGCCTGGAAATCACCGACACGGTGTTCGCCCGCAACATCCGCAACTATGCCCGCCAGTGCGTGTTCCACGCCCTGCTGCTCGGGCACATATCTGCCGACGATCTGAGGGAGAGCACAGACATCTGGTCGCTGGTCACGGCCACGGGCACGCCGTCGGCCGGGGCGTCGCCGGCGCGCATGTTCGAGTTCGCGACGCGGCAGGCGGGCGGCGTGGCGGGCACGACCGCGATCGAGCGCGAGATCGTCACCTGCCAGGTGGGCGCGGCGCGCCTGGGCGCGCAGTGGAACGCCGAGATCGCCCGCGCCGGCACCGTGTTCGGGCGTCGGATATTCCCCGACGCCAGGACCGAGGCGCTGGCCCGGGCCGAGCTGCTGGCGGCGCTCCCGGCGGCGCACGACTTCCTGATCGGCGCGTCCCGCTCCGCTGGCGAGATCATGCGCCAGCAGATGGTGCTGAACGCGGTCCACGACGCCGGCGAGCAGTGGGCGGCCGAGGCCGGCAACGCCGCCGCGCTCCGGGCCTATACGGAAGCAAGGGCGGAAGCCCAGACCGTCTCGGCCTACCGCGCGATCGGAAGGCAGGCCGAGACCTGGGTGCCGCTGCTCCGGATCGTGTTCGAGTGCCTCTATGTCGGGGCCTTCCCGATGGCGGTGCTGCTGATGCTGACGCCGGCGGGCGCGACCATATTCCGGTCGTATGTGACCGGGCTGGTCTGGCTTCAGTCCTGGGGTCCGCTCTACGCAGTGCTGCACCGCATCGCCATGGGCGAGGCGGCCGAGCGCATGCAGGCGCTGGCGATCATGCCGAACGGCGAGGTCGGCGTCTCGCTGGTGGCGCAGGCCGGGATCCGGGCGGTGGCGTCCGACGTCGCGGTGATGTCGGGCTACCTCTCGATGTCGGTGCCGTTCCTCGCCGCTGCGCTCGCCTACGGCCTCTCCAAGGCCACGGTGCTGGCGACCTCGGTGCTGGCGGTCGGCCAGGACGCCGCGTCCTCGGCGGCCCATGAGGGCACCACCGGCAACCTTTCGCTCGCCAACACCGGCACCGACACCCACCGCTTCGCGACCCTGGAAGGCCGCCAGATCCGCACCTCGGCCCATGTCGACACCGGTCGCTACACCGGCTACGCGCCGGCGGGCGCGGGCATGACGGTGACCGGCGACGGCACGGTGGTCGCCGATGCCGGCGCCGCGACCAGCCGGATACCGGCCGCCGGCGTGCGATTGTCGGAGTCGCTGGCGACCAGCCACGAGACCCGCGCGGCCCAGGCCCGCTCGCTGTCGCGCCACTGGTCGGCCGAAGCCGGCCAGGCGCGCAATGCCGCCGTGACCGACGCGACGGCGATGATGCGGCGCTATTCCCACGACGTCTCGACCGGCGAGGCCCACGCGCGCGGGGTCACCGAGAGCGCGGGCAGCCAGGCGCAGGAACTGCAGTCGCACTACGAGAAGCTCGCCGAGATCGGCGGCATCGCGAAGGACCAGGCGGCGGTGCTGACCGGCCAGGCGACGGTCGGCGGCGGCTGGGACTTCGTCGTCAAGGCCGGCGCCGACGGCTCGGTCATGTGGCGCGGCCAGACCATCGAGTCCGACGCCTGGAACCGGATGAAGGCATACGACCGCCAGCACGGCGTCACCGAAACCTGGTCGCAGGTCTCGGAGGCCTCCCGGCGCTACTCGACACAGACCGGCGACAGCGAGCTCGCCAGCCTCGACGAGAGCCTGTCCGCCAACCTGACGCGCATGCGCAGCTTCCAGGAGCGCGCCTCGGTGGCCCGCCAGGAGTCCGAGAGCTGGTCGGAACAGGCGGCCCAGGTCAGGTCCGACGCGCAGGCGATCGAGCGTGAGCTGGGCCAGCCCTTCTTCGCCTGGCTGTCGGAGCGGACGGGCGCCGACGGCCGCCCGATCGGCGCCGCCGGCGCCATGCGCATCGCCTCGCCGCAGACGGCGGAAGATTCCGAGCAGCTCCGGGAATACGCCGCCGCCTTCATCGCCGAGAAATACCCCGCTCCTGCAGGACCCGATCCGTCGAGCGTCGGTGGTGCGGCGGCGTACGAGGACGCGGCGGGGACCCTGCGCGATGCCGGCGCCGGCGCGGCGGCGGCGGCCCATGCCGGCGGGTCGGACGCGGTGCGCGAGCGGGCTGCGGCCGCAGGGGCGCCGGGGCGGGGCGACGTCGAAGCCGGCGCGCGCGGCGAGCGGGCGGAGACGAAGACCGAGATGGTCATGAAGGGCACGGCCCGGGAAGCCCGGCAGGCGGTGACGACGGACGAGGCCGTTGCGGGCGGCGCGAAGGTGGCGAAGCAGACGGACAAGCCCTTCGCGCAGCACGCGACGGAGAACCTGCCCGTGGTCGGCGACTGGCTCGCCGGGCAGCTGTTCGGCACGGCGAAGAATGCCGTGCCGGACGGGACCCCCGGCGGCAAGAGCAAGGCCGGGCGCGCTGCCGACGAGACGGGCTGGGGGGACTCCTCGCCGTGACGGCGGCCGGGCAACCGGGGGCGCGCTCAGTCCCCCTGCATCAGGCGTTCGTGCTCCCCGGCGACGCGTCGGTAGGCGTATCGGCCGGTCCTGGTCGACCAGTCGATCGTCTCGTCATGGTCCGGAAGAGCATGGCGGCGGAAGGCGCTCCAGTCGCGATGGCGCAGTCCGCGGCGGAGCGCGAACGCCAGGGACGAAACGAAGGCCCAGGCGGCCGCGGCCAACCACAGCGCGGCGACTGTCTCGATACCGGATCCGGCGGCGGCCGAAACCGCGGTGTACGGCGCCGCGGCGGCAAAGCCGCCGAGCACGATCGCGCGTTCGCGCCATGTGCGCCGGGATGGCGCCGAAGCCCTGGATGTCTGCGTCATGGCGATTGCCTCCGGAATCCGGTTGCGGGCCGGCAGCCGGGAGCGCCTTCCGCTCCCGCCGCCCCGGCCCGGTGCACCCCGGCCCCGGCCGGCCTCCGGCTCCAGGCGGCGATGAACGCAAGGACACGGAAACCCTGATGCGCGGCATCGGCGGCAGCACGCTCAGGGGCGGCCAGACCGTCTTCCACGGCATCCGCATGTGGGGCCAGCTGTTCCAGGCCGCCCTGCTGTTCGCCGCCTTCATGACCGTGGCCGTCCCGGCCTGGACGCTCTGGCACCGCACCACGGGCGCCGAATGGTACGCCGCCGGCATGGTGACCCTGGCCGAGGCCAAGCTCGCGCTCGGCTACGATCCCGATTCGGGCCAGGAGGTCCGGTTCCGGGACGGCACGCGCCGGGCGCTGCGCATCCGGGACGTCGCCGCCTCCGTCCCGGCCCGGCAGGCGCGCGAGCGCATAAGGGCCGAGTTGTTCGCCGGCGCCGGGCTGGGGGCGATGGCCGGCGCCGGCCTGATCCTGCTGTTCCTCGCGGTCTTCTGGTACCGCGGCGCCCGGCTCGGCCGGCAGCGGCGCATCCGGGGCGCGGAGATGGTAAGCGCCCGCGAATTGCGCCGGCGCATCCAGACGCCCCATGCGCGGCTTCTGGAGCGCCTGCCGGGCGGGCGGCGGCTGCGCCCCTACAGCATCGCCGGCATCCCGTTTCCCGAGCGCACCGAGACCCAGCACACCATCGTCTCGGGCACCACCGGGTCGGGCAAGACCGTGCTGATCTCGGACCTGGTCTCCCAGATCCGCGCGCGCGGCGAGCGCTGCGTGATCTACGACAAGATGGGCAGCTACACCCGGTCGTTCTTCGATCCCGACCGCGACGTGCTGATGAACCCGCTGGATGCCCGCGCGCCGCGCTGGTCGCCCTTCCTGGAGGCCCGCAATCCGCGGGACTTCGACATGATGGCCGCCGCGCTGATCCCCCAGCAGAAGGACACGGTCGACCCGTTCTGGGTGACCGCGGCGCGCCAGCTCTTCTCCAACGGGGCGGGCGTGTTCTGGAAGAAGGGGATCAAGGACAACAGGGTCCTGGTCGACCATTTGCTCAAGACCGAGCTGACCGCGCTCGCCGAGGCCATGGCGGGCACGGTCGCGCAGTCGATCGTGGATCCGGAGAACCCGAAAACGGCGCTTTCCGTGCGCGCCATGCTGACCGCCAACCTCTCCGCGCTGGAGTTTCTGCCCGACGAGGGCAAGCCGTTCTCCATCAGGGACTGGATATCGGACGAGGCCAGAGACCGAAACGGGGGCGGGTTCCTGTTCCTGACCTCGCGGGGCGACCAGCACGCCTCCCTGCGCGGGCTGATCTCGACCTGGCTGGAGATCGCCGTCAACGCCATGCTGTCGCTGGCCCAGGACGACGGCCGGCGGATCTGGGTCATCCTCGACGAGCTGCCCACCCTGCACCAGGTGCCGTCGCTCCAGCCGGGCCTCGCCGAATCGCGCCAGTTCGGCGGCTGCTTCGTGCTCGGTGTGCAGGTGGCGTCCGCCTTGCGCGACCTCTACGGGCGCAACGGCGCCGAGACGATCTCGGGCCTCTGCGGCACCCGCGTCGTGCTGGCGGCCCCCGACCGCGACACGGCCCAGTGGTCGGCGGACAGCCTGGGGCGCAGCGAGGTCGAGGAGGTCGCCGAAGGCTATTCCTACGGCGCCAACACCATCCGCGACGGCGTCTCGCTGACGCCGCGGCGCGAGCTGCGCGCGCTGGCGCTGCCGTCCGAGATCATGCGCCTACCCAACCTGGAGGGCTATCTCAAGTTCCCCGGCCCGTTCCCGGTCGCCGCGATCCGCCTGAACTACGTCGCCCGCCCCGCCGCCGCGGAGCGGTTCGTGCCGCGGGAGGGGGACGGCGTCGGCGCCGATGAATCGAAGGTTGCGCCCGCGGCGCCCGGCGAGGTCGGCGACATGACGATCCCGGACGCGGCGGGACCCTCCGAAACCGTGGGCGCCGGCGCACAGCAAGGGCGCAACAACGGCCCGGAACCGGCTTTGATGCAGGGCGAGCTGGAGTTCGTGCCACTGCCGGGAGAGGACGGGGATGCGGAACCGGACGCCGCGCCGGCCGAAACGGAGGACGGGAAGACGCCCGAAAGCATGGGCAAGGCGCCGGGCGTCGATGGCGCCGCGCCCGCGCAGGCAGCGCGGAGCGATGCGCCGGATGCCGGTTCGGAACCGGCAATTCCCCCGCGCGCCTCCGATGCCGGCGGCGCCCGCGGGTCCGAGTGGCTCTGACATGCTCTCGATCGGGGCGCTCACGTCGGCCGCGCAGGGCGCGCGCTATTGTAGAGTCGAGGACTGGCGCGCCAGCTTTAGGGTCCGGTGGCTGTTCCGGCGCTTTCGCGCCGGGCCTCAGTCCGGCTCCCATGACCGCGTTTCCAGTCCCCGCTCATCAAACCGGA
>LXNI01001951.1_pt1 | contig 15778 bp, 11 predicted proteins | sample 809091 | NCBI WGS metagenome assembly LXNI01 (sample SAMN04870527, study PRJNA318959) | sponge metagenome | biome: 01000161; feature: marine sponge reef; material: water | host: Sarcotragus foetidus | place: Greece: Milos, Mediterranean Sea | collected 2013-05-29 | depth 5-7 m | reverse complement strand
CAAAATCTTCGTGATCGCGGCCGTCAACGTCGTCTTCCCGTGGTCAACGTGACCAATCGTCCCAACGTTGCAGTGCGGCTTCGTCCGCTCAAATTTCTCCTTCGACATCCTTATGCTCTCCGTCTAAAGGCGGCCCGGTTAACCGGCCAAACGCTCGCGGACTTCCTCGGACACCGCCTGGGGAATTTCCGCATAGTGATCAAAATGCATGGTGTACTGGGCCCGTCCCTGGCTCATGGAGCGCAGGTTGTTGACGTAGCCGAACATGTTGGCGAGGGGCACCATGGCGGACACCACGCGGGCATTGCCGCGCTGATCCATCGCGCCGACGGTTCCCCGGCGGCTGTTCAAATCGCCGATGATATCGCCCATGTACCCTTCCGGCGTCACCACCTCGACCCGCATTACCGGCTCGAGAAGGATCGGCCTGGCTTTCATCACGCCCTCGCGGAACGCCGCCTGCGCGGCAATCTCGAAGGCCATGACGCTAGAATCGACGTCGTGGGACGCGCCATCATAAAGCTCGACCTTGAAGTCGGTGACCGGGAAGCCGGCCACGGGGCCCGAATCAGCTGCGCTGCGCAGACCCTTCTCGACGCCCGGAATGTATTCCCTCGGCACGTTGCCGCCGACCACCGAATTCTCGAACTCGATTCCGGACCCCGGCTCCAGCGGCTCGAACTTGAGCTTGATGCGGGCGAACTGGCCGGCGCCGCCGGACTGTTTCTTGTGAGTGTAGTCGATATCGGTCGGGGCCGAGATGGTCTCGCGGTAGGCCACCTGGGGACGGCCGACATTGGCGTCGACGCTGAACTCGCGCTTCATCCGGTCGACGATGATCTCCAGATGGAGCTCGCCCATGCCCTTGATGATGGTCTGGCCGCTTTCCTGGTCGCTGGTCACGCGGAAGGACGGATCCTCCGCCGCCAAGCGCGACAGGGCCTGACCCATTTTCTCCTGATCGCCAACGGTCTTCGGCTCGACCGCCACCTCGATCACCGGATCCGGGAACTCCATGCACTCCAGGATCACCGGGTTGTCGGGATCGGAGAGCGTGTCACCGGTGGTGGTGTTCTTGAGGCCGGCGATGGCGAGAATGTCGCCGGCGCGGGCTTCCTTGACGTCTTCTCGAGAGTTGGCGTGCATCAGCAGCATGCGGCCCACCCGCTCACGGCCGTCCTTGACCGTATTGCGGATGTAAGAACCGCTTTCGAGAACGCCCGAATAAATGCGGATAAAGGTGAGCGAGCCCACGAAGGGGTCGTTCATGATCTTGAATGCCAGGGCCGCGAACGGTTCATCGTCCGAATTGTGACGCTCGATTTCTTCCTCGGTCTTGGAATCGATGCCTTTGATCGGCGGCACGTCGGTCGGGCCCGGCATGTAATCGACCACGGCGTCGAGGAGCGGCTGGACGCCTTTATTCTTGAATGCGGAGCCGCACATCACCGGCACGAAGTCGAGCGACAAGGTACCCTTGCGGATACAGGCGCGGAGCGTATCGGCATCCGGCTCGTTGCCCTCGAGATAGGCCTCCATGGCATCGTCGTCCCGCTCGACAGCCATTTCAACCAGCTTCTCGCGATATTTCGCGGCCTGGTCGGCTAGATCGTCCGGAATATCGGTGTACTCGAACTCGGCGCCGAGACTCTCATCCTTCCAGACGATGGCCTTCATCTCGACCAAATCGACGACGCCGGCGAAGTCGGCCTCGGAACCGATCGGGAGTTGGGTGACCAGCGGGTTGGCGCCCAGCCGGTCGACGATCATGTCGATGCAGCGGAAATAATCGGCGCCGGTGCGGTCCAACTTGTTGACGAAACAAATTCGGGGGACATCGTATTTGTCCCCCTGGCGCCAAACGGTCTCTGATTGCGGCTCGACACCCGCGACGCTGTCAAAGACGGCGACCGCGCCATCGAGGACCCGGAGCGAACGCTCGACTTCGATGGTGAAGTCGACGTGGCCGGGGGTGTCGATAATGTTGATCTGGTGGTCTTTCCACTCGCAGGTCGTCGCAGCCGAGGTGATGGTGATGCCGCGCTCTTGCTCCTGCTCCATCCAGTCCATGGTGGCGTTGCCGTCATGGACCTCACCGATCTTATACGACTTACCCGTATAGAAGAGGATGCGCTCGGTGGTGGTCGTCTTACCGGCATCGATGTGGGCCATGATGCCAATATTGCGGTAGCGCGAAAGAGGTGTTTTGCGTGCCATCGTTTTTGCTCTTCTGACCCGGGTTTCCAACCGCCCCGCGTGAAGCCCGTTACCAGCGATAATGCGAGAACGCCTTGTTGGCTTCCGCCATACGGTGCGTGTCTTCGCGTTTTTTGACGGCATTGCCGCGATTGTTGACCGCGTCGAGAAGCTCGCCCGACAGGCGCTCGACCATGGTGTTTTCACCGCGCGCCCGCGCCGTGTCGATAATCCAGCGGATGGCCAGCGCCTGCGCGCGCTCGGCCCGCACCTCGACCGGAACCTGATACGTGGCGCCGCCGACCCGGCGGGAACGCACTTCGATCATCGGTTTCACGTTGTCGAGGGCTTCATGAAAGAGCTTGACCGGATCCTGGCCGCCTTTGCGCTCCATATCGTCGAAAGCGCCATAGACGATCCGTTCGGCAACCGACTTCTTACCGTCCTTCATCAGGCCGTTCATGAACCGGGTCAAAACGATGTCACCGAATTTGGGATCGGGGAGAACATCGCGTTTTTCTGCTGCTCTGCGTCGTGACATCGCTTAAAGACCCCCTATTTCGGCCGTTTGGCGCCGTATTTCGAGCGGCGCTGGCGGCGGTCTTCGACACCCTGGGTATCCAGAGTGCCGCGAATAATGTGGTAGCGAACGCCGGGAAGGTCCTTGACGCGGCCGCCGCGGATCAACACCACCGAGTGCTCCTGCAGGTTATGGCCTTCGCCCGGAATGTAGGATATCACCTCGAATCCGTTGGTCAGCCGGACCCGCGCCACCTTCCGCAAAGCCGAGTTCGGCTTCTTCGGCGTGGTCGTATAGACGCGGGTGCAAACCCCGCGCTTTTGCGGACAAGATTCCATGGCGGGAACCTTGTTCCGGGTCGCCGGTGCTTTCCGCGGCTTGCGGATCAGTTGGTTGATCGTCGGCATCCGCCCGTCAACTCCTCGCATGTGCGCCTGCAAATTTGGGCGCAAGATAAACAAACCCGCCACAGAGACGGCTAATGCCGCTCTCGGCGGTCGTCCTACTCGCCTTCGATGGCGTGCTATGCTTCCAGTTACCGAGTGCGACCTCTGCGTCTAGACCGGACGGCCTACCACCAGGGCCCTCGGGAGCGGCGCATACTAGTGACGGACCCTATAGGGGTCAACAAAAAAAATGACGTCTTTTTGGGAGTTTTCCGGGGGGTTTTCGGGGGCCGCAGGGAATCCTTTTTTGCGCCGCAACAAACCTCGAGATAAGCCGGGAAATAATATTACCCGGCACAAGAAAAAGCCCCGCCGAAGTCCAGCTCCGGCGGGGCAATGCAGGCTAAGTGACTGATATCAGATAATTATTTACTCGGCAGCGGCCTCGGGCGCTGCTTCTTCGGCGCTGCTCACGTCCTCGATCGCCTCGAGCTCGATGTCCTGCTCGGCTTCGAGCTCGCGGTCGCGGTCGGCGGCCACCTCGCGGAACCGGTTCATCACCGAACCGGTGCCGGCCGGGATCAGCCGTCCAACGATGACGTTTTCCTTGAGACCGACCAGGTTGTCGCGCTTGCCGGAGACCGCGGCCTCGGTCAGCACCCGGGTGGTCTCCTGGAACGATGCCGCCGAGATGAACGACGTGGTTTGCAGGGATGCCTTGGTGATGCCCTGGAGCATTGGATCGCCGGTCGCCGGCTTGCCGCCGTCGGCGACCGCACGCTCATTGACCGCCTCGAATTCAAGACGGTCGACCAGCTCGCCGGTGAGGAACGTGGTATCGCCGCCGTCGACGATCTCTACTTTCTGCAGCATCTGACGGACGATGACCTCGATGTGCTTATCATCGATGCGCACGCCCTGCAGGCGGTAGACGTCCTGGATCTCGTTGATCAGGTACTCGGCCAACGCCTCGACACCCATCACGCGGAGAATGTCGTGCGGCACCGGGTTACCGTCCATCAATGGATCACCCTTCACCACATAGTCGCCTTCCTGGACGCTGATGTGCTTGCCCTTGGGAATGAGATATTCCTTGGGCTCGCCCTTCTTGTCCTCGGGCACCACGACGATCCGCCGCTTGTTCTTGTAGTCCTTGCCGAACTCGATGCGGCCGGGACCTTCGGCAATGATGGCGTGATCCTTGGGTTTCCGGGCTTCGAAGAGCTCGGCGACCCGGGGAAGACCACCGGTAATGTCGCGGGTCTTGGACGATTCCCGCGGGATGCGGGCCAGCACATCGCCGGCATGGACCTTCTGGCCGTTCTCGACCGATAGGATCGCATCCACCGACATGAAGTAGCGGGCCTCCATGCCATTGGGCAGGGTGACGACGTTGTTCTTGCCGTCCCGCAGCGTGATCCGCGGACGGAGGTCCGCCGCTTTGGGCTGCTGCTTCCAGTCGACAACCACCTTGGACGAGATGCCTGTCGCTTCGTCGAGCACTTCGCGCATGGTGACGCCTTCCTGAAGGTCGACGTAGTTGGCCACGCCTTCCTTCTCGGTGATGATCGGCAGGGTGTAAGGATCCCACTCGGCCATCTTGTCGCCGCGCTTCACCTTCGCCTTGTCCGACACCAATAGCTTGGCGCCATACGGAATCCGGTGACGGGCCCGCTCGCGGTTCTTGTCGTCCATCAGCATCAGCTCGGCGTTACGGCTCATCACCACCGGCACGCCCTCGGAGTTCTTGACGACGCTGGTGTTGTTGAGCTCGGCCGTCGAATCGAAGGCCGCCTCGATGTTGGACTGCTCGGCGCCCCGCTGGGCGGCGCCGCCAATATGGAAGGTCCGCATGGTCAGCTGGGTACCCGGCTCACCGATGGACTGGGCGGCAATGACGCCGACCGCCTCGCCGGCATTCACCGGCGTGCCGCGGGCCAGATCACGGCCGTAGCAGGCGGCACAGACGCCACCCTTGGTCTCACAGGTCAGCGGCGAGCGCACCTTGACGCTCGGCACATCGGCGACCTCGAGAACTTCCACCGCTTCCTCGTCCAGCGTCGAGTTGCGCTTGAACACCACGTCACCCGATTCCGGATCATGGACCGTATCGGCGAGCGTCCTGCCGAGAACCCGGTCACCGAGGGAGACGATGATCTCGCCGCCCTCGACCACGGCCGAAACGGTGATACCCGTCTGGGTGCCGCAATCCGGTTCGACGATGATGCAGTCTTGCGCCACGTCGACCAGACGACGGGTCAGATAGCCGGAGTTCGCCGTCTTCAAGGCGGTGTCGGCGAGACCCTTACGGGCGCCGTGGGTGGAGTTGAAGTACTCCAGCACGGTAAGGCCTTCCTTGAAGTTGGAGATGATCGGGGTCTCGATGATCTCGCCGGACGGCTTGGCCATCAGGCCCCGCATGCCGGCAAGCTGCTTCATCTGCGCCGCCGAACCACGGGCACCGGAATCGGCCATCATGTAGATGGAGTTGAGCGGCACGCCCGGTTCGACCTTGGAGATTTCCTTCATCATCTCGTCGGCGACCTGATCGGTGCAGTGCGACCACGCGTCCACGGCCTTGTTGTACTTCTCACCCTGGGTGATCAGGCCTTCCTGGTACTGACGCTCATAGGTCTCGACCATGCTCTCGGTGTCGTCGACCAGCTTTTTCTTGGCCTCCGGAACGACGAGATCGTCCTTGCCGAAAGAGATGCCGGCCCGGCAGGCATAGTTGAAGCCGAGCGCCATCACCCGGTCGGCGAAGATCACCGTCTCCTTCTGACCGCAGTGGCGATACACCTCGTCGATGACAATGGTGATGTCCTTCTTGGTCAGCAGGCGGTTGATCAGATCGAACGAAATGTTCGGATGACGCGGCAGCAGATCCGCCAGCAGCATCCGGCCGGCGGTCGTTTCCACCCGCATGGTGACCGGGTTGTTCTTCTCATCCACCGTGTGATAGCGGGCATGGATCCTGGCGTGCAGGCTCACCGCGCCAATGTTCAGCGCCTGGTGAATCTCGGCGGTGTCGACGAAGGCCATGCCCTCGCCCGCTTCACCTTCGCGCCCCAGCGTCAGGTAGTAGATGCCAAGCACGATATCCTGCGACGGCACGATGATCGGCTTGCCGTTGGCCGGGCTGAGGATGTTGTTGGTCGACATCATCAGGACCCGGGCCTCCAACTGCGCCTCCAGAGAAAGCGGCACGTGGACCGCCATCTGGTCGCCGTCGAAGTCGGCGTTGAAGGCGGTGCAGACCAGCGGATGAAGCTGGATCGCCTTGCCTTCGATGAGCACCGGCTCGAATGCCTGGATGCCCAGACGGTGCAGGGTCGGCGCCCGGTTGAGAAGCACCGGGTGTTCACGGATCACCTCTTCAAGGATGTCCCAGACCTCGGGCCGTTCCTTCTCGACCATGCGTTTGGCGGCCTTGATGGTGGTCGCCATGCCATACTTCTCAAGCCGCGAATAAACGAAGGGCTTGAACAGTTCGAGGGCCATCTTTTTCGGCAGGCCGCACTGGTGAAGCAGCAGTTCCGGGCCCACCACGATGACCGACCGGCCGGAATAGTCGACCCGCTTGCCGAGCAGGTTCTGACGGAACCGGCCCTGCTTGCCCTTGAGCATATCGGACAGGGACTTGAGCGGCCGCTTGTTGGCGCCGGTGATGGCGCGGCCACGGCGGCCATTGTCGAACAGCGCATCCACCGCTTCCTGCAGCATCCGCTTCTCGTTGCGGACGATGATCTCCGGCGCGCGGAGTTCGATCAGGCGCTTCAGCCGGTTGTTCCGGTTGATCACCCGGCGGTACAGGTCGTTGAGATCAGAGGTCGCGAACCGGCCGCCATCGAGCGGCACCAGGGGACGCAGCTCCGGCGGGATGACCGGAATGACCTCAAGGATCATCCACTCCGGACGGGCGCCCGAGGCGATGAACGACTCGACCAGCTTCAGGCGCTTGACGAACTTCTTGCGCTTAGCCTCGGAGTTGGTCTCGGCGAGATCCTCGCGGATAGTATCCCGCTCCTGCTCCAGGTCGATCTTGACCAGCATGTCGCGGATGGCTTCGGCACCGATTCCGGCCTGGAACGCATCCTCGCCGTATTCGTCGATGGCCGCCTGGAACTCCTCTTCACCGAGCAACTCCTTCTCCTTGAGCGCGGTCATGCCAGGCTCGGAGACGACATAGCTCTCGAAGTAGAGCACCCGCTCCAGATCCTTCAGCGTCATGTCGAGCAGCAGGCCGACGCGGGACGGCAGCGACTTCATGAACCAGATATGGGCGACCGGCGCGGCAAGTTCGATGTGGCCCATACGGTCGCGGCGAACCTTCGTCAGGGTCACCTCGACACCGCACTTCTCGCAGACGATGCCCTTGTACTTCATCCGCTTATACTTGCCGCACAAGCACTCGTAGTCCTTGATCGGACCGAAGATTCGGGCGCAGAACAGGCCGTCCCGCTCCGGCTTGAAGGTCCGGTAGTTGATGGTTTCGGGCTTCTTGATCTCACCGAAGGACCAGGACCGGATGCGCTCCGGACTGGCGATGCTGATCTGAATTTGGTCGAACCGCTGGGTACCGGCGGCAGGCTCGAAAATTCGCATCAATTCATTCATGAGTGTCTCCTATATGAACCGCGTCCGCTATCGGGAGTGATGCGGCTCAGAAACTGCGCTGCTTGAGTTCAACATTAAGGCCGAGGGAGTGAAGCTCCTTGACCAGAACGTTGAACGATTCAGGAATGCCGGCGTCGAACGTGTCGTCGCCGCGGACCACCGCCTCGTAGACCTTGGTCCGGCCGGAGACGTCGTCCGATTTGACGGTCAGCATTTCCTGCAACGTGTAGGCGGCGCCGTAGGCTTCGAGCGCCCAAACTTCCATCTCACCGAAGCGCTGGCCACCGAACTGGGCCTTACCGCCCAGCGGCTGCTGGGTGACGAGGCTGTACGGGCCGATGGACCGTGCGTGGATCTTGTCGTCCACCAGGTGGTGCAGCTTCAGCATATAGATGTAGCCGACGGTCACCGGCCGCTCGAAGGTCTCGCCGGTGCGGGCGTCGAACAGCTTCACCTGACCCGAAATATCGACGCCGGCTTTCTCCAGCATCTCGGTGATGTCGCTCTCATGGGCGCCGTCGAAAACCGGCGTGGCGATGGGCACGCCATTCTTGAGGTTCTCGCCGAGTTCCATGATCTCGTTGTCGTCGAGCGATGCGACATCCTCCTTGTAGGTATCGTCGCCGTAAGCGAACTTCAGAACATCCTTGACGTCCTTCGGTTTCGCTTCATCACGCTTCACCCTGTCGACCACGTCGCCGATCTGCAGGCCTAGGCCGTGACAGGCCCATCCCAAGTGGGTCTCGAGAATTTGCCCCACGTTCATCCGCGAGGGCACACCCAAGGGATTGAGCACAATGTCGACCGGCGTGCCGTCCTCCAGGGCGGGCATATCCTCGGCGGGAACGATCTTGGAGATCACACCCTTGTTGCCGTGGCGGCCGGCCATCTTGTCACCGGGCGACAGCTTCCGCTTCACCGCGACGAACACCTTGACCAGCTTCATCACGCCGGGCGGCAGTTCGTCACCGCGCTCCAGCTTCTCGACCTTGTCGTCGAAGCGCGCCTGGAATTCGCCGATGCCTTCTTCGAGCTGTTTCTTCAACGCCTCTATCTCGGTCATCACCTTGTCGTTGGCGACGACGATCTGCTGCATCTGACCCAAGGTCAGTTTGTCGAGCAACTCCTCGGTCACCGTCGAGCCCGGGGTGACGCCCTTGGGGCCGGAGACCACCCTGCGCTTGACCAGGCGGTCGCGGATGCGGCCCCGGAAGCTGCGCTCCAGGATGGCGATCTCGTCGTCTCTGTCCTTGGCAAGACGCTCGATCTCGGCACGCTCGATGGCGAGCGCCCGCTCGTCCTTGTCGACGCCACGGCGCGAGAACACGCGCACCTCGACGACGGTGCCGGTCACGCCGGGCGGCAGACGGAGCGAGGTGTCCCGGACGTCCGATGCCTTCTCGCCGAAGATGGCGCGCAGCAGCTTCTCTTCCGGGGTCATCGGGCTTTCACCTTTCGGCGTTACCTTACCGACCAGGATGTCGTTGGGGTTCACCTCGGCACCGATGTAAACGATGCCCGCTTCGTCCAGGTTCTTGAGGGCTTCTTCACCGACGTTCGGAATGTCGCGGGTGATTTCCTCCTGGCCCAGCTTCGTATCGCGGGCCATGACCTCGAATTCCTCGATGTGGATCGAGGTGAAGACATCCTCGCGGACGATGCGCTCGGAGATCAGGATCGAGTCCTCGAAGTTGTAGCCGTTCCAAGGCATGAACGCGACCAGGACGTTCCGGCCCAGGGCCAGCTCGCCCAACTGGGTGGACGGGCCGTCGGCGATGATGTCGCCGACCTCGATGCGATCACCCACCTTCACCAGCGGACGCTGGTTGATGCAGGTGTTCTGATTGGACCGCTGGAACTTCTGCAGCGAGTAGATGTCGACGCCCGGCCGCGTATGTGAGCCGTCGTCTTCATCCGCGTGCACCACGATCCGCGTGCCGTCAATCTGGTCGACGACACCGGGGCGCCGGGCAACGATGGCCGAGCCCGAATCCCGGGCCACGGTTTCTTCCATTCCCGTGCCCACCAGCGGCGCCTCGGCGCGGATCAGCGGCACCGCCTGACGCTGCATGTTCGAGCCCATCAACGCGCGGTTGGCGTCATCGTTCTCAAGGAACGGAATCAGCGCCGCGGCGACGGAAACCAGCTGCTTGGGCGAAACGTCGATCAGGTCGATGTCTGCCCGGTTGGCCATGACGAAGTCGCCGGCCTTCCGGCAACTGACCAGCTCATGCTCGAACTTGCCGTTCTTGTCCAGTTCGGAGTTCGCCTGGGCGATGGTGTACTTGCCCTCTTCCATGGCCGAGAGATAGATCACCTCCTCGGTCACCTTGCCGCTCTCGACCTTCCGGTACGGGCTTTCGATGAAGCCGTACTGGTTGACCCGGGCATAGGTGGCGAGCGAGTTGATCAGGCCGATATTCGGCCCCTCCGGGGTTTCGATTGGACAGATCCGGCCGTAATGGGTCGGATGCACGTCGCGCACCTCGAAGCCTGCCCGCTCGCGGGTCAGACCGCCCGGACCGAGGGCCGAAAGGCGGCGCTTGTGGGTGATCTCGGACAGCGGGTTGGTTTGGTCCATGAACTGCGAAAGTTGGGACGAACCGAAGAATTCACGCACCGCGGCTGCCGCCGGCTTGGCGTTGATCAGGTCGTGCGGCATGACGGTATCGATATCGACGGAGCTCATGCGCTCGCGGATGGCGCGCTCCATTCGGAGCAGGCCGACCCGGTACTGGTTCTCCATAAGCTCGCCGACCGACCGGACCCGGCGGTTGCCCAGGTGGTCGATGTCGTCGATCTCGCCCCGGCCGTCCTTCAGTTCGACCAGGATCTTGACCACTTCCAGCATATCCTCCCGGCGCAGCACGCGAAGCTGATCGTCGGTCTCAAAACCCAACCGGGCGTTCATCTTCACCCGGCCGACCGCCGACAGGTCGTAGCGGTCATGGTCAAAGAACAGACCACGGAACAGCGCGTCCGCCGTCTCGAGGATCGGCGGCTCGCCCGGACGCATGACCCGGTAGATGTCGACCAGCGCTTCTTCACGGTTCGAGTTCTTGTCCGCGGCAAGCGTGTTCCGGATATAGGGTCCGACATTGGCGTGATCGATGAACAGGGTCGGAACGTCCTCGATATCGCCTTCGTCGAGAACCTCGAGGATTTCCTCGGTGATCTCGTCGCCGGCCTCCAGGAATACTTCGCCGGTCTCGGGGTTGATGACGTCGTCGGCGGCATAGCGTCCGATGATGTCCTCGTTGGGCACCACGTGATCCTCGATGCCTTTCTTCTCGACGTCGCGGATGACCCGCGGCGTGATCTTGGTGCCTTCCGCAAGCACCGGCCGGCCGGACTTGGCGTTGATCAGATCATGGGTCAGCTTAATGCCCCGCATCCGTTCCAGATCCAGCGGCGTCTGCCAGCCGCGCTTGTGCTTGGTGAAGACGACGGTGTCATAGAAGTAGTCGAGAATGTCAGCCGCCGACATGCCTTCAACCTCATCCGCCTCCACTTCCTTGCCGTCGGCGGCGCGCTTGTCGCGCAGTTTCGCGGTGGCGTCATTGTCGAGGCACATCAGCAGCGTCGAGACCGGCAGCTTCCGGCGCCGGTCGATACGCACGTAAACCAAATCCTTGGCGTCGAACTCGAAGTCGAGCCACGAGCCGCGATAGGGGATCACCCGGGCGGCAAACAGGAATTTTCCGGACGAGTGGGTCTTGCCCTTGTCGTGGTCGAAGAACACGCCGGGCGAGCGGTGCATCTGGGAAACGATGACCCGCTCGGTGCCATTCACGACAAAGGTGCCGTTGTCGGTCATCAGCGGCATTTCGCCCATGTAGACGACCTGCTCCTTGATGTCGCGGACCGAACGGGAGCCTGTTTCCTCGTCCACATCCCAGACCACCAGCCGAAGGGTGACCTTCAGGGGCGCGGCATAGGTCATGCCCCGCTGCCGGCATTCCTCGACGTCATATTTGGGATCGTCGAACTCGTAGTCGACGAATTCGAGAGTGCCCCGGCCGGAAAAATCCTGGATCGGGAAGACCGAGCGGAACACCTCCTGGAGACCGCTCTCGGAGCGTTCCTCCTTGGTGGCTTCGCGCTGCAGGAAACTCTCGTAGGAATTCTTCTGAACCTCGATGAGGTTCGGCATCGGGGCGACCGACGGGATGCGCCCGAAGCTTTTGCGTACTCTTTTACGACCGGTAAAGGACCGAACAGCCATTGCAGCTCCTCACATTGCGTTGCGCCCCTCCCATCAGATGCCGCTTCTGATCGGTTGGACACGGTCCGGCTCCCCATGAGAAAGCCGATTTAAGCGCGAAACCTCCCCCTGAACGCCTCCAGCATCAGGGTCGGTTTCGCTGGAACTGCACATTCGCTGTCCCGGCCACGGCAAGGCCAATTCTCGCAAATGCGATCTATGTCTCCGATGGGTTGGACGGGGAATTTAAGGCCCCTGTCATCCCACCTGTATATGAGTGAGTGAGCGGGACGCCGCCGGCATGGAACCGGGACGTCCCCCAAACACTCGAACTACTTGAGCTCGACGGTCGCGCCGGCTTCCTCGAGCTTCGCCTTGATCTCGTCAGCCTCTTCCTTCGTCGCGTCTTCCTTGACGGTCTTCGGAGCGCCCTCAACCAAATCCTTGGCTTCCTTGAGGCCAAGGCCGGTGATGGCACGGACTTCCTTGATCACGTTGATCTTCTTCTCGCCGAAGGCGGCAAGGACGACCTCGAAGATGTCCTTCTCCTCGGCCGCCGCCTCGCCGCCACCCGCACCCGGTGCGGCCGCTGCAACGGCAACCGGCGCGGCCGCCGAAACGCCCCACTTCTCTTCGAGAAGCTTGGACAACTCGGCCGCCTCGAGGACGGTGAGGCTGGAAAGGTCTTCGGCAATTTTTTCGATATCTGCAGCCATTTCTATATCTCCTAGGCTTGAACTGTTGTGTCAGCGATGGCCCTAAGCGGCCTCCTCGCTCGCCCCATAGGCGCCAACGACCCGCGCAAGCTGTCCGCCGGGTGCCTGAAGCACACCGGCAATGCGCGTCGCCGGGGTATTGAGCATGCCAACGATCTTGCCCCTCAACTCATCAAGGGACGGCAGTCTGGCAAGCGCGGTGACCCCTTCGACGTCCAGCGTTTGCGAGCCGAACGCGCCCCCCAGAACCACCAGGTTTTCGTTCTCCTTGGCGAAGTTCACCGCGACCTTGGGGGCCGCGACGGGGTCTTCGCTGTAGGCGATCGCCGTGGGACCGGCGAACAGAGAACTCAACTCATCATATTGGGTTCCTTCGAGGGCGAGACGGGTAAGGCGATTCTTAGTGACCTTGAAGCTGGCGCCCGCTTCCCGCATCTGTCCGCGGAGGTCGGTCATCTGCGCCACCGTCAGCCCGGAATAATGGGTGACGACGACGACGGCCGCGTCCTCGAACACATGCTTCAACGATGCGACCAATTCTTCTTTTTCAGTACGGTCCACGAATCGTCTCCGATGTTGCACCAAACCTGCCGGCTCCGTGAGCCAAGGTTGGCCGGCCTCGTGCGGTTACACCAAATCCCCGTGTCCCGGATATCCGGAACGCGAGGATCGCTTCGCCCCATCCAAGCCGTCAGTTCAAGCCGTCTTCGGGACCCACCATCGGGTAACCCGGAAACAACTCTTCACCGTCTATGCAGGCGCCCACTCCCGTGGCCGTTATGCGGCTCGCACCGCTGCCTGCAGTCTCGGACAGGTCGGGAAAGCTTGCTTTCGCGACCCTTCCCTCAACCGGACACCCCGGCTTTCGCCGGGACCTCCAATTGTCTCATTGGGCTAGCCCGGCATTTGTTCGCCGAGGCTGGCCACGCTGATCTTCACGCCCGGGCCCATCGTCGAGGACAGGCTCACGCGTTTCACATAGGTTCCCTTGGCGCCGCTGGGCTTGGCCTTCATGATGGCGTCGTAGAACGCCCGCACGTTGTCCACCAGCGCGTCCTCGGAAAAACTCGCCTTGCCGATGCCGGCGTGGATCAGACCCGCCTTCTCGACCCGGAATTCGATATCGCCGGCCTTGGCCGACTTCACCGCCGCCGTCACATCGGGCGTCACCGTGCCCAGTTTCGGGTTCGGCATCAGGCCGCGGGGGCCCAGCACCTTACCCAGCTTGCCGACCACCGACATCATGTCCGGGGTGGCGACGCACCGGTCGAATTCGATCACGCCGTTCTGAACTTTCTCGGCCAGATCCTCCGCACCGACAATGTCGGCCCCGGCGGCTTTCGCCTCCTCGGCTTTGTCGCCCTTGGCAAAGACGGCCACGGTCGCATCCTTGCCGGAGCCGTGAGGCAATGCCACCACGCCGCGGACCATCTGATCGGCGTGACGAGGATCAACGCCGAGGTTCATGGCGATCTCGATGGTCTCGTCGAACTTGGCCTTCTTGGCTTCCTTGACCAGTTTGACCGCCTTGACGACCTCGTAATCGGCTTCACGGTCGATGGTTTCATAGGCGCCGCTGAGGCGTTTTCCATGCCTGCCCATCGATCAGCCCTCCACCGTCACGCCCATGGAACGGGCAGTGCCGGCCAATATCCTGCACGCCGCATCGACGTCATTGGCATTCAGATCGGCCTTTTTCAATTCGGCGATCTCCCGCAGTTGGTCCATGGTCACCGAGCCGACGACCTCGGTGCCGGGCGTCTCGGCGCCTTTGTCGAGCCGGGCCGCTTTCTGGATGAAGTAGCTGGCCGGCGGCGATTTGCTCTCAAAGGTGAAGCTCTTGTCCTGATAGACCGTGATCTTCACCGGGATAGGCATCCCTTGCTCCATGTTCTGCGTGTGGGCGTTGAACGCCTTACAGAACTCCATGATGTTCAGGCCCGCCTGACCCAGGGCGGGACCGACCGGCGGCGAGGGGTTGGCCTGCCCCGCCGGAATTTGCAGCTTAATAAAGCTTTGGATTTTCTTTGCCATCTCACATCCTCAGTTGGCTTACTGGGCGCGTGGTACGGCCATGGCGGGCCTCCCACACCTTTGTGCGGCGGATGCCGCGGTTGAAACCTCTAGGTCTTCTCGACCTGCGAATACTCCAACTCGACCGGCGTTGACCGGCCAAAGATGGACACCGCGACCTTGAGCCGCGCCTTTTCCTCGTCCACTTCCTCGACCAGGCCATTGAACGACGTGAACGGGCCGTCGCAAACCGTGACCTGTTCACCGATATCGAACGACACCGAGGGCTTCGGACGTTCAATGCCTTCCTGGACCTGATGAATGATGCGGTCGGCCTCTGCCTGGCTGATGGGCGTGGGCCGGCCCTTGCCGCCCAGGAAACCGGTGACCTTCGGTGTATCCTGCACCAGGTGCCAGGTTTCGTCGGTCATCTCCATCTTCACCAGGACATAGCCCGGAAAGAACTTGCGTTCCGCATTGACCTTGGAGCCGCGGCGCATCTCGACCACTTCCTCGGTCGGCACCAGGACGCTCTCGATCAGGTCGGACAGATGCGACTGCTTGGCCTGCTCCTCGATGGATTCGGCGACCTTCTTTTCGAAGCCGGAATAGACGTGCACCACGTACCAATTCATCGCCATGGCTTACCCTCCGAGCCCGAAAACGGTTCTGATGCCGAAGGACAGCACCTGATCGACCAGAAAGAAGAACAATGCGGCAAGGATGACGAAGATGAAGACCATGACGGTCGAGATCATCGTTTCCTTGCGGGTCGGCCAGGTCACCTTCGAGGTTTCCTGACGAACCTGCCGCATGAATTCCAACGGGTTGGTTTTGGCCATTCTCTTATCCGTTGCTCTCCAAGAGCGGTCCTGTAACCGTTGCGGCGCTCTCGCTTAGTCTGTTTTGCCGCCGATGGCAGGGGCAGCAGGGCTCGAACCCGCGACCTGCGGTTTTGGAGACCGCCGCTCTACCAACTGAGCTATACCCCTATCGCCCTCGGCCCCTACTCGATGATGCTGGCGACGACGCCGGCGCCGACGGTCCGGCCGCCCTCGCGGATGGCGAAGCGCAGGCCCTGGTCCATGGCGATCGGCTGGATCAGCTCAACCGTCATCGAGATGTT
>LXNI01001950.1_pt1 | contig 15786 bp, 14 predicted proteins | sample 809091 | NCBI WGS metagenome assembly LXNI01 (sample SAMN04870527, study PRJNA318959) | sponge metagenome | biome: 01000161; feature: marine sponge reef; material: water | host: Sarcotragus foetidus | place: Greece: Milos, Mediterranean Sea | collected 2013-05-29 | depth 5-7 m | reverse complement strand
CGAGCGCGCGCCTGTGCGTGTCGAGGCCCCGGAAGGCCGGAAGCAGCGAAGGGTGGATATTGACCAGGCGGTCGCGCCAACGCACGACGAAATCCGGGCCCAGCACGCGCATGAAGCCCGCCAGCACGACGAGTTCCGTTCCCGTCGCCCGGAGCGCGGTGTCAAGCGCGTCCTCGAACCCCGCACGGTCGGCGAAATCCTGGTGAGACACCGTCAGCGCCGGCACGCCCGCCGCCTCCGCCCTGGCAAGGCCCTGGGCCCCGGCAACATTGGAGACCGCAGCCGCGACCTCCCAGGAGGGCGCGCGCGCATCCAGTAGAGCCTGCAGATTGCTGCCCCGGCCGGACAGCAGCACGCCGACTTTCACCGCCGCCAGCCTTCCAGGCCGTCAAGGATGACGCCCTCGCCCACCACGACCTCGCCTATGCGGAAGACCGCCTCGCCCAACGCCTCGAAGGACGTCGCCAGCGCTTCGGCCCGCTCCGGCGCCGCCGCGACAGTCATGCCGATGCCGCAATTGAAGACGCGCGCGAGTTCCTCCGGCGCGACATGGCCTGCGAGCCATTCGAACACGGACGGCAGAGGCCAGACGGCGCAGTCGATCCGCATGCCAAGGCCGGGCGGCAGGCCGCGTGGCGGGTTCTCCACGAGGCCGCCGCCGGTGATATGCGCGAGCGCCCGGACGCCGCCCGCGGCGAGCGCCGCCAGCACCGGGCGGACAAAGATGCGGGTCGGCCGGAGCAGCGCCTCGCCAAGCGGCCCGTCCGAGAAGGGCGACGGGCCCGAAAGGTCGAGGCCCTCCCGCTCGACGATCCGGCGAACAAGGGAGAAGCCGTTGGCGTGCAGACCGTCCGAGGCAAGGCCCAGCAGGATGTCGCCGGGACGGGCGCCCGGGCGCTCCATCCGGTCGCGCTCGACCGCGCCCACGGCAAAGCCCGCAAGGTCGTAGCGCCCCGGCGGATAGAAGCCGGGCATTTCCGCCGTCTCGCCGCCAATGAGCGCGCAGTCGGCGGCAATGCAGCCCTCCGCAATGCCCTCTACCGCTTCCGCCGCCGCATCGGCATCCAGCGCCCCCGTGGCGAAATAGTCGAGGAAGAACAGCGGCTCGGCTCCCTGGGCGGCCAGGTCGTTCACGCACATCGCCACGAGGTCGATGCCGATGCCGCGATGGCGGCCGAGCGTCTGGGCGAGTTGCAGCTTGGTGCCGACCCCATCGGTCGCCGCCACCAGCACCGGGTCGCGGAAGCCGGCAGCGCGAAGGTCGAAGAGGCCGCCGAAGCCGCCGAGCCGCGCATCCGCCCCCGGCCGCGCCGTTAGCGCCGCCGCCGGCGCGATCCGGCGCACCAGCGCCTCTCCCGCGTCGATATCGACGCCGGCCGCCTTGTAGGTCGCGCCGTCCATGCTCGCCATGATGCCCCCGGGGCAGTATAGTCCCCCGCGACAATATCCATCGGGCGAAGAGGCGCAATGCGAGCGTTGTTCGGGCCGGCGGCGGCGCTAACGCCGCCATCCCTGCGATCCGCCGCGTTGCGCGCGGCGGCGGCGCTTGTCGCGGTGTTCGCGGCCCTGTTGCCGGGCGGGCCGGCCGCCGCAAAGGTCGATCTTTATACGGTGCAGGGTATTGCCGTGGATGAGTCCGCGCCGTCAGCCGCCGAAGCGAAGCAGGCTGCCATGGCTGCAGCGCGCGCGGAGGCTTTCGATGTGCTGCTGCGCCGCCTGACGCTGCGCGAAGACCATGAACGGCTGCCGGCGCCGGACCCCGCGGTGGCGGCGGCAGCGATGCGCAGCGTGCAGGTGCTGGAGGAGCGCCAGTCGCCGGTGCGCTATATCGCGCGTGTCTCTGTTGGTTTCCATCCCGAGCCGGCGCGCGCGCTGTTGCAGGAGGCCGGGCTTCCGTTTTCGGAAGCTGTGAGCGGGCCCGTCGCGGTTTTCCCCGTCTATGACTGGGGCCCATTGCGCTTGCTGTTCCAGGACGCCAATCCATGGCGGGAGGCCTGGGCGCGGCGGCCGAGGACGAACGACCCGGTGCCGCTCGCTCTGCCGAAGACGGATGACCCCGCGATGCCGGCGGCCGACAGCGCGGCCGAGGGCAACCGCGCCCGCCTGCTGCAGGCGGCTGCGCGCATCGGAGCCCGGCGCGCCCTGGTCGCCCATGCCGTTTACCGCCTGGAAGGGCAGCGGACCCGCCCCGTATTGGAGGTGACGCTCAAGCGCTTCGGCGCGGGCGAGGCGGAGGCGGACCGCATGCTGCGCATCGAAGGCCGGATCGGGGAAACGGTGGAAAGCCTCTGTGCGCGCGCCGTCGCCGAGGCGGCGGCGGAGATCCAGGAAAGCTGGAAGCGCGCCAATCTGGTGGCGGCGGGCGCGCCCGCGGAGTCGTTCGAGGCAACGGCGCCGCTCGGCGGACTTGGCGACCTTATCGCCATGAAGGACGCGCTCGCGGCGGCCGGCGGTGTGCGGCAGGTTCGGCTGGCGGAACTCGCCCGCAGCCGGGCGACTTTCCGCTTCCGGTTCGCGGGCGGCGCCGGACGTCTGCAGAACGTGCTGGAGCGGCAGGGCCTGGCGCTCGAACCGACCCGGAGCAATGGCTGGGCGCTCCGCCCGCTGGACCGCTGAGGCCGACGCGGCCGAGCGATGACCCTGCCAAATGCGATCACGCTTGCCCGCCTGCTGGCGGTGCCGGCGGCCGTCTGGCTGGTGGTGCAGGGCTGGTATGAGGCCGCGCTCTGGCTGTTCCTGGCCGCCGGCCTCTCCGACGCCGTGGACGGCTGGCTCGCCCGGCGGCTAGGACAGGTCTCGCGCCTCGGCAGCCTGCTAGATCCGGTTGCCGACAAGGCGCTGCTGGTCTCCGTGTTCATCTCGCTCGGCGTCCGCGACCTGCTGCCGGCCTGGCTGGTGATCCTGGTGGTGTTCCGCGACGTGCTGATTGTCTCCGGCTGGCTGCTCGGCCAGATATTGATGCCATCCGGCCGGCCGGTTCGTCCGCACTGGACCAGCAAACTGAATACCTGCGTACAGCTTGCCTTCGCCGCGGGCGCGCTCGCCACGCTCGCCTGGCGGCTCGATGTCCCGCTTGTGGCGGAGGCCGCCTATGCTGTCGTCGCGGCGACCACCGCTATATCCGGCGGGGTCTATGTCATCACCTGGATGCGCGGCATGATGCGACTCGAACGGGGAGGCGGCGCGGCATGACTCCGGCGAAGCAAACCGGCATCTGGCTTGCTGTCGCGTTGGCGGCGGTGCTCTTCCTGGCGTTGTTCCAGGATATTCTGCTGCCTTTCGTCGCCGGTCTCGCGATCGCCTATTTCCTGGATCCGCTGGTGGACCGGCTGGAGCGCCGCGGCATCGGGCGGACGGTCGGGGCCTTGCTGGTGCTCGCCGGATTTGCCGTCGCAAGCGTCGGCGTGCTGCTGCTGCTGCTGCCGGTGTTGAATGCGCAAATCGGCGGTCTCGTCGCCGCCTTGCCGGGCTATATCGAGGCCCTGGAGCAAGCCGTCTCGCGGGTAACGGCGCGGTTGCAGTCGGAATTCTCGCCCGAGGACATGGAGGGCATCCGCCGGGCGCTGACAGGGCATCTGGCCGCCGCCGCCGGCTGGGCGGGCAAAATCGTCGGGCGCGTGCTCGGCAGCGGGCTCGCCCTCGTCAATCTGATCGGGCTTGCAATCGTCACCCCGGTCGTCGCCTTCTACCTGCTGCGCGACTGGGACCGGATCGTGTCGGCGGTGGACAATCTGCTGCCGCGCCGCAGCGCGCCCGTCATCCGCAAGCAGGCGACCCTGATCGATGCCACACTCGCCGGTTTTGTGCGCGGCCAGGCCACGGTCTGCCTTCTGCTCGGCCTCGGCTACGGGTGCCTCCTGATGCTGGCCGGCCTCGATTTCGGCTTCATCGTCGGCATCTTTTCCGGCCTGGTCTCGTTCATCCCCTATGTCGGCAGCGTGCTGGGCGGGCTGATCTCCATCGGGCTTGCGCTGGACCAGTTCGAATCGCTCTGGCGGGTGGCGCTGGTCGCGGCTATCTTCGTCGCCGGGCAGGCTGTCGAGGGCAACTACCTCACGCCGAAGCTGGTGGGCGACCGGGTCGGCCTGCACCCGGTCTGGGTGATCTTCGCGCTGTTCGCCGGCGGCTCGCTGCTCGGCTTCGTCGGCATGCTGATCGCCCTGCCGGCAGCGGCGGCGATCGGAGTGCTGGCGCGCTTCGCCATCGAGCAATACCGGGAGAGCCGGCTTTATGGCTCCGATGACGCCCCGTAGCCGTCAATTCGTCCTGCATCTCGGCCACCGCGCGGCCATGGGCGCGGAGGACTTCCTGGTCGCCGACAGCAATACCGAGGCGGTCGCATGGATTGACCGCTGGCCGGACTGGCCGGCCCCGGCGCTGACAGTCTGGGGGCCAGCGGGCTCCGGCAAGACCCATCTCGCCCATGTCTGGCGGGCGCGGAGCGGCGCGGCAACCGTCCCGCCGCCGGCACTGGCGGAGGCCAATCCGGTCAATCTACTTGGCGGGCGCAACCATCTCGTCATCGACAATGCCGAGAGCGCGGTGGACGAGCTTGCCCTGCTCCACCTCTACAACCTGCTGGCAAGCCGGGGCGGCTCGCTGCTGCTGACCGCCCACGCGCCGCCCTCGCGCTGGCGGCTCAGGACCGCGGATCTCGCCTCACGCCTTGCCGCCGGCCCGGCCATCGCTATCCGTGCTCCCGACGACCGTTTGCTGGAAGCCGTCTTCGCCAAGCAATTCGCCGACCGGCAGATCGAAATCGGCCAGGAGGTGCTCGACCTCCTGCTCCGGCGCATTGAGCGCAGTTTCGCCGCGGCGCGTCGTGCGGTAGATATTCTGGACCGCGCCGCACTTGCCGGCCGGCGCCGCATCACGGCGGCCCTCGTGCGGGAATTGCTTGCCGAGGGGGCATTCGAAAAGGGAGAGGACAGTCATGGATCTCGGAATCGCGGGTAAGCGGGCCATTGTCGGCGCCGCCAGCAAGGGGCTCGGCAAGGGCTGCGCCATGGCGCTCGCCGAGGAAGGCGCGCATCTGGTCGTCAATGCCCGCACGGCCTCCGAACTCGAGGCGACGGCCGCGGAGATCCGCGCGGCCACCGGCGTGGAGGTGACGGCCATCGCCGGCGACATCACGCGTCCCGAGACGCGCCAGGCGATCCTCGCCGCCTGCCCCGAGCCCGACATTCTGGTCACCAATGCCGGCGGGCCGCCGCCCGGCAATTTCCGCACTGACACGCGCGAGCGCTGGCTGGCGGCGCTGGAAGCCCAGCTTCTCGGCCATGCCGAGATGATTACCGCCGTGGTGGACGGCATGGCCGCGCGCGGCTTCGGGCGGATCGTCAACATCACCTCGCAATCCACCAAGATGCCGGTGCCCAATCTCGGCCTCTCGACATCGGCGCGCCTTGCGCTCCAGGGCTTCTGCAACACCATCTGCCGCGAAGTCATGGACCGCAATGTGGTCATCAACAATCTGCTGCCGGGCCCGTTCGACACCGACCGGCTGCAGAGCGGCATCGTCCATGCGGCCGAGCAGGCCGGCATCGATGTGGAGGCGGCGCGCACGCAGCGCATGGCCACCACGCCGGCGGGGCGCTTCGGCACGGCCGAGGAATTCGGCAAGGTCTGCGCCTTCCTGTGCAGCCAGCATGTCGGCTTCATGACCGCCAACAGCGTGCTGATGGACGGCGGCCTTTACCCGGGAACCTTCTGAGCCATGCATGACACGGTCATTCGCGGCGCGCGCATCGTCGACGGGTCGGGCGAACCCGCCTTCGCCGGGGATATCGCCATCGACGGCGGGCGCATCGTTCAGGCGGGCGGCAAGGCCGGGCCGGGCCGACGCGAGATCGACGCGGACGGCCTGCTGGCCGTGCCCGGATTCGTGGATGTCCACACGCATTATGACGGCCAGGCGACCTGGGACCCATGGCTCTCGCCCTCGGGCTGGCACGGCGTCACCACGGCGGTGATGGGCAATTGCGGCGTCGGCTTCGCGCCCGCCGCGCCCGAGCGCCACGACTGGCTGATCGGCCTGATGGAGGGCGTGGAGGACATTCCCGGCACGGCGCTTTCCGAGGGCATGAGCTGGAACTGGGAAACCTTCCCGGAATATCTGGACGCGCTGGAGGCCATGCCGCACGCGCTGGACATCGGCACGCAGGTGCCGCACGGGGCCGTTCGGGCCTATGCGATGGGCGAGCGCGGCGCGGCCAATGAGGACCCGACCGGAGACGATATCGCCGCCATGGCCGCTATCGTCGAGGACGGGCTTCGCGCGGGCGCGCTCGGCTTCTCTTCCTCGCGCACCATGCTGCACCGCTCCATTGACGGCGAGCCGGTGCCCGGCACCTTCGCCGGCCATGAGGAGCTGATGGGCATCGGCCGGGCTTGCGGGCGGGCTGGCCACGGCGTGTTCGAGATCGCGACCGATTTCGGCATCGGCGGCATGGACGGGCGCTTCCGCGACGATGTGGTCTGGATGCGCGACCTCTCGCGCGAGACCGGACTGCCGGTCTCCTTCATACTCGCGCAGTCCGACCGCAGCCCCGGAGACTGGCGGCGCATCCTCGACTGGACCGAGGCGGCGGTGGCGGAAGGCGCCAGGCTCCGGATGCAGGTGAGCGCGCGCCCGGCCGGGATGCTGATGGGCTTCGACAGCAGCATGCACCCCTTCATGGGCCACCCGACCTATATGGAGATCGCGCATCTGCCGCTGGCGGAGCGTGTCGCCCGTCTGTCCGACCCGGAAGGGCGCGCGTGGCTGCTGGCGGAGGAGTCGACCCGGCAGGGCAAGTTCGACAGCTATGTGTTCAACCATTTCGCCGGAATGTTCCCACTGGGCGACCCGCCCGATTACGAGCCGCCGGCAGCGCGCAGCATCGCCGCGCTGGCGGGCGGCGGCGACCCGCGCGGGGCGCTGCTGGACGCCATGCTGGCCGACGCGGGCCGGGCGCTGATCTACTTCCCGCTGCTCGGCTATGCCGACGGCGATTTCGAGATGCTGCGCACCGTGCTGGAGCATCCGCTCGCCATGCTGAGCCTCTCCGATGGCGGCGCCCATTGCGGACTCATCTGCGATGCAAGCGCGCCCACCTACATGCTGAGCTACTGGGCGCGCGACCGGCAGCGGGGGCCGCAATTGGCGCTCGAACACGCGGTGCGCCTCCAGACGCGGGGCACGGCCGAGGCCTATGGGCTGACCGACCGCGGCCTCCTGCGGGCGGGCTACAAGGCGGACCTCAACCTGATCGACTTCGACGCGCTCCGCCTGCATGCGCCGGTCATGGTGCGCGACCTGCCCGCCGGCGGGCGCCGGCTGGTGCAGCGCGCCGACGGCTACATCGCAACCCTCGTCTCCGGCGAGGCGACTTACGAGCGGGGCGAAGCGACAGACGCCATGCCGGGCCGCCTGCTGCGCGGTCCGCAGGCGGCGTGACAGCGCGGGAGCGGGGCGGATATGCTGAGAGCCGGCGATCTGGACCATTTTGTGGGCGCGCTCGGGCGTGCGGTGCGGGACGCCGTGCCGCCGGGCGGGCCGGAAGCTGCGCTCGCAGCGCGCATATTCGGCGCACTGGAGACGCCCGGGGCCCTGCCGGCCTCCGCCGTGAAGCCGCGCCGCCCGGCCCCGGCCGATGCGCTGGAAACAGCCTTCGCGCTCGCGGCGCGGGGCCCGGAGCCGGTGCAGCATGTTGCGGGCGCGCTTCGCGCGCTCGACGCCCGGCTCGCCTGGGGGCCGCGCCTCGGCGGCGAGGCTGACGACCCGGCCTTCCGCAACGCCCACGCCAATGCCGTGGTGACAGGCGCGGATGGGCTGGAGCGGCGTGAGGACGTGCGTATCGGCGTCAGCCTCGTGGCCCCCCGCACCGACTATGTGAAGCACAACCACCCGCCGGAGGAGCTCTATTTCGTGCTCGCGCCCGGCGACTGGTGGCGCGAGGACCTGGGCTGGCGGTCGCGCCCGGCAGGCGGCATCCAGCACAACCCGCCCAACGCCTGGCACGCCATGCGCGCCGGCGAAACGCCGCTGCTGGCCGTCTGGTGCCTGTGGACGGCGGACGCCTGAGGCTCGAAACCAGAGGAAACGGGGGACCTAGTGGCGGAGGAATTTGACGCCCTTGTGGTCGGCGCGGGCTTTGCCGGCATGTATATGCTGCATCGGCTGCGCGGGCTCGGCATGCGGGCGGTCGTGCTGGAGGCCGGCGGCGATGTCGGCGGCACTTGGTACTGGAACCGTTATCCCGGCGCGCGCTGCGATGTGGAGAGCGTGCAGTATTCCTACCAGTTCGATGCGGCCCTCCAGCAGGAATGGACCTGGACCGAGCGCTATGCGGCGCAGCCGGAAATCCTGGCCTATGCCAACCATGTGGCCGACCGCTTCGATCTGAGGCGCGATATCCGCTTCGATACGCGAGTAGCGAACGCCGTGTTCGACGAGGCGGATGCCTGCTGGAAGCTCGACACCGAGTCGGGCGAGCGGTTCCGCGCGCGCTGGTGCATCATGGCGCTCGGCTGCCTCTCGGCCGCGAATCTCCCGGATTTCGAGGGCTGCGACAGCTTCGCCGGACCGACCTATCACACGGGCCTCTGGCCACATGAAGGCGTCGATCTCACGGACAAGCGCGTCGCGGTGATCGGCACCGGCTCCTCCGCGATCCAGTCCATTCCCGTCCTCGCCCGCGAGGCCCGGCGATTGACCGTGTTCCAACGCACGGCCAACTATTCCGTCCCGGCGCATAACCACCCGCTTCCGCCCGATTTCGTGGCGGCGGTGAAGGCGCGCTATCCGGAGCTGCGCGCCCGTGCGCGCTCCATGCCGTCCGGGATCGACCTCGATTACCGCCCGCTGCACGCGCTCAGGACCCCGGAAGAAGAGCGCGAAGCCGAATTCGAGCGGCGCTGGGCGCATGGCGGACTGTCCTTTCTCGGTTGCTTCGCCGACCTGCTGTTCAAGGAAGACGCCAACCGCACCGCGGCCGATTTCGTGCGCGCCAGAATCGCCGAACTCGTGGACGACCCGGAGACGGCCCGGCTGCTCGCGCCGACCAACATCATCGGCTGCAAGCGCCTTTGCGTGGACACCGGCTATTACGAGACCTTCAACCGGGCGAATGTCGAGCTCGTCGATGTTTCCGAACGGCCCATAGACGCAATCACGCCGGGCGGCGTGCGCGCGCATGGGCGCGAATGGCCGGCGGACGCGATCGTCTTCGCCACCGGCTTCGACGCCATGACGGGCGCGCTGGAGCGCATCGACATTCGCGGCGCCGGCGGGCTGCGGCTGCGCGACGCCTGGGCGGAGGGGCCGCGCACCTATCTCGGCCTCACCGTGGCCGGCTTCCCCAACCTGTTCACCGTCACCGGGCCCGGCAGCCCCTCGGTGCTGACCAACATGCTTCCCTCCATCGAGCAGCATGTGGACTGGATCGCCGATTGCCTGGCCGCGATGAACGACCGGGGCGCCCGGCGGATGGAAGCGGCGCCGGAGGCCCAGGACGCCTGGGTGGCCCATGCGAGCGAGACCGCCTCGCTCTCGCTGCGCTCCACCTGTTCGAGCTGGTATATCGGCGCCAACGTGCCCGGCAAGCCGCGCGTCTTCATGCCCTATCTCGGCGGCCTTCCGGCTTATATCGACAAATGCGACGCCATTGCCGCCGCCGGTTATGACGGCTTCAGGATCGCATGACATGATGGCGGCCGCTCTGTCGAGCGCCGAGCCTCTCCGGGGACACCCCCCGAACATGTCATGATATGTCATGCAATGTCATGATCCGCCTGCCGAGGACGCATAACCCATAGCCAGTTTCGGCATCGCGCAGTCGTTCCAGCCTGTTCCGCAGGTCTGTTGTCCGCGCCTATCGCGCCGGCCTGCACGTCCGCATGCGTTGCGCGGCGGCGCGAAGCAGGAGGCGGCACGGCCCCCGCGAATGCCGCCGCCTTGCCCTCTCATCTTGTGATGAATTTCCGGAAATCAAGCCTTTTTCAAGGAATTATTTCAAACGATAAGAACCAGCTGCTGGCGCCGGAGAGGCTGCCGCTCTCACCCGTCCAATTCGGCGGTCCGGCGGAGCTCGTCCGGCGTCGCGGCGGGAAAGCCGAAGAAGTCCAGATAGGCCGGGACCTGCTCGAAGACCATGTCCACCCCGGCCTGGGTGCGGCATCCCCGGGCGCGGGCGGCGGCGAGGAACGGGGTTTCTTTCCCGGCCAGCACGACATCGCCGGCGAAGCTGCCGGAGTCGATGCGCGCGGGGTCCATCGGCAGGGCGTCGTCCGGTTTCATGCCGAGCGGCGTTGCATTCACGACCATGCCGTGGCCCTGCGGATCGTTCGATCCGGTCTCGATGGCGAGGTCCGGATAGCGGGTGCTGAGCCGGCTCGCCAGCCCCTCGGAGACCTGGCTGTCGATATCGAACAGGGCGAGGCGCGCCGCGCCCGCCTGCGCGAGCGAGGCCGCGATGGCGGAGCCGACGCCGCCCGCGCCGACCACCAGCGCCGAAGCGCCGCGAGGCGCGGCGCCCTTGCGCCGGACACCGGCGGTGAAGCCCTCACCGTCGAACATGTCGCCGACCAGCCGACCGTCGCTGTCGCGCTTCACCGCATTGCACGACCCGCAGATCGCCACGGCCGGGCCGGCCTCGTCGAGCAGCGCCGCCGCCGCCCGCTTGTGCGGCATGGTGATGAGCGCGCCTGCAATATTGCGCAGCCGCAAGAGGAGCGGCAGGAAGGCCGCGAAATCCGCCGCCTCGCACCCCATCGGCACCATGACGCAATCTATATCCCGGCTCCGGAACCAGGGATTGCAGATGAGCGGCGATGTGAAGGTCCGGGTCGGCACGCCGAGAAGCGCGATAATCTGCGTGTTGCCGCTGATCCTGGCATGCATCCGGCCGCTCCCGCCGCGGTTGTCGCGTTCCGGAAGCCTATGCCATTATCCAGGGCCGGCGGAAGGGCAGAGGGATGCAGCCGAAGAATCTGGTCTTCATCATGTCGGACGAACACAACGCCGCCTTCATGGGCGCGTCCGGCCACAATGTGGTGCGCACGCCCCATCTCGACCACCTGGCGGCGTCGGGCGTCCTGTTCGAGAACGCCTATACCAACTGCCCGATCTGCGTGCCGGCGCGCGCCAGCTTCGCCACCGGGCGCTATGTCCATGATTGCGGCTACTGGGACAATGCGGACCCCTATGACGGGGCGGCGCCGAGCTGGGGCCACCGGCTGATGGAGCAGGGCCACCGGGTCGTATCGATCGGGAAGCTGCACTACCGCGACACGAGCGACCCAAATGGCTTCGACGAGGAGATCGCGCCCCTGCATGTGGTCGGCGGCGTCGGCGACCTGGGCGGCCTCATCCGCGAAGACATGCCGGAGCGCAAGGCGGCGCAGCGTTTCGCGCGCGATATCGGCCGGGGCGAGTCGAGCTACACCGGCTATGACCGCCGGATCGCGGCCGAGGCCGAGCGCTGGCTGGAAGAGGAAGCGCCGAAATACGCGGACAAGCCGTGGGTGCTGTTCGTCTCCTTCGTCTGCCCCCACTTCCCGCTGATCGCGCCGCCCGAATTCTACGACCTCTACCCCGAGGCGGAGATACCCTGGCCGGACCTCTATGACGAGGCCGACCGACCGGCCCATCCCTTTTACCGGGCGCTGCGCGCCTGCATGAATTACGATGCCTATTTCACCGAGGACGGGGTCCGCGAGGCGGTCGCCGGTTATCTCGGCCTGTGCAGCTTCCTCGACGACAATATCGGCAAGGTGCTGACGGCGGTGGAACGCACGGGCCTCGGGAACGACACCCGCGTCATCTACACCAGCGACCATGGCGAGGCGCTCGGCAAACGCGGCCTCTGGGGCAAGTCCACCATGTTCGAGGAGTCGGCCGCCGTGCCCCTCATCATGGCCGGGCCCGGTATCGAGGCGGGTCGGCGGGTCGAGACGCTGGCAAGCCTGGTGGATTGCCACCCGACGATCACCGATTGCGTCGGCGCGGCCCGCCATCCGGACGACGCGGACCTGCCGGGGCGCTCGCTGTTCGAAATCGCAGACGGCGCCGACCCGGACCGCGCAGTGTTTTCGGAATACCACGCCGCCGGGGCCGTCGCCGCCAACTACATGCTGCGCGACGGCCGCTACAAGCTGGTCGCGTTTGTCGGCATGGAGCCGGAGCTCTTCGATCTGGAAACCGACCCGGACGAGACCCGGAACCTGGCTCGCGATCCCGCTCATGCGGAGGTGCGCGGCCGGCTGGAAGCGCTGCTGCGCGCGATCTGCGACCCGGAAGCGGCGGATGCGCGCGCCCGCGCCGACCAGGCGGCCACGCTTGCCAGACATGGCGGGCGCGAGGCGGTGCTGAAGCGGGGCGATTTCGGCTACTCGCCCGCGCCGGGGCAGACACCCGACTTCGCCGCCTGATCGGAAACCGGCGCCCATGGACCCGCGAGTGGCCGAAACCATCAAGGACCTCGTCCTGGCGGTCGCGCTGGCCTGTGTAGGGGCGGGCGGCTTCCTGTTCATCAACCCCACCGACGCCCCGGTCTTCGACGGCCCGGGAGGCATGAGCTGGCGCAGCCTGCCCTTCATCTATTCCGGCCTGCTCTTGTTCCTGGTCGCCCTGCTCGGCGCCTCCACCCTCCACGACATGCTGCGACTCCGGCGCGGCCGGGAGCCGCTGGCGCTGCTGGGCGAGCGCCCGCCTTCCGCCTCGGACCGGGGAACCTGGCTCAAGCGGCTGCTGACGGTCGCCTGCATCTTCTTCTATGCCGCCGGCATCGAGGCCTTCGGGTTCGCGATTTCGACGCCGCTGCTGCTGTTCGCGATGCTGACCTTACTGGGCCAGCGCCGTTACGGGCAGAGCTTGCTGCTTTCGCTCGTCGGCGGGCTGCTGCTGTGGATCCTGTTCGTCGGCGTGCTGAAGCTCCCGATGACGGGGCTCACCTGGGACCCGGTGACGCCCGTGCTTGACGACCTCTACCGCCTGACGGGCGCGCGCTGATGATCGACGGTCTCATCGGCGCCTTCGCCAATACGGCGTCCTTCTGGCCGCTGTTCTACATCCTCGCCGGCACGGCGCTCGGCATCATGGTGGGCGCCCTGCCCGGCCTGTCCTCGCCCATGGCGATCATCGTGCTGTTGCCGATCACCTATTCCATGGAAACGATCGCCGCCTTCCAGGTGATGATCGGCATTTATGTCGGCACCAAGCTCGGCGGCTCCTACGCCTCGATTCTGCTGCGCACGCCCGGCACGCCGGCGGCGGCCTGCACCGCGCTTGACGGCTTCCCGATGGCGGAGAAGGGCCGGGCCGGCGAAGCCATCGGTTTCTCCGTCATGTCCTCGACTGCGGGCGGGCTGATCGGCTGGATCGTCGCGGTCAGTTTCGTGCCGTTCATTGCATCGGTCGCGCTGCATTCGGAGCCGGCCGACATCGCGCTGATCGGCATTGTCGGGCTCGTGCTGGTCTCCGCTTTCGTGCGTGGCTCCATGGTGCGCGGGCTGATCGGCGTGACCCTCGGGCTGCTGATCGCCAGCGTCGGCTACGACGTCCAGGACGGCATCGAACGCTATACCTTCTCGCATCCCATGCTGGCGTCCGGGTTCCCCTTCGCAGCGGTGCTGGTCGGTTTCTTCGGGGTCACAGTGGTGCTGAGCGACATGGAGATGATCGGCCGGCGCTCGGAAATCGTCGCGAGATCATCCGAGGTGAAGCTGCCCTCGCCCCGCGCCTTCTTCAGGCGCTGGCGCGCCTGGTCCATCGGCACCGGCTACGGCGTGCTCGTCGGCGCCATTCCGGGCGTGGGCGCGGACGGCTCGACCTTCCTGTCCTACGCCACCGTGCGCAACCAGTCCCGCGACCCGCCGCCGGAAGCCTTCGGCACCGGCGTGCCGGAGGGCATCATCGCGCCGGAGAGCTCTAACAACGCCACCACCGGCGGCACCATGATCCCGATGCTGACGCTCGGCATTCCGGGTGACGGGTCCACTGCCGTGATGCTGGGCGCCATGATCCTGCACGGGCTGGAGCCCGGCGTGATGCTGATGCAGAACCATGCGCCGCTGGTCTATGGCATCCTCGCCGCCATACTGGTCGCGACGGTGATGATGTTCTTCATCGGCTGGGGCGCCAGCGGCGCCTTCATCCGCGTGCTGCGGCAGGAGCGTTCGCTGCTCTTCCCCTTCATCGTCGTCTTCGCCTCCATCGGCGCCTTTGCCGCCGACAACGGCACCTTCCCCATCTATGTCGCGCTCGGCTGCGGCATTGCCGGCTTCGTTCTCGAAAAGCGGGGCTTCTCGGTCGTCACCATCGTGCTCGGCGCGGTGCTGGGTCCGATCATCGAATATAATGTGCGCCTCGGACTGGCCTATTCCAACGGCGACTGGGCGGTGTTCATGAACACCTGGCCGCGGGGTCTCCTCTGCGCCGTCATCCTGTTTCTGGTCGGCAACGAGATCTACCGGGCCGTGGCGCGCCGCGGCAGGGCCGCTCTGCCCGGAGCGGCAAATCTTCAACAGGGAGTGGACTGACATGAAACGAACGCAGCTCTTTGCGCCGATCCTTGCCGGCGTCGCCTTCGCCCTTGCGGCAGCGCCGGTCGCGGCGGAAACCTACCCTTCGGACACCGTCAGGATCGTCGTGCCCTGGCGCGCCGGAGGCGGCACGGATACCATCGCCCGCGGCTTCGCGGCTGCGCTGGAGGAGCAGATCGACCGGGCGGTCGTGGTGGACAACCTCACGGGCGGCAATGGCAATCGCGCCCATATGCACATGAAACAGGCGAAACCGGACGGGCTCCAGATCCTGCTGAACGGCTCCAGCGACATGAACTCGCCGATCATCTTCCAGAACACGCCCTATGATTACGACGACTTCGCCTGTCTCGGCGCGATCTACAACACGCCCACCTGGATCCTGTCGCACAAGGACAGCGGCATTGCGAGCGTGGAGGACTTCTTCGAAGCGGCGCGGGCGAAGCCGGGCGAGCTGACCGTCGGCGTCGGCGCGCTGGCGAGCGCACATAACGTGCTGGCGCAGGCGCTGATGGGCACCAATAACATCGACGCGCGGGTCATCCCCTTCGACGGCGGCGGGCCGCTGAAAAAGGCGATCCTCGCCAATCAGGTCTCCATCGGCGTGATTCACTCGCCCGTGTTGCTCGACGCGGTGAAATCCGGCGACATCAATGTGCTCGGAGCGGGCGGCAGCCTGGAGAACATCGTGTATGCGCCGGTGCGCGGCGCGCCGACCATCGCCGATTACGGCGTCAAGGTGGAAATCGGCACAGTGCGCGGCTTGTTCGTGCCGAAGGGCACGTCGGACGAGATCGTGGCTGCGGCTTCCGCATTGATGGAAAAGGCCGCGACGAGCGAGTCGTTCAAGGCGTTCGGGGCCAAATTCGGCTTTGCGCCGATCTGGTGGGACCGGGAGGCCCACTGCAAATTCATGGCCGAGGAGAACGCCGCCTACCGGCAGATCAAGGCCGACTATATCGACTGAAACGCGCCCGGGAGGCGCGCCGGCAATGTCCGGGACCGCCGCCCGCGGCAGCACCGTCGGGCGGCGCCTCGGCAAACCTGGGGAGGCCCTCAATGCGCAAGACTGTCGGACCCCGGCCGACGCGCCGCAGCTTCCTTGCGGGCGCGGGTGCTGCGGCGGCCGGGCTCTCGTTCCTGCCGCGGACGGCGCCCGCCAGCGAGGAGCCCCGGCTCAATTTCTACAATTGGGACACCTATATCGGCGAGACCACGCTGGCGGATTTCGAGGCGCTTACCGGCATAGCGGTGCGGATGGAC
>LXNI01001949.1_pt1 | contig 15787 bp, 13 predicted proteins | sample 809091 | NCBI WGS metagenome assembly LXNI01 (sample SAMN04870527, study PRJNA318959) | sponge metagenome | biome: 01000161; feature: marine sponge reef; material: water | host: Sarcotragus foetidus | place: Greece: Milos, Mediterranean Sea | collected 2013-05-29 | depth 5-7 m | reverse complement strand
CCCACGCATGTCAGAGTTGGCAATGGTCCATTTCGAAGCCATGCCGTCCCCTCAGTTCACTACCGTGTAAAAATGAACTGACTAAATAGAGAAATCACGCACAGGTCAAAACATATCAGTTAAATCAATAATCGCCATTTCAAATCTATGGTTTTCCAACGAGCCCGTCTACTAATTAGTCCGACGTTAGGATCTGATCTCCTGAATAAGGATCAGTATCTCTGAGTACGCAAGAACACTTTATGCTGAATTTGTGGATCGCACGGACTGTGCGTCTAATGTATACGCATTCTGTAGTGATCGCTCCGACTTTTAACTCTATACCTATCTTTGATCGTACCTAGGCTAGATAGCCACCCGCCATTCGCGCTATCTCCGACGTGCGTCTGCGATCGTGACAGATCAACACCTGAATTGGCAAGCCCGAGTGGAATGCTATGCCGATAAGTACTGCTACATTATGATATTTTAAACCGGGAGAATTGATTGATGGATTCAGTGTCATTCTACGTACCCGGGAACTATGCGCTAGTATGTGAGATCAATAATGGCAGATATACTATTCTGCTCGTACGTGAAGATCCATGAAATGATCATACCCCATCGTTATGTATTTCGTTCTAAAAGATGATGGCGTAATCTCATATAGAATAAACTTAAGCCACATTCGATAAAGAATGATGTTATCATTGGGGTAAAGCACTGGATTTACGCAACGTAATTGTCTACAGGAGAAACGCCGAAATATTGAATAATCCGAAAAAGCAGCACATTGTTGCAAGATTCTTGCTAGAGCACTTCATGGATGACAATGGCTATGTTCACTGCTACTACAAAGCAAAGGACCGCTTTTTCCCCGTTCGTCCAAGCGAAGCCCTTACAGAAATGCATATTTACTCGCTTTCTGGACACCATGGCGAAAATAGATTCGAAATCGAGCACGAATTAGCCAACTTCGACAGAATCGGAGCGGCTCTTTTTCGAGGGATCCTACATACGATACGTCAAGGTAAAATCCCTTCGATTTCCGAACGTCACCTAGCATTTATCAAACTGTATTTTGTTATTCAGTTTCGGAGATCCAGGCCATCGCTAAAACGACTATACGACGATAAAGATCACGAAATCAAGGAAATGATTCACAAGATCGATGAGAAACTAAAAAATGATCCAGATCCGTCGATCGAATTTTCGTCTATAACCAATTTGGATCTCGATTGGGACAGGCTATACAACGATGCCATACCTAAATCAATCCTATTTAGGGAAATTCCAGACCTAAGCGGTAAAGGATATGTAATTGGTCGAGTCAAAAACTCTAGAAAGTCGCTAGTCATTGGTGATAATCCGGTGTTATTTCGTCGATCTAGCAATTTGAATCTCTTGGAGGATCCGAAGTCAGAAATGTTTATGCCCATCTCATCAGATGTCGTAATCTCAATTACAGGTGACTCGAATACGAAGAGAGCGGTTATCATCGAAGATTCCGTGGTAAATAACATCAACAATTGCATGTGGAGTCAATGTGATGCGATTGCGTCTCCTTCAGAAAGGTTAGTGATGGCATTGAAGAAACGTAAAACGAAAGTACTTCGCAGGAGCTCTTGATTAATATACGTCCTAAACTTGTGGCTGTTCTACTGAATACATAAGATATTCTGAGTTATTAACGTAAGTGTATACGCTCTCTTACCATGTGTTTTGCGTTAAGCTTTGTTACATAGCCAAGCGATACCCACAAGCACTGGCGGAACAGATCATCCTGGATTTACATCAGAGACGTTCCATACTTGTGTGGCCGATAGATTACGAAGGGGATTATTTACTTAAATACGCATGAGGATAGAACAACGACATTTGTTCGTTCGATAGGATAAATTCGTCGGTCCTGATTTACCGATATTGAACCAGGTACCGCTTAACGATCGATCGAGTTGCGTGGGCCGGTAGTATCGAGCTCCGGAATTTGATCATCTACGTCCACGTGGTACGACTAGGCTCAGGATCTCAACGAGTTATGAAGTGGACGTGTCACACCCATCGTCGAGCATGGCCGCCGTTAGGTCGTCGCGCCGCCTTGGACCAAGTCCGCCCAGGGCAACCGTACACCCGAAAACTGCATGGCCAGTTGCGACATCTGATCGATGGTGTCCAGCTCGCGCAAGTTGCGACGACCAGCATACTCCTTCACATAGCGGTCCAGATGCTTCTGTGAGAATCGGTGGTAGATGCCGACATAACCACGTTTCAGCATCGACCAGAACGACTCGATGCCGTTGGTGTGGACGTGACCTCGAACGTATTCACCGGTCCCATGCTGCACGGCTTCGTGTGGTTGCGGGAGGTCGTCGTAGCTGCGCGCCTGGTCCGAATACACCGTGGCGTCCGACATGACGTTTTCTTCTAGATAACCCTGAAGCTCGTCCTTCTTGGTGTCGTCGACCGCCTCCGCCTGGACCTGCCCCGTGGCGCGATCCAGGATGCCTACCACCGCCAACTTGCCATCTACGCCCCTTTTCCCATCACGCTGGGAGGCATGCCGATTCCGTGCCTTGCCGCCGATGTAGGTCTCGTCGATCTCGACCGGTCCGAGCATCAGGCGGTCCTGCCCATGGGCCAGCGCGGCACGGATACGATGGCCCAGATGCCATGCGGACTTCTGCGTGATCCCGAGATCGCGGGCGAGCTTGGTGCTCGCGACCCCTTTCAGGCTGGTCAGCATCAGATAGACCGCGGCGACCCAGACCCGACAACTCAACGGCGAACGATGCATGACCGAGCCGGTCTTCACCGAAAAGTAACGACGGCAGTCATGACACCAGTAGGGTTGTGGTCGCCGGTTCACCCGTTCGGCGATATGTGCTGAGTCGCAATGGGCGCAGCGCACCCCGTCCGGCCAACGCCGTGCAACGAGCCAGGCTTCTGCCGCCACTTCATCGGGCGCGAACTCATCGAGAAACTGGGCAAGCGTCATGCCTTCCCGCGGGCATCGTGCGTCGGCTAATCGAACCATGATGGGCTTGGATTAAGGTCGGTTGAGAAGTAAATTTTCCTAAGTTACGCGACAATTTGTGTCGCGAATTGACGATTTGTAGTTTAGTAAATAATCCCCTAAAGAAATGACACTGTTGTGTTAAGAATACATGAAAGTTCGATTAATTCGGAAGATTCGTGAGAATAATTCCTTAGATTGATTTTTGAGGTTTGAACTAGGAATCGGTTTTTTGTAATTTGGTTGAAAACCAATCAACGACGTTTTCAATGCCAATTTCGTGTAGGACCAATGAGAGCGTAATCGTTTTCATTTCGTCGTCCGAAGCGTTTATTCGATAGCCGCAACTGCGAACGAAGGTTTCAGTAATGAGATTAGCTGTTCGTTTATTGCCGTCAATGAAGCCGTGATTACAGGCCAGTCCTCGAAGTAGAGCAGCCGCTTTCTCGGGAACACTTGGGTAGTAACCAACGTATGGTGTGTCGATCGCGGAACGAAGTATCTGTTCATTTTGTATGCCTTGCCGCCCTCCGAACTCAAGCGCATCTTCGTGCGCACAAAGTAGTAGCTCGAATGTGACTCGGTAGTGGGCTTCAGAGATCTGCTAGGTCCTTCATTAGCTGGCGACGTTCCCTGGCGATCTGACGAACTAATTCTCTCTCGGCTGGCGATACCCGTGTCTCGGAGTTTGCTTTTTCAGTGTCTGGTGGCGTGCTCTCACTCGTCGGATGAATCCCGCTACTTTGTGGTTTCTCAGTTTCTTGAGTCATTATTGAAACCGAAGTTGTAAAGATATGTGAATTGATTGAATTATAGGTCCGAAATAGCACATTGATGTTGGGTTAAGGCTGTAATAATAGTTTTCCAGATGTCAGTGCTGTGATGTCGCCTAACAGTTGTTTATTACGCGTAAATTGAACCAGACATTGTTGTAAAGCACCGTAGCATGAGTGCGACTATATATAATTTGACCAACGCCTTGGTCCGTCCGATTAGTTTATTAGACGTCAATTTCGGGCGGATATATATCTGTCGCAGGTGTTATTCATTCGACTAGCTCCAGAGATCAATTTATGTCCATTGAACGTACCCTCTCGATCGTTAAACCTGACGCGGTTGGCAAAAACGTGATCGGCGAGGTTTTTTCTCGCTTTGAGAATGCGGGATTGAAAATCGTCGCCCTCAGAATGTTGCGATTGACACGCGAGAAGGCAGAGGGGTTTTATGCAGAGCACAAAGGGAAAGGCTTCTTCGAGCCTTTGATGGAGTTTATGACCTCGGGTCCAATCTGTGTTCAAGTACTTGAAGGCGAAGACGCCATCCAGGTCAATCGAACCTTAATGGGAGCGACGAACCCGCAGGAAGCTGATCCAGGTACGATTCGAGCCGATTTCGCAACAACCGTCGATGCAAACGCCGTACACGGTAGCGATTCTCCGACATCCGCGGCTCGAGAAATTGCATACTTCTTTTCTGAGGATCAGATCAATAGCCGATAGCATTACGTTGCCGCGTCAGAATGTACTGGGCTCATCGCGCAGTGACCTAGTAGAGTACTTTGAGGCGCGTGGCGAAAAGCGCTTCCGAGCAGAGCAACTGATGCTGTGGCTCTACCATAAGCTCGTGCTCGACTTTGACAGCATGTCGAACATCGCGGGATCTTTGCGAAGATCAATGGCAGAGGAGCTTTCGGTAGAGCTGCCGACTGTTTTAACCGTCCTGGAATCACGTGACGGCACCGTGAAATGGTTGATGAAGGCTCAATCGGGCGATACGATCGAAACGGTCTTGATTCCTGATGGTCGACGCCAGACCCTCTGTATTTCATCGCAGGTAGGTTGTGTGCTGGACTGCACGTTCTGTGCAACTGGGAAACAGGGGTTTAACGGGAATCTCTCGGCAGCGGAAATTGTGGGACAGGTACTACAAGCTTGCTTATGGCTTGATGAGAATCGTCCTGATGAACGTTTGTCGAACGTGGTGTTCATGGGCATGGGTGAACCGTTGCTCAACTTCGATGCTACGTTTAAAGCGATCGATGTTTTGATGGATGACTTGGGATTTGGTTTGTCTCGGCGAAGGGTCACGATAAGTACAGCGGGTGTCGTACCGGCGATCGAGCGAATGTGCGGATTGACCACCGTAGCGCTAGCCGTGTCGTTGCATGCGCCCAACGACGACGTACGGTCAGAATTAGTTCCTTTAAACCGGAAATACCCAATAGACACCCTGCTAGACGCATGCCGTGCCTACCTAGCATCGCAGGATGTCAAAGCGACTATCACGTTTGAATATACGTTGATCAATGCAGTGAACGATACACCTAGTCTTGCGTATGATCTCGCGAAGCTGCTGCGGAATTTTCGGTGTAAGGTCAACCTCATTCCGTTCAATCCGTTCCCAGGCAGTAGCTATAAAAGACCGAGTGATACCCGAATAGAGGCATTTCACAAGAAGCTGATGGACAACGGGATTAGGGCAATGCGCCGCACCACACGCGGGGACGACATTGACGCGGCCTGCGGACAACTGGTAGGACGTGTTAACGATCGTACGCGCCGTGCGGAACGATATCGTGAAGGTTCGAGTCCCATCTTTGCTCCTGCTCAACGAATTCCAGTCGCTTCGACGAACAGCTGACGATATCCGATTGCGACTGTGACTAGCGAAAACGAATCACCCCGCGACGACGCGATACCGATCGAAGCAAATGAGGATACGAATACGTCGATCGACTTGGATGTAAGCGAGGAAGGACCGGAATTTGAGAGTTTACGCGAAGCCGGTCTGGTTCTAGGCGCACGAATCAAGGCCGCGCGGGAAACGGCAAACATGTCGATCCAGGATGCCTCAGAGCGCCTTAAGCTCTTGCCCGAGATCGTTCTTGCGCTCGAAGCGGGTGAGATCGAGAAAATCGGGGAGAATCGCCTGATCTACATTGAGGGGTATTACCGCGCTTACGCCGCGATCCTTCGAGTCGAGATCGATGAAACCCGATTTGCGGTTGACCGGACCCGACCCATGGACATCGTCACCGACCAAGCGGGTCGAGTGAACTACCAGATGATCGGCAAACAAGCGATTTCGGAACGTTTACGTGAACGATCCGATACGATCATGGTCGGGTTAGTTGCAGTGATGGTAGCAGTTGTTGGCGGAGTAGTCTGGTGGGTTTGGCCGAGTCAGGACGATCTTCCTGACACATCGGTGTCGAGCGTCATTGTTTCGCCGGCAGCGCAGATCCAATCTCAGACACAAGAGACTGAATTACCGTTCTATCTGCGCGAGGGACCGGATTCCACGACCGAGGTCCAGGCGACTGCGGTGGATTCAGCCACAGCGACGGCAGAGACGAATCCTGTAATTGACGAAGCGTTGATTGACCTTAACGGCACAGAGACCGTCGCGGATGTCGAAGAAGCGCCAGTAGACGACGATCCAATCGATTCGATTGCCACTAGCCGTGACGTTTTTACGGCAACTGACGAGCCGCACACTGGAACAATCAACATTGCGTTCTCAGGGGCTAGCTGGGTTGAAGTCTATGGCGCCGACAACGCACGTCTCTACTACGGGATGGGTCAAGCAGGTGAAGTTGCATCTTTAGTTGGCGTCTTGCCATTAGCCGTGAGGATTGGAGATACGACCGTCGTACGTGTGCGATTCAACGACGTTGACGTAGATCTCGTGCCACATACCGCTGGTCTCGTTGCGAACCTGACGCTACCCTAAACTATGTCCGAACGATCGCCTCTCGTGCGAGGCATGCGTGATTTGTATGCGGATGAACTTGCCCGAATCAGGTTCGTTGAAGAAGTATTTGGTAACGCGCTTCAGAGCTACGGTTATGAACTAATTCGCTTGCCCGTCATCGAACGCACGGCTTTGTTCAGCCGCGGCATCGGCGAAGCAACAGACGCAGTCTCGAAAGAGATGTTCACATTCGATGCAGAGAACGACCCAGTGTCGCTTCGACCGGAAGGCACTGCATCCTGCGTTCGTGCTGTTATAGACGCCAATTTGTACCGTGGCGGCCAACCTAAGCTTTGGTATTCAGGTTCTATGTTCCGCCATGAGCGGCCGCAACGGGGACGCTATCGCGAATTCTTTCAAGTAGGCGCGGAAGCGTTTGGTTTCGATGGACCAGATGTCGACGTTGAACTGATTCGCGTGGTTCAGGATGTGTGGGATCAGCTTGGGTTGGCGAATGAGATCACGCTTGAGATCAATACGCTTGGAACTCCGGCAAGTCGACAAAAGCATCGAGACGGCTTAGTCGAGTACCTTACACCTTACAAAGGCGAACTGGATGAAGATAGCCGACGACGTCTCGATCTAAATCCATTACGGATTCTCGATTCAAAGAATGAGAAGACCCAGCGGATTATCGAACATGCACCTGAGATTTCGGATTACCTAGACGACGAATCACGAAGGCATTTCGACGAGTTTCAGCAACGCCTTGCTGGTCAAGGAGTCGATGCGACCGTGAACAATCGCTTGGTCCGAGGACTTGATTACTACACGCACGCAGTCTTTGAGTGGAATACCGAGAGACTTGGTGCGCAGAAACAGGTCGGAGGAGGCGGTCGCTACGACGGACTCTGTGAGCTGCTAGGTGGCGCGCCTTGCCCGGCAGCGGGGTTCGGCATCGGTGTCGATCGTGTTGCCTTGTTGCAGCAAGATTTGGGTATCGACGCACCAAATTCGAAGGTGGATGTCTATGTACTGGCACTTAGCGACGATGAAGAGAAATTAGCTCTAGATGTCGCAGCGCAGTTGCGTACACAAACAGAGCTTCGAGTACGAATGCATCAAGGCGGCGGGAAAGTAAAGGCTCGGATGCGTGCCGCAGACCGTAGTGGAGCGTCAGTCGCTCTTATAATCGGCGCGCACGAAGCAGCCAGCAACCAAGTTTCTCTTAAGTGGTTGCGTGGAGAACAGGATCAGGTAACAGTGCCTGTACCTGAATTAGCGGCTACGCTTCTAAACTCTGATTGATTCCTAGCTAAAGAGCATCTTTTGTCTGACTATTTAAGCGACGAAGAGCAAGTCGACAGGATAAAGAAGCTTTGGAAGGACTACGGCATCACGGTGGTCGTGGCGTTGACCATTGGGATTGGCGGCACAGTCGCGTGGGACTACTTCAAGGCATATCAGGTTAACCAATCGCAATCGGCGTCGAATCTCTATGCCAACTATTTGGAAGCCGTTGCGCTCGGTGAACCGACTGAGTCGTTTGTCGACGAACTCGAGTCCGACTATGGCGATTCGACTTACTATGCGTTTACGTTACTACGTCAAGCAAAGGCAGAAGTCGATGGTGCGAACTTTGAGGCCGCACATGAGTCTTTAACTAAGGCTTTAAACGTCGCGGACGGCTCGCCAATCGGCGATCTGGTTGCATTGCGCAAAGCCAAAGTTGAATTTGAACTTGAGAACTACGAGGCTGTGTTAACGACGCTACAGGAAATCGAGACATCTGGGTATCGCTGGCAAGCGCTTATGTTGAAAGGCGATGTGCACTTTCAGAACAACGATCTTGATGCTGCACGGGACGCATATCAATCTGCCAAAGATCAATTGCCGATCGGTATTGAGAGCGACGTCGTGGATATACGCTTGGCAAGCGTTCCACCTGCACCATGAACAAAGCACCAAGATCGGTTTCGTTAACGATCCTGGTTTGCTTCTTCGCTGCGGTCACGATTTCGAGTTGCGCAACTTTGAAATCACTAACTTCGCGCGACGACAAACCTAAAGAACCAAAGGCAGACAAGCCGATTGCCTTGGTTCAGTTCGAACCGGAAGTAGGTATACGGGTACTTTGGCGTCGAAATATCGGGCGCGGTATCGGCACTAAATTCATTGATCTTTCTCCTGCGATTGAGGGCGGAACCGTATATGCGGCAGATGCGTACGGGTTCCTGACAGCGATCGACCGTGAGACCGGAAGGTATCAATGGATGACGCGTATCGGTTATCCGATGAGCAAAGGATTCATGAATGTGATGGATCGCAGCGACCCCGCGTTTGTGACCGGCGGCCTCGGCGTTGGGGCGGATATGATTTATGTTGGCACCGCACGTGGTGAGGTGGTGGCACTTGCGGCGGCCGACGGAGAAGAGCGGTGGCGAGTGGTGCTGACCAGTGAAGTACTCGCGCCACCCATCGCGTCGCGGGATGCCGTCTATGCTCAGACCAGTGACGGCAACCTGTTCGCGCTCGCGCTAGAGGACGGTTCTCAAAAGTGGGTTTTTCACTCACAAAATCCTCTTGTAACGTTACGCGGTACGTCGACGCCAGTATTCAATTCGGGTATCGTGTACGTGGGCTTCGCAAACGGTGCGTTGTCCGCAATCGATTCAACGACCGGAGAATTGCTATGGGAGCAAACCGTGTCGTTACCCACCGGAACGTCAGACCTAGATCGTATGATTGATGTAGATGGCAAGCCATTGGTAGAACAAGGTGCCGTAGTCGCCTCAACTCATCAAGGCGCCACAACTGCGATTCGTCGTTCTGACGGACAACCGCTTTGGCAGGTGGATGTCGCTTCGACACGAGCGCTTCAATCGGGCTACGGTCTGGTGTTTGTGATCACCGACGAGGATGAGATTGTCGGAATCGAGCAGCGCGACGGCACCATTGCTTGGCGGCAGGAAGCGTTGCTGCGACGGCAACTCACGGACCCTCTCGCATTCAGCAACTACATCTTCGTTGGTGACTTTCAAGGCTTTATTCACGTGATTGCTCAAAGCGATGGCCGCTTAGTCGCCCGGAGACGCGTCGATAACGCCCCCATCCAGCCAACCATGGTGCAAGAAGACGGGGTCGTTTACTTACAGTCCAAAGGTGGGAGACTCATCGCGCTCGAGCTTGATCGATCGTCATGAGCTCGAGTTCGGGCACGGTCGCACTCGTCGGTCGTCCCAACGTAGGCAAATCCACACTTTTCAATCGACTCTGCGGTGGTCGCGACGCGCTGGTGCACGATCGACCTGGGTTAACCCGTGACAGGAAGTACGGTCGAGCTGAGTTTGGTGACCGGATCGGCACTGTCATTGACACAGGCGGACTTCACGACACTTCAGATATTGCTAGCCTAGTCAACGCTCAGGTGCGAAACGCCATCGATGAGGCTGATGTCGTTGTGGCATTGTTGGACGCCTCGACAGGACTTACGGCAGCGGACGAGACGATCCTTCAAGAACTTCGTGTGCTGAATAAGCCGACTCGATTGGTCGCCAACAAGATCGATGGCGTCAAGCAGGTACAACTATTAGCGCTCGAAGCGTTGAGTGGCTTAGGATTTGGCGAGACGCTTTTCGTTTCGGCAACGCACGGGGATGGCGTCAACGAACTTAGGGATTCACTCGAGTCGTACTTGACGCACCCAGTCGAATCACTCGATCTCGAAGGAATTCCAGTTGCGGTGATCGGTCGACCTAACGTTGGTAAATCAACACTAGTCAATGCGTTGCTAGGCGACGAACGCTGCGTCGTGTTCGATGAACCCGGTACAACGCGTGATTCCATATACATTCCGTTCGAACGAGATGATCAGCGTTACGTGCTGATCGACACGGCTGGCATTCGGCGTAAAGGTCGAGTGAACGACGTAGTTGAGAAGTTCTCGGTCGTCAAGGCACTTGACGCGATGGTTGCCGCAGATGTGGCGTTACTTGTCATTGATGCGACCGAGGGCATCGTCGAGCAAGACCTCCACATTGTGAGTTACGCTGTCGATGCGGGTACGGGTCTGATTCTCGTTGTCAATAAAGTCGATGCGATGAACTCAGAGCAGCGACGGGAACTGAAGTCGTCGTTGTCACGCCGATTGAGATTCGCCGAGTGGATTCCGATTCACCACACGTCTGCGTTAAACCGAACCGGTATCAAGAAGCTGTACACGAAAGTTCGGCAGATCCACGCGTCTGGACGACTTGATATCGCGACGCCTGATTTGAATCAAGTATTGCAGAACGCAGTTCACAGTCATTCGCCCCCTACAAATCGAGGCCGCCCGGTCAAGATCCGTTACGTGAACAAACTTCGTGATCACCCGCCGACGCTTCTCGTTCACGGGAATCAGGTCGAGTCACTCCCGCGAAGTTACGCTCGATATCTCGAGAATAGCTTTCGCACGGCGTTAGATATTGAAGGGATGCCAATCGTCATTGAATTCCGCAATTCTGCGAACCCTTACTCGCACAAGCGCAACGAACTCACACGCCGTCAACTGAAACACCGGGGACGACTGATACAACGACGCAAAGCGCGGGCGAAAGCGAAGGGACGTCGTTGAGAGACTAGGGCGTGGCGTCGTGAAATGCGTTGAGCATCGACATGAATACGGCAGGATCCGTGCGTACACCACTTAAGCTGATGGTCCAATGTAAGTGAGGTCCCGTCGAGCGGCCGGTGGTACCAATCTTTCCGATTATTTGACCGCGCTCAATTCGTTGACCTTCGTCGACGAGTATTTCGCTCATGTGACACATCATTGACACGAAACCACCACCGTGATCGATGAGTACGGTTTTTCCGTTAAAAAAGAAATCACCAACAACTGCAACCGTTCCACCGGTTGGGTTTTTGATCGGTGTACCGGTCGGAGCCGCCCAATCAATACCAGAGTGGGGGTTGCGAGGTTCGTCGTTAAAGAACCTTCGGGACCCAAATACACCGGAGTTCCGTCCTTCAACGGGTTGAACTATGGGTAGCAGGTCTGGCGGATGAGGCGTTAGCAGCTCATAGGCTGTTCGCATCCGTGCGGCTTCCTCGCGGATTCGTTCTAGATTTGTTGCCGATGGAGAGACGTGCTCCTGATCAGTCACGATGATCCGCTCTTCCGGGTAGTCGCGCTCAAGTACCTTGATCGTGACGACCCTAACGGTACCGTCGCGGTAACTTACTTGAACTTCCTGTTCACCGGTTTCCATGAACAACGGGATCGCTACGATCGCGACATTGCCTGAGATAAGTTGAGGTTTCTCAAGGAAAGTGACGCTAGCGACATTAGCACTGTTTTCGAGTGGCACCAATGCAATCGTGCCGTGAGCACTTTGCGGCGGCGAAGCCGCGAGTAGTGTGGTCGCGCTGATTCCGAGCCAAAGTGTGACGGGGATAAGTTGAGCAAGATGTCGGTTACGAAGCACTTGACGGATTCTCCTCTTCCTCTTCTCGTGTCGCCGTCGATTGAACGATGGCGTCGATTGTGCCGCCATGCACGTGAGCATTGATCTGCTCACCGGGACTTACCGAACCGATATTCGACACGATTTCTCCCCAAGTCGAGCCGTCAGGTTTAGTTACCACGGCATAGCCTCGCTCGAGTGTCGCGAGTGGACTTACGGCTCGGAGCGTAGCGACCTTCTGTCGAAATGCGGCATCCATGGTTTCGATGTTGTTGCGCGTTGTTGACCTCAATGTGTCGCGCATGCGACTAACTCGCTCAAGTAAACCGTCGATATTGTTGATCGGTTTGACACGCGCAAGATGTGCGATCGCCAAGCGCAGCTGACTTCGTCGTCGCTCTAGTAATTTCGTCATGTGCGCGTGAAGCTGACGACGTGACTCAAGCCTGCGTCGTTCAAGGTCGTTCAGATGTGTAATTGGATTACTGCGCTGAAGTCGATGCTCAAAGTTGCTCAACCGTTCAGAAAGATTCTCTATCGAAGCCAACGGTGTCACACGTAGCAGCCTCTGGTCCAGGTTGCCGATATTTGCCACGTAATGCTCATGTTTCGCGTCGACGACTGTGCGCAACTTATCGCGCATTCGTGCAACATCTTCGGTGCGGTACTCGATGTCTTGGGTCGGCTTTCGCAGTCGTGCATTCAAGGTCGCAAGTTCTTGTCTACGGTGAACCAACGCCGCGTTGGTATTAGTGAGTAACCACTGTCTTGTGCCGGAAACAAGCTGACGTAGTTCGATCAAATCCGGCGCCATGAGCTCAACTGCAGTTGACGGCGTGGCTGCGCGCTGATCAGCGACATAGTCCGAAATGGACACGTCCTTTTCATGACCAATCGCGCTGACAACCGGGATCGGACAGGCGAAGATCGCACGCGCTACGAACTCGTCGTTGAACGCGTTTAAATCTTCGAACGAACCGCCTCCCCGCGTCAACAACAGAACGTCAGCATTGACGTCGCGGTGCATGGCTCGCTGGATTGCGTGTGTGATCGAATCTGGAGCGCTTCGTCCTTGAACTAACGTGGGGATGTGAACGATTTCCGTAAGTGGATAACGTCGACTGAAGTTTTGGATGACATCTCGAACTGCCGCTCCTGACTGCGCAGTCAAGAGAGCGATACGACGGGGAAATCTCGGGATCGGTTTCTTGTGTTCTGGCCGAAACAAGCCTTCGCTCTCCAAGTCACGCCGCAAGCGTTCAAATTCGGCGCGTAGTGCACCTTCGCCGGCGAGCTCCATGCGATCGACGAGAATCTGGAATTGACCGCGATCGCGATAGATTGTGAATTTGCCGCGAACGTTGACCTTCGTGCCATTTTCGACGTTAAAACGAAAACGGCGGTTGACGCTTTGCCAAGCGACGCAGTGGACGGTTGCGTTGCCATCGACGAGATCGAAATACCAATGATGACGATCGTAAAGGTTCGAGATTTCACCGGTCACCCAGATCGGCAAGAACTGTTCGTTGAGGACGCGATTGACGCGCTCTATGGCTTGTGCGACCGTGTGAATCGGTTCATTGGTGCCATCTGTTGGCATGGTTCGACGATCTGGTGGAGATAAAAATGGACGCTAAAACACGCGTATGGCAATTCTAGGAGCGTCACGTTACTTGAATCCGCGGACACGAACGTAGGACGATTGTCCTGAATTCTTCGCTTATTACTGTCGTCACACAGTCGTGAAAGTGTGTATTGTGAGAAGCGAGCGGTTGGACGCCATCGCTAAAATCTCCTTTTGGGCGAAGGCTTGACAGCATGTTGCGCATCACCAATGAAGCTCTGACTTTTGACGATGTGCTTTTGCGCCCGGGTTATTCCAAAGTCCTACCCGCCGACGTCTCGCTGCAATCTCGCGTCACGCGCAGCATTTCCCTAAACATCCCGCTTCTATCCGCCGCAATGGATACTGTGACGGAGGCACGGTTGGCGATCGGTGTCGCACAAGAAGGCGGTATCGGCATCGTGCACAAGAACATGTCCATAGAGGCGCAGGTCGAGGAAGTTCGGACTGTAAAGAAGTTTGAAACCGGCATCATCCGCGATCCCATCACGATAGATGCGGACGCGTCGGTTCAGGATCTCATTGATTTAACTGCGAAGCACCGGATTTCTGGTGTTCCTGTTCTACGCGCAAACGAGCTCGCTGGGATTGTGACCCATCGAGACATTCGCTTTGAGACCCGGATGGACTTACGTGTTGCGGACGTCATGACCCCGAAGTCAAAGCTTGTCACGACGCCAGAAGACTCGTCGTTTGACACGATCCTTGATTTGTTGCAACGAAATCGGATCGAGAAGATCCTGTTGACGAATGGCAACGGCCAGCTACGCGGGATGGTCACGGTCAAGGACATCCAGAAATCGCAGGACTATCCCAATGCCTGCAAGGACGCGGCTGGGCAACTTCGCGTTGGCGCGTCAGTCGGTACTAGCTCTGAAACAGATGAACGCGTCGCGAAGCTCGCTGAAGCCGGTGCGGACCTTATCGTGGTTGACACGGCACATGGCCATTCACAAAACGTCATCGAGCGTATTCGTTGGATTAAACAATCCTTCGCGGATGTAGACGTCATCGGCGGCAATGTTGCGACGGCGGAAGGAGCACGCGCACTTGTTGATGCAGGCGTGGATGCAGTAAAAGTAGGTATCGGACCGGGTAGCATCTGTACGACTCGCATGGTCACAGGTGTTGGCGTCCCTCAGGTAACTGCGATCGATGACGTCGCATCCGAACTACATGACGAGGAAGTTCCCGTGATCGCAGATGGCGGTATTCGATACTCCGGTGATATCGCGAAAGCGATTGCTGCTGGTGCAGATTGCGTGATGATCGGATCGTTGCTTGCGGGCACCGACGAAGCACCGGGTGAGATCGAGCTTTATCAGGGACGCACCTACAAGAGTTATCGAGGCATGGGTTCACTTGGGGCAATGGCAGAACACCGAGGCTCGCGGAATCGTTACGCGTTAAACGAGGACGCGAATGTGAATAAGCTCGTTCCGGAAGGCGTTGAAGGGAGAGTGCCGTATCGTGGTCCGCTCCGCGCCGTCGTCCAACAGATGACAGGTGGTCTGCGTAGCGCGATGGGCTACACAGGTTGTGAGACTATCCACGAACTACGCACAAACTCGCAATTCAGCTCGATCACAAGCGCTAGCCAAACAGAGAGCCACGTCCACGACGTCGACATTGTCAAGGAAGCGCCGAATTACCCAGGTTAGCTCAAGACTTTCGTTTACTCACCAGTATTTGCATTTTTTCGTGCCTTGATTGTCGTAATTGATTTCGGTTCGCAAACGACGCAATTGATCGCGCGTCGCGTCCGAGAACTCAATGTTTACTGCGAGATTTATCCGTTCGATGCCGACGCGTCGCTGTTAACGGATCTTCAAGCAGACGCCTTCATACTATCGGGTGGTCCCGAGTCGGTCACTGAACGGATTACCCCACGCATCCCAGATTGGTTGCTCGAGAGTAGAAAACCTATCCTTGGGATCTGCTACGGTATGCAGGCTTTGGTCGCGCAGCTTGGCGGTCAGGTTGAAAACTCTCCCATGAAGGAGTTCGGTGCGACCGAGGTAATGACCAATG
>LXNI01001948.1_pt1 | contig 15789 bp, 14 predicted proteins | sample 809091 | NCBI WGS metagenome assembly LXNI01 (sample SAMN04870527, study PRJNA318959) | sponge metagenome | biome: 01000161; feature: marine sponge reef; material: water | host: Sarcotragus foetidus | place: Greece: Milos, Mediterranean Sea | collected 2013-05-29 | depth 5-7 m | reverse complement strand
CACGGCGACTTCCGCATCGAGAACTTCCTCTTCGGTGAGCGGGGCACCGCAGACGAGATTGTGATCCTCGACTGGCAACTCGCAGGCTATGGGTCCGGGTTGCGAGACCTGGGCTACTTCATCGGGCAGGGGTTCGAACCGGGGAAGCGGAAGGCCATCAGCGACGAACTGGTCCAGCTCTACCACGCCACCCTCGTGGAGCAGGGCGTCACCGGGTACTCATTCGAGCAGTGCCTCGACGACTACCGGCTGGGCCTGCTGGCAAGCATGTTCATCCCCCTTATCGGGATCCGCGGACTGGATGCGCTCGAACCACCTCCCGCGGACGCAAGCGAGGAGGACCACGAGTCCTTCCGGCAGCTCGTCGAGTCGGCGGAGGGCCTGCTGGCGTTGATGGCGGAGCGCAGCATCACCGCCGCCATGGACGCGAACGCGGGCGAGGTGCTGGGGCTCTAGCCGTCTAGGCCTTGAGACGCCGGGCGTACAGGTCGAAGACGGTCGCCCACACGCTCTCGGCGGCGTCCTCGACGTAGCCTGGGCGCTCGGGGAAGCAGAAGCCGTGTTCGGTGCCGGGGTGGGTCTCGATGGTGTGGGGCACAGCGTTTGCTTCGAGCGTCTTGACCAGCTCGGGGACGACGTTGTCGGGCACGAATGGGTCGTGCTCGGCAAACCCGAGGTAGAGCTCGGCCTGGATGCCGTTCGCAAGCAGGTGGGGCGAGTCGTCCTCGTCGGTCACGATCCCGACGCCGTAGAGCGAGGCGATGGCGCCGAACCGCTCGGGGAAGGTGCCAGCGGCGGCGACCACGAAGCGGCCGCTCATGCAGTAGCCGATCGCACCGGCGGGGCCATCGACGACGGGGTTAGCGTCGAAGTAGTCGAGCCAGGCTTCGGTGTCGCGCATGACCATGGGCATTTCGAGGGTGCGTCCGGCGGCGAACATGCGCTCAAGTTCCTCGCGACCCTTCGACAGGTCGAAGTTCTGCGGCCCCAGGCGATAGAACATGTCGGGGAGCAGGCAGAAGTAGCCTTCGCCGGCGATGCGGCGGGCGAAGTTCCGCAGCTCGTCGCGGACACCGACGATGTCCATGTAGAGGATGACGGGCGGGAAGGGGCCTTCGCCGTCGGGGTGGACGGCGAAGCACTCGACGACGCCGTCGGGGGTAGTGACCTCGACCTGGAACTCGTTCATCGCTGGCTCCCCGTGCTCTAGGTTCCGGTGAATTCGGGCGTGCGGCGCTCGGCGGTGGCGCGGACACCCTCGCGGAAGTCGTTGGTCTCGCGGAGCCAGTCCTGCTCGACGAGCTCGTGGTCGGTGGCGATGCGGACGCGTTCGGCGAGACCGCGGCGCATGGTGCGGCGGATGGAGCGGACGGCGAGCGGGGCGGACCCAGCGATCTCGGCGGCCATCTCGCGGGCCCGGTCGCGGAGTCCCTCCATGGGGACGAGGGCGTCGCAGAGACCGATTTCGAGGGCTTCCTCGCCCTTCACGCGGCGGCCCGTGTAGAGCAGGTCGAGCGCCTTCTGCTGGCCAACCAGGGCGGGGAGGGTCACGGTGAGGCCAAAGCCGTGGTGGAACCCCAGGCGGGCGAAGTTGGCGGCGAAGCGGGCCTCGGGGGCGGCTACGCGGAAGTCGGCGGAGAGGGCGAGCCCGAGGCCACCGCCGATGGCTGCGCCCTGCACGGCCGCGACGACGGGCGTCTCCGCCTCCAAGAGGCGCACGGCCTCCTGGTAGAGGTGGCCGCTGCCGGTCCGGCGGGAGGGGGTTTTAGGAGCCGCGTCGTCATCGCTGGGGGCGGGGGCGGCGAGCTGGGCGCCGGCGCAGAACGAGCGCCCCTCGGAGGCGAGGATGATGGCGCGCACCTCCGGCTCGTCGTCGAGCGCGTGGTAGGCGCCGGCGATGGCGCGGATCAGGGCGACATCGAAGAAGTTGTGGGGCGGGCGGTGGATCTCGACGGTGGCGATGTGGCCGTCGATGTCGACCGAGACATCGGGAGCGGGGTTCGAGACGGACATGGACCCTCCTGACGGCAACGGTAGCGAGCCACCTGGTGAGCGTCGAGCAAGTCCGCGGGAGGGGCAGTTCGGGGGTCGGGCACTCTGGTAGCATCGGGGCGCTCAGGCAGCCTGCACTACACCCCTGGAGGCCGGGCGCGGTGTCCGGCGACAGGACTACGCCCGGCGACCAGCAGTTGGAGCAAACGGAACGGTGACAACCGACCAGCAGCAGTCCCCACAGAGCGAGACGGCAGTCTCCGTGCGCAACCTCTACAAGGTCTTCGGGGGCAATGAGGAGGGGGCGCTGGCGCGGGCGCAGACGGGCACGACCAAGGATGCGATCCAGGAGATGCACGACTCCGTGCTGGCGCTCGCGGACGTGTCGTTCGAGGTGCGGCGGGGCGAGCTGTTCGTCGTCATGGGGCTCTCAGGGTGCGGGAAGTCGACGCTCGTACGGTGCATCAACCGGTTGATCGAGCCGTCGGCCGGCGAGGTCTGGCTGGACGACCGGGAGATCACGGCGATGGACGAGGAGGAGTTGCGGGAGCTGCGGCGCAGCGAAGTCGCCATGGTGTTCCAGCACTACGGTCTGCTCCCGCATCGCTCGGTGCAGGAGAACGTGGCCTGGGGCCTTGAGGTCAACGGTGTGGAGAAGGGCCAGCGCCGCGAACGGGCGGAGACAGCGCTGGCGGCGGTTGGACTGAAGGGGTGGGGCGATCGCATGCCCGACCAGCTGAGCGGCGGCATGAAGCAGCGGGTAGGGCTGGCCAGAGCGCTCGCCCAGGACGCACCCGTGCTGCTGATGGACGAGCCCTTCAGCGCGCTCGACCCGGTCATTCGCCGCGACCTGCAAGACGAGCTGGCAAAGCTCCAGGCGGAGCTGCACAAGACGATCATCTTCATCACGCACGACCTGAACGAAGCGGTTCGCATCGGCGACCGCATCGCGATCATGCGCGACGGGGGCATCGTGCAGATGGGTGGCCCATCGGAGGTCGTCCTGTCGCCGGCGAACGACTTCGTCAGGGACTTCACCAAGGAGGTGCGCCTCCAGTCAATGGTGACGGCGGGATCGGTGATGCGGCCGCCTACCAGCCTGGCGCACGCCGACCAGTTGGCGTCGGAGGTCCTGACAACGCTGGAGGCGGGGGAGCACGTACACGCACTCGTAGTCGAGGGGGAACGGCGGTATCTCGGGAGCGTGAGCCTGCCCCGGCTCCGGCGCGCGCTCCAGGACGGCGACCAGAAGGTTGGCCAGCTCGCCCTGGAGGAAGACACGCCCGTCCTGGAGGAGACGGTCCTGGACGAACTGGTGCCTCGGGGCCTGCGGTCGGATCACCCGATTCCGGTCCTGGACGGGGAAGGCTCACTGGCCGGGGAGATCCCGTTGGAGGCCCTGGCCAGGGCGATGGCGGGGGATGAAGCCGGCCAGGCAAGCGGGACCGCAGCGGCAGGAGCATCGACGTGACGAGCGCAACGCCGGAAGAAGAACGCTCCTCCTGGAGCGCCAGGCTGCGGGCGATGGGCAAGTGGCTTGAGCTGCCCGTTCCGAGTGGGGGGCCACCCTGGCTTCGCAGGGTGCTGTGGCTGCGCTGGCTCGTCGCCCCGGCCATCCTGGCCGTCGTACTTTCGATGGGGGACTGGAAGTGGGCAGGGGAGTTCCCGGCGGACGTTGGGCGGGACGTGGGACGCGAGATCGACAACATCATCGACTGGATGACGACCGAGCTGGATGTCCTCTTCGATGTGATCAAGGAAATCGTGCTGACGGTGCTGATCGCGTTCGAGGACTTCCTGCTCTGGCTCCCGTGGCCCGCCTTCATCGTCGCCATCGCGATCATCGCCTGGCGCACGGCGGGGTACTGGGTGGCCGTCTTCTCGGCCGCATCCCTGACCCTGCTGGCCACCTTCGGGCTGTGGGAGAGCACGATGGAGACGGTGGCGCTGATGGCCGTCACGGTCACGCTCTCGGTGGTAATCGCGGTGCCAACGGGGGTCTGGGCCTCACAGAGCGACCGGCTCGACCGGATCCTGCGGCCGATCCTCGACGGGATGCAGACGATGCCGAGCTTCGTCTACCTGGTACCCGCGATCGCCTTCTTCAGCCTGGGCAACGTGCCGGCAGTGATCGCGACGCTGATCTACGCCGTCCCGCCGGCGGTGCGCCTGACCAATCTCGGCATCCGACAGCTGCCGGAAGAGACGCTGGAAGCGGCGGAGTCGTTCGGAGCCACGCCGGTACAGCTCCTGCTGAAGGTCAAGATTCCGCTGGCGGCGCCGACGATCATGGCGGGTGTGAACCAGACAACGCTAATGGCCCTGGCAATGGTCGTCATCGCCTCGCTGGTGGGAGCCGGCGGGCTGGGTGAGGACGTCAACCGCGGATTGGGACGGATCGAGCCCGGGAACGCTTTCCTGGCTGGCCTGGGGATCGTGTTCCTCGCCATCATCATCGACCGCATCACACAGGCATTTGCAGCCCGCCAGCAATCCTCGCTGGGGGCAGGCGGCGGGGTAGGATAGCCCGGCAAAGACGGGCAGGCGCCGGCTTGAGACGCCGGTTCCAAGGAGGCCTCCATGAAGCGCACGATCCGACCCCTGTTGGCTGCCCTGGCTGTGATGACCGCAGGGCTGGCGCTGCTGCTGGCAGCTTGCGGCGGGGACTCCGAAGAGAAAGAACCGGTCGTCTTCTCGGACCTGAATTGGCCATCGGCCGAGATTCAGGCCCGGGTTGCGTCTTACATCGTCGAGCACGGCTACGAGTACCCGGTCGAGTTGGTCCCGGGAGACACAGTGTCGCTCTGGCAGGCGCTGGTGAACAACGACACGCACGTGACGATGGAGATCTGGCCGGCGCAGCAGGAGTGGCTGCTTGACGTCGATGAAGGGACGCTGGTGGAGGTGGGCTTGAGCCTCGACACAGGCTGGGAAGCATGGGTCATTCCCCAGTACCTGAAGGATGAGAATCCCGGGCTCGTCTCCGTATCCGACCTCCCTGACTACGTCGACCTGTTCGTAACGGCCGACTCGCAGGGCAAGGCGCGATTCGTAACCTGCCTCCCGGGCTGGGCCTGCGAGCAGGTAAACGATGCGAAGGTCCAGTCCTATGGGCTGGCAGACTCAATCCACCTGCTCAACCCGGGCTCGAGCGCGGGTCTGTTCGCGGACCTGGAGGCGGCCTACTCAAGGGGAGACGCGTGGGTGGGGTACATGTGGCACCCGACACCCCTGTCGGTGAAGCTGGACCTGTACATCCTCGAAGAGCCGGCCTACTCGGACGAGTGCTGGTCGACGACCAAGGCCTGCGCCTATCCCGAAGCGAAAGTCCTGATCATGGTGAACAAATCGCTGCCGGAACGGGCGCCGGAGGTGGTCGAGTTCCTCGAGAAGTGGTCTTTCAAGGCGGCGGACCAGGTCGCGACCGAAATCTGGATGGAAGAGAACAACGAAGACTCCGACGCGGGCGCCCTGTGGTTCCTCCGCAATTACCGCGAAGTCTGGGCCTCGTTCGTTCCCGACGACGTCGCGAAGAAGGTGGACGAAGCACTCGCCGACGAGGGGTAGCGGGCAGCCCGAAGGACTCAACAGGCTCGATCCCCGGGGAGGAATCGAGCGGGGATTGCGAGTAACCGGAATTCCGTTTACGGTTGCGCGGTGCGAAGTGACGCGCTCGCGAACCAGCGAAAGATCGTGGAGGCAGCCACCCGCCTCATGGCCGAACAGGGCCTTGAGGCGGAACTGACCGACATCGCCCACGAGGCGGGTGTCGGCGTCGGGACCGTCTACCGTTGCGTGGGCAATCGCGACCAGGTGATCGAGACGATCGTGCAGGAGATGGTGGGCGAGACGGCGGCGAGCTTCGACGAAGCCGAGGCGGGCGACGGGAGCGTCGCGAACCTCATTTCGCTGGTCGAACGGCTGCACCAGACCGTGCGGACGTACGGATGGGTGCATGCCGCCCTGATCGGCGGGCGGGTTCGCGAGGCACTGCGCAGCGAGATGCGCGCGGTTGATCCTGGTCGACGATTCGAGCGCCTCTACGTACGCACACGGGCGGGGGGAGGCCTTCGGGCGGACATCGAGCCAGCCGTGGCCACCGCGCTCATCCTGGGCAGCCTCGCGCCGTGGTCGGCCATGGCCCTCAAGACCAGGGGCGACGCCCGGTCCGCAGCGGAGGCCGTGCTGTCTCCGTTCCTCGCTACGACACCTGCAACGACGACAACGACAGCCGAGGAGGCGCACTCATGATGGGAATGGGCGGTGGAGCGCAGATGAACGACGGGGGTCTTCCCCCGGGGATGTCGCTCTCGGCACGGCGCAAGGCGCTTGTGCTCGCGGGCGTGCTCTCAACGATGTTCCTGGCAGCACTGGACCAGACGATCGTGACGGTCTCGCTGCCACGGATCGTGGAAGACCTCGGCAATCTCGATCTTTACGTGTGGCCCTTCACCTCGTACCTGCTGGCCTCGACCGCGCTTGTGCCGGTGGTAGGCAAGCTCTCGGACCTGTACGGGCGGAAGCCGTTCATCCTGGCGGGCATCGTCATCTTCGTGATCGGCTCGTGGTTGTGCGGCGCGGCTGGCGACATGGTCTGGTTGATCGCCTTCCGGGCCGTCCAGGGCGTGGGCGCGGGGTTGATCATGACGACGGCATTCACCACGGTAGGCGACCTGTTCCCGCCAAAGGAGCGGGGACGCTGGATCGGCCTGTTCGCGGCGACGTTCGGGCTGGCCAGTATCGTCGGGCCGCTGGCCGGCGGGGCCCTCACCGATAACCTCTCCTGGCGCTGGATTTTCTACATCAACATCCCGGTGGCGATGGTGGCGCTTGCGCTGGTCACGTTCGGGATGCCGTGGTTCCGCGGCACGGGCAAGGCGATCATCGACTGGTCGGGGGCAGTGCTGATTGTTGGCATGGCCTCCTCGCTGCTGCTGGGCCTTTCCTGGGGTGGCAACCAGTACGGCTGGAGCGAAGCGCCGGTAGTCGCCTCGCTGGGAGCGGCGGCGGCCTTCCTGGTGCTATTCCTGGTGCAGACCCGGCGAGCAGAGGAGCCCGTCCTGCCCCTCGGGCTCTTCCGCAACCGGGCCTACACGGTCTCGATCCTGGCGACGATGGTGCTTGGCGCGGGGATGTTCGGGGCGTTCCAGTTCCTGCCCCTCTTCCTCCAGGGCGTCCAGGAAGTGTCGGCAACGAACACTGGACTGATCCTGATGCCGATGACGGCGGGCATGATGTTCGGCTCCGTGACATCCGGGCAGTTGCTCAGCCGCGGGCGCGATCTGCGGATCATGGCGGTCATCGGCGGGACCGCGCTGCTCACGGCCTTCTACCTGCTCTCCACGCTTGAGCAGTCCTCGGCGGCGTGGTCCACACGCGGCTACATGGTGCTGTTGGGAGTGGGCATGGGCTTCTGGATGCCGACATTCCAGCTGGCGGTGCAGAACACATTGCCGCACCGGCTACTCGGCACGGGAACAGCCTCGGTCAATTTCTTCCGCCAGATCGGGGGAACCTTCTCGGTCGCGATCATGGGCTCGCTCCTGGCAAGCAGCTTCAAGTCGAACCTCTCGAGTGCGGTGCCGGAACAATTCGGAGAGCTGTTCTCCGACCCGCAACGTCTGCTCAGTCCGGAGTCCCTCACGCTCATGCGGGCGCGGATCGAGCAGGCCAGTCCGGGCGCCGCCGAGGAAGTGATCCAGAGTGCGCAGATCGCCCTGGGCGACGCAGTCACGGACATCTTCCTCATCGGCGTCGGCATCGTGGCAGTAGGCCTCGCGATCGGCCTCTGCATGCCTCGCGTTCGCATGCGCGGCCGCGAGGAGATGATGGCGGAAGCGCAGAGCGGGGGGCCGCCCATGGACACGATGGACGAGGACGAGGACGAGGACGCGCAGTCCGGCACCTTTGGCGCGGATACGGAGGAGGCGGGCGCGCCCGGCGGCAAGTAACCCCTCGCGATTCCCCAACACGAAGGAGCCCCCTCGTCGAGGGGGCTCCGCCATTTCCCGGACGTCGGGGGTTGGGCTACTTGACGCCCTTCTCAAGCAGGGCGGGCAGGTCGGCATCCTCCGTGTCGACAAGAGCGTCGACCCACTTGTGGAAGAGCTGTCCGCCACCCTCGTTGCGGCCGAAGAGGGAGAACTCCTTGGCGCCGGTGGCGAGGGCTTTCTGCACGTGGAAGCCGGTGTAGTAGTCCTCGTTGCCGACGACATGGCCCATGAAGTCCATGTACTCCTTCAGCTCTTCCGGGTCCTGCTCCTCGGGGGGCTCGAAGCGGAGGAAGTTCTGGATGGTGAAGGACTCGCCGGGGGCCTTGCCCGGGAACATCTGCGAGACCATGTAGCCGGAGCCGGTGCTGCCCGCGATGGACATGTTCGGGAAGACCGTCCAGACGCCGGCGGTCATGTCGTCGTAGCCCCACTCCGACTCGGGCGTGTCGGCGAGCTTCTCGTGGCCCTTGGGCGACATCACGCGCACATGCGGGCCCCAGGAGTAGTAGTCGGGCTGGAAGGGGCCGTCGGGACCGAAGCTGTTCCGGTGGAGGATGGGCACGTGATAGAAGTCGCGGTAGCCGTCGTAGGCGACCTTCCAGTTGGGCCCGTCGAGCGGCTGCTGGCCGACGACGTAGGCGTCGTCGAAGGCGAGGTCGTCGAGCACGGAGTCGTAGCCGGCAAGGAAGGCGTCGATGTCGACGTTGGAGTCTGGCTTGAGGGTGACCCAGATCATGCCGGAGCGCTCGGCCGAGGGGAGTTCGGTGAGGCCGAAGCAGGACTTGTCCAGCTCGCCGAAGTTGTCCTCGTCGAAGACGGCGACGAGCTTGCCCTCGAGGTTGTACGTCCAGGCGTGGTAGTTGCAGCGGAAGACCTCGGTCTTGCCGACCTCGGGTTCCTCGACGACAAAGTTGCCGCGGTGGCTGCACATGTTGACGAAGGCACGGGCCTCGCCATCCTCGGCGCGAGTGATGAGGACGGGAACGCCCGCAACCTCCAGGGCGCGGTAGGAGCCCGGCTCGCGCAGCTCGGAGGTGAAGGCAAGGGCCAGCGGCAGGCGGCGGAAGATGCGGTCGACCTCGGCCTCCCAGCGTTCGGGGTCGTGGTAGAGCGCGGTCGGGATCTTGTAGATCTCGTCGGCGAGGTCGATGCGGTTGTTCTGGAGGTTCTCCACCTCGCGGCGGGACATCTCCACCAACTGCTCTCGGGTCATGGTCACACTCCTGGGGCACTACCGCCGGGTCCGGCGACGCGATCGGGGATCAGGATAACGGGCACGTGAGGGTTGCGTCGCCCCGCTAGGCGCCTGGTTCCTCGAACCAGCCCTGCACGATGAGCATGGCGACGGCGCCTCCGGAGCGGGCGGCGTCGAGGGCCATGGTCGAGGCGATGGCGTCGCCGGCGGCCCAGATTCCCTCGATGTTGGTCTGCTGCATGGGGCTGATAGCCACGAAACCTTCCTCGTCGACGGCGAGGCCGAGGCTGCGGGAGAGGCGCTCGACGAGGGGTGCGGGGAGGGACTCGGGGCTCCAGAGGAGGGTCTCGACGGGCACCGTCTCGCCACCCTGGAGCGTCACCGTCGATATCTTGCCGTCGTCGTGGTTGATGGCGGTGATGTCGCCGCGGTGAAGCTCCAGCCCCTGGGCTTCGAGGGCGGATGCGATCTCGTCGGGGAGGTCGACGCCACTGCCGAGGAAGATCTTGACCTTCTCGGTCCAGTTGAAGGCAAAGAGGGGCGGCGTGGCCTTGGAGCCGGCATCGGGCACGACCAGTCCCCAGACGCGATCGCGGTGCTCGTAGCCATCGCAGAAGGGGCAGGAGATGACGGTGTCGCCCCAGCACTCGGCGAAGCCGGGAATGTCGGGAATGGCATCGCGGTGGCCGAAGGCGAGGATGACATGGTGGGCGCCGAGCCGGTCGCCCTCTGCCGTCGTGAGGACGAGGTCGCCGTCGTGGGCGCGTTCGATGTTCGCGACCTCGGCGCGGCGGTGGGAGGCGCCTCCGACGGCATCGATCTGCTCCCAGGCGGTGCGGGCGAGGTCGGCGGGGAGCATCCCCTCGACGCCGATGAAGTTGTGGACACCATGGGAGGCGGCGTTGCGGGCGGGGGAAGGGGCATCGAAGACGGCAACGGACTTGCGGGCGCGCGCCAGCACGAGGGCAGCCTGTAACCCGGCGGGACCGCCGCCGACGATAGCCACGTCGACGCTCTCTTCAGCGGGGTCGACGGTGGGGGGCTCGGAGGCGGTGGGCTGGGGGGCGGAGACGGGCGGGGCGCCGGGGGCGCCGCCAATCGCCGAGGCGGAGCCGGGCGCCACCTGCGGCGGCGTGGGAGAGTCGGTTTGCTGAGCATCGACGGCGAACTGGGCGAGTGAGAGCGTGTTGGCCACCCCGGAGAAGCCGTGCTCTCCCTCGACGATGGTGGCAGGAAGTTCGGCCAGGCCCAGTTGCGGGAGGAGATCGGGGAAGGTCTCGATTTCGATGACCGTCGCCTCGACCTTGTCGGAGAAGAGGGCGAGCTGGTAGGCGCTGGCCACGGCCTGCGCCGCCGCCGGTTGGCGCAGCGAGCCCACGACGGTGATCGAGACGGTGTCGGTCAGACGGTTGAGGACTTCGGCGAGCGCCGCGGGTGGGGGCGGCGGGGCGGGGAAAGCGGAGATGACCTCGACGAGAACCTCGAAGAAGTGCCCCTGCGGCAGGCCGTAATAGCGCAGCGGAGGCGCGCCGCCCCCGCGACGCAGGAGGACGGCGGGAATGCGCTCGACGTTCCAGCTCTCGACGAGCTGCGTCTCGGCGTGGAACTCGTGGGTGACGAGGCGGAGTTTCGGTGACACGCCAACGAGGTCTTCCAGCGTCTCTTTGGTTGGGGCGCAGGCGGGGCAGGGGTTACGGGGCGCGGCGCCCGGCACGATGAGCCCGCTCTCGCCCTGGTGGAAGTAGTCGATCGTGACGGGGGCAGGAAGCAGCTCGAAGCGCTGACGGAGAGCGGCGAGGACCTGCTCGGGAATCATGCGGACCTCCTGAGGGGGGCGGGGACGGGGACGCCGGTTTCGGCGGCAAGCTCGCGGAGCTGGTCGACGGTCTCGGCATCAAGGGGGATGCCGTTGCGATCGCGATCGTCGCGGGCTTCGGCCTCCTTGTCGCCGGGGATACGCACGCGATCGACGCCGGGGGCGGGAGCGATCGCGTGGATGCGGTCGGCGAGGTCGGCCATATCGGCCTCGAACTCGGCGGGATCGCGGAAGGCGTCGATGCGCCAGGCGGCGAACCACTGCCCCATGTGGGGTCGGGGCAGGACCATGCCGAAGCCGGCGCCGGAGAGGACACCGGAGAGGATGTCGGCAACGAGGCCGAGACCGTAGCCCTTGTAGGAGCTGGTCTCGAGGTGGGACCCGAGGGGGAGGAGGGCGCCGCCCTGGCCGAGGGCGGAGGGGTCGTCGCTATCGCGACCCTCAGCGTCGACGGCCCAGCCCGCGGGGAGGGGCTTGCCCTGGCGCCCGGCGATCTCGAGTTTGCCGCCGGCGACGGCAGTGGTGGCCATGTCGAGGGAGAAGGGCTCGCGGCCGGCGATGGGGGCGGCGAAAGCGAGGGGATTCGTGCCGAAGGCGCGCTCCGTGCCGCCGGCAGCGACGGCAAGCGGCACGACGTTGCAGCTGGCCATCCCGATCAGTCCACGGGCGGCGGCCATCTCGGCGTAGTAGCCGGCCGCGCCGAAGTGGCGCCCGTTGCGGATGGTGACCATGCCGATGCCGGAAGCCTCGGCGCGGGCGATGCAACGGTCCATGGCGTCCTTCGCAACGACGACGCCCATGCCGCCGTCACCGTCGAGGGCAAGGGTGGCGGGAGTCTCGCGCAGGACGCGGACGGCGGGCGTGGGGTTCACGCGGCCATCGCGCAGGCCGGGAACGTAGCCCCCGTGCCAGGTGAGGTGGGCGATACCGTGCGACTCGATGCCCTTCAGATCGGCATCGATGAGCACCTCCGCGGCGGTGGCGGCGTCAGCGGCGGGCATGCGGAAGTGCTCGAACGTGCCAGCCATGTGGTCGCGGAGGGCGGTGGCCTCGAATCGGTCGCGGGTGTCGGACATCCGGGGGATTGTCCGCGACGGCAGGCTGGAACGCGAGCGGGGAGGGCTCGGTAGACTGGCTCGGAACCAGGAGGAGCGATGCGACAGGAGCCGATTCCCGTGGTGGTTTCGTTCCCGCTGACGGAGGGAACGCGGGCGACGATCGAGGGCGCTTCGCCGCTTGTGCGCATCCTCGACTACCCAACGGAGCGGATCGCGCCGGGGGCCTTCCGCCCGCCGCCAACGGACGAGCAGGTCCGGGTGCTTGCGCAAGCGGAGGTGCTGTTCGGGTCGCACCTGGACCCGCTGTCGGTGCACGACGCGGCCCCGAACCTGAAGTGGCTCCAGGTGCTGACGGCGGGGCTGGATGAACTGATCGCGCAGGGCATCCTCGAGCGCGACTTCACGATCACGACGATGAGCGGGGTGGGGGCGGTCACAATCGCGGAGTACTGCATGGGCGTGATGGTGATGCTGGAGAAGGACCTGCACGAAACGATGCGGGACCAGGTGGAGCACCGCTGGAACTTCCACTTCGCCGGGCAGCTCAAGGGCCAGACGTGCGGGATCGTGGGGCTGGGAGCGATCGGCCGGGAGCTGGCGCGTCGGGCGCGGGCGTTCGGGATGCGCGTCGTGGCGACGCGTCGCAGCGCGCAGCCGGGAGACACCGATCCGGACGTGGATGTGCTGCTGCCATCGAGCGAGCTGCCGCAACTGCTCGCGGAGTCCGACTACGTGAACCTCTGCGTGCCCCTGACAGCGGACACGGACGGGATGATCGGGGCGGACGAGATCGCGCTGATGAAGCCGAGTGCGTCGATCGTCAACATCGCGCGCGCGTCGGTGATCGATGCGGGTGCCCTGCTGGAGGCGCTGCGCACGGAGCGGATCGCGGGGGCGGCGCTCGACGTGCACGACCCCGAGCCGCTGCCGGAGGACAGTCCCTTCTGGGACCTGCGGAACGCGATCGTGACGCCCCACCGCTCGGGGTCGATGCACGGCTACTTCGACCGCGCGGCGGAGTTCTTCGCGGAGAACATCGGGCGGTACGTGCGCGGCGAGCCGCTCGCGAACGTGGTCGGGCGCGAGCGCGGCTACTAGGCGACTACGAAACGGCCGCGGCGTTGCGCTCGCGCGCCCACGTGTGCGCCTCCTCGGATGCAACCCACTTGATCGCGTTCGACATGAGCTTGCGGTAGTTGGGGTTGTTGTAGGAGGTGGGCACGTCGCCCGGCTGGATGTAGACGATGGGGCTGTTGTAGTGGCTCTTGGCCCACGCGACCATGTTGCTGGTGGGGGGATGCGTCCACTCGCCCCGCTCATACATGCGCCGCTCGTTCACGACGAGGGCGGGCGAGAAGAAGTTCTTGTAGGTGAATTCGAAGTCACTGCGCAGGAGCGGGACCACGTTGTCCTCGAAGTAGGGGGCGAGGTAGAGCTCGTCCTGGAGCTCGAACTGCGGATCGAGGCCCTCGACGACGGGGTGCTCGGGCTCGACGACGGTGACGTTGTGGTTGACCGCGAGCAGGTAGCCGGAATCGGGCCACTGCTGTCCGCGCAGCTCGCCGGGGTCGTAGAAGAAGCGGCCGCCGACCATCTCGGCGTACTCCTCCCAGGCGGGCCAGGAGCAGATGTTGTGGTGGATCATGACCATGCCCTTGCCCTCCGTGAGGAGGGCGCGGTAGCTGTCCTTGAGGGACTGGGGCGGGTCGGCGTCGCCGATGCCGCGCCCGGGCATGCTGTAGTCGACGATGACGTCGTAGGGGGCAGCCTGCACAGGGTCGAAGAAGGTCTGGGCGGCAGGCTGCTCGACGTGGGTCCAGGCGGAGATGGCGCCGTCCTCCTGGAACGAGTCGAACATGGAGAAGAAGGGGTCGCGCTGGAACGGGTGGCCCTTGGTGGCGAGGAGGACGTTGGGGGAAGTCATGGGGAGCCTCCGACTGGTAGCGAGGCCAGTGTGCGCCTGCGGGAGGGGCATCGCAACGGCCCCGCGAGGGCTCGGTATCCTGTGCGCCGCGCGCCGCAGTCGGGGCGCAGGAGGTTTGAGCATGGCAACGAAACGCGTGCTGATCGCGGGCGCATCGGGGTTGGTGGGGTACGCGGCGGTGCGCCACTTCGCGACGCTGCCGGGGTGGGAGGCGGTGGGCGTCTCGCGGCGGGTGCCGGTGGGGCTGCCCCAGGAGGCCGAGCTGCTCTCGGTCGACCTGCTCGACGAGGAGGCCTGCGAGCGCGCCTTCGGAGCGATGTCGGACGTGACGCACTTGGTGTACGCGGCGCTGCAGGAGATCCCGGGACTGATGCCAGGCTGGGTCGACCCGGAGGTGATCGAGCGGAACGCGCGCATGCTGCGGAACCTGTTCGAGCCGCTCTCGCGGGCGGCCTCGAACCTGGAGCACGTCTCGCTGTTGCACGGCACGAAGGCGTACGGGCTGCACCATCCGAGTGTCGGAGCGAGGGGCGTAAAGGTTCCCCTGCGGGAGCGGGAGCCGCGCAGGGAGCACCCCAACTTCTATTTCGAGCAGGAGGACTACCTGCGAGCGCGGCAGTCGGAAGGCGGCTGGGGCCTGACCACGTGGCGGCCGACGGTGATTTACGGAGACGCCCCCGGGAACAACATGAACCCGATCCCGGTGATCGGGGCGTACGCGGCGTTGCTACGCGAGGAGGGCCGCCCGCTCGACTTCCCGGGGCGGCCAGGGGCGCCAACGCTGCGGGAAGCGGTCGACGCCGACCTGGTGGCGCACGCGCTCTCGTGGGCGACGGGGGAGCCGAACGCCTGGGGCGGGACATTCAACCTGACGAACGGCGACGTGTTCATGTGGGAGAACGTCTGGCCCGCGATCGCGGAGACGCTGGGGATGGCCGCAGGGGAGCCGCACGAGACCTCGCTGGTGGAGGAGATGCCGAAGCGAGCGGACGACTGGGCGGCGCTGGTCGAGCAGCACGGGCTGACGTCGCCCGCCGACCTGATGGCCTTCTGCGGCTACAACTCGCTCGTCTATGCGGACACGGTGCTGGGCGCTCCGAACAGGCCACCGCTACCGATCCTGAACAGCACGATCGCGGTGCGGCAGGCGGGTTTCACGGAGTGCATGGATACGGAGGACATGTTCCGCAAGTGGTTCTCACGCCTGCAGGAGACGGGCGCGATTCCACCAGCGTAGGGAAGACAGTCAGGCGGGCGCCTACTTGAAGCGGTAGGTAATCCGGCCCTTGGAGAGGTCGTAGGGCGAGAGCTCGACAAGCACGCGGTCGCCCAGGAGCACCTTGATGCGGTAGCGCCGGACGCGGCCGCTCACATGGGCGAGCACCTCGTGCCCGTTGGCCAGCTCGACGCGGAAGACGGCGTTCGGGAGCGCCTGCGTGACGAGCCCTTCGACTTCGATTGATTCCTGTTTTGCCACGCTCAAACGGTACCAGACGGCGGGCGCTGGCGCTTGGACAGGCCGCTCCTAGACGGGAATCCAGTGAAGCTTGCCGTCCTGCTTCACCTTGGAGAGGCGGCCCTCCTCGAAGAGGTGCTCCAGATGGGAGAGCGTCTCGCCGACGGCGGCGCGCTGCATGAACGGCTCGAAGTCGTCGAGGGTGCCGGTGGCCCACTCGACGCGGCCCGCGACGTCCCAGGCGGTGGCGCCCGCATCGACGCAGCGCATCATCTCGTCGAGACGCTCGTGGTGGTGGTCGCGGATCTCGTTGACGCGCTTCTTGAGCTCCTTGATATCGAACTCGTGCGCGGGG
>LXNI01001947.1_pt1 | contig 15794 bp, 17 predicted proteins | sample 809091 | NCBI WGS metagenome assembly LXNI01 (sample SAMN04870527, study PRJNA318959) | sponge metagenome | biome: 01000161; feature: marine sponge reef; material: water | host: Sarcotragus foetidus | place: Greece: Milos, Mediterranean Sea | collected 2013-05-29 | depth 5-7 m | reverse complement strand
ACGAAGAGATGGTCTACCGCACCATTAACCGCTTGATCGAGCGCGGCGCGGATGTCATTTACGATCCAATCGAGTCGGTGCATGTATCCGGCCACGCCTGTCAGGAAGAAATGCGCCTCATGTTGAATCTGGTGCAGCCCAAGAACCTGATACCGGTGCACGGCGAAATTCGCCACTTGCACTTGCACGCCAAGCTGGCTGTGGACAACGGCATGCGCGCCAAGGACGTTACGGTCATATCGAACGGCACCACTGTCGAGCTGGACGGGCGCGGCGTCACTGTCGGCGAGCGGCAGCCGGGCGGCTACGTGTTTGTGGATGGCAGCGGCGTCGGCGATGTCGGGCGCGCCGTGATTCGCGACCGCGAGATCCTGGCGAAAGACGGCTTCGTCCTGGTCAGCGTCAACGTGGACCAGCGCAGCGGCAAGCTGGTGGACGAGCCGCGGATCGTATCGCGCGGTTTCGTGTATCTGCGAGAGGCGGAAGACTTCCTGGCCCAAATTCGCGAGAATATCACGCATACAGTCAGTCGCAGCCGGCGTAATCTCAACGGCAATCGGCAATCCTTGGTAGAGGAGAATCTCAGCAAGCTGATCTACAACGAGACCAAACGCCGCCCGATGATTTTCAGTATCGTCAACGAGGTCTAGGCCTGGGGTGGCGCGCCCGTCAGACATAGGGATCGCGTTTGGCGCGCCCCGCAACTCGAAACGATGCTTGGCACGCTGCGTACTAATTCACGACAACACGAAGGAGAACGCAGCCTGATGAATCCGCCCGTCATTGAAGCGCGCGATGTCACACGCCACCTGAAGCTGGGAACGCATGTGGTGCATGCCTTGCGCGGCGTCGACCTGGAGATACATCGCAATGAGATGGTCGGCATAATCGGGCCGTCGGGCAGCGGCAAGAGCACGCTGCTGGGTATCATCGGCGGCCTGGACAGCCCAACCAGCGGCACGATCGCTATCGACGGCGTCGATGTAACGCGCATGAGCGAGGGCGCCTTGACCGACATACGCAACCAGAAGATTGGTTTTGTCTTCCAATTCTTCAATCTGATCCCGACGCTTACCGCCCTGGAAAATGTCGCTTTGCCGATAGAATTCGCCCAGGTCAGGCGTCACAAACCCTTCAAGCGAGCCGAAGATCTGCTGGAAATGCTGGGGCTGGGCAGCCGCCTGCACCACCGCCCCAATGAGCTCAGCGGCGGGCAGCAGCAGCGCGTCGCCATCGCCCGCGCGTTAGCCAACGACCCGCCGATCCTGCTGGCGGATGAGCCCACCGGCAACCTGGATTCGCACTCCGGCGAAACCGTATTGGAGGCGCTCTCTACCATCAGAGACCAGAATGGCACTACCGTGGTCCTGGTCACACATGATCAGTCGCTGGCCTCGCGGATGGACCGCGTGCTTTCGCTGGTCGATGGCGTGATTGTCACTGGCAACGGCGCTACATAGTCTCCAATTCTCGAAAATTTTCCTGAACGGCTTGTCGAGAATCCGCTTCCAGAGAATCGTTTTGCGCGTCTAAATCACGCGCTATAATCCAGATTCGAGACTAGCGTATTCAAGAAGGACTAGCGATGGCAGACGAATTCTTTCCAGTCGAGGTGGCCGGCATCCAGCGTAAGCTGCCGCTGATGGAGATCAAGCCCGGCGTCAAGATTGCCATACTGAATATCCTGGGCGATTACGAGTTTGTCAACGCGGCCAGCGCGGAATTGGCGCAAGCCTTGGCGGACAAGCCGATCGATGTGCTGGTCACCGCCGAGGCCAAGTCCATCCCGCTGGCCCATGCGCTCAGCACCCTTATGCAATTGCCCTATGTAGTCCTGCGCAAGTCGCACAAACCCTACATGGGGGAAGCGCTGCAGAGCGAGACGCTGAGCATCACGACAGGAGAGCCGCAAACGCTCTTCCTCGACGAAAAGGATCGCCGCCTGGTAGCCGGCAAGCGCATCGCCATCCTGGATGACGTGATTTCCACCGGAAGCACGCTGCAGGGCATGCGCCTGATCATGGACAAGGCCGGCGCCGATGTGGTGGCGGAAACAGCCATCTTTACCGAGGGCGATCGCGCCCGATGGCACGACATCGTCGCCTTGGGGCATTTGCCCGTGTGGGTGGACGAGTAAGCCCTCAGCGGCGCGACGCAGTCGGGCAGCGCCCGCCAGCATAGAATTGACGCGCATGGAAGCGCTCTGATATGGAGTCCAATTTCTCTTCGCGGACGACAGTTGCAGTGTTCTTGATGCTGGTGATTGTATTGGCCGTTTCTGGCGCGCTACTGCTTCACGAAATGCGGAGGCAGAATTCAATCAGTATCACCATTCATCCTCCGCTGCCGACCGATACCCCGGCGCCAACACCGACTCACGAACCCATCCTGGTATATGTTACCGGCGCGGTGGCGAATCCCGAGCAGCTCTACACGCTGCCCTGGGGCAGCCGCGTAGAGGACGTGCTGGCAGCCGCCGGCGGCCTGACTGACGCCGCCAACCGGTCAGCGGTGAACCTGGCCGCCATTGTTCGCGACGGCGACCAGATTCACGTCGCAGCGACCACAGGCAGCGCTGCTGATTTCGAGCTGGCGACGCCTTCCGGCGGCCGGCGCGTCCGTATCAATTCGGCATCGCAAGAGGAGTTGGAAACGCTGCCGGGCGTCGGCCCAGTCACGGCGCAGCGCATCATTGAGTATCGCGAGCAGGTTGGCGAATTCACCGACCTGGACGATCTGGACCAGGTATCGGGAATTGGGCCCAGGACATTGGAGAATCTGCAGGACCAACTCGCCTTCGATTAGCGGATTCGGGCGCCGCTGCGCGCGTCAAAGAACAGAGCGCGCGTCCAGTCCAGGCGGCAATGGACAGTATCGCCCGGGCTGTGCTCTTCGCTCAGCGCAACTTGAATGCGCCAGCGCCTTTTTCTGAGCCACACTTCCAGCAGCAAGAATTTCTCGGCGTAGTAGGGAATCGCCCGGTCGACAATCGCCGGGATCCCCTCTTGCTCATCGCAAAGACAGATATGTTCCGGGCGGATGCCGACGATTACTTCTGTACCGTCTGGGCGAGGGCCGGGCAAAGGCGCTCTGCCCATGTAGCTGCCGTCCCATTCGCCATCTTGTACGCGCCCCCAGAAGGTGTTGATCGTCGGCGTACCGAGGAATTCAGCCACGAACAAACTATCGGGATCGTCATGCAAGGCTTCGTAGGCCCCCGATTGCATGATCCGTCCGGCATTAAGAACGACGATACGGTCGGCGATGCTCATCGCTTCTACCTGGTCGTGCGTCACATAAACCAAAGTAACGTTGAACTCCTGAATGAGACGCTTCAGCTCGACCCGCGCCTGGCCGCGGAACTTGGCGTCCAGATTGGCGAAGGGCTCGTCAAAAAGCAGCAGCTCCAGGTCACGGGCGAAGGCGCGCGCGATAGAAACGCGCTGTTTCTCGCCGCCGGACAGACTGCGGGGAAAGCGTCCCATGAGGCGCTCGATGTCGACGCCGGTGATCTTGGCTACGGTCTTGACGTGCGCCGGCACCTCGGCCTCGCGGTCGCGCAGCCGCAGGAAGAAGCCAACAGTCTTGCGACTCTCCCAATGCGGAATCAGCACGTAATTCTGGAAGACCATGCCGATGCCGCGATCACCTACCGCTATGGCGTCCAGCGGCACATCGTTGTAATAGATCTCGCCCGTGTCCGGCTGATCCAAACCGGCAATCAGCCGCAGCAGCGTCGTCTTGCCACAGCCTGATGGACCCAGCAGGACGACCGCCTCGCCATCCTCGATCTGCAAGTTGAAATCTTTTATCGCCAGGACAGGCGTCAATTTGCGACTCTTGTCGTAGAAGGTCTTGCTGACATTCTTTAGCGTGACTGTCCTCATCGCTGCGCTCTCGGCATTTGGAACTGCAGCCTAGGATAACACACAGGCTAAGGCGCGGCAGAAACTTCGCAAAGCCCGTTGCGCTATAGCAGGGACTTCGCAGGCTATTGTATAATTCAGGTATCGAGTCCCGTTTTCTTTGCCCATGCATAACAACGGAGCCACGTTTTGAGCCAGACGATTCAGCCGGATCGGATACCGATAAGCAGCGCTGCGGATTGGCAGCCGGACCCCAAGAGCCCGCGGCGCCGGCCGCCCTGGATCCGCGTCCGCGCGCCCAGCGGCGAGACCTACGAGAAAGTGCGCCAATTGATGCGCGGCAAGACTCTGCACACGGTTTGCGAAGAGGCGCAATGCCCCAACCTCGGCGAGTGCTGGGGCAAAGGTACAGCGACCTTCCTGATGATGGGCGATACCTGCACGCGCAGCTGCGGCTTCTGTGATATCAAGACCGGGCGGCCCAGCCCGCTCGACTGGCAGGAGCCGAACCGCATCGCCGAGAGCGTACGCGCGATGAGACTGCAGCATGTCGTGATCACCAGCGTCAACCGTGACGACCGACCCGACGGTGGCGCTCCCTTGTTTTCGATGGTCATCCGCCGCATTCGGCAGCTTCAGCCGGGCTGTTCGATCGAAGTACTGATTCCGGACTTCAAAGGCAGCGAACTGGCGCTGAAGATCGTGATGGATGCCCAACCGGAGATTCTCAACCACAATGTGGAGACCGTGCCGCGGCTATTCAAACGCGTGCAGCCGCAAGACCGCTACGAGTGGGCGCTAGCGACCTTGGAGAATGCCAAGAAGATGGATGCGCTTGTCCTGACGAAGAGCGGGATCATGCTGGGTCTGGGCGAGACGCTTGACGAAGTGCTGGGCGCCATGGCCGATCTGGTCAAAATCGGCGTCGATATTTTGACACTGGGCCAATATTTGCAACCCAGCAAACGTCACCTGCCGATTGAGCGTTATTATACGCCGGACGAGTTCGATCACTTGCGCGAGCGCGGCCTGGACATGGGCTTCAAGTGGGTGGAGAGCGGCCCGCTGGTGCGCAGTAGTTACCGCGCCGCGGAACAAGTGCGCGAATTGTCGGCCCTGGAGCATTTCCGCTTGCATGAAGCCAGACTCGGTTGAGCAGGCAGAGCCTTGCCGGAAAGCCAGACAATGTTTAGCAATGTATAGTTGCGGGTGAGTCAAGTCAAAGAGGGAATCACATGAGCGCGTTTTTTGCCAATCGTCGCAGTCAGTCAGACGTTGAAGCGCCGGAATCGGTTTCTGTTGTGCCGGCGGGACGGCCAGTGGGCTTTGATACGGTCATCGGCTCCAATACGCATTTTGAAGGCGCCTTCGCCAGTTCCGGCAACGTGCGCATGGATGGCCAATTCAGTGGTTCGCTGGAAATCAGCGGCAATATCCTGGTCGGCGAAGCGGCTGATATCCGCGCCGACATCAACGCGCGCAACGTGTCCATCGCCGGCACTGTGCGTGGCAATGTCACCGGCAACAAGGTGCAACTGCTGCGAACCGGTCGCATCTGGGGCGATATCAGCGCCTCGGCCTTGACCACCGAAGAGGGCGCCTTTATCGACGGGAAGATCACCATGGTGGGGCACTCGGCTGCTTCCGGCGAGGACAGCGCCGAGCGCGAGCTTGCGCTTGCCGATGCGGACGGGGCGGTTGCAGGCGAAGCTGAATCCGTGGACGATGCCCAAGACGAGAGGGCCGGCGCCGACGACGCCGAGACGGAATTAGCCGACGAGTCCGCGCGCTAAGGGCCGATTGTTCCGCTTCAGATGGCGTTGGCAGTGATGCCGCCGTCGAGCACAAAGACGGCCCCGGTTGTATAGTCGGAAGCCGATGACGCGAGGAATAGGGCGATGCCGGCCATGTCGCCGGGCTGGCCGATGCGGCCGGCGGGCGTCCGCGCCAGGACCTGCGCCAACAGATCTTCATTCCCCCAGAGCGCCTGCGCAAACTTCGTTTTCACCAGGCCCGGCGCGATGGCGTTCGCCTGGATATTGTCCGGTCCCAATTCGGTCGCAAGCGTCTTGGTCAAGCTGATGACCCCGGCCTTGGTGACGCTGTAAATGCCTTGATAGCGCCCCGGATTCAAGCCGACGATGGAGGCCACGTTGATGATCTTGCCGCCGCCGCCCGCGCGCATCCGCTTGACCGCCGCCTGCGTCAGCCAGACGTTGCCCATCAGGTTGACGTCAATGGTCTTGCGCCAATAGCTGTCATCGGCTTCCAGAATCCTGCCGAAATGAGGGTTGGTGGCCGCATTGTTGACGAGAATGTCGAGCCGGCCGTAGCGCTCTGCCGTTGTTTCCACCAAGGCGTTGAGCGCCTGCTTGTCGCCATTATGCGCCGCGATGCCGACCGCTTCTCCGCCCGCCGCGCAAATCTCCTGCGCAGCTTCGTCCAGTGCCGTTTGCTTGCGGCTGGACAACACAACTTTGGCGCCGGCCAGCGCAAACGTGTTGGCGATAGCTTTGCCAATACCGCGCGAGGCGCCGGTTACAATGGCCACACGTCCGCTTATGTCGAAGGACTCAGGCATGGTCACGCTCGATCTCGCGGCACGCTGCCGAGCAAGGGAATGCCCAGCCGGCGCAAATCGTCCTGGTGATAAATGGTCTGGTCAACATATTCGGCGAAGAAGGCCAGCGCCAGACCGATCAGGAAGGCGATGCCCAGCCGCATCAGCGGCGCGAAGCGGTTGGTCAGCGGCGTTGGGGCTGCTGTTACGGTGGCTTGATCCAGGATCGTCACCTGAGCCGAATCGCCGCCCAGCTGCGGGAAATACGCCTGGCTGCGCGTCGTCAGCGCCAGCATGGCGGCATCGACTATCGCACGCAGCGCTTCGCTATTTTGGTGGCTGAAGTAGATGGCGCCGACACTGCGGACGTTATCGGCCGCGACCTGCAAGCTGTCCAGGGGCGTATCGGGCTCGGCCAGCTGGCTCTGGATTTCCTCGCGAAAGCTGGAGCTGCGCACCCAGTCGGTCAAGGCGTCGACCGTATACTCGGAAGCCAGCCAAATATCGGTGTAATCGCCATCGCGTTCCGGCAGGTTAAAAGTTTGCGCGGCGCTGTAAGTGAGCTGTGCGTTGTAACCGCTCTGGCCGGCGCTTGAGCTGCGCATAAATTCGGGAATGGCGATGACGGCGGCCAGTACCACCGGCATGACGATCAGCCACCAGCGCCGAAGAACAATACGAAAGACTTCTGCGAATTCCATTCTGTTCATCTCTCCACTGCTACGACGGGGTCTTGGTAAGTAAATTTGTGTCGCTTTTGATGCGCCTGCCAGGCTTGCTCGACATAAGCGCTGATGCGCTCGCGGAAGAGAGCTGTATCAAATCGCAGCGCGTGGCGGCGTATGGTCTCGGGATCGTAAGCGCCGGCGTCAAAGCGAAGCAATACTGACTTGAGAGCGTCTGCGCTAGCCTCTGTGAAGAACTCGCCAGTTTCCGCCGGCACAACCGTGTCCAGCGCGCCGCCGCCTCGAAAGGCAATGACCGGTCTGCCGGCGGCCTGCGCCTGCACCGGCGTTATGCCGAAGTCTTCCAGGCCGGGGAATAGCAGCGCCTTGCACTTGGCCATCAGCTGGGGCAAGGCGTCATCGGCGACGTATCCCAGAAACTCTACATTGTCTCCGGCAAGCGCGCGTAAGCGTTCGAGGTCTCGGCCGGCGCCGGCGATCTTGAGCGGCAAGCCCAATTCGCTGGCGGCGCGAATTGCCAGGTCGATACGTTTGTAGGGCGCCAGGCGCGAGACGATCAAGTAGTAGTCTTCGACAGCGTCCGGCGGGACCGGCTGAAAGCGCTGGGTATTGACAGGCGGGAAAATCACCTCGGCGTCGCGATTGTAGAAGCGGCGGATGCGCGCTTTGATGGCGCTGCTGATCGCCACGAAGTGAGTAACACGCTGCGCGGCGGCGTAATCCCAAGAGCGGAGCAGGCTGACCAGGGGTTTAATCAGCCAACTGGCAAAGGGCGGCAGTTCCTCGCCAGCCAGGTAATTGTCCAATTGCCAGACATATCGCGTGGGCGCCAGGCAGTAGCAAATGTGCAGCGCGCGCGAGTCAAATTGAAGGCCGTGGCAGAAGCCGCTCTTGTTGCTCAAGACGACATCGTAGTCGGATAGCCGAAAGTTGTGCCAGGCCAAGGGATAGAGCGGCAGGTACATTTGGTGTCGCCGTCGAATCGCCGGCAGCTTGTCGGTCCACAGCGTTCGGATATCCCAATTGCGGAAGTGTTCGGGCATGGTCTGCGGCGCGTAGATGCTGGTATAGACCGGACTCGCTGGGTAAATGCGAGCGAGCGTATCCAGCACGTCTTCTGCGCCGCCGATTTGATTCAGCCAGTCGTGTACCAGCGCGAGCTTCAACCGAGTTTCTCCGAGAAATTTTCGCTGATGATACCACGAATGCGCGTCGGGCTTCAGGTCGTGATAGCGTTTTTGACCGGCTCGAACGACCGCCGGTGCTCCGCGCAGGGACCATAGCGGCGCAGGGCGCGGCGATGGGCGTCGGTCCCGTAGCCCTTGTGCTGCGCAAAGCCATATTGCGGGTAAAGGGCGTCCAGCTCGCGCATGCGCGCGTCGCGCCAGACTTTGGCGATGACGCTGGCGCAGGCGATGCTTAGCGAGTGCTTATCGCCGTTTACAATGCTGACTTGCGGGATATCGCGGCGCTCGGGCCACAGCATGTAGTCGAGGAACAGGCAATCCGGCTGGATATTTCCCTTGGCCAGCGCCTGCTCGAGAGCGCGCTGCATGGCCGCTTTGGTCGCTGGGACTATTCCTAGGTAGTCGATCTCCTCAGCCGCGCTGCAGCCGATGCCCCAGGCCAAGGCTAACTCCTTGATGGCGCCGTCGACCGCCTCGCGCTGCGCCGGGCTCATCTCTTTGCTGTCGCGCGCGCCACGCAGCAGGCGGCTGAGATCGTTCCGCTCCAGTGGCAGGGCGACCGCCGCGGCGGCGACCGGACCGGCCAAGGGACCGCGCCCCGCCTCGTCAATGCCGATTATGCAGCGGCAGCCGAAACGGACATATTGGCGTTCGTGGTAGAGGCTGGCTGTTTTGGGCAGCTTATTTGGGCGGCTCATAAAGTCCCAGGCGCCAATTACGGCGGATCTCCCAGATTTCGCGCAGCAGCTTGACCGAGTCGTCCCAAAGGCGCATGGTGGAATAGGGGTCGTAGTACCAGGTGATCGGCAGCTCTTTGACCTTGTAGCCGCGCCGTTTGGCGATATACAGCAACTCGACGTCAAAGCCGATGCCATTCATCCGCTGGACCTGGAACAAATCTTCCGCCACATCGGCGCTGAAGAGCTTGAAGCCGCACTGCGTGTCTTCGTAATCGTTGAGCGCCGCCAGCTTAATGATGAAGGTGGCGATCCGTCCCATTATGTGTCGATACTCCGGCTCGTCCACGCGCACCGCGCCCGGCGCTTCCCGGCTGGCGATGACGATGTCGTAGCCAGTAGTCTCAGGCGGCAAGAATCCGGCCAGATCGTCAATCCGCATGGATAAGTCAGCGTCACAAATGAAGCGCCAATCGCCCGTCGCAGCCAGCATACCCTGTTTGACCGCCAAACCTTTGCCGCGTATGCCGTCCGGTGACTGAATCACCCGGATTCGGTCGGATTCGCGCGCCGCCGCCTGCGCAACCTCGTAGGTCCGGTCTTGGCTGCCGTTCTCGACGATGATGACCTCGGCCGCGAAATCTTGTTGGTCCAGGAAACAGTTTATCTGCTCCAGGCTGGGCGGCAAGCGGCTGGCCTCATTGTGCGCGGGAATCACAATGCTCAGAAAAGGGTTGCTCAACGACCGGTCTCCAGTGGGCGGAATTGGAACTTGTCGAGTCTTGCTCGGTTAATCATACGACAGAAAAAGCATTTGTACACATAAGAGCGCGCATCGGTACAGTCGCAAGGCGCCGGGCGACTGCTACGGGCGCGTGAGCATGCTATCCAGATAATCGTCGCTAACGCGTTTCATGGCTTGCACGCGCCCGCGCTTTGCCAAGGCGCCGCTCAGCGTCAGCAGCCCGCGCATCATGCCTCGCAACCGCGCCCGCGCTTCGGGCCCGCGCCGGGCTTTTAGCGCAGCCCACGCCAGCGATGCTTGCCGGGCCAGTATGCGCCGGGCATATTTCCGCAGCAGGCTCGCCGGCATATTCTTTGCCAGCAGCCAGATGCTGTTTCGGCCGTCGAAGTAACTGGCTGTCACGCCGCCGCCGCTGGCTGAGAGGTGATGATAAACGATGGCGCTGGGCGCGTACCATACTTTGTAACCCGCAAGCTGGGCTCGCCAGGCCAAGTCGGCGTCTTCCAGCAAGAAGAAGAAATCGTCATCCAGCATGCCGATTTCAGCGAGCATCGACTGACGATACGCCGCCGCGCCGCCGCAGGCCGAAAAGACGTACTGGCCGCGGTCGTACTGCCCCGTGTCAATCTCCCAGGCACCGCGATTGCCGGCACGGCCGTCGACCGTGAAATAGTCGCCGGCGGTATGAAAGCGATCGCGCTGATCAAAAAGCAGCATCTTGCTGGCGACGATGCCCGCTTGCGGGCGCGCTGCGAAGGCCGCGATGAGTTCCTCCGCCCAGCGTTCGTCCGCCTCGGTATCATTGTTGAGCAAAGCGACTATTTCGCTCTTGGCGGCTTCCATGCCGATATTGCAGGCCCCGGTGAATCCTTGATTCTCGGTCAGCTCGATGAGGCGAACTTCGGGGTAGTTGTCGCGTATGAATACTTGCGAGCCGTCGCTGGAGGCGTTGTCTACGATGATGACGGTTAGTTCCGCATAAGTTTGCCGCCGCAGCGAGTCCAGACATGCCGCGAGGAAGCGCTTGCCGTTCCAATTGGGAATGACAACAGACAGGCCAGGCTCGGCCATCAATCCGAGTCCTCAGCATCCAGAAAGGCGCGCAGGGCGTCTTGCCAGGGGCGCAGGCGCAGGCCAAGGCTGGCGCCGGCGAAATTGGCCAAGGCTGTCTGCTCCGGCGGCAAAGACGGCCGCTGCCACTCATGGCGGCTGATTTTTTCGATAGTCGTCTCGGCATAACCGGCGCAATCGAGGATGCTGCGCGCGAAACCCCAGCGGCTGACAGCGCCTTCATTTGCCAGGTGGTAGATACCGTAGCGCTCGCTTTCGATCAGCCGGGCGATGGCAGTGGCCAGGTCGCTGGCGTAGGTGGGATTGGCGACTTCATTGGTGACGACCCGCAGCGATCTTCCCGCGCCGGCGGCAGCGAGAATAGCCTGGATGAAGTTGCCGCCGCCGTGAGCGAATAGCCACGACGCGCGGACGATGTAGTGCCGCGGATTAACCTGGGCAATGGCGCGTTCGCCGTACCACTTGCTGTAGCCATAGGGGTTGATCGGGTTGGGGCGGTCATATTCGCTGTATGGTCGCCCGAGCATGCCGTCGAAAACTTCGTTGCTGCTGATGTAGAGTATGGGAATGCTGTCGTTAGACGTCAGGGCGGCCAAGTGCGCGGTAGCCACCCCGTTCGCCGATAGCGCTCTCTGCGGGTCAAGCGCGCAGCCGTCGACATCGGTCCAGGCGGCGGCGTGCAGAACGATTTCCGGCGCAACTTCCTGGAGTAAGCGCCGGCAGGCATCGTAGTCGGTCAAGTCTACCTTGGCGTTGACCTCGCCGACGATGTCAGTCGTGATGAGGTCGTGATTATCAGCGAGCTGTCGACAGAGTTGACTGCCCAGCCGTCCGGCGGCGCCGGTGATCAAGACTCGCATGAGAATTCAACCTTTTCAGTGGGCGCCATCAATCTGCTCCCGCAACACATTCGGCGGGCTTACTCCACCGACGCCAGACGCTCTGCGTACTGCTGTTTGTAGTAGTCCAGGTATTCGCCCGTCTTGATTTTGCGCCACCACCACTCGTTTTCCTGATACCAGCGCACCGTCGCTTCCAGTCCGGTCTTGAAGTCGAATTGCCGGCGCCAGCCCAAGGCGCGCGCCTTTTCCGCCGACATGGCGTAGCGCCGGTCATGCCCCTCGCGGTCCGGGACGTGGCGAATCAGCGAATCGGGCTTGCCCAGCAATTTCAGAATGCGCGTCGTCACCTCAATGTTATTGCGCTGATTTTCGCCAGCCAGATTGTAAGCTTCGCCCGTCGCGCCGTAATGCAGAATGCGGTCGACGCCGCGCGCGTGGTCATCGACGTAGAGCCAATCGCGGATTTGCTCGCCATCGCCGTAAAGCGGCAGCGGACGGTCGTCAATGGCTTCCGTTGTGAAAAATGGCACCAGCTTTTCCGGATATTGATAAGGACCGTAGGTATTGCTTCCGCGCGTGATTACGGTGTCCATGCCGTAGGTGGCATGGTAGGCTCTCACCATCAATTCACCGCCGGCCTTGCTGGCGGCGTAGGGGCTGTTGGGCAAGAAACGGTCGTCTTCCAGAGACAAGCCGTCTTCGATATCGCCGTAGACTTCATCGGTGGATACTTGGCAGAAACGTTCGATGCCGTGCTTGCGGCCTTCGTCAAGCAAGATATAGACGCCGACGACATCGGTATGGATGAAGGCGTCGGGCGCCAGGATGCTGCGATCGACGTGGCTCTCCGCCGCGAAGTTGACGACCGTGTCGATGCGGTAATCGCGCAGCACACGACTGACGGCGGAGCGGTCGGCCACATCGCCCCGCTCGAAACGGTAATTCTCCTCATCGCTCACCGGCAACAGATTGTCGATATTGCCGGCGTAGGTCAACTTGTCAAAGCAGATGATGTTGTAATCGGGATAGCTGGCGACCATGTGCCGCACAAATGCGCTGCCAATGAAACCGGCGCCGCCCGTCACCAAGATATTCTTCATGTGGACCGTCCCACGCGGATTATTGCTGCTGTCAAACCCATAAGGTACCGTGATCGCCGAGATTCATTTTTAAGCCGCTGGGCCGGCCGCTGCTGCGCTTGACTGTGGCGTTGCGGCCGATCAGGCTGTCGCGCAGGGTGCGGTCGATATCCATAACGCGGCTGTTCTCCAGGACGATGCTGCGCTCGATCTCACAATTGCGGATCGTGCAGCCGTGATAGATGCTGGTGAAGGGGCCCACGTAACTGTTCTCGATGAGAGTGTCCTTGCCAATAATGGTGGGGCCGCGGACGATGCTGTTGCAGATGCGGGCGCCGGCTTGCAGGGTCACGCGCGAGTCGACCGAGGACTGCTCGCCGATGACCGCAGATTCGTGTACCGTCGGCATCAGCTCCTCCAGGACGTGGCTGTTGGCGTCGAGCATGTCGGTGGGCTTGCCGGTATCAATCCACCAGCCGTCGTGAACGTGGGGAAAGACCGTGTATCCCTTGTCGATCAGCCATTGTATGGCGTCCGTGATTTCGTACTCGCCCCGCGCCGACGGTTCAATGGCGTCCACGGCTTCAAATATGTGCTGGTCGAACATATAAATGCCGACCAGCGCCAGATTGCTGGGCGGCGCTTGCGGCTTCTCAATCAACTCTTCGATGCTGCCGTCCGCTCGCATTTTCGCCACGCCGTAAGCCGACGGATTCTCCACTTCCTTGAGCACAATCTGGCTGTTCCAGCTACTGTCCGCGAAATCTCGAATCAAGCTGCTGATGCCGCCTTCAATGACATTATCGCCAAGGAACATCACAAAGGGGCTGTCGCCAAGAAATTCACGCGAGATCTTGACCGCGTGCGCCAGACCGTCCGGGCTATCCTGCGGAATATAGGAGAGCTCGACATCCCAAGGCGAGCCGTCGCCCAGCGCTTCCTTGATTTCGCTGGCGGTGTGCCCGACCACGATGCCGACTTCTCGAACGCCGGCTTCGCGAATCGCCTCGATAACGCGTACCAGCACCGGCTTATTCGCTACGGGAATCAGCTGTTTGGCGCGCGTGTAGGTCAGCGGATAGAGTCGTGTGCCCTTGCCGCCGCTAAGGATGAGTCCTTTCATCGTGGCGCTGCTCTCCTTTAGTCGCTCGAGATCGTCATGACCCGCCGCTGACCTATACAGCCGCCGGCGCAAAAACCCTTAGCGGCGGCCGTCTGATGCAGCCGGGACATGGCACGTGGCGGGCTCAGTACGCGACTCGGTTCTCGCGCGGCGCGTTGGTCAGTACAGCGCCGACAATGCGCACGTGTACCCGCTCCAGGGCTTGGCGCGCCTGCGCGGTATGATCCCGGCGCGTGTCCCCGGCGCGGATCGCCAAGAGCGCGCCGTCCAGTTTGATGCCCAGAAGCGCGGCGTCCGTCGCCGCCAGAATCGGCGGACTGTCAAACAGAACATAATCAGCCTGCTCCGTCAGCGCCGCGATGATGGCCTCCATGCGTTTTCCGCCTAATAGATCAGCCGGATTGGGCGGCGAGTCGCCCGCCGTCACGATCTGCAAATTATCGACCTCGCTGGCCTGGACCGGCGCGTCCGCTATGGCCGAATCGTCCAGCATCATGCCGCTGAGCCCACGGCTGTTGTTGATGCCCCAAATGTCGTGCTGCTTGGGCTGACGCAAATCGGCGTCCACCAGGATGGTCTTGTTGCCGCCTTGCGCGAAGGTAACCGCCAGATTCGCCAGCGTAATACTCTTCTGATCGTCACGCGCGGCCGATGTCACCAGCAGGGTGCGGATTGGGTCTTCCACGCTGCTGAACATCAGATTGGTGCGCAGGCTGCGGTAGGCTTCGGCTGCGGCCGATCGCGGCTGCGAAAGCGTGATCAAGTTTGAATTCGCCATATCTGCTCCTGTGCCAGGCGCAATGCCTTTCTGCAGTCATTGTAGTACAACTGCCGATTTGGCGTCAGTCGAAAGCGCGCCCGTCTCAACTGAAGTCAGCGGACTGGTAAAAGCGAGCGCAGGCTGCGGCGCAGCGGGGCTCACAGGCTTGCGTAGCCCGGCTTTTGGGTTATTATCAGGCCGAAAGTGTCTGGATATTGTTGGCCATTCACCTTCGTATACATACGTATACAGATAAATTTTGCCTTTTTCTTGGAGATTTTCGTATAATCTTAGCAGAGGGACTAACTAGGGCTGTGGGCATTGAAATTTTTGCGCCCTTGGAGTTACTGACCGACCGTGGAAAGAGACAGACAGTCAATGGGCAAACATGAAACGATGACGCCCGCCAGTTTGGAAAACGGCGTCCAGCAGAAGCTCGAATCTTCGGAATTGCTGAACCGCTTCGGCCTGGATGCCGTGCCGGTGGACGAAGCCGCCGTAAAACGCTCGGTAGAAGATTTGCTAAGCGCCATCGGCGAGAATCCCAACCGGCAGGGGCTGATTGATACACCCAGGCGGGTCGCCAAAGCCTATCAGGAATTGGTGAGCGGATACACGGCCGACCCGGTAAATCTGGTCAACAATGCGGTATTTGATATCGAGTACGATGACATGGTTATCGTCAGCGATATCGAATATTACAGCTTGTGCGAGCACCACTTGCTGCCCTTCGTCGGCCACGCGCACGTCGCCTACCTGCCAAGTACCAAGGTGATCGGATTGAGTAAAATCCCGCGCATCGTCGACATGTTTTCCCGCCGCCTGCAAGTCCAAGAGCGTCTGACGCGCCAGATCGCCGAGTTTCTGGTCGAGGTGCTAGATCCCAAAGGCGTAGCCGTGGTGATGACGGCGCAGCATATGTGCTCGATGATTCGCGGCGTGATGAAGCACGACGCCAACATGACGACCAGCGCGATGCTTGGCGACTTCAGATATAACCAGGACACGCGCAGCGAGTTTCTAATGCACATCGAGCGTTCCAAGCGGAATTAGCCAAACTTGTTCTGACCGCGAGCGACGCGAATGCGCCTCTTCCGCTGCTGATCGCTTGCGGCGGATACCGGCTATGCTATAATATGCCATGTCGTGGGCGGCAAGTCCGCGGCACTCATCAAGAGCGAGTGAGAGAACCGGCTCA
>LXNI01001946.1_pt1 | contig 15801 bp, 9 predicted proteins | sample 809091 | NCBI WGS metagenome assembly LXNI01 (sample SAMN04870527, study PRJNA318959) | sponge metagenome | biome: 01000161; feature: marine sponge reef; material: water | host: Sarcotragus foetidus | place: Greece: Milos, Mediterranean Sea | collected 2013-05-29 | depth 5-7 m | reverse complement strand
GGGGCCGGTTATGGCTCAACGACGGATCCTGTATCCGTCTCCGGCCGTGCTGGCCCAATCATGTTTGGTCCTACGACTTCGTCATGGACCACACCCATGATGGAAGGAAGATCCGCATGCTCACCGTGATCGACGAGTTCACCCGTCGATGCCTGGCCATCGTCGTGGATCGGAGATTGAACTCGGATAACGTCCTCCATTGCTTGACCGAGCTCTTCGTCCAGCATGGCCCGCCGGATCATATCCGATCCGACAATGGCTCAGAGTTCACCGCTCAGGCCATCCGGGACTGGCTCGGCCGGATCGGCGTCAGGGCCCTCTATATCGAGCCCGGATCACCCTGGGAGAACGGATTCAACGAGAGCTTCAACTCAAAGCTCAGGGACGAACTCCTCAACATGGAGATCTTCTACACATTAAAGGAAGCCAAAGTGCTGATCGAACGATGGCGCCAGCATTACAACACCATCCGGCCCCACAGCTCGCTCGGATACTGGACATGGCGTCTTAGCTAATCGAAATCTGCTGAGATCAAGCGACGTAGTTGAAGAACGGCCTTAGAGTTTTCGTGATATCTCCGATGCCACTTCGCTTAAATACCCCAGGAAGTTTCTCAAGTTTGGCGTTGGAGAAAAATCGGCGCGAGTTATGTAGCCGATACTTCTGGTCGGCATTTCTAAATCTATCGGCAGACTGGCGAGGATGTTTAGTCTCTCATCGAGTTGAATCTGACTCGTAGACACGAGAGCGATACGATCGCTCTCTGTCAGCAACGATCGTGTGACAGTTAGAGAATCCGTTTCGATGTATTTTTCGGGGAAGCGGATGCTCTTGCGCGAGAGCAGTTCCTGAAATTGAACTCTGATCGGTACATCCGGACTGGGAACAATCCAGCTATTGTTTTGAATTGCCTCCAGCGACAGGTTTTCCTCAATCAGTAGTGGGTGTTCTGATCTGACGACCAGGGCACACCCTTCCTCGTTCAGTCTGTGGGCGGTGATCTCTTTTTCGGAAACGTTTTGCCGCAGCGTTCCGACGACAATGTCGATGTCCCCGTGGCTCAGGTTTCGGATCTGAGAGTCATAGGTTCCCTCGATGATGGAAATTTTGACTTCGGGCGATGCGGCTAGAAATCTTTCGACGGCGGCGGGAACGAGTTGAACGCGGGCAAGCGGCAAGACGCCAATATTGATGGTGCCGCTTGCCAGGCCGTTTAAGTTTCCGATTTCTTCCACGCCGTCCGCAAATTCGGAAAATGCCATTTTCGAGCGCCTGATGACGGTCTCCCCAGCGTGGGTTGGAAGCGTCCCACGTCTGCTCCGCTCGAACAGCGGGAGGCCAATTCTTTGCTCCAGGTTTCTGATGGACCTTGTAACGGCAGGCTGCGGCGCCCCTAGTTTATTGGCAGCCAAGGACACGCTCTCGAACTCGGCAATATAGATCGCTGCTTGCAGTTCATGGTTGGTGGCGAACTTCGAGAGGTGATCGACCCGAGACTCTCGTTTCTTGATCCCGATTTGTCTATGCAGTTCAGAATCCGCTTTTTCCAACTGAGCGAAGCCGCGTTTGGAGCGATTTAGCAGCACCGTCCCGAACTCAGTCAGCAACATTCGCCGGCGCGACCGGGCAAATAGCCGAACACCAAGACCCTTCTCTAGCATCTGAATTGAGTGGGAAATTGCCGGTTGGGACAAATTCAGGTGCTTTGCGGCCTCGGACACGCTGTCTCTGCTAGAGACCTCAAGAAAGGCGCGTAGCTGGCGAAGTTTTGGAATGCCGTCCATGCCGGAGTATCGATCCGCTCGACTAATCAACACCCACAATTATGAAATGTAATATAACAAAAATCTATAATTATGGTGTGTTTATTGATTTGTACCGCTTCTCCATGTCGACAAAAATATCCTTTAGTTGTCGAACAATCACGAGGAATGGGTTTCTGAATTCCCGTGTCTTTGACAATCACACGAAGGAAAACATAACAAAAATTTAAAGACAGATATTTGGGATTAGACGCGCTTTAACGTCATCAGAACACTGCAAGGGAGTGCAAACATGTTCAAACTTAACTCAGCAGTCATCGCCTCGATGGTTATCGCCGTTGGCGCCCTTGGTGAGGCCCAGGCGCAATCGGTTGCCGATTTCAACAAGGGACGCGATATCAAGATCGTCATCGGCGCCGGCATGGGCGGCAGCTTCGGTCTGTATTCGCAGCTGGCGGCCAAGCATCTGACCAAGCACGTCCCCGGGAACCCGAATTTTATCGTCCAGAGCATGCCGGGCGCGGGCGGCCTCAAGGGCATGACCTTCGTCTATAACGCGGCCCCCAAGGACGGCAGCGTCCTCACGGTGCCCCATTCCGGTATTGCCTTCGAGACGATGCTGAACCCCAAGGCCAAGTTCGACGCACTGAAATTCCAGTTTCTCGGTCGAATGACCAGCACCGATTTCGTCGGCATGGTCCACAAGCGGACCGGCATCAAGTCGCTGGAAGACATGAAGTCGAAGCAGGTCATTTTCGGCGCCACCGGGGTGGCCAACACCTCGGCCATCACGCCGCATATGGTCAAACGCATCGTCGGTGCCAAGATCAAAATCATCACCGGCTACAAGGGCCTGCGCCGGGTGTTCCAGGCGATCGAACAAAAGGAACTGGATGGCGTTAGCGCGACCATCGTCAACCCTGACTTCCTGAAGTTCAAGAAAGCGGTCGTCAACAAGACCGCGACCGACTTCATCCCGGTTTACACGACCGCGCCCAAGCGCATCGCCGCCTTCCCCCATGCGCCGGCGCTGTCGGAGTTCGAGGCATCCGAGGACGATAAGCTGGTTCTCACCGCCATCGCCGGCGGCGGTATCGTGGGGCGTTCTCTCGCGTTCCCACCGGGTGTGCCGCAGAAATTTGTCGATGCCTATCGCAAGGCCTTTGATGCCATGGTCAAGGACCCGGATTTCATCGCCGACACCACGAAACGGGGCATCCCGCTGGATATCATGACCGGCGAGGAGCACGCCAAGGCCGTTCGCGATGCGGTTACGGCGCTACCCAAGAGCAAAATCGCGCAGACGATGGCCGCCTATAAGAAGGTGCTCGCCGGTATCGAGAAGTAGCGCGAACGGCACATTCGGCTAGGGCGTGGCGAATATTCCGCGCCGCGCCTGATTGCCGGGAGTCCCGAAGCCCGACCCGATGGAACTGGATCTGCTCCAAATCGCCGCCAAGGCGGCAGCCGAGATTTTTAGCTTGGAACGGTTCACCTTCCTGTTCCTGGGGGTGATCTTCGGTCTGATCATCGGCGTCATTCCCGGCTTGGGCGGGCTGGTCGGGCTGTCCCTGCTGCTGCCTTTTACCTTCGATATGGATCCGATAACGGCCTTCGCCTTTTTGTTGGGTCTGGCATCGGTGACGGTGACGTCGGACACCATACCGGCGGTGCTGTTCGGGGTGCCGGGCACCGTGGGCTCAGCGGCGACCATCTTGGACGGCCATCCCATGGCCAAGAACGGCGAGGCGGCCCGGGCCTTCGGCGCCGCATTTTCCGCATCCGTCATCGGCGGTGTACTGGGCGCATTGCTACTGGCGGTGAGTGTGCCGATTCTCCGCCCGGTCATGCTGCAGATCGCGACGCCGGAACTTCTGGCCGTCTGTATCTTCGGCTTGTCGCTGGTGGCGGTGCTGTCCGGCGGCTCCGCCCTCAAGGGCATCACCGCCTGCTGCATCGGTGTCGCGCTGACTACCATCGGGCTCAGTTCGTTCCTGGCGGAGCCCCGCTGGAATTTCGATACGCTTTACCTCTACGATGGGCTGCCGATCGTCCCGATCACCCTCGGCCTGTTCGCGGTGCCGGAAATCGCCGATATGGTGATCCAGCGACGGTCCATCTCCGGCGAATTCCTGAAAACCAGCCGCTGGGCCCAGTTGGCGGGCATCAAGGATTCCTTCCGGAACTGGTTCCTGATCAGCCGATCCTCGGGCATCGGCTCGCTGCTGGGCGCGGTCCCCGGCATGGGGGCCTCGGTGATCGATTGGATCGCTTACGCCCACGCCAAGGGCACCGAAAAAGGCGCCCAGGAAACCTTCGGCACCGGCGACGTCCGTGGCGTGATCGCGTCGGAAAGCTCCAACAACGCCAAGGAGGGCGGCGCGCTGGTTCCGACCATCGCCTTCGGCGTGCCGGGCTCGGCGTCAATGGCGCTGATCCTCGGCGTTTTCCTGATCCAGGGCCTGGTGCCCGGACCGGAGATGCTGCGCGACAATCTCGACGTCACCTACGCCATGGTGTGGACCGTCGCCCTTGCCAATATCATCGGCGGCGGGCTGTGCTTCCTGTTCGCCAACCAGCTGGCCCGGATCGCGGTGATGCCGATCGGTCTGCTGGCCCCGATCGTGCTTTCCTTTATTTTCATCGGCGCCTTCCAGGGATCCAGCCAATGGGGCGATATCGCCGTCCTGTTCCTGTTCGGTCTTATCGGCTTTGTCATGAAACGCATGGGTTGGCCCCGCCCGCCGTTGATCCTGGGGTTCGTCCTCGGTGGCCTGATCGAACGCTATGCGGCGCTGACGGCGTCGCGCTACGGTTTCGAATGGCTGGAACGCCCCATCGTCATGGGAATATTGATCGTGACCGTGATCAGTCTCACCTGGCCGAGCATCCTGCGCTGGTTGAACGCGAAACGGGAGCATAAGAAGCTGACCCTCGCCTTCAAACCGCCCCGTTTGGATCCCGAGGTCGTCTTTATTCTTATACTCGGCGCCGTATTCATCGCGGTGTTCGCGTCGTCGTGGGAATGGGCATTCAAAACCAAACTGCTGCCCCAGACGAACGCGGCGGTGGCACTGATCGCACTGGTCATTATCCTGCTCCGAAAGTTTTTCGTGGTCGAGGCCGACGGTCGGCCCCAGACCTACGATATCGCCGACGACTTAATCGGCATGGAGAGGGCTACCGTGACCCGTCGGGCGCTTATTTTCGCCGCCTGGGGTATCGGCTTCGTCGTCCTCGCCCAGGTGGTCGGATTCCTGGTGGCGATCTTCCTCTACATGCTCGGCTACATCCACTTCGACAGCAAGAAAAGCTGGGGCTTCTCGCTGCTGGTGTCCGGCGCGACGCTGGTGTTCAACTATTTTTTGTTCCAGCGCACCCTAAATCTGGTGTGGCCGCAAAGCCTGGTCGGTGACCTCTGGCCGGCGCTCCGGTCAAGTACTTGGACGGGTATATTTTAGACATGATTGACACTGCAGATATCGGGCTCGAGGATCAGCCTCTCTCGGAATGGGCGTTCTTCGAAACTTGTCCTGCGGAAGTACCGGGAAAAGCAAATCTTCATGGAGAACATGTTCGACATGACCGATCACCCTCTGTTTTTTGGAGGGCGACGGGCAGCTCATCCTTGATGGGCAGGGAGAGGTTGTCGGCGCCGTTGGCATCACGGGTGACGTGAACGAAATGGATGATGAATGCGCCTTCGCCGGGATAAGGGCTGCCGGATTTTATGTGGACGAGAACCAGTTTGAAGGCGACGCGTAGGCAAATAATTTCAGGCGAGGGGAAGTGTACGAAAGTGGATGATATCAGGAGCCAGAACAAGGCGATTGACCGCCCGGAGGGGCTGGGGAATCCCGCCATGGAATATGGCAGTGATGCCGTCGCCGAAATCGTCCGTTCGCTGGGCTATGAATATATCGCCCTCGTCCCGGGAGCGAGCTATCGCGGATTTCACGACAGCATCGTGAACTACCTTGGGAACGAGACCCCTCAGATGGTGGTGTGCCTGCATGAAGAACATGCAGTCGCGATTGCGGACGGCTACGGCAAAGCCACCGACAGGCCGATGGCGGTCGCTCTTCATTCAAATGTAGGCCTCATGCACGCGTCCATGGCGATTTACAACGCGTGGTGTAACAGGACTCCGATGCTGATTTTTGGCGGCAACGGTCCCATCGACGCGAATAGGCGGCGGCCAACACCAAGACGGCCGTCGAGATTACACTTCGAGCGGTGATGGCCAGGACCGAGAGGGTAGGCGCCAGCGACGAGCGCGATGCCATGCTGAAGGAGCCCGGTGTAAGGCTGTCTCTCAAACCGGCCGACGTGCGCCAGTACCTCGCGGCCGACGCGTTGTTCGAAGCCGTCGGCGACCGGGATCCGATGCCGTTCTGGAAGTCGGCACCCTATCTGGTGCATTTCATGCGTGGCTACAAGTTCAACGAGCGGCTCGATGAGACGATCGAGCTGTCCCCTTCCAAGGTCGCCTCGGTATTGGAGTCGCATCGGAGCTCTTTCCTGTCGGCCGAGAGCCTGCACCAGTGGTCCGAGCTGGATCCAGCGCACCCCAAGATGCGGGAGATGGTAAGCGATCAACTCGACAGGGGCGTCTGGCGTTTGCTGTGGGTCCCGCCGACTCTGCCCTACTGGCCGCTCGAAGGTCCTTTCCACGACAAGGCAGGGGTCACCAAGACACTGCTGTTCTCTGCCTGGAACGTCGTGCCCGACGTCGTCAGCGCCGTCCTCAGCTACGAGGCCGAGCGACGCATGACCGGAGGCAGGATCCGCGCCTACATGGATCCGGCAAGGCAGCAGGTTCCCTTGCTGCGCCTGACCCAGTCCGCGGCCCGCGTCCGGTCTCGCCACCGTCTTCTGCTCCTTCTTTTGCCATGCCTGCCGCTTGCCGACCGGACCCATCCGCTGAACGCCCCGCCCGGGCAGGATCGGCGCAAATGGGTTCGCGACGCGGTCGAGACCATACTGTCCTCCCCCAACCTCCCGGACCCGCAGGACGGACCAGTCGACGACCGCTGGGAATGGGCGGCGCCGCTGCTTCTTGATCCCGAATTGCGGACATTCCTGGAGGCGTGGCGGGACGGCGACATTCCGGCGATCGAAGACTACGAGTCCCTGCCACGACCGAATCCGGAATTGTTCGGCGCCTATGTCGACGACCTCCTCGCTCTGGAACTCGACCGCCTCGGGCGTCGTCCGCCCGGCTTGGTCGATCTCCTGACCGAGGTCGCTTTGGGCGCCCCCGCGATCCTGGCCCTGCGCAGCCTCGATGCCTCTGAACTGTCGGTCAACACTCGCCGTCGGCTGGCCGTCACCGTCGCGGATGCCTTCTGGAGCCTTTTCAACCAGCCCGCGGTGATTTCGCTTCTGCGCCAACTCTCCGCCGGAAAGGAGGCAGCGCGCGACGACACAGCCTATTGGCGGCTGGTCCTGGAATATTGCCGCCAAGGAAATCTTCAGGCCGTACTCGACGAACAATGGCACCTCTTGTGGGAGCAGCACGCCTGGTCCGAATCGGCCGACGCAGCCCGGGTCGCTACGGAATGCGTCAAGACGCTTGTCAACGTGGTGCAACCCGTGAGGTCTCGGGTGCACGGCCGTTTTCTCGAAGTCCGCGACACGGATCCGATCGACCCGAAGGAAATCCGTATTCGCACAGTGTTCGCCCTGCGCTTTGGACATCTACGGGCGGAGAACGACGAAAACATCAGCGAGGACATGGTTCGCGCCGCGTTCAACAGCCCGTTCCGGCCACTGGTGCTCACCAGCACCTCGATCGGACAGGAGGGGCTGGATTTTCATCCCTGGTGCCATCGCCTGGTGCACTGGAACCTGCCGGGAAACCCTGTCGACCTTGAGCAGCGCGAGGGCCGGGTGCACCGATACAAGGGCCATGCTGTTCGCCGCAACGTCGCCACCGTACACGGTGAGGCCGCGCTTGAGTCGTGGCGATCCGGAGACGACCTTTGGACAGTGATATTCCAACGCGCGGATCGGGCGGCCCGCGAGGCTGGCGACTCCGATCTGGTTCCCCACTGGATCGCTTCCGGAGATTGCCGGGTGGAACGCAACGTTCCTCTGCTGCCCTATGCGAGGGAGGTCGAGGCGTTCGAGCGCCTGAAGCGCCAGCTTGCAGCCTATCGTGTCGTCTTCGGCCAGCCGCGACAGCAGGAACTCATTGCTCTGCTTGAGCGGGCCGATTTCTCTGTCGACCAACTGCGAGAGCTGACAATCGATCTGTCTCCGCCGGGCGCGGTAAACGGCCGTTCAGTCAAATGATGACCACGATTCGTGATGGGCGTCGCTTCCATATTGACTGTTTCGCAGAGGCCAGGAGAGATGCGAGCCCCGCTTGCGTCTGCGCGTCACGAATTGTAAGTGTCGAGCGCACTCGAGAACACAAGGTTCACCGTCTGACGAGCATCGTTGCTGGCGGCTTGTTCAGACCGTCGAATAGCAGGAGTAGAATTGATATGCGAAGTCGCGGCGGAAAATCGGACAGGTCGCTAAGGTATATGCCACCGTCTGAGGGAGGCATGGAGATGGCGAGCAAACGGTGCCGGACAAGTCAATGAACGTACAGGCACACGACGAACTCAAAGCCAAGATCTGGGAAATCGCAAACCGGCTTCGGGGGCCGTACCGGCCACCTCAATACCGCCTGGTCATGCTTCCGATGGTTGTCCTGCGCCGGCTCGATTGCGTGCTGGAGCCGACCAAGGATGCCGTTCTGGAACAGCATGCTGAACTGGAGGCCCGGCAGATGCCCGAAACGGCGGTGGAGCGCCTGCTCGGCCAGGCCGCCGACCCGGAGCGAAAGCATCCGCTTTACAACACGAGCCCCTACACATTCGCCCGGTTGCTTGGCGACGCCGAGAACATCGCGCCGAACCTCGTTTCGTACATCAATGGCTTTTCCCCGACCGCGCGGAGCATCTTCGAGAGTTTCAAGTTCGCTGACCAGATCGAGAAGCTCGACGCCAGCAACCGCCTCTTCACCATCGTCAGGGCGATGGCCGATGTCGATCTTCACCCGGACCGGATCGACAACCTCCAGATGGGCTACCTGTTCGAGCATCTGGTGATGCGCTTCAACGAACAGGCCAACGAGGAAGCCGGGGATCACTTCACGCCGCGCGAGGTCATCCGCCTCATGGCGAACCTCATCTACACCGGCGAACGGGATGTCTATAGGCCCGGCATCTACCGCACGATCTACGATCCGGCGTGCGGAACCGGCGGCATGCTTTCCGAATCAGAGAAGCTGATCCTGGACTCGAACGGGCAGGCAAATCTCGCCCTGTTCGGCCAGGAATACAATGACGAGTCCTGGGCGATCTGCTGCTCCGACATGCTGATCAAGGACGAGGACACGGCCAACATCGTCCTTGCCGACACCCTCGGCGACGGCAAGACCGGGGATGGCTTCGAGGGAAAACGCTTCCACTACCTGATGGCCAATCCGCCCTTCGGTGTCGAATGGAAGGACCAGAAGGGGGTGGTAGAGCGCGAGCACCAGACCCTGGGCTTTTCGGCCCGGTTCGGCGCGGGACTCCCGGCGATCAACGACGGCTCGCTGCTCTTCCTTCAGCACATGATTTCCAAGATGCACCCCTATGAGGAGGGGGACGAGGACCGGCCCGGTACCAAGATTGCCATCGTCTTCAACGGCTCGCCGCTCTTCTCCGGCGACGCCGGGTCGGGGCCGTCCAACATCCGACGCTGGATCATCGAGAACGACTGGCTCGACACCATCGTGGCGCTGCCCGACCAGCTATTCTACAACACCGGCATCTTCACCTATGTCTGGCTGGTAACCAACCGCAAGCCTCCGGAGCGGCGCGGCAGGGTGCAGCTCATCGACGGCACCCGCTTCTTCCGGAAGATGAAGAAGAGCCTCAACAACAAGCGCAACGAGATCGCCGACGAGCAAATCGGCCACCTGACCCGCGTCTATGGCAATTGCCAGGACGGCGAGACGGCGGAGGTGGCGATCGACGGCGAGACCGAGACCCGCGTCATCTCCCGCATCTTCGAGAACCGGGAGTTCGGCTTTCTCAAGGTGACGGTCGAACGGCCCCTGCGCATGAACTTCGCGGCGACGCCGGAGCGCATCGCAAAGCTCGATGGGCAGACCGCATTCGCGAAGCTGGCGACATCGAAGAAGCGCAAGGACGCGACTGCGGCCGAGAGCGAAGTCGAGGAGGGGCGGAAGCTGCAAGAGGCCATCCGCGCCGCGCTCGCGACGCTCGAAAGCAAGGGACGTTACATGGACCGGGAGGCGTTCGAGGCCGATGTAGTGAACGCCGCGAAGAGCGCCGGCCTCAAGATTCCCGGACCGGTCAGGAAGGCGATCTTCGCGGCCCTCGGTGAGCGCGACCCGGACGCCGAGATTTGCCGCGACGGCAAGGGCCGGCCGGAGCCCGACGGCGAGCTTCGGGACACCGAGAACATCCCCTTGCCGCCCGGCACGCTGCTGCCCCTTCCTCTGGACTTCGGGCCGGACAAGCCAAACGACCGGCTTGTTGATGCCTTCCGGGACGACATCGACGCATACATGGCGCGCGAGGTGCTGCCCCATGTGCCCGATGCCTGGGTGGATTACGGCAAGACCAAGGTCGGCTACGAAATCCCGATCAACCGGCATTTCTACGTCTACAAGCCACCGCGCCCGATCGATCAGATCGAGGCGGATATCACCAGCCTTGAAGAGGACATCGCCGGGCTGCTGACGGGGCTGGTGGAATGATCGAACTTGCGCTGCCATCGGACTGGTCGTCCAAGCGGCTGAAGTACCTCGCTACATACAACGACGAGATTCTTGCTGAGAGTACCGATGAAGAAAAAGAGATCGACTACGTTGAAATCTCTGGGGTCTCCCTCTCTCGCGGCATTGAAGAGATCGAGCGCATGTCCTTTGGCCAAGCTCCGTCGCGAGCCAGGAGAAAGGTAAGCACTGGCGATATCCTGATCTCCACAGTTCGGACCTATCTCCGTGCAATTGCAAGGGTTGACGAGGCGTCTCCCGACTTGATTGCGTCAACGGGCTTCTGTGTGGTCCGCCCGAATGACGATGTCGACAGCGGGTTTCTCGGCTGGGCGGCAATGTCCGAATCGTTCGTCTCAGCAGTCGTAGCGCGCTCTGTTGGCGTCAGCTATCCGGCCATCAAAGCCAGCGAGCTTGTCACCATTGATATGCCGCTACCTCGGCTCGACACACAGCGGCGGATTGCCCGGTTTCTGGATGAGAAGACGGCGCGGATCGACGATCTGATCGAGAAGAAGCGTGCGCTGCTGGACCGGCTGGCCGAGAAGCGCCAGGCCCTGATCACCCGCGCCGTCACCAAGGGTCTCAACCCCAACGCCCCCATGAAGCCCTCCGGCATCGACCGGCTCGGTGATATACCTGTGCATTGGGATTTGCTTCGTCTGAAGTTCATTGCTTCGGAACCGCTTTCATACGGAGCCAACGCCGCAGCGGAATTTGATGAACCGGAGTGGCCACGCTTCGTCCGGATCACTGATGTCGATGAACTTGGCAGGCTGCGTGATGAGACCTTCCGCTCGTTGCCTCCCGAGGTTGCTCAGGGGTTCATACTACAGCCTAATGATATTCTTTTGGCGCGAAGCGGCGCAACGGTTGGCAAGAGCTTCATCTATAGGGTTTCTTGGGGCGTGGCTTGTTATGCCGGATATTTGATTCGGGTGCGAATAAGGAAAGAATATGATGCTCGCTACTTCTACTGGTTCCTAAATTCCACTTCCTACTGGGAGTGGGTGAGATCGACATTCATACAAAGCACCATCCAGAACATCAATGCTGAAAGATATGCTGACCTTCAAATTCCCCACCCGTCGGACATTAATGAACAGAAGGAGATTGTCGATTTCATCGAAGTTTCGTGTGCTGAGATCGATAGCCAATGGGAGCTAGTGGCGCGTTCGCTTGCACGCCTGGATGAATACCGTTCAGCAATGGTCACGGCGGCCGTCACAGGTCAGATTGGAGAACTGAGGTGACGCTCGCTGCGCACACATATCTCGAACATTTGAGAGCCTATGTAAACGATGACTACATCATACATGACGGCGCGGACGGCAAAGTCATTTTAAGGGAGACATATTTCCGTCCAGAAGATGTAGCTCCGCAGAAACGAAAAGTTGAATTGCTGCTGCCAGGTGCAGGAATGGCTTTCAAGCTTGACCACGATGATTTTGACACTTCAAGAATGAAGAGCAAGCCGCCACTATTCCATTTCCTCGACGATACCGCTAAGCCGTGGTCGAAGCGCTGCGATTTCGTGATTTTCTACGTCAACGGCCGCGCGTTCCACGCCGATTGCATCGAGTTCAAGTCCAAGAGCCTGAATACTGACAAGATCGTGCCCCAGCTCAAGGCCGGGATGTCCTGGGTGAACACTCTGAAACGGACCATCGAGCACTACACCGGCGACAAGCGCAGGATTCGCCTGCGCAAGTTCGTTTTCGCGGAGAACGAGAACCCCGATCCGTATATTGACGAGAACCGGCAACTGAACGCCGATCCGTCCGTTCGTTACTATCACTTTGAAGAGGTGCAAGGACAGCGGTTGGTTGAACTTGAGAACACTTCGGTCCAGGAGATTTGATCTGTGTCCGGGCACACCGAACGGGATTTCGAGACGGCGATCGAAGCCGGACTGACCGGCACCGGCGGCTACGAGTCGCGGGGCGCGGATGCCTATGACGAAGCGCTCGCCCTCTTCCCCGCCGACGTCACCGGCTTCCTGGAGGAGAGCCAACCGGCCAGATGGCAGGCGTTGGAGGCGCTTCTCGGGCCGAAGACCGCCGCAACCGTGCTGGGCAGTCTCTCGAAGGAGCTGGAACTCAAGGGCACGCTGCACGTCCTGCGCCACGGCTTCAAGTGCTACGGCAAGACCCTGCGCATGGCCTGGTTCCGGCCCAACACCCGGATGAACCCCAAGGCGGCTGAGAACTATGCCAGCAACCGCCTGACCGTCACGCGCCAGGTCGCCTTCACCTCGGTCATGAGGAAGGCTGACGGCAAGAACCGCCGCTGCATCATCGACGTAACCCTTGCGGTCAACGGCATCCCGGTCGTCACCGCCGAGCTAAAAAACCCGCTGACCGGACAGCGCGCCACCGATGCGATGCGCCAGTACGAGAACAAGCGGGACGGGCGCGATCTTCTCTTCGCCTTCAAAAAGCGTGCGCTCGTTCATTTCGCGGTGGACCCGGATGAGGTGTGGATGACGACCGAATTGAAGGGCAAAGAGACCGGCTTCCTGCCCTTCAACCGCGGCAACGGCCACGGGGCGGGCAACCCGCCGGTCGAGGGAAACTGGAAGACCCATTATCTCTGGGACGAGGTGCTGCAAGCCGACAGTCTGCTGGAAATCCTGCAACGCTTCATGCACCTCGAAGTAAAGGAAACGCAGGTCAGGACCGACAAGGGCGCGCGTACCGTGCGGATGGAGACGATGATCTTTCCGCGCTACCACCAGCTTGATTCGGTTCGCAAGCTGGTCGCTCATGCCAAGGATCATGGCGCGGGCCGGAACTATCTGGTCCAGCATTCGGCCGGTTCCGGCAAATCGAACTCGATTGCATGGCTCGCGCACCGGCTGGCCAGCCTGCATGACGCGCATGACGGGAAGGTGTTCCACTCCGTCGTCGTGGTGACAGACCGGCGCGTGCTGGATCAGCAGTTGCAGGCGACGATCTACCAGTTCGAACACAAGACCGGCGTGGTCGAGAAGATCGACGAGGACACCAAGCAACTCGCCAAGGCGCTGTCCCAGGGCACGCCCATCGTCATCACGACGATCCAGAAATTCCCGTTCATCTCGCAGGCGCTCTCCACCCTTGAGAAAATGGGCGCCGGCGTGAAGATCGACACGGCGGGCAAGCGCTTCGCCGTCATCGTCGACGAGGCGCACTCGTCCCAGAGCGGAGAGACCGCGACCGTTCTCAAGGGGATGTTGAACAAGGACGGGATCGAGGCCGCGATCGCGGCCCAGCTCTCCGACGAAGAGGACGACGACCTCCCCGATGACACGAGGGCGGCGGTACTGCGCGATGCGATGCAACGTGCGTGGCAGCCAAATCTCAGCTTCTTCGCCTTCACGGCCACGCCGAAATTCAAGACCAAGGCCCTGTTCGACGAACCCGGCCCGTCCGGTGCGTCACCCTTCCACGAGTACACCATGCGCCAGGCCATCGAGGAAGGCTTCATCATGGACGTGCTTCAGAACTACACCACCTACAAGCGCTTCTTCGGCCTGATCAAGCAGATCGAGAACGACCCCGACGTGCCGCGCCGGGAGGCCGCGAAGGTCCTCACGCGCTATCTGGAGCTTCATCCCGTCAATATCGAGCAGGTGGTTTCCGTCATCGTCGAGCATTTCCGGCTCAACGTGATGCGCGAACTCGGCGGGCGCGCGAAGGCCATGGTCGTCACCGGCTCCCGCCTTGCCGCCGTGAAATACAAGCTCGCCTTCGATCGCTACATCAAGGAGCAGGGCCACGCCGGCATCCGTTCGCTGGTGGCCTTCTCGGGCACCGTCGAGGACCCGGACGGCCCCGGTTCGTCCTACACCGAGGTGGGGATGAACGGCGGGCTTGCCGAAAGCGAACTTCCGGAGACCTTCGAGCGCGATGATTACCGGGTTCTTCTGGTCGCGGAGAAGTACCAGACCGGCTTCGATCAACCCCTGTTGCAAACGATGTACGTGGTGAAGCGGCTGGCCGGCGTTCAGGCGGTTCAGACCCTCTCAAGGCTCAACCGCATCGCGCCCGGCAAGTCGCGCACCTTCGTCCTCGATTTCGTCAACGACGAAGACGAAATCTATAAGGCGTTCAAGCCCTACTACGAGACCACGCAGGTGGGAGAGAATGCCGATCCGCATCGCCTGTCGGAACTGCAACACCGCCTGCTCGAATGGGCGATCTTCACGCCGGCCGACGTGGCAGCCTTCGCCGAAGTCTGGTATCGCGGCAAGCGCGACCACTCGGCGAGCGATCATCGCGCGATGAACGCCGTCCTCGATGCCGTTATTCAGCGGTTCAAGGATCGCGAGGAGGATGAGCGAGAGGAGTTTCGCGGCCAGTTGACGGCCTATCGGAACCTCTACGCCTTCCTGTCGCAGATCATCCCATACCAGGACACCGAACTCGAACGCTTGTACGCCTTCGCGAGGAATCTGCTGGCGAAACTCCCGCCGCCGGGCGATGGCAAGGCCTTCGTGCTGGACGATGAGGTCGCGCTGCGGTTCTACAGGCTTCAGCAAATGGACGAGGGCTCAATCGGCCTCGGGGAAGGCGAACCCGAGCCCCTGAAGGGGCCGACCGATGTCGGCACGGCCCGCGCCAAGGAAGAGGAGGTGACGCTTTCAACCCTGATCGACCGGCTCAACGAGCGTTTCGGCACCGATTTCACCGAGGCGGATCAGTTGTTCTTCGACCAGATACGGTCTTCGGCGGAAAAGGACGAGAACATCGCGGAGGCGGCCCGCGCCAATAGCTTCGCAGACTTCGCCGCTTACCTGGATGGTATTTTGGACGAATTGTTCATCGCGCGAATGGAGGGCAATGAGGGTATCTTCTCCAGGGTGATGACGGACACCGAGTTTCGTTCGGTCGTGCACCGACATCTGGCGCGGACGGTTTTCGATCGAGTTCAAGAGGAGCAGGCCGCGGAATGATCTCCGTCTTGCTCAATACCAGGGAGCGTTCGAGCGTCTCAACCTTTATGCCGTCATGCGTGAGACGAACGCGGTGGAAAGTGGGCAGCCTAACCGCCATGGCGCCTGTGATTAAGAGCCGCCTCAGATCACGCTGGCCCATCTTCGATATTTTGCCCAGCCGTGGTTTGCCGCCGGTCGTGTGCTGGCGCGGCACTAGAGCATGACATTATTTGTCTGAATCATTTTTGGGATTCCCAAGAAGGGGCGAACCGTGATTCAAGATGGATGCTGGGCAAGGAGGCCAGCATCCATGGCGAGACCTTATTCTGTTGATT
>LXNI01001945.1_pt1 | contig 15814 bp, 13 predicted proteins | sample 809091 | NCBI WGS metagenome assembly LXNI01 (sample SAMN04870527, study PRJNA318959) | sponge metagenome | biome: 01000161; feature: marine sponge reef; material: water | host: Sarcotragus foetidus | place: Greece: Milos, Mediterranean Sea | collected 2013-05-29 | depth 5-7 m | reverse complement strand
GCGGCTGGTCAACCACGCGCGGCCCGGCGACGTGACCGAGGGCTATGCCGCCGACTGGACGGTGGAGCAGCTGCGCGAGCCGGCCCAGCGGGTGGCCGACCGCATCGACGAGCTGACGGCGGTGCCGGTTCCGGGTTCGGCCCGCGCCGCCTGAGGCGGCCGCCGGGCGGCGAATTCACCCGCCGGTTCGCCGGAACCGGCTCGTCCGGGGCGCCGGACGGATGGCGCGAATAATTTTTTTTCGCGTCATTCGCGGACAGGCGCAGACAGGCGCCGCCTGGCGTACGAACTGCCGGAATTCCCATACCGAAAGCGGCTTGCGGGGCTTCGCCGCGCCCCTATCTTGTTGTCCATGATGGCGATCCGCACCCTCCCCGGCGGCGGGTGCGTCCTGGGAGGCGTCCATACAATTGTCATGACGGACAGGACATCCATGGAACTGGACTTGCGCGAAGCGGCCGGGAGCGCGGTGGAGCCGGAACCGGGGGCGAACGCCGGCATCGCGGCGGAAGAGTCCCCGTCATCCGTTGAGATGGAAGTCGCGGAAACCGGCCCTGATGCCGGTCCCGATACCGGTCATGAACGGAAAGGCGGCGGTTCGGCAACGTTATCCAGGGATGACCAACGGGATGTTTCGGTTCTACGACGCATGATCGGCAATTGTTCACAGCGCCAGAGGCAAACGAGCATCGGCCAAGGAACGGGAAGCGGCATTCCGGAAGGGCTTCGAAATCGCGCGCAGGTCGCTCGGCAAGCTATTGCGGGAAGGATCGCCTGCGGATTGGAACGAAATGGTGATTGCTGCAGCGGCCAATGTCCGGTCTCCGCCCGTAACATGACCGTCGAGCATCGATGAGGAAATGAAACGTGAATGACCCCCACGTCGTCGCACTGAACTATAGGATCGAGCATTGTTCGTCCGTCGACTATGACGGGGCAAACCCGCTCGATCACAGCGAAGAAGCCTTCAAAATTCATGTCGAACGCAACATCGTGCGCTTCGCCATGAAGCGGCATTACGCAACCCAGTCAGAAGCCCTTGAAGTCGTCGAGGGATACATCCTCGCCTGGGAGCACCTCGCCGCGCTCCAATACGGCCCGAACGAATTCAAACTGCTATTCGACGGAGCGGAGATCGAGGATCGTGATCCGACGTCCGGGGTTGTGTATGCCAGCGCAAAGCCTGTCCGTTTCAACTTTTCCATGAGCGAGGCTACTGGCCACGTTTCAAGAGGTGCCTATCCTCAGCCACCATCCAGCAGTATGGAAATCGGCCCCGACGTCAAGCTCATGTTCGATCGGTATGAGCGATACCGAGCGCGCCATGGATACCTCACAGACATGGCAAACTTCTGCCTGACGATCCTCGAGAATTCCGTTCAGGCCAAGAAGGGACTCCGCAAGGCCGCGGCAAAGCACTACGATATCGAGTACGGGGTTCTTAATAAGATCGGTCGGCTGTGTGCGCAAAAGGGCGGCGCCGAGGCCAGAAAGGCGCAGGGTGTCGATCAGGATTTGAACGGGCAGGAAAGCCAATTCCTCGAAGAGGTCGTGAAGGCAATCATACGGCGAGCGGCAGAAGTCGCCGGTGATCCAAATGGCTCTCGTGACACGATCAAATTGTCAGACATTCCCGAATTCCAACAGAGCCCGAAATAAACTCCATTCGCCGGGAATTGGTCGGGTGATGTACCGCCCTGGCGCTGCGGTGCGTTCCCTGTACCCCCCCCCGACCGGCTCCCGCACCGGCGGTTCCGGCGCTTTTGCCGGCGTGTTCATGCCTGTCTGCGCCTTTCCGGCGTCCTCTCCGGCGGCGCGTTCCTGTCCCGTGTCGCGAGTCCGCAACCCCTCGGCCGCCTTGTCCGGCGCCTCACGCTTCATCTCGCCGATGCCTTCAAGCGCCGCGAGCGGGCCCTTGTTGAGATGCCCCTGCACCTGCCAGCCGCGCATCGGCCCCCGGCCGCGCGCCTGGCCGTTTCGCATGAGCGCCACCGTCTCGCGCTCCTCGCCCACGGTCCTTTCCGTGGCGAGCGAGTCCTCCGCGCCGGGCAGGTCGACGGCGTGCAGCGCGCCGTCCCGTTCCAACGCCGCAACCGCATGTTCCGCCTCCCCCAAGCGCTCGATCCAGGCCTCTGCTTCGAATTGTGCCGAAGTCACGCCGCCGAGCCCTTGCCCACTCCCGATCTCTTTCTCGCCGCAACCTTGCGGCGGACATGAACGGCGCCGCGTTCCTTGCGAATATCAAAGCCCCCGGATTTCTCGACCAGCGTACTCAGGTTCGCACAGCCGTAGCTGCGCGGATCGAAGTCAGGCGCCGCGGCTAAGATCCGCTTGCCGACGTCGCTCAAATTGGCCCAGCCGTCCTCATCCGACCCCTCGATCGCCGTCGCGATGATCTTTCGGGCCTTGTTCGGGGAGTCCTTCTTCTGCGCAGCGGTTCTGGCCGGCGCCGTGCCGTCCTTCTTCTCCTCGGGCTCGGCTTCCAGAAGGTTCTCGACATAGATGAAGCGGTTGCACGCATTGCGGAACGCCTCGACCGCCTTGCGCTCGCCGAATCCGTACACTTCGAGCCCCTCCTCGCGCAGGCGCTGGGCGAGCCGCGTGAAGTCGCTGTCCGAGCTGACCAACACGACCCCGTCGAGCGTGCGCTTGTACATGAGGTCCATCGCGTCGATCACCAGCGCGATATCCGAGGAATTCTTGCCCTTCGAGTTGCTGCGCTGCTGGTGCTGGAGGATGGCGAGCGACTGGATCGCCTTGTCCCAGCCGGCAAGCTGGCGGCCCGAGAAATCGCCGTAGATGCGCCGCACATTGGCCTCGCCCAGCTTGACGATCTCTTCGAATATCGCCTGGGCGTGCTTTGCGCTGGTGTTGTCAGCGTCGATCAACACCGCGAGGCTTTTCGTTTCCCGGGCATCCGGCATGAATGCTCCTTTCGGGCATCCCGTTTCGGGGAACGCCCGCATGTCTGTTCCGGTCTGGTTTCCGGGTCTTCTTACGGTCTTGCTGTTCGCAGCGCAATGCCCTGAACGGGCTTTCGTATGCCGGCTCAGCTTGTATTCGTCATCCGCCCGTCCAGGCGCCGGCTGCGCAGTCAGAGACCGAGGTCCATGCCTCCCCGGCTGCGCTCGCGGATCGGCATATCCGGCTCCTTCGCCGACGTCTTTGCAGCGTCCCGGTCCGTGCCTGTGCATTTCCCGGGGGCTTCGATGGGAAATCAAGGAGAGCACAATCGCTCAAGGGCCGTTGGTCCGAATTTAGCTGCTGATCAGCCTTAAAGAGCGCAAGGCAGCTGCAAAAGAGCTATTCATCGTCCATTGGCGGGATTGGCTTTCTTGCCGGCGAGATTCGTGTGCGATGATGGTCATCCAGTCCCGCGAACCGTTCTCGCGTTTTGGCGCGTCGTACTCCGAATGATCACAAATGATCCGGCCCGCTTCTTGGTATTTTTTCGCTACTTGCTGAGGCGACTTGTAGGACAGCTTGATCGCCAATTCCTTCATGGTTGCTGTTCTTTCTGGCAGCTTGTAGTGCGCTTTGACTAGTTCAAGATGCTCCGGCTTGAGTTCCAGCAACGCTTTTCGCATTGCTCGTTTTATGTCCCCTTTTGCACGAACCCGAGAGTCGAACCTAGACAATATCTCTCGGTCACAGGTGATCTTTGCCCACCAACCATCTCGTCGCTTTTTCCTACCCCTTAACGCCTCTAGCGGCCGGGGTTTTTCACCACTACTCAACGCCGCCTGATACTTCTTTAGCTCAGCCTTGACCTCAGGATTAGAGAGATCGCGACCGTAGCCACCTCGCCTGACGTGAGCGCAATAAACCTGCCAGTTGAGGGGATGGGCAAATCGGCCGTGCAGCTTCCTGCGATGACATACGTGGCACATTACTCGTTCGCTCGGCTTGTACGGCCACGAACAGTCTTCTGCGTGGGTATCGAATGGTGGTTGAGGATCGCCACAAATTTCGCAGGGACCTTTGGCACTGCCTCGCGGCCGGCTACCTCTTTGTCGTCTGAGTTCTCGATTGCGGCGACTTCTCTCGGCAGGGCTGTATCCGTTATAGTATAAAGGCATCTCATTCCTCACTGACGAATATCAGCTTATCTGTCTTCGATGATCAAATTCGATCTGATTTGTCCCAACTGAAAGGCGCAATATCAATCTCACAAAGTGAGGCTGATAGGCGACTACCCGGCAAGTTCTTAGCACGACTTTCCCCACCATGGATATTGCCGTGGAATTACTGTTAATTTGCGGCATTAAGAAAGCGCTCCAAGCAGGTGATCACCTCAAACTCTATGTCTACTCGTACCAAGAATCAGATTTACCTGGACTATCAGGGCTCCACCCCTGCCGACCGTCGCGTAATTGACGCGATGGTGCCTTGGTTGATCTCAAATCCAGCCAACCCTCACGCATCACACGAAATGGGCATCGCGGCCGCAACCGCAATAGCGGAAGCACAGAGCTCGATTGAAAGTTTGGTTGGGGCTGAGTCCGGTTCAGTTGTTTTTACCTCCGGAGCGACGGAGTCCATTAACCTGGGGGTCCTAGGAGCCCTCTCCAATTTTTCTCAAGTTGTCACCTGGGAAACTGAGCACAGCTGCACGCTGGATATCGTAGATCGACTAAAACACGACGACGACGTAGTGGTCACTGTCCTATCGACTGGCCAGGATGGGCTGGTCGACTTGGAAGGTTTGAATTCTGCTCTTTCAAAGAAACCTGCAATTGTATCGATTGCGTTGGTCAACAATGAAATTGGGGTGATTCAAGATATCCGCTCAATATCCAGTATTTGCCGAACCAACAATTCGATCCTGCATGTGGATGGCGCCCAAGCTGTGGGTAAGATCAGATTAAATGTGACTTCAGATGGTATCGATCTTCTGTCGTTCTCTGGTCACAAGATGTACGGCCCAAGGGGAATTGGAGCTCTCGTCGTCTCCAAAGAGATGCTCAATAAGTTAGATCCAATTCTCTGTGGCGCTGGGCAGCAGGACCAATTACGACCGGGAACTCTCCCTACACCTCTCTGCGTTGGATTAGGAGTAGCCTGCGAAATCGCTAATCAGGAAATCGAACATGACCTTCAGCACGCAACCAACTGCCAAGTATCATTTCTTAGCAAACTGAACGATCTAGGCATCTCCTACTTCATCAATGGGAGTATGGAAGAACGCTGGCCAGGTAACCTGAGTATTACTTTACCCGGTGTCGACGCCGGGATCTTACTAGCTAGGCTGCCTGACCTAGCGATCTCATCGGGATCAGCTTGCAGTTCAGGGGCAATCGGCCCCTCGCTTGTTTTGCAGGCCATCGGCCTTACCTACGAGGAAGCCAACAGCACCTTGAGGATAGGTTTTGGCCGAATGTCAACGCTGGACGAGGTAGGGCGTGCGGCGGAGCGAATTGCTACTGAGACCAACAAACTCCTTATGGACACTCCTGTCAGGGTGGCGAACTAAAATGGTTGACGCACCCTTCGAGGAAAAACGCCTCCGCTTCAGCGGCCATGAATCATTCTGTTGTCGATACGGCTGGATGCCGAAGCTGGTGCATGCCGTCGTCGAAAATCCAGAATTGTTTGTCGACGATGAAGCAGCAATGCTTGATCTGGGTCTTGGCCGAAACATGGTCCGATCCATCCGATTCTGGGCGGAGGCGTTTGGCCTGGTCACTTGGGCCAAAAATGGTCAGTGCAAGCTCACTTCGTTCGGCCACAAGCTTATGCATCCCGAGACGGGGAGCGACCCCTACCTCGAAGATCACGCAAGTCTATGGCTCCTACATTGGAAACTAACGATTGGCGGTCGACTAGGGGCATGGTCCGTCGCGTTTAACCAGACCTCCGAGCCCGAAATCGATCGTGACCAATTCGATCAAATCATCGTCGGGCGCGCCAATGAGGTATCGAAGGGTGTCTCCCCAAACACTATTCGACTACACAGCGATATATTCTTGCGAACGTATGTTGGCGGAAATATCGGGGCGAAGATTGACGGCGGTCCTGAGGAAAGTCTGGGCTCTCCGTTGCAAGAACTTGGGTTGCTTGACGTCGTTGAACGTACAGGGCGTGCGATCATCCGCTTCAATCGGGGTCACAAGAATACTCTAAGCAAACGCGCATTTGGAATTGCGCTTGCCGAGTTCTGGAGCAGCACCGCCCCCAACTCTAAGACGATGCCCCTGCTGTCAATTGGTGCCGACCATAATTCGCCGGGACGGGTGTTTAAGCTGACGCTGTCAGCGAGCGCATCTTTGGCCAAAGCCTTCTCAGACGAGTTTGGTGAGTACGTGTCATTTAAGGATGACACGGTTCGATCCGGCCTCATACTGGCTGACGGCGCTTCGCCTTCTAACCTCATTAATGTCGCGGCGAGTGCCTGATGGATACGATCGCAACACGACTATCCGACCGCATTGCTGTTACGGCTCGATACGTAAGATCGATTAGTATCGAGAGGGATCTATTCGACCCTCAAGCATTGGATGGATATGTCCTAAGCGATTCCCCCCGAAAAGCTCTCCATCGAATTTTAGCCGCACTCAGACGTGGGTCGTCACAAAGGGCAATTCGCCTAACTGGACCTTACGGCACTGGAAAGTCAGCGCTAGGACTGGTTGTCGCAAGATTTACAAGCGACTCGGCGTCAATGCCAACTGATCTCCTTTCAGTTATCTCAGAATTGCTTGAGTTTGACATTGAGGAAGCTCAGGGATTTGTCCCACTTGTCGTCATCGGTCGCAGGACCAGTCTCACCAGTGCGCTTGCCGACGCAATATTGCAGTTCTCGAGCGACCTTGGATCAAAGGGGCGCAAACCTGAGGTAGTTCGGAGGGCGGAAGGCGTCGTCAAGAATGGTGTGGTTTCCTCCGAGGAAGCTGGAGTCGCCATTGAGCTCTTCGACGCGTTTTGCAAATACGTCGAATCTAGCGCCTCCTTAGGAGACAGGGTGCTACTGCTGATCGATGAACTAGGTCGATTCTTGGAGCATGGATCGCTCTCTCCCCACGAAATCGACCCCGCAGCCTTTCAGATGCTCGCAGAAAGGTGCGCTGGCGCGGGCAACCACGCGATAATTGCGATCGCCCACAGTGGCGCGAAGATCGCCTTCGACGAAGCTGACCCTTTTGATGATTGGTGGAAAGTAGCTGAGCGATTTGAAGAGGTTCCGCTCCATGGGTCCATTGAGCAATCACTCACGCTCCTATCTCGTGCGCTTGTAAATGATCTCAGCGACGGCGTCTCCAAGGATATTCGCAAAACCGAGAACCGTGAGAGGCGCAGCGCTATCAAGTCCGGTTTGTTCCCGCAGGAGAGTGAGGAGCTCTCATTCTTTCCAATTCATCCAACAGTTATCTATCTTTTGTCGGTCGCTTCTCGGAAATTGCGACAGAATGAGCGAAGCTTTTTTGGGTTTCTCCAGTCCGGCGAAGCATATGGCTTTCAAGAATTCTTGGGCTCCCAGGTATACGGTGCCGACTCCTGGTACCGGCTCAACAATTTGGCGGACTATCTTCTAAACATCCCCGAGCTCGATTATGGGGATAACGTTCGTCGACAGCGGTGGGAGCTGTTGAGAGCAGCAGTCGAAGAAAATCCTGGCCGCTCATTGGTTGAGGCGGATATCTTGAAGTGTGTCGGGGTTATCAATCTCCTTGAACCAATTCCACTTGTGACATCCGATGAAAAGACCCTGGCATATGCGCTGGGAACAAATGATCTCACCAAGCCGGTAAAGCGTCTTGTTGATTCCGGACAGCTTCGTCGCCGAACTGATGGCACGTTGGCCGTTTGGGACTCTGCAATTGTAGACCTCTCAACAATCGAAGACGCGATCGCAGACTCGATAAACCTCAACGACTTAGAGTCAGCCTTACTAGTCGCGTCTGACAAAGTTCGGCCGATGGTTGCACAGCGCCATTACCATGAGACCGGAACGCTCAGATTCTTCTCCGTAAATTTTTGCTCGACCGAGAATATTGAGCAAACGATTGATAGTTCTTTAGACAATTCCGATGGCGCCATAGTCGTGGTCGGGCTGAGATCAGGCGAAACAACGAAGAGCGCGCGAGTCGAAATTGAGAAGTTGGAGGCAGCGGATGACCCTCGCCTCTTGATCGGATTAAAGCTGTTCAGCCGACAGCAGCTAGATGCCTCACGAGAGATACTGGTTTGGAGCGAGGCATTAAATGCGAACCGTGAACTGCAGTTCGATGATCTAGCACGAGATGAAGCACGACGACGTCGCCAGGCTGGAATTGATTCACTTGGCGACTGGTTTGCGAGTGCATCAGACTCCAGTCCTGGAACGGAAATTGAGTGGCGTAGTCGTGGCAAAGAGATGGAAATCGCCTCTCGTCGCGAGTTGCAAGCGCTACTCTCAGAAATTGCCGACCAGGTCTTTGCCAAAAGCCCGATAATCAAGAACGAACTCATTAACCGAACACAGCTGTCGATAGCAATTGCTGGGGCGCGCAATCGATTAGCCGGTCACATTTTCAAAGTGTTCCATTCAGATAGGCTCGGAATAGAAGGCACTCCGCCCGAGTATTCTATATACCTGTCACTCTTCAAGTCTTCTGGACTTCACCGACAAGGTGAGAATGGTTGGAACTTCTATGCTCCGAAGAAAGAAGATCCCCGCGGATGGAAGTCCGTTTGGGCTGCGATCGATAAATCCCTCAAGAATGGTCGACCCAAAAGCATTACTGACATCCTAACATTGCTGTCTGCCCCGCCATTTGGTGTTCGAACCGACGTAGCATTGCTGGTTTCGATGGCCTATCTCCAAGCAAACAATCAAAACACTGTACTTTTGGAGAAAGGCCTTCTGGTTCTTCATCCGGGTGAGCCGGAATTTATGCGAATGATTAAGTCGAGCGACACATTCCAACTCCATCGGCCGGAGAAGTTTGGAGACGATGTTGGTTGGCTCAGCGACGTCGTATCCTCTTCGGACCGCGAGGGCACCCAAAACACAAAACACTCATCCGTTACCGATACCGCGAGAACGATCTACCAGTGGTACAACAATCTCCCCTCGTACTCCCAAAAAACTGGTTCGATCAGCAAGCGTGCGATCGAAGTACGCACCGTGATAGAGCGTGCGAAAGACCCCGTTGAACTAATTGAGAACCTCCTCCCTAAGCCGTCGCCCAAAAAGTCTTCTCGAAAGGCTTCATCCAACAATGGGGAAATCACCGAAGTTCTTGCCGAGATAGGAGATTCCTTTGATCGGCTCACCGACGAAATCTCTTCCGTGGTGACCGAGGCGTTCGCTCCAATTGGCACTCTCACGAAAATACGAGGGTTTGTTTCTGAGTTCTCGCCGTATCGAGACTACCTAAAAAGCTTCCAGCTAAACGCCGTTGTAGAACGCGCATCACGGAAGGAGTTGAGTGACCCTGAGTGGGCACTCTCCATCGCTAGCGCACTCACGGGCATTGACCCTAAGAACTGGTCAGACAAACAGGTAACCGACTTTAGGTGGGAGGTTGCTCGGGCCGCTGGTCAACTGAGGACCTGGCACGCCCTTATCCGGAGGTACAGCCCGGACCAAACCAATGCGAGTGAGTTTCTATCCGTAGTCGTTCTGGACATGGAGGGAAATGAGCACGCTTTCTCACTGCCGGGATCGGCGGAACTCGACATTGAATCGAAGAAACTCTTAACCAAAATACAAGGTTTGGTTCGTGACAGTGTCGACAAGGAAACTATATTGGCGCAATTACTTTTGCAGTCGAACTCAAAGATAGATGAAGAGTAAAATCTGACTGGCGATGGCTGAAATACGGACTGATAAGCGATCTGTAAGACATATCCTGAGCCTCTCTGGGGGAAAGGATAGTGCAGCGCTCGCCCTTTACCTGAGAGATCGTGTTCCGGACATGGAGTACATCTTCAACGATACGGCTAAAGAACTACCCGAGACCTATGAGTATCTGGACAGAATTTCTGATTACCTGGCAAAGCCCGTAGTGCGGTTGAACGCCGATTTGGGTTTCGACCACTGGTACTCAGTGTATGGCGAGATGATCCCCTCAAACCACCGCCGGTGGTGCACCAAGATGCTCAAGCTCAAGCCTTTTGAGGCATACGTAGGGGACGATCCAGTTTTAAACTACGTGGGGCTTCGAGCAGACGAAAACAGGAAGGGTTACATTAGTCATAAGCCGAATATCACGCCGGTTTACCCCTTCCAAGATGACGGGCTAGTTCTCAGCGACATTAAGAGGATACTGACTGAATCCGGTGTGGGTTTGCCCCCTTACACTGAATGGGGTCGCTCTCGCTCTGGGTGTTTTTTCTGCTTCTACCAACAAAAGATTGAGTGGGTACGCCTGAAAGAACGCCATCCCGAGCTATACGAAGAGGCCAAAAAATATGAACACGCCCATGGCCAGGACGGAACAGTGTTTACATGGAGCCGGGGAGAGAGTCTAACGGACCTGGAACAGCCTGAGCGAGTTGCAGAGATTAAACGAGAAGCTGAGAAGAACAGTCACAAACCTGCTGCTGCAACCACGCTTAAAGAACTTTTTCTAGAGGAATCTAGCGTGCTGGCTGACGAGGAGAAGAGCTGCCTCATTTGTGAAATCTAAAGAAAGAGTGGCCCCATGCCATTTCGGATTACAGCACGAACCGTCCTCGAACTTGGTACCGAACTCATCAGTTCGGATCAATCGCGCTCTACGAGCTGATTAAGAACCCTATAGATGCGGGAAGCGAGTCCGTCGATATAACACGGAGATTTTCTATACATTGAAGGAAGCGAAAGTTCTGATTGAAAGATGGCGGCACCATTACAATACCGTTCGGCCGCGCATCTCCCTTGGATACAAACCGCCGGCCCCGCGAACTATCTTGCCAAACGTTGATGGGCCAACCTACGCTGTGGATGGGCTACGGTCGGCCACCAACTTAACCCGCACCAAGCTCTAATTTTGGCCGTGGACCACACAATGGGGGCAGGCCAAGACGAGGGTCCCGAAGAACACGATGACGGTTGTCTGATTTGTTCGCTTTGAGATGCGCTAGATGAGCTTTTCGTTTGAAGCGAGAACCCTGCTGGAGTTGGGGAAGGAACTCATCAGTACCGATGAGGTAGCCCTCTATGAGCTGATCAAGAATGCGGTGGATGCAAGGTCGCCCAAGGTCGAAATCGATGTTCGGTCGAGACTCGCGTACACCGACTATCGCGAGGCAATGCGGCAGCTCCGCGAGTCCGAAAAGGCGCTCTCCGAAGTGACAGCGTTTATTCGCGGGAAAATGGAAGAGGATGAGAACGGTTGGTGTGAAGAGTGTTTGGTGGAACTGGATCGGACGACCGACAGGGACACCTATGGGAAAAGGCTGGGTGAACATTATGCGCGGCTGAACTCGATTGAGATCAGGGATACCGGCGAGGGCATGTCCTTCGGAGATCTCAATGAGGTCTATCTTCGGATCGGCACGCGACACAGACGGAGGCAGAACGAGGAAGGCGCGAGCATGCTGGGGGACAAGGGTATAGGCCGCTTGTCGGCAATGCGTTTGGGCGAACTGTTGACGGTTGAAACGTCGAAGGAAGGGGAACGACACTGGAACATTCTGGACGTGAATTGGGGCGTCTTCTCGCATTCCGACGACAAGCTGGTCCAAGACATTGAGGTTGCTCCCGAGAGGGGTAGAAGAAAGCAGAACCGGTACGATCACGGCACCATCATACGAATCCGGAGCCTGAACTCGGACTGGACCCGGGTTCGCTTCAACGAACTATTGGACGGAAAGATTGCTCGGTTCATGGATCCATTCGAGGCCGGTCTGGCGAACCGCTTGGTGGTTGCGAGACACAACGGCCAGCGTGTGATGATTCCTTCGATACCAAAGGCGTTGCTGAGGCATGCACACGCCAGTTGCAAGGCCACGTTCCGTTTCGAGGACGGGGATCCGGTGATCGAGGGAAAGGTGGACTACAGAGAAAAGCAGCGTGCGACGACTATTGAAGCCCATGGTTCGGAAGTGATGACCGTCAGTCGTACCACCAGGAAGCGTCGCGCAAAACGAGGCCATGCTGCGTTCGAAGAGACGCAAATCAGTCTCAATGCGCTTGTGAAGCTCGGTGGATTTGATCTCGAGATCTATTGGTACAACCGGGGGATCGTCGACAGCATTGAGGGATTGACGGAAAATACGACGGCTTCGCGTGCAGAGATTGCGCGGTGGTCCGGTGGACCAATGCTCTACCGATATGGATTCAGGGTGTTGCCGTTCGGAGACCCGGACGATGATTGGATCTCGCTAGACAAGAGGGCGTTTGGTTCATCAGGGTTCAAGCTGAATCGGCAGCAGGTTTTTGGTCGGATTCGGATTCAGACGCCGCACCGGTTTCTCAGCGAACAAACCAATCGAGAAGGCTTGGTTCAATCAGAAGTATCGGATGCTTTGACGCGGCTCGTGATGTGGGTTGTACACGTAGAGTTTCGCAACTTTATAAACGAAGTCGATAAACAGGAGAAACTGCAATTCCGCAAGGAAGAGCTGGAAAACAACCAAATTCTTCGGGCGGAGAAAGCCTTGGTAAAGGCCGTTTCGGATTTGCGCGGCATGTTGGATGGGCAGTATGAGGAAGAGATTGAAGAGGTCGTGTCGACGGCGAGGGATCTACAGCACGAAGCTCTAGCTGTGCTGGCTCGACTGGACGAGGTGGAAAAGCAATCGACCGAAGATCGAGAGCAGTTCGTCTATCTCGCCGGTGTTGGTCTTATGACCGAGTTCATCTTCCATGAGTTGGAACGTGCGGTGTCCCACACGATGAGGGTGATCTCGGAGGTCGGGGCGACTCCAACCAGTGTGTCGACGTTGAAGGATCAACTCCAAACGCTCCACAAGCGCGTGGCAGCATTCGATGAGCTGACCGGGGAGAAGCGTCAGACCAAGACTCGTTTCGATCTGTGCGAGGTGGTGCGAGAGGTCCTTGGCAATCACGAACGGGAACTCGCGCGCCATAGCATCGATTTAGTGCTCAACGTACCGGAGGTCGAATTCACCATTCGGGCAGTGCGCGGCATGGTCATCCAGATTTTAGAAAATCTGGTGGTGAACGCGGCGTACTGGCTGAAACGGCAGGCGGAATACGAGGAAGGTTTTGTGCCGCAATTGATTGTAACGGTAGATGAGGAGGCACGCTGTATGATGGTCCAGGATAATGGTCCCGGTGTTCCGGTATCGCGCAAGGAGCGGATATTCCAACCCTTCGTTACGACCAAGCCTTCCGGTATGGGCAAGGGCCTGGGATTGTTCATTGCGCGCGACATGGCTGAGTATCACGGATGGTCACTCGACACAGAGTCGCCGGCCGGACGTGTCCGGGCGAATCGCATAAACGGTTTCGTGCTGCAGATGGGGTGACAGTGAATTACGCAACACAAATCATCGATAGCTTCAAGGCAAGCGTGATTGAAAGCGTTCTGGTCGTCGATGATGCCTATGACCCACCAGTGCTGCCTGATGAGCATTTGGGGAGCCTGCTGGATGTTCTGCAGGGACCGAATTTGAGGGACTACGTGACAGTCGAGTCGCTCGGAGAGCTGGATCTACAATCAGCGATTGAAGCGCTTGCGGAGGGTGAGATCGATCACGAAGCGATCGACGAGGCGGTTTCGTTGCTCTTTGATGCCTACATCCACCAGCGAACTGCAGAGTTAGACCCTGGCGGGCAGTTTTCGACGTTGAAGAATTCGTCTCTCGATGCCTTGGACCCGCTCTTGGAGTTGCTTGAGGGCTGCGGCGATAAATTGAGCATTCGTCGGGTAGGGAAGGACGCGGCGCTAAGCGTTTGCAAGGAGTTGAGACCCGATCTGATTCTAATGGACTTTTTCTTGAGTCCCCCCGACAGGACGAGCGGAGCGTCAAGCCTGAAAGAGGAGCGCGCGGATAGAAAGAGTTCTATCGATCTGCTCAGGGATATGCTGCAGATAGATGATGAGGTGATTCCCGCGGTAATTTTAATGTCGTCTCAAGACGTGAAGGCGCGCGCACCACGGTATCGCGATGGTTTGGAAGGAAAAGTGACTGCGCTGCGTTTCGGGTTCTTGAACAAGAACTGGATACGGCGAGCAGGCGGTGGAGTGGTTGCGGAGGGCGAGGCAGCGGACGCCCTGATGGATACGTCGGGAAGCTTCGAATTCGGGCGGACCCTGGAGGCGGCGTTGCGGCAGTGGAAGTCGGGTGCTGAGGCGGGGCTCAAGGAGCTCTACGACGATCTACGGGATCTAGAGGTGAAGGACTTCGCATATTTGCTGCGCTTCCGGTTGTACGACGAAGGCGAACCATTCGCCGACTACTTGGAGTGGTTCTTGGGGGAGTCACTGCGGGCAGTCGTCGACAACGAGGTAGCGTGGAAAACGGAAGAATTCTCGCGGCTCAATGAAAGGGAGCTGACAGGAGCGATCGAAGGTGCACACCCAGTTCCATCCTCTCAGATCGCTCAGATTTTCCACAGAATGCGGTTCAACTCTCGGCAAAATCGCGTACGAGCACGCGTCGGTTTAGGTGACCTATTCATCGCTCCTGACAAGAAAAGCGTGCGAATGGTCATCAATCCAGACTGTGATCTCGTCTTAAGGGATGGAGGGCGAGGCGCAAGCCGCTTGTTGACGGTCGGTGGGATGATACGGAGCCTGGGTGACGAAAGGGCGCTTGCCGGCAATCTAATCTTCCACGGGACGCCGAAGGCGCTCACTTGGAATCTGAAGGATGTGGTTTCGCACGACTTCGACGATGTATTGGAGTTGCAATTTGGCGAGACGACGTATTCGTTCTATGCAACCATGCGCACGTTGGCAGCGCAGGCAATCCAGAAGGAGGTGTTGGGCGATATGGCGCGGGTTGGTTTGGCCGTTCCGCCGACGGTCGACGTCAGCGCGCCGGTGAAAGTGTACCTGAAGAAGAAGGTAAGAAACCGATCACAGGTGATAGAGCTTGGTGATCTGGAGGAAGCCCATGCACAGGTTTTCATGCCTCGAGGCGGGTCTGACCGGAAGACGAGAGCGTTGTTTACGCCGCGGTTCGTTAGGACGCTGGTGGCGCGGCTAGAGGGAGTCGATGACGGCGACCTGCTTTCTGATGACCTAGGGCATCGAGACAACTGGATCCAAAACGTTTCGAAAGTGCGCAAGGCTATGTTGCGCGACGGTATTCGGTTGCCTGGAGAGGGAATCTACAAGATGTTTGCTTCGGTAGGGGGACAGAAAGGAAAGAACTGGCTCGAGATTGTGGTGGACGTCTCTGACGAAGCACTGATCAAGGCGCACGAAACAGATCTACTAGCTCCCTAGATTGCTCGAGCGGTGCGGCGACTTAGCAATTGTGAGGTCTTGTCTGAGCGTGAAAAGGAAAACGTGTGTAGCGACGGCGATGAAGGAGTTGCGCAGTCTGTCGAACCAGAACTTCGCTCCGCCGGCCTTACCGATGTGGGCGTACAGACGATGCGAGTCTTGGACATGACCGGTCGCGCCGATCAGCGACGGGAACCCCCAATCCCGGTCGCCTTCGGGCAGATCCACGGCGGCGTTCAAGAATGGCCGCGAGCTGGTTGTTAACGAGAAGCTCCAGGGGCACGCTGGTCTTGGTCTCCTCGACCTGGAAGGTGACCGCGCCCATGTCGACCCGCTCCCACCTGTATCCCGTCAGGCCTATTTGGACAGAAGTGTTGAATTAGGCATGAGAGTGTTTTTGGCTCATCGCAGGTAAGCGCAATCTTCTGGTGCGTCAGCGGACCCAGACGATCAATGCGCTTCGCGGCCATCTGGCGGAGTTCGGT
>LXNI01001944.1_pt1 | contig 15816 bp, 15 predicted proteins | sample 809091 | NCBI WGS metagenome assembly LXNI01 (sample SAMN04870527, study PRJNA318959) | sponge metagenome | biome: 01000161; feature: marine sponge reef; material: water | host: Sarcotragus foetidus | place: Greece: Milos, Mediterranean Sea | collected 2013-05-29 | depth 5-7 m | reverse complement strand
CCCAGACGCTCCATCACCGTGCCCGCCAACAGCAGCCCCGCGTCGGCCACCAAAGACCCGTCGTCGAAACGAACCTCCAACCCGTCGATCCCCCCAGATATGCTCCCCACCAGAAGTGCCTCCTCACATGCCGAGAAAATGCGTTATCTCACACCGCATTCTCCCATGTCAGGAGGCACTTCTGGTGGACGCGCCAACCCCCTCAGCCCCACCGCTTCGGTGGATCCAGGCTAAGCTGGCTCCCAGCAGTGGGCGAAGGTGGCTTCGGTGGCCGCCGCGAAATTACCCCTAGTGGCATTTGGTGCCGCTGTCCCAGGGCGCCCGCCAGCAATCTGGCAGCCCCTGAAGTCGTCAATCTCGGCCCATCGTCGGTAGTCCTCGTCTTCGAGGCGACCGGTCTCCTCGCCCGCGCGGGTCACCAGAACCGCGGCCACTGTGCCGGCGATGGCGAGCAGCACGACCATGATGATGATGGTCTGCAAGGCGATGCCGCGCTGGTCGAAGCGGGATGCCCGTACGGAAGGTTCGGCCGCTTGCTCAGAGTTGGCGAGCGCGGTCGCGGGTGTGGTGTGTGGTCAAGGATTCTCCCATGGTTACGTTGTGGGAGACTCCCTTGTGGGAGACTCCCTTGTGGGAGACTCCCCTTCAAACCGGCGGCAGTCTAGGGGGGCGACTCTCGGAGTCGCAACCGTTTCAGGCCCACTTCTCTTGCCGGTCCCTGCTCGGCGGGCTCTTCGAGTCCCCCGTCGCTTTCAGCCTGCGGGTGCTCGCAATGCCCAGATCCGGGGCGGTTGCCGGGGTGCGGTGTTGGTGCGGGGACGCAGCTTGTGCGACACTGACGGCATGGAGACTCACGCTCTGCCCGCGCCGGCCGTCCCGGCGTTCGAGGAAATCGCCATACCGGTGTGGGCCTGGGCCTTGGTGGCGCTCGCTGCGGTGGTGTCGTACTTCGTGATGCTCGAGAACGGCGCAGTGCTCAGCCACGCCGCCGGGACCCTGCACGAGTTCTTCCACGACGGCCGGCACTTCGCCGGCGTTCCCTGCCACTGACGCTCAGACCGCCGCGCCAGAGCCTCGCGCCGGGGCCGCGGCGCGAGGCCACCTCGGTCAGGTCACCCCGATGAAGCGTCTCCTCATCGCGGGCAGCCTGGCCGGGCTGGCTGCCGGCGTCGTCTCTGCGCTGTTCGCGGCGACCGCGGGCCGCGGGCCGATCCGGGACGCCATCGCTCTGGAGGATCGCATCAGCCACGCCACCAGCGGCGCCCATCACGGGGACCTCTTCGCTCGGGGCACCCAGGAGATCGGCGGAGCGGTCGGGCTGATCGTGTTCGGTCTGGCTCTGGGCGTGATCTTCGCGGTCGTGCTCGGCGCGGTCGGGCCCCGGCTGGCTGCATCCACGCCCCTCATCGCCTCGATCCGGCTCGGATGCGCGGGGTTCGTGGCGGTGGTGGCCGTGCCCTTCCTCAAGTACCCGGCCAACCCTCCGGCGGTCGGCGATCCCTCCACCGTCAACGAACGAACGATGCTGTACTACGCGGTCCTGGCGCTGTCGATCCTGCTGGCATGGGCGGTGTGGCGGTTCCATCGGGCCGCTCGACTGGCGCCGGTGTCCCAGGCCTGGGCAACGGCCGCGCTCTACGCCGCCGGCCTGGTCGTCATCTTCGTGGTGCTCCCGGCGAGCCCCGACTCCGTCGAGGCTCCCGCCGATCTCGTGTGGCGATTCCGGCTGGCCTCACTCGGCGGGCTGGCCTCGCTGTGGGCCGTGCTGTCCCTCGCCACCGGCACCCTGCTGTCGCGGCCAGCCCGAGACTCGAACAACCCTCAGAGGCCGAGCGAATAGGCGGGAGGACGCGGCCGCTGTCACCTATGCGCGCACGTTCTCAGTCCTCCGTGTAGATCTCCAGGTGGCGTCGGGCTGTGCTCGACCATGAGTAGCGGCCGGCGGTGGCCGTGCCGTTGGCCCGCAGCCTCTCCACAAGCCTGGGCTCGTCTCTCACCCGGGCCATGCCGGCGGCCAGCGAGGCCGGGTTGGCCGTCTCGGTCATGACCGCATCGACGTCGTGGGTCAGGAACTGTTGGAAGACCTCGATGTCGGAGGCCACCACGGGCAGCCCGGCGGCCAGGGCCTCCAGCACCACCAAGCCCCAGCCCTCGCTGACCGACGGGAACACGAAGCTGTCAGCAGCACCGAACCAGCCGGGCAGCTCGGCGTCGGGAACCGTGCCGACCAGCACCACGTCGTCGTCGAGCCGCAGGCCATGGGAGCCCAACGAATCGAGCACCTCGTCGCGGTAGGCCCGGTAGTCCTGGAAGGAGTGTCCGCCCACCACGGCCAGCATCGGGGGCCGGCCCGGCATGGCCTTGAGCAGGCCCAGCGCCTCGACCAGGTAGCGCGAGCCCTTGCGGGGCTCGATACCGCCCACCGTCAAGAACACGTGGCGGTCAGCCGCGCCGATGCGGGCTCGCAGCCGGTCCCGCTCGCCGGGCGGCCCTGTGTCCGCGAACCGCTCGACTCTCACCCCGTTGGTGACCACCGCCGCCTCCACGCCGTACTCGTCGAGAAGGCGCCGCCTCCATGGCTCGCTCACCACCAGCACCCCATCGGGCTCGAGGATGGCCGCGTCCTGGCACTCGATGAGAGCGGGGGTCGTGAAGTCGTCTATGTGGTGAACCGTCCGAAACAGCCGGAATCCGGCGCCCCGGTCGCGCACCCGGGCCGCGGCCCGGGCCGAGATGCAGTCCTGGGTGTGCAGAATGTCGAATCGGTCGGCGAGATCGGCCAGGCCCGCCGTGAGGGCGTCGATATGCGAGAACACCCTCACGGTCAGGGTCTCGGCGCGGGGCGGGGCCTCGACGATGTGCACGGGCACGCTGGTCGGCCGGAAGAACCCTTCGGCTGGGTCACCGAGGGCGACGAGCGTCACGTCGACCCCCTCGGTCGCCAGAGCCTCGGCCAACTCCACGCTGTGGACGGCCCCTCCGCGGGGCTTGACCGAATAAGTGGCGATGGCGATCCGGCCCAGGGACCTCACAGGTCTTGATGGACGAGGGCAGGGTCGCGGTTGACGAGAGCAGACGCGGCCAGGGCCGCCCGGGCGTTCGTGTCGGCGACGATGCAGCCGGCCCGGCGCATCACGTCGCGCTGGCGCTCGAACCCCTGCGGATCGCGGTCGGTGCCCAGGACGTAGGCCACCACGGCCGCGCCCGCAGCCACCAGTTCCGCCGCGACCGGAGCCAGTACCGCGGCGGGATCGGGGTGGGCGCCGTCGCCGATGACCACATCGAGCAGCACGACGGCCACGGTCGGGTCCGCGACCTGCCGGCGCAGGAACTCGACTCTGGCTTCGGGGTCGATCATGGGGTGGGGCCGACCCTGGGTGTACTCCTCCTCGCCCAGGTCCAGGCACACGTGAGCGTCCGCTGGACCGGGCAAGCTCCAGGAGGGCTCGAGCGGGGTGTTCGAGAACACGGGCCCGATGTGACGGCTGGCTATGACCATCGCCTCATATGCCAGCGTGCCCCCGCTGAACAGCCCGACCATGCGCCTCCGGGAGGGGTCGAGGGCGGTGGTGAGCATGGCGACCTCAGCATCGATCGAGCCGACCGGATCGGGCTCGGCGGAACCGAGCGCGCCCAGCGCGGCTGCGGCGCCTGCCTCGAGCGTGGCGCACACCGTGACTCCGGGCGCGGCATCCACCGGCTGGTCCAACCCGATCAATGCGGCCACCAGCGGCTTGCTGCGGGCAGCGCCCAGCAGGCGTTCGGCGACCTCGGCTGCGGGCGGCTTGGACACCAGGAGCGTCAACTCGGTCCCTTCGTGGCGCTCCAGCGCCTCGATGGCCGCCTCGGCCATGGCCCCTTCGACCGCGGCAGAAAGGTCCCGGCCGCCCACTCCGATGACATGGGACACCCCCGACCCCCAGCGGTCGAGCAGCGTCATCACTTCCTGGGCACCGGTTCCGGCCGCGGCCACCACCCCTACCGGGCCCGGCGCGACCCGGTTGGAGAAGCCGAGCCCCACCCCGGCCAGCACCGCAGTGCCCGCACCCGGTCCCATGACCAGCCGACCGAGAGAGCGGGCCCGGCGCTTCAGGTCGACCTCGTCGGCCAGCGACACGTTGTCGCTGAACAGCAGGACGTCGAGCCCTCGGCTGAGCGCCTTGTGGGCCTCAAGGGCCGCGTACGGGCCCGGCACCGAGACGATGGCGACATTGGCCTCGGGTGCCGCAGCCAGCGCTTCGTCCAGATCGGCGGGGCGTGCGTCTGCCGCCGCGGCACCGGCGCCTGTCGGCCCGCTCTCCTCGAACAGAACCGCCCAGGCCCGCAATAACGCGGCCGGCAAGTGCTCGTTGGTGCCCTTGACCGCCAAGACGAGGTCGTTGGCCGCGGCTCCGTCGAGCCCTTCGGTCACTCCCTCGTCGAACAGGACCTCCAGGTTGGCCGGCGTGGCCATGAGCGCCCAGGCCCAGTCCACGCCGGGTGCCTCGCGCATGGCGCGGGTGGCCTCGAGCAGTCGCACGCTGTCGACGTAGCAGTCTGCGACGACCTTGGCCTCTGAGACGACTTCGGTTTCTGGGACGGCTTCGGCTTGCGCGGTCATGGCGTGTGGCGGTCAGGTGAGCAGCGCGGGCACCGGGTCGGGAACGATCCGTGTACCACGAGGACCTTCTATCACGCCGGCGGGCTCGTCGAGGGTCCCGTAGACCAGTTCGGGACTGGTGATGGCCGAGATCCGTCCTGGTGACTCCACGAACTCGATGGCCGCCTCGACCTTGGGTCCCATGCTTCCCGGAGGAAACTGGCCGTCAGCCAGGTGGAGCCGGGCCTCGGTCGCCGTCAACTCGGTCACGGCCTGCTGTTGGGGAGTGCCGAAATTGAGTTGCACTGCGGCCACACCGGTCACCATCACCAGGGCCTGGGCCCCGACCGCGTCCGCGATGCGTTCGGCCGCGAAGTCCTTGTCGATGACCGCGTCGACGCCCCGGTAGGCGCCGTCGGCGGACCGCGCCACGGGGATCCCGCCCCCGCCGCCGGCCACCACTATGTAGCCCAGGTCGATCAGGGCCGATATGGCGTCGGCCTCGATGGGTGCCATCGGCCGCGGCGACGGGACCACCCGCCGGTAGCCGCGCCCGGAGTCCTCGGCCATGGTCCAGCCCCGCTTGGATGACAGGGTCTCGGCCTCGGACCGGTCGAAGAACGGGCCGATCGGTTTGGTGGGTTCCGACAGTCCGGGGTCGCCGGAGTCGACCTCGACATGGGTGATGATGGACACCGCCCCGGAGATCTCCTGCGTGCACACCTCGTTGAGGGCGAGGCAGATCAGGCTTCCCAGCTGACCCTGGGTCATGGCTCCCAGCGTGAACAGGGGCAGGGCGGGCACCAAGTCGATCGATCCCTCGTGCTGGATGGCGAGGTTGCCGACCTGGGGGCCGTTGCCGTGCACGATCACCACGTTCCAGCCCTTGCGGATAAGCGAGCGAACCGACAGGGCCATGGCCAGAGCGTTGGCGTACTGCTCCTCCAGGGTGCCCCGCTGGTGCTCGCGCGTCAGCGCGTTGCCGCCGAGAGCGAGGACTGCGGTCTCGGTCAAGGCGCACTCCCTCTCGTCAGGTCCGATCGGGTCCGGTGGATCCGGTCCCGGTTCTCGAATCTGCCGATAGCAGAACCGACTTTCTTATAGTAGATGACGCGTTCAAGGCCCTGCCAAGCCACAATTGCGGGTGACAAGCGGGAGCGCCCACGACAAGGAGTCGGCACCATGAGCAACCGCTCACCGGCGGGAGACCCCACTGCGGTGCTGGTCGCCCATTGGAACGAGAGCGAGCGTCGGCTCTATCCGGTGGCCACCGCCAACCCGGACGCCTACCAGTCAGCGGTGAGGCTGGTGAGAGCAGTGGCCGACGCGCTCGCCGAGGTCGAGGACCTGGACGGGCTGGCCGAGTCGTGGGAGCGCCGGTCCGATGTGGTGGACGGGGCGCTGCGGTTGAGCGGGGACATCGCCGGGTACCGGCTACCCGAGCCGGAGATCGCCGGGGCCGGGTTCGCGATGCGCCGTCGCGAGCTGCTGGCCGAGTTGGCCGAGCGGCGGCGCCGGGACTGCATCGCCGCGGCCCGCGAGGCCGGACAGGCGTGGGCGGTCATCCACGAGCAGGGCGACTTGGATTCCGGCCTCGTCGATCCCTACCAGCGCATCGAACTGCACCTGGCCACCGGGTTGGCGGTGGTCAGCACGGTCGAGCCCGATCCCTCCACGATGAAGCCCGCCTATGTGGTGATGGTGGCCGCGCTGGGCGACGAGCACGGCCGGTTGGCCGACTTGGACGCGGCCTCCTTCGGCGACGTGGAGACCGGCGACCGTGAACTGTTCGAGGATCACCGGCTGACCATGAAGAGCCGGATCGAGGCGGCCGGATCCTGACATGGCGGCATCACTGATCAAGCCGCGAGGCGCTTGCCCCGACCCGCGCACGTGCTCAGGCCCAGAGACCGGTGACGGGCTCGCGGGTGAGGTCGACCACGGAACGAACATCTCCGCCGAGGTGCAGGTTCAACAATCCGTCGCCGGTGAGGGTGCCGGCGACGGCCGCGGTGAGACCCGCGTCGCGGAACAGGTCCGCACACGCCCCGGCCCGGTCCGTGGCCAGCCAGAAGGCGTAGGTCGGGAAGCTCAGCAGCCAGCGGTCCAGATCGACTCCTGGAGGGACAGGCATCTGGTCCAGGTCGATGTCGGCGCCGAGGCGACGGGGCTCGAGGAGCATGGCCAGCGAACCGATCACTCCGGCCATGCTCACGTCCTTGGCCGCCGACGCCAGCCCGGCTCGGGCCGCCTCGGCCAGCAGGCGCACGTCGGCGGCCAGGCGCGGGCCCTGTGTCGCGATCGATGTGAAGAACGGGAAGTCGCTGCGCATCCGGCCGTCGAGGCAGCAGACGAACACCAGCTCCTGGCCTGGGCCGGCCCGGGTGGCCGACAGGACCCTGTCGGCGCTCCCCAGCGCGAAGGCCGACAGAGCGGGCTCGCCCGCGTGCTCGCTGATGTGTCCGCCCACCACCGGCACCTCGTAGAGGGCGGCCGCCTCGGCCATTCCCCTCAGGCACTCGGCCGCCACCGGGGCGGGAGCCACCACCGTGTTGACGATGGCAGTGGGAACCGCTCCCATGGCTGCGAGGTCGTTGACGTTGGCCAGCACCGCCGCCATCCCCGCGCCGTGGGGATCGGATGCCACGAACGGCGGATGCATCGCCTCGCCGCACACGATCAGCGAGCCTCCCTGCGGCATCTCCACCACCGCACCGTCGTCGCCGGGTCCGGTCAGCGCGTCAGGCTCCTCAACCGCGCCGCGCACAGCTCCGATGGCGCGCTTGGCGAGCAGGCCCGGATGGGAGCGCACCGCGGCCACCATCTCGTCCAGGTCGATCCGCGATGAGGCCTCCGGCGGTGACACGGCCGCACGGTACAGCAGCCGCGGCCCTGGACGCCGCGCCCGCGTCGTATGCCCGCGAGAGGGTGGTGGAAGCAGCGTCCGTCGGCGAAGGGGTGCTGGAGGCTGTGTCCGACGGGTTCGCCGGTCGGGTCGGCGGCGTCTTCGATGGCGGGTGGTACATCCTGGGACCTTCGCAGACCGTCTTCGCGGTCCTGGGCCCCCAGTCCTGGGCCGGGCCCCTGCACCTGGTAGCCGCAGAGTTGCCCGAGCTTCCTAACCGCCACGACGAGGTGACCGTCGCGGGCGGGATCCTGGAGGCGGGCCGCACGCGGATCCGCCTCGACGCGGACAAGCGCTGGGCACCCCGCCTGCCGGAGCGTCTCGCGGCGGACGCGGCGGCATGGCACGGCATGGCCGATCCCGTCGATCCCGAGCTGGGAGCGGTGTGGGATGCGGTGACCGGCGATGTCCGTCGTGGCGACCTGGCCGCCGCCGCCCGTCGCCTGCAGGGACGGGGCGCCGGACTCACGCCGAGCGGCGACGACGTGCTCGCGGGGATCCTGCTGGTGTGCGCCATGGATCCAGCCTGTCGTGGAGCCCTGGGCCGCCTGGCCCGCTCGGCCCGCACCACCGCGCTGAGCCGCGCCTACTTGAGGTGGGCCGCTGAGGGCCAGAGCATCCAGCCCGCCCACACCCTGCTCGACGCGGCCGCCGACGGCGACCCGAACGCAATGGGTCGGGCCGCCCGGTCGCTAGCCGCAGTGGGCGCGACCTCGGGCCGCTCGCTCATCGCCGGCGTCGCTCTGGCTGCCACCGAACTGCCCGCAATCAGTCCCGACTCGTAGAATGGTGTTGCGGCCCACCGCGGTGTGACGCCGGTCAGGAGATCACCCGATGCCCATCTCCGAGTCTCCCCGGTTCCTCGAGACTGCCGCTCGTACATCCAAGCCGCGCCGTGACGGGATCACCCACGTCATCGACAAGGGCACGCCTCTGGCGGCCATCAATGAGCTGCTCGAAGCCCACGGCCCGTTGATCGACGTCTGGAAATTCGGCTTCGGCACAGCCTACGTGGACGACGCGGTCGGCGCCAAGGTCCAGCTCCTGCGGGGTCACGAGGTGAGGGCCTGTCCGGGCGGGACCCTGCTGGAGGCGGCTTGGTGGCAAGGCCGGAGTGAGGAGTTCTTCGAGTGGGCCGGGCACGTCGGCTTCGACTGCGTGGAGGTGTCGCGGGGTGCCACCGGGCTGCCGGCCTCCTCCAAGCGCGGTCTCATCGCTACGGCCTGCGACCAGGGATTCGAAGTGTTCGCCGAGGTGGGCAGCAAGGATCCCGACGAGCCCGCACTGCCCTCGGAATGGCTGGAGGAGGCCAGGAGCGACTTGGACTGCGGTGCTCGCTGGCTGGTCGCCGAAGGCCGCGAGAGCGGGACGGTGGGCCTCTACGCCGCCGACGGGTCGGTCCGGGCCGACCTTGTGGAGGCGCTGGCACGTCTCGACGACGCGCCCGTCGTCTACGAGGCGCCGCTGCGCCAGCAGCAGGCCTGGCTCGTCAACCACCTGGGCGCGAACGTCAACCTCGCCAACATCGCACCGTCCGAAGTGCTCGGGGTGGAGGCCCTCAGGAACGGGCTGCGCTCCGACACCCTCCGAACGAGCCTTCCCTCCCGCGCCCCGGATGCAATCCCGGACCCGGAGCCCCTCAGAGGCCGAGCGAGCCGGCACGCGAATCCGGCCCATACGGGCGAGGCCGTGGCCCGAGCGGCCCGTGAGCGCAGCGAACGAGAGCGGGAGACACCCCGTCCCGACACGACGAGCTTGCACCGGCCCGCGCCCGTTCCTGATTTGTCCGAGCCGGGCCCGGGCGCGGGGTTGTCGCGGCCCGGCCGCTAGAGCCGTGTTCGATCTGGACCCCGCCGCGCCCAACGTGATGCCGGCCCGTTACCGGCAGGTGTCGGTGGCATCGGTTCCCAGCCTGTCGCCCGAGGATCTGGTGGCTCGATTCACCGGACGCGAGGCGTACCACAGGACCAGGTTCGTGGTCGCCCGGCTGGACGGCGATCCCGACCGCGGCGCGCTGGTGGAACTGGCCCGAGACGGCAGCGACGACCTGTTCTCGGAGGCGGTGGCCGCCCGGGTGCTGGCCCCGGCCGCCGAATGCGCCTACGTGCGCGACGACAGCCTCGACCCCGGCGTCGGATCCCACCTGGCTCGGGCCGCAGCCCAGTGCCCCGACCACCGATGCGTGGTGGTGGAGGGCCGGTACCGCCACGTGAGCTTCCTGCTCAACGCCGACCCAATCCGGGTGACGGTGCTGGATGTGGTGCCGCCGGAGCCCTCCAAGCTGTCGGACCAGGTAGCCAGGGTCCTGGACACGGCCGAGGACCTGCCCCCCATCACGGTGAGCGAACGGATCGTCGACAGCCGCTCGCTGGTGGCCGAGGCCGGCTCACAGCCGTCAGAGGGGCTGATCGTTCCCTGCCGCGGCGGCGGGATCGAGATCGAGGGCGTGGAGGTTTCGCACCTCGACGAGAGACCGTCGTTCGCCGGCTCGACCCTGCTCGGCTGCGAGCGCTCCCAGCAGATTCACCGCTGGTTCTACGGGACGGACCCGCCCCGCACCATCGACTGGTGCCCTCGCCGGCTGATGGGCGAGACCGGCGGCGCCGGCGACGGCTCGGGGCTGGTGCTGAGTCGCTGCTGCATGCTGGAGGAGGGACTGGAGCGCCACGGCGACACCGCCATGGTGCCCTGGGGCGCGACCCTCGACGAGGTGCGCACTGCCCTTCATTCGCTGGCCGGCTCCTGGGACGGCACGTGGACGCCCACCTGATCGACTCGGCCGTCTACGGCCACGGGTGGTCCACCCCGGAGTCGCTGGCCCTGTTCTCCGAGCGCGCCCGGCTGTCCCGCTGGGTGCGGGTGCTCAAGGCTCTCGCCGCCGCGCAGGCCGACCTCGAGATCATCCCGGAGGCTTCCGCCGCGGCGATCGAGGGCCTCGATGCGGACCGGCTGGATCCGGCCGCGGTCGGCGCCGAGACCCGGCGGACATCGCACTCCACTATCGGGCTGGTGCGCGAGCTCCAGGCCCACCTGCCCGACGAGGCCCGTGAGGACGTCTACTACGGCGCCACCGTGCAGGACGTCACCGACACCGCCGCGGCGTTGGAGATGCGCGATGTCGGCGCGATCGTGTGGCGCGACGTGCGGGCTGTGGAGGGCGCGCTGCTGGAGCTTGCGGGGCGCCACCGCGACACGCCCATGCTGGGCCGCACCCACGGTCAGCCCGGCGCGCCGGTGACCTTCGGGCTCAAGGCGGCGTCCTGGGCCGACGAGACGGCCCGCCACCTGGAGCGGTGGCGCCAGAGCCGTCCCCGCCTGGTGGTGGGACAGCTGGCCGGGGCGGTGGGGGCTCTGGGCTTCTACGGGGAGCTCGGCCCCGAGCTGCGGCGTCGTTTCTGCCGGCGCCTCGAACTGGGCGAGCCCGCCATCTCCTGGCTCACGGCCCGGGACCGGATCGCCGAGTTCGCCAACAACTCAGCGCTGTTGTCGGCGACCATGGCCCGCATGGCCAACGAGGTGTACAACCTCCAGCGACGCGAGATCGGCGAGGTCGCGGAGGCAGCGTCGGAAGCCACCGTGGGCAGCATCACGATGCCCCACAAGCGCAACCCGGAACGCAGCGAGCAGATGGTGACCCTGGCCCGGCTGGTGCGCTCCGCCGCGGGTGTGCTGACCGAGACCATGGTCGGCGACCACGAGCGCGACGCCCGCACCTGGAAGACCGAGTGGGTTCTGCTGCCCGAGATGTGCCACTACCTGCTGGCCCAGTTGAGCCTGGCCCGGGGCCTGGCGGCCAACATCGAGGTGGACGCCGTCGCGATGGCTGCCAACCTGGAGACCATGGGCGACTTCGGATCCCAGGAGCTGCTGAGGCGCCTGTCGGCGAGGCTGGGCAAGCACCGGGCCAACGACGAGCTGCAGCAGGCCTACCGGGCGGCCCGCCTCAGCGGCCGCCCGCTGACAGAGGCCCTGGAGGGCATCGCCACCCCGGACGAGCTCGAGGGCCTGGACCAGCCCGCTACCGGGGCGGCCGGACCGATGGTAGACACCGTGATCGCCGAGGCGACCAAGCGCCGTGCCACCGAGACCGATGAGTGGACGTGACAGGAGAATTGGCAGCGTTTTGCTCGCATTGCGTGCATTCTGCTGCCAGTTCGCAACGGCCCCTGGTGTGACGGGGGAACTGGTCGCATGAGTCCAGCCGATCAGGCTGCCCGCGGAGCCCGGCTGGCGGGACCGTCAGCCGAGGCGCCCGCACCGGAGTTGGTGAATGCCGGGTTCGCGTGGGAGATCGCCGACGCTCCGCTGCTGCACCACGGGCTGAACCTCGCCGATCTCGGCCATGTGCTGGACCTGCGGAGCAGGGGCCTCATTCCCCAGACGGCCGCAGCCGACCTGCTGGGTGTGCTGCTCGAGGCTCACGGCACCGACCCGGCTGACTTCCCCTACGACGCCGCCTCCGGGGAGGTCTACAACTCGCGGGAGCGCCACTTCGTGGAACGGATCGGTGACTCGGCCGGATGGCTGCACGCCGGCCGTCCCCGCCGGGAGGCGGCCCGGGTGGCGCTGCGGCTGCTGCTGCGGTCCCAGACGGCCCGGCTCATCGAGGTCGGGGCCGACTTCGCATCGACGGCGGCCGCGGTGGCCTCCGATCACGCCGAGACGTTCATGGGCGACCAGACCTACCTCCAGCAGGCCCAACCGTCGACCTTCGGCCACTACCTGTTGGCCTTCGTGCCGCCCGCCCTGCGCGATGGCGAGCGGTTCTCGGCGGCCCTCGACCAGGTGAACACCAGCCCGGGCGGCGCGGGCTGCGTCAACGGCAGCCGCCTGCTCGACGACAGGAACGCCATCGCCGACATCCTCGGTTTCGACGGCGTCATCGCCCACACCCGCGACGCCATGTGGCAGACCGACGTGTTCATCGATCTGCTGGCCACGTCGGCGAGCATGATCGCCAACCAGGCCAAGCTGGCCGAGGACCTCGAGATCTGGTCGAGCCAGGAGTTCGACTTCGTGGACCTGGCCGGCCCGTTCACCCGGGCGTCGGTGCTGATGCCCCAGAAGCGCAACCCCTACTCGCTGTCGATCATCCGGGGGGCCAGCGGGGTGCTGATCGGCCGGATGAGCGGGTTCCTGGCCGTCGTGAAGAGCCCGTCGGCCCGCAGCGACAACCTGATCTTCGCCTACGGGGAGATCCCCCGGGCGCTCGACTTCACCATCCGGGTGAGTGCCCTGACGTCAGGGGTTGTGAGAACGCTGACGGTGAACGCCGAGCGGATGTGGTCCGAGCTCGAGCGGGGCTTCGCCCAGGCCACCGACCTGGCCGAGTACGTGATGGTGGCCGCCGGAGTCGACTACCGCACCGCCTACCACGTCGTGGGACAGGCCGTCCGGGCCGCCAGCGGCCGGGGGCTGCGGGGACTGGACATGACCGCGGACCTGCTGGACGACGCCGCGCAGGAGGTCTGCGGGCGGCGCTTCGGGCTCGACCCGGCCGCGCTGGCCGAGGCCCTGGACCCGCGCCGGATCGTGGCCACCCGCCGGGCGACGGGTGGCGCGTCCCCCGGCGAGGTGAGGTCGATGGCCGAGGAGTTCTCCGACCACGCGGCCCAGTTGCGGGCCGGCGCGGTCGAGGCTCTCAAGGCCTACGCCGAGACTGAGGAGAGCCTGCTGTCCCGGGCCCGTGAGCTGGCGAGCGCCTCCTGAGCCTGCCGGTCCGGTTCACCGGCACCGGCCGGGACCGGAACTGCGGCCATCCTGCATTTCCCTTCCGACTGACCGCTGTCTTATAGTTGACGCAGTGGACCACGGCCGAGGAATCCGCTGACTGGGAGGCCCCGATGGACGGCATACACGACATGGGCGGAATGCAGGGCTGGGGCACCGTTTCCATCGACCCCGACGAGCCGGTATTCCGCGAGCATTGGCACGGCCGCGCCTTCGCCATGGGAGCAATGTCAATGGGGCTGTCGGGCACCAACCTCGACGCCTTCCGCCACGGCCTCGAGCGGCTGCACCCCTATGACTACCTGGTCGACGGCTACTACGGCCGCTGGCTGGCGTGCGCCGAGACGCTGCTGGTCGACAGCGGCGTGCTGGCGCCCGGCGCGGTGGACGCCCGGGCCCGCAACCTGGCAGGGGAGTCGGTCACCGAGCCGGAGGATGTGGAGGAGAACAAGCCTAGCTACGAGCGGGGCGGTGCCGGATCGCTGCGCGAGATCGATGACCCTCCCGCCTTCTCGATAGGGGACCGGGTGACGGCCAAGGAGATCCGGACCGGCGGCCACACCCGCATGCCCGGCTATATCCGGGGCCGCACCGGCACGATCCACGCCCAGCGCCCCGCCGCGCTGCTGCCCGACACCAACGCCCATTTCGAGGGTGAGAACCCCCAGCACGTCTACACCGTCGAGTTCGACTCCACGGAGCTGTGGGGCCCGGACGCGGAGACGTCCAAGCTGCGGATCGATCTGTTCGAGAGCTACCTGGAGGCGACCTAGATGGCTGACCACTCCCACACCACCGACCGGCCCTCGTCCGCAGTGCGGGCCGAGGCGCTGGAGTCGCTGCTGACCGAGCGGGGCCTGGTCAAGTCCGAGGTGCTCGACGGTTTCATCAACCGCTTCGTCAACGACGTGGGCCCCATGAACGGGGCCAGGGTGGTGGCCAAGGCCTGGACCGACGACGACTACCGGGCGCAGCTGCTCGCCGACGGCACCGGCGCCATCAAGGAGCTGGGCTTCGCCGGACCCCAGGGCGAGCACATCGTGGTGGTCGAGAACTCCGACGACGTGCACAACGTGGTGGTGTGCACCCTGTGCTCCTGCTACCCGTGGCCGGTTCTCGGGCTGCCGCCGGAGTGGTACAAGGACCCGGCCTACCGCAGCAGCATGGTGCGCGAGCCCCGCACCCTGCTGAGCGAGATGGGCCTCGACCTCGACGACGGCGTCGAGGTGCGGGTCTGGGACTCCAGCGCTGAGAATCGGTATCTGGTGCTGCCCCAGCGGCCCGACGGCACCGGTGGTCTCGCCGAGGACGAGCTGGCTGCGCTCGTGACCCGCGACGCCATGGTGGGGGTGGCCAAGGTCAGCGCAGGCTGAACGGGCGCGGTGGCTCTCACTCTCGACATCGAAGGCCCGGCCGCTCCGCCGCGGCTCAACGGCGAGTTGGTCTTCGGCGCGCCCTGGGAGGGACGCAGCTTCGCCATGGCCATGGCTCTGGTGGAGGGCGGCCATTTCACCTGGGACGACTTCCGCGACCATCTCATTGCCGCAGTGCAGCGCTGGGAGTCGGATCCAGTGGGCGAGTACCGGTACTACGAGCGTTGGCAGGAGGCCCTCGAGTCGATCGTTCAGGAGCGGGCGATCGTCTCGGAGCCGGAGGTGGAAGCGCTGGCCGCGGCCTACGCGGCCCGCCCGCCAGGCCATGACCACGGTGATCATGCCCACGGTGATCACGACCATCATCATCATCACGACCACTGAGATGGCCCCGGGGCACTAGTGCATGCTCGCGTTAGTTATATGGCTGTGTTAGGGTCGGGTCATGACTATGCCTGTGGCCCTGGAAGTGTGCGAGGAGGATCGGGGGGTGCTGGAGGCGCGGGTTGCGGCGTCGAAGACGGCGCGGCGGGACTGGCAGCGGGCCAGGATCGTGCTGTTGGCCTCTGAGGGGCTGTCGTCTCCGGTGATCGGCGAGGAGGTGGGCCTGGGCCGCAACCAGGTGGACGTGTGGCGGCGCCGCTACGCCGAGGATGGCCTCGCGGGGCTGTCGGACCGGCCGCGGCCGGGGCGGCCGCGCGTGTATGGGCCCGAGGCGAGGCTGGCTCTGGTGAAGACGATAACGACGCGCCCCCCGGAGGCGGGCCAGCTCGGGCGGCGCCGGCTCAAGGCGCGCATGTCGATGCCGGAGGTGGCGCGGATCCTGCGCGAGGACGGCATCGACATCTCGGACTCGCAGGTGTGGCGCATCTGCAAGTCCATGGACCTCAAACCGTGGCAGGTGCGGTCGTGGATGACCTCCCATGACCCCGACTTCGACGCCAAGGCCGCCGACATCTGCGGCCTGTACCTTCAGCCCCCGCAGAACTGGGCGGTGTTCAGCGTCGACGAGAAGACCGGGATGCAGGCCAAGAGCCGCACCAACCCCACACGGCCCGCCGCGCCCGCCGAAGGCGCCGCCGCCGGCCGGCCCGCCCAGCAGGAGTTCGAGTACAAACGCCACGGCACCAAAGCGCTGTTCGCCGCGTTCGAGTGCGCCACCGGCGAAGTCACCGCCGCGCCCACCGACTCGATCCGCTCAGAGAACTTCGTGGCGTTCCTCGCCGACC
>LXNI01001943.1_pt1 | contig 15822 bp, 10 predicted proteins | sample 809091 | NCBI WGS metagenome assembly LXNI01 (sample SAMN04870527, study PRJNA318959) | sponge metagenome | biome: 01000161; feature: marine sponge reef; material: water | host: Sarcotragus foetidus | place: Greece: Milos, Mediterranean Sea | collected 2013-05-29 | depth 5-7 m | reverse complement strand
GGCCGCGTGCAGAGTGTGGCGGTGCGTCTGCTGGTGCTGCGGGAACGGGAGCGGCGGGCATTTGTGAGCGGCTCCTATTGGGATTTGAAGGCGCAGCTGAATAAGCGACCTGACAGGGCGGCCCACCGTTTTGGGGCCACGCTGGTATCGGTCAACGGGACGCGGGTGGCGAGCGGACGGGATTTCGATGAGTCGACCGGCCGGATCGCGGCGGGCAAAAAGGTAAAGACGCACTTCAGTGAGGCAAGCGGGGATGTTCTGCTGCTGGATGAGGAGCAGGCAAGGGCGTTGGAACAGCGTTTGCAGGATGGCAGTTGGGTGGTGCACTCGGTAGAGAGTTCGGAGCAGTCGCGTTCGCCATCACCGCCATTTACGACGAGCACGCTGCAGCAGGAGGCCAATCGCAAACGAGGCTGGGCGGCTCGGCGCACGATGCGGGTAGCACAGTCTCTATACGAAAATGGTTACATCACTTATATGCGGACCGACTCGGTCCATCTGAGCGACGAGGCTGTAAATGCCTCCCGGCGGCGGGTGCAGGAGCGCTACGGAGAGCAGTTTCTGACGCCGAAGCCGCGCCGCTATAAGACGAATTCAAAGGGCGCGCAGGAGGCACATGAGGCGATCCGTCCGGCGGGCAGCGCGATGCGTCCGGTGGACACGCTTCCGCTTGCGGGCGATGAGGCTATGCTCTACGACATGATCTGGAAGCGGACGGTGGCGACGCAGATGGCGAATGCGCGCTTGCGTTCGACGACGGTGATGATCCGGGCGGCCAGCGAGCAGGAAATGGGCGCGGCCGCGGCGGTGGAGGCACTGTTCCGGGCGTCGGGGCGGGAGATTCTGTTTCCGGGCTTCTTTCGCGCTTATGTTGAGGGATCCGATGATCCTGATGCCGCGATCGAAGATCAGGAATCGCCATTGCCCGCGCTGGCCAAGGACGAGGAGGTGGACTGCCGGGCGCTGGAGGCGGTTGGCCATGCCACGAAGCCGCCGGCTCGCTACACCGAAGCCACGCTGGTGAAGGCGCTGGAGACGGAGGGAATCGGCCGGCCGAGCACATATGCAACGATCATCGACACGATTCAGAACCGGGGATATGTCTTCAAGCAGCGGCGGGAGTTGGTGCCGACATTTGTTGCTTTTGCGGTGGTGCAACTGCTGGAGAGCAATTTCGAGGAGTTGGTAGATTTGAAATTTACGGCGGAGATGGAGCAGACGCTGGATGACATCGCGGATGGGGATGTCGACTGGCTCGAATATCTGAACCAGTTCTATCTGAGCGAGCAGGGGTTGGAGAACCAGGTCAGGGAGAAGGAGAGCGCCATCGATCCCCGGCTTGCGAGCCAGGTCGACTTTCCTGATTTGCCGGTAGAGGTGCGAATCGGCCAGTTTGGGCCGTTCCTGGCGCGGGAGGTCAACGGCGACAGGCATACGGTTGGCCTGCCGGACGATTTGCCGCCAGGGGATCTGGATGCGGCGGCGGCCGAGGCGCTGGTGAATGCCAAGCAGGAGGGGCCGGTCGTTCTGGGGGACGACCCGGTGAGCGGACTGCCGGTTCTGCTGAAAAATGGACGATTCGGCGCGTATGTACAGTTGGGCGAGGACGAGAAGAGAGAGAAGCCGCCGAGAAGAAAGCCGGAAAAGCCGGCCGGGCCGGTGAATATCAACGCGGCTACGGCCAAGGAGCTGGCAACGCTGCCGGGTATCGGTCCCGGTTTGGCCAAGGCGATCATTGCGGGCCGGCCTTATGCATCGGCGGCGGATCTGGCTCGAGTTCCCCGCATGAGGGCAACGATCGTTGAAACGCTTACGCCACTGGTTGTCGCGGGTACAGGCAAACCGAAGGCTTCCGCTGAAAAGGTTACGAAGGAGCCGGCAGGCAAGACAAATGGGAAGCCCAAACGGGCCAGTCTGCTGAAAGAGATGACTAAGGAGGGGATGGACCTGCCGACGGCGCTGCAGCTTTTGAGCCTGCCGCGGGTGCTGGGTGTGCATCCTGATGACGGTGAGGAGGTGCGGGCCGGGGTGGGGCGTTACGGGCCTTATGTGGTCCATAACCGGAAGTTTGTCAGCCTGAAGGCGCCGGACAGCGTGCTGGAGGTGGAGCTGCCGCGGGCGCTGGCGTTGATCAAGGAGGCGCCGGACCGCAGAGGGGGCAGCTCGTCGCGTACGGTATTGAAGGAGTTGGGCGCGCATCCCACAGACGGCGACCCGGTGCGCGTGCTGGACGGGCGCTATGGCCCATACGTCAACCATCAGAAAACGAACGCCACTTTGCCGAAGGATGCGGATCCGCAGAGTATTACGTTCGAGCAGGCGATACAGATGCTGGCGGAGCGGGAGAAAAGTGGGAAGGGAAAGGGCAGGGGCCGCAGGAGGCGGAGGTAGTTCGGTTGTCCGTTGCGGTTTCAAGGGAGGTATGGATTGGGTTGGTCGAAGCAACTTGGGAAGGATAGTCGCGGGAGCCGGCCGCGCTGTGTGCTGCTGGTGGACGGTGACAAAGAGGAGGCTGCTGCCCGGCTGACGCAGCTGGTGGGCGTTGATGATGTAGAGGTTACCCCTTCGGATATATGGATGCCATTTGGCAAGCCGATGCGGAATGGAGACGGAGGGTGGGACACGACGCCGGCGGATGAAGTGGAACTGGACAAGCCGACGGAACTCTTGCCGCACACTATTAGCGAATGCTTGAAGGACTGGTGGCTGGCCGTCTCTGAAAACGACCCCAGGACTCCGAATTGGGATATTGCCAGCACCTGCACGGTTCAGGGCAAGAAGGGGCTCTTGCTGGTAGAGGCGAAGGCGCACTGGAATGAAGTGAAAGGGTCGTCATCGGGGAAACGGCTCAGGGCACCGGCCTCAGATAATACGATCGAGAATCACGAGAAGATTGGGCGGGCGATCGAGGAGGCGGCTGACGGTCTCCGTTCAGCGACCGGGGGCGGGTGGAATATTTCGCGTGACAGTCATTACCAGTTGTCCAACCGGTTTGCGTGGTCGTGGAAGCTGGCCTCTCTGGGCGTTCCGGTGGTGCTGGTTTATCTGGGATTCCTCTATGCTACGGATATAGCCAAGGGCGGGAATCTTTTTCACTCCCTGGACCATTGGGAGCGGGTCGTTAAGGGCCATTGTGAAGGTGTAGTTGACAATTCGTGCTGGGGAACGCGGCTGGATGTGAGCGGCGTGCCTCTGCTACCTCTGATCCGGGCGATTAAACAGCCTTTTGAGCACGGTGAGGGCTGAAGCCCGACTCCCCAAATTTTAACCGAAAAGCGAGAGCGGCCAGCCGAGCAGGGCGCCGCCGATGACGACCCAGGCGGAGGTGACGCGCCAGCGCAGGACCGCGGCCGCGGCCAGGAGGGCTATGACGACGGCGGGCCAGGTGGTGACGATGTCTCCGGTGAGGCGCACGAGGACGGCGGCCATGAGACCGACGGCGCTGACATTGACGGCGTCGAGGAAGGCGGCCATCCAGGGCGAGCGGCGCAGGCGGGGGACGATGGGGTTGAGGATGGCGACGAAGATGAATGAGGGTGCGAAGATGGCGGCGGCGCTGACGAAGGCGCCGGGAACGCCGTATAGCACGTAGCCGATGAAGGCAGCGGTGGAGAGGACGGGACCGGGTGTGAACTGGCCGATGGCGATGGCGTCGAGCAGTTGCTGCTGGGTGAGCCAGCCATACTCGTGCACCAGATCGCCTTCGAGAAAGGCGACGAGGACGTAACCGCTGCCGTAGAGAACAGTACCGACTTTGAGAAAGAAGAGGCCCAGCGCGCCGAGGGTCAGGGCGGGCGCGGCGGCGACTGCGAGGAGAGCAGCCCACTTGAGGGCTGACGCCGGCGAAAGATCCGCCCAGGGGAGTGCACTGCGGTTATCGGGCAGGGTCGGCAGGGCCAGCAGCGCGGCGGCGCCGCTCCAGCCGGACATGGCGCGGAGGGCGAGCATGCCGAGCAGGCCGCCCGCGATCAGCGACCAGATAACCGGTGCGCCGAGGTAGACGGCAACCGTCACCGCGATACCGATGATGCCGAGAGCGATGCGCGTCTGGGTATCCGACTTGGGTTTTGAGGCGGTTATTCCCAGGCGCCAGAGGGCGCCGAGGATGACTGCCAGAACGGCGGGCTTCACGCCCATGAGGAAGGGCTGCACGGCGGGCAGCGCGCCGAATTCGACATAGATCCAGGCTATCAGGGTGGACAGCAGCACGGCCGGCAGGACAAAGGATATGCCGGCGGCGAGCAGGCCTGGCCAGCCGGCGCGCTGATAGCCGATATGGATCATCATTTCGGTCGAATTGGGGCCGGGGATCAGATTGGTGGCGCCGACGAGGTCAAGGAAATGTTCGCGGCTGAGCCATTTGCGCCGCGTCACGGCTTCATCTTCGAGCATGGCGATGTGGCTGGCGGGCCCACCAAAGCCGATGATTCCCAGTTTGCCGCACAGTTTGACGACTTCGCCAACGGTTCCTGTAGCCAAATTCACTCCTCCATCACGACTCACAAGCCGCGGTTTCCGAGGGCGGCGGCAAGCAGTTGCGCGTGTTCAGCGGGCGCGTTGTCGGGAACTGCCCGCGCATACAACTCGTTGAGACTACATGGTCGTATTGTCTTAATCAGACGTAAAAGTACCGAAATGCGTCCCGTTTGTCAACGTCCAATGTACAGGGGCGCCTGAGGATATGCGGAGTGACGCCAATGAATCGCGGGGCGGATACAGCGGACTACAGACTGGAGGAGGCCAAACTAATATGCGCTCAAGACAGGCCCTCCTGGAGGGTATGGAGGTAAACCTGATATTGACCAATGCCAAGGTTGGCCATATACTTTTGACTTGGACTCCCTATGCAGGAGATTCCTGCAATTCAGCCTTCATACAGATGTCAGGCAGTTAAACGGCAATGTTGAACCGACTTGGCGCCATTTATAAACTGATTGAGAAGCAGTTGCAGCCTGGATGGCGCGACTTTCGCGTGGGCGTGCAAGGTATTTTTGCAGCCGACCGGGTCGCGGCGCTCAGAGAGGCGGTCGCGAATTTACGTTCGCCCAGCCAGCTGGTCGTGACTGCACTGCTTGGGATCATCGGGCTGGCGGCCGCCACGTCGATTGCGAGTTTTGCCAGTGGGACGGCTGTGACCGAAGAGATAGAGGCCATTTCTGAACCGCAGGTGCAGCTGGCGGACAGCCGCGACGGTTGGCTGACGCTCGCGCTCGACACCACATTGCCGGAACGCTATTTCAGCCAACTGCTGACCGTGACCCTTGGATTGGAAGAGATCGAAACCAGCGGCATTCGCAAGAGGGTCATGCTGCTCGATCAGCCGCGCAATGCAGATGTGCGGGTCGGGCTGGCGGCGGGTACAGGGGAGGCGGGAAGTGTGCTGTACACGCGATTTCTGGCGCCGGTGGCGCCATTCGCGACTGTACCGGATGACGTTTCGATGGCGGAGCTGACGCTGCGCTGGCAGGGCAGGGGCAGCGGCCCTCTGATCGTGGATGCCGATTATGTATCCGAATTGGAGGCGATCTTCGGAGAAGAGGCAGCCGATTCGGTGCAGACCGCGAGCGGCAGCGCCCTGGCTGCAGTGTTGGAGGTAGTTGCCGGCGCGCTGGCGATTGTGGCATTCGAAGACGTGACGCCGGTTATGAAGGTGTTGCATTTAGACGGCGCCAACATTCTTAGCAACACCTTTGACTCGGCATCCTATCCGTTGACGGCGGTTGTGGCCGTTTTTGGCAATGAGAGCGAGAGCGTGGCCGCGGCGCTGCGACCGCACATCACACAGGCGACGAACCGCAGCCCAGACGAGCTGACGACCCTGATCATGACCGGCGTGACGGCGATGGCCCGCGTTACGGCATCGCGCATGGAGGAGAAGGGTTACGATTATCCGGCACTGGTGATCGCGCCGACGCTGCGCGCGGCCGACATCACCCACATCAGCAATGAAGTGCCATTCCTGGCAGGTTGTGACGTAGACCCATCATTAAACAACATGATCCTGTGCAGTAACCCGGCCTATTGGGCGGCGCTGGAGGCGGTTGGCGTGGACATTGTGGGGTTGAGCGGCAACCACGTCAACGACTTTGGACGGGACGGCGCGCGCGAGTCGATTGGCTGGTACCGGGAGAATGGGATTCCGATATATGGGAGTGGTTTGAATGAGGCGGAGGCGTGCGAGCCACTGATATTTGCGCACAACGGCAATCGTTTTGCCTTTTTTGCGGCGCTGGCCCACTATCCGGCTTTTGCATGGGCGACGGAGGATGAGCCGGGAACCTGTAATTACAATGCCAACAAAGAGCGCATATTCGCCAGAATCGCGGCGTTACGCGGCGAAGTTGATGTGATCGCGGTTGAGCTGCAGCATGAGGAGATTTACAATCCGGCGCCGATAACCCGGCAGGTGCAGGATTTCCGCGAACTGCGTGCGGCCGGCGCGGATATTGTCACCGGGGTTCAGAGCCATGTGCCCCAGGCGATGGAGCCGTATGGGTATGGCGGTGAAGAGCCGGGCATTATTGTCTACGGATTGGGCAATCTGTTCTTCGATCAGATGTGGAGCTGGCAGACGCGCACCACGCTGATCGCACGCCACACGATCTATGACGGGCAGGTGATCAACACGGAGATTCTGACGGCGGTGTTAGAGGATTACGCACAGCCGCGCTGGACGACGGAAGTTGAACGCGGTGATCTGTTGCGGCAGATTTTCGATGCGGCGCCGCCGCGCTGAGGTAGGTCACAGGTTGTCGATGTGTGCGGCGGGGCTTGCCCTTTTGGGGCGTGTAGCGGCCGGTTTGCGCGAGGAAGTCTATCCCGGTTTGGTAACCCCACGGACGCCGTACTCTCCTGCTGTGCGCATGAACTCCTTGTAGGGCTCACAGATTTTGCTTACAGAGATGTGAGAAATACCTAGTAGCAACGCAATTTCCTCGTACGAGAGCGGATTGGGGACGCGCACTGCGAGCGTCAAGATGGCATCATCAATAGGATCGGCCAGCCGATCGGCGCCATTAATAATCTGCTGTTTCTGAAAAGATTCCCGCCCACTGTTCCCAAACGAAGCATTTTCCCACATGGCGCGCGGTCGAACTGCCTGCCGAGATGAACCCCTCGTATAAACAAGGGCGGGGCCATTGTCTCCGGTCGAGTCCAGATGTTCCTTATATGGCTCGCAGATTTCGCTCACTTTGTCGCGAGCGATGCCGAAAGACGATGCAGTTTCCTGGTAGGAAAGGGGAGTGCGCAACCGCACTGTCAGCGTCAGAATTGCATCGGCAACGGGATCGGGCAGTCGGACCTCGCCACTTATCGCTTTCTTGATGGACTCAGTATTTGGGACCACAGAGAACCTCCTTAAGGCGGCGTGGATAGTCGACGTATCCACCGGCAGAGTTCCGTTCAACATTGTGGTCGAATTAGATAAAGATACCAAATCGCAATTTGGTCGCGGGAAGGTCTGGTGCTGCCAGCAGTGACCGGCGGGAAGTGAATGCCGGTCGGCGGGACAACAGGGGGAAGCGTTCCTCAGCCAGTTGACTTGGCGCCGGCGTTGCGTTTGAGGGTCTGGAGGAGGACGCGTCCGGGGCCGCGCAGGTTGGTCATGAACAGACCTTCGCCGCCAAGAATCATGCGGCGGAAGCCGCCGACGCCGCGAATGTCATAGTCGACATCGGCGGAAAATGCGGCCAGGTTGCCGGTGCTGACGAGCAGTTCCTCGTTGGCCGCCATCTGGCGCTCGTAGAAGTCGCCACTGCCATGCACAAGCGCTTTGCCGACACCGGAGATGGTCTGCAGGAAGAGGCCGGCGCCGCCGAAAACGGCTGCGCCGGCGCGGCGGGCGACGGTCACTGTGATGTCAACATTTTCACCCCAGGCGGCGACGAAGGAGCCGCGCGTCGTGGTGACGGCGCCGTCGCGTTCCAGGTCCCAGATCTCCAGGTGGCCGGGGGCGTTGGCCGCAAGCAGGGCATATTGGTCTTCGGCTATGGTCTCGAGGAAGGTGAGGGCGAGGCCTTCACCGGAGAGGCTGCGGCGCAGTGCGCCGCCGGCGCCGCCCGGGACGCGCAAGCGCCACTGCATATGGGACGAATAGGCCATCAGGACGCCCTTGCTGACCCAGGCAGATTCGCCTCGAGCGAAGTCAAGGCGGACGGACTGGGCAATCTCGCCGCTGATGCTATACTGCATGGTACAACTCCTTTCTACTTATCGGGTAACTACGAAGCCATATACAGTGCTTGTCTTGACCAGCCCTCTATCCCTGCCGGCATTCAGGCTATCTGATTGCGTATTCGGTTGGCGGCAGCCACGTTGCTGGAGCGGCACGGCTGGAATGCGCAGACACGGTCGGAACTGCAGTTTCTAGTTTTCAGTGGAACACCAGTCGTCAGCGGAACACCGGAGATTAGCGGTCGATGGTCGGTGGTTCGGGGCGGCAAGTGGGGGAGGAGACACTGGTGGCTAGACACGCTGGTGGCTAGACACGCTGCTGGAGCCGCACGGCTGGAATGCGCACACACGGTCGGTGAGCGATGGTTTTGTAGGGGGGCGTTGCGGGGGCGCAGCCCCTGCACAAGGGAGGGCCGAAGGCCCGACCGCCCATAAAAAAGTTGAGAGTTGAGAGAACACTTTTGCTCGCCTCATTCAGGATCGCAGATTAATTGTGGCTGCGTAGTTTCCTTATCGGCAAAAAGAAGAAGAACGAATCATGTCCAAACGCAAAGCGAAGAAGTCAGATCGCAGCGGTTCCAGAAGTGCTGGGCCGCGGTTGGTGTACTCGACGGATCCGGAGCCGGAACCTGAGCAGAGTCCGCCGGTGCTTCCCCGCAACCCGGCCGCGCCTTTTGCGGTTCAGGGGACACAGCCGGTGCGCGTCCGGCTGGATCGGAAGGGGCGCAAAGGGAAGACGGTTTCGATCATTACGGGCGTAAAAAGCCCGGATGTGGGCAAGCGCGCGCTGGCGAAGCACCTGAAAGACAAGCTGGGATGCGGCGGCGCGGTCAAGGGCGCGGACATCGAAATCCAGGGTGATCAGAGGGAGCGGCTGGTGGCGCTTCTGAACGAACTGGGATATCGGGCCAAGCAGGGCTAGAGCACCCTTTATCGCTGCAACTGCCGGTTAATGGCGGCTCACGTCCAGTGGGTTGCCGGTTGCCGAAGATGAGCGCCCGTCACCCCGATTACCGCAGATTGAGGCCGACGCTCTTCCCGCTTTCCACGCCCTCGCTCTTGGCGAATGCGTCTTCGCCGCTTAACGGATGGATTACGACATTGCGGCCGAGCCGCATGCCTGCGGGAACGGTGCTGCCTTTGCCGACGAGGGTCAGGCCGGTGTTGAGCCGGGCGGGCAACTCCGGATTGGGGCGGTTGTTTTCGGAGTGGCCGACAGTTGCGTCCTGGCAGACGCGCACCTCTTTGTCGATTACACAGCGCTCGACGACTGCGCCCGGTTCGATGATCGTGTCATTGAGGATGACACTATCGCGGACGAGGGCGCCCTCCCCCACCTGCACGCCGGGTGACAGGACGCTGCGTTCGACGGCGCCCTCGATCTGGCATCCATTGGAGAGAAGGGTTCCATCCACGTCTGCGGCCGGGCCCAGCTTGACGGGCGCGCGCTCCTGGCTGCGGGTATGGACGACCCACTCCGGCGCATAGAGGTTGAGGGCAGGCTCCTCCGCGAGCAGGCTCATATTCGCATCCCAGTAGGCCTGAATTGTGCTGGCATCTGCCCAGTAGCCGGGATAGGTATAGCTGGCGACATGCCCCTGCGCGACGAGCCCTGCCAGGATGTCTCTACCGAGGTCGTCGCCACTGCTGTTGTTCAGGACATCTACCAGGAAGTCGCGGCGGAATACGTAGACACCCATGCTGGCGAGATTCTGCTCGGTGCGGCGGGGCTTTTCCTGGAATTCGATGACGCGGCCGTCGGTGTCGAGCGAAATGATGCCGAATCGATGGGTTTCATGGCGGCTGACGCGGCGGACGGCGATGGTCACGGGTGCGCCGGTGCGCAGGTGATGGGAAAGGAAGGGCCGGTAGTCCATCAGATAGATATGTTTGCCGGAGAGGATCAGTACGCATTCCTCTTTCTGCTGAAGGACGTAGTCGAGGTTGCGGCGAATGGCGTCGGCGGAGCCGCGTTGCCAGTCGCCGTAGGGTCCGCCGCGGTAGGGCTGCAAGAGGCGCACGCCGCCGCTGGAGCGGTCCAGGTCCCAGGGTTTGCCGATGCCGATATGATCGTTGAGGCTGCGAGGGCGGTATTGGGTGAGAACGGCGACATTGTGGATGCCGCTGTTGACGCAGTTGCTGAGTGAGAAGTCGATCAGGCGGAATTTGCCGGCGAAGGGAACGGCGGGCTCGGAGCGGACTTCGGTAAGGACACTGAGGTCGGCATTGTCAGCGCCGGCCATGATCATAGCGAAAGCACACGACATAGGGAATTATCCTTGCGGTCCGTTTGCGGATAGGGGCAAAGCGAGACTTTTTTATACGGTCTGCCCGTCTTCAACGACGAAATCAGGTGGAAAATCCTCTTCACCACTGTCGCTGTTGACGATGACGTTGGTGCCGATGCGGGCGCCATCGGGGATGAAAGCGCCCTTGCCGATGACGGTATGGCCGGTGTCGAGTTTGTCGGCAAAGAGCGCGTTGGGCGGGGGCGCGGCCGACGCGGCGCGGCCGACCTGAGCGCCGAAGCCGACGATGACCTGCTTGTCGATGATGACCCGTTCCAAGTGGGCGCCGGGGCCGATCCAGGAGTCGTTCATGATAATGCTGTCCTGCACGACCGCGCCGGGACTGACATAGACGCCGGGGCTGAAGATGCTGTTTTTGACCAGCCCATGCACTTCGCAGCCGTTGGATACCATGCTCTGCACGACCTGGGATTGGGGGCCGAACTTGGCGGGCGGACGCTCTTCTGAGCGGGTGGAGATCGGCCAGTTGTCGGTATACAGGTCGAGAGCCGGGTCCGGTTGGAGCAGCTCGAGGCTTGTCTTCCAGTAGGCGTCGACGGTACCGACGTCGACCCAATAACCGGTGAAGGGGTAGGAGAAGACGCGGTCGCCGGCGGCGAGCATGGCGGGCACGACGTCCTTGCCAAAGTCGCTGCGGGGCCCATCGGCGCCTTTTTCCCGGAGACGTTGTTCCAGCACGCGGGCGTTAAAGACATAGATGCCCATTGATGCCAGATTGCTGGTCGGCTGCTCCGGTTTTTCATGGAACTGGACGATCTCATCGTCGGCGTTTGACTCCATGATGCCAAAGCGGTGGGCCTCTTCGATCGGCACGGGCATTACGGCGATGGTCAGGTCGGCGCCTTTGCGCTGATGAAAGTCCAGCATGGGGCCGTAGTCCATCTTATAGATATGGTCGCCGGAGAGGATGAGCGCGGTGTCGGCGTTGTTGTCGGAGAGGTAGTTCAGATTCTGCAGAATCGCGTCGGCGGTGCCGGCATACCAGTCCTGCTCGCCGCGGCCTTGATAGGGCTGCAGGAGGCGCAAGCCGCCGTGTTGGCGGTCGAGGTCCCAGGGCTTACCGATGCCGATGTGTTCGTTGAGGCTGTGGGGGCGATATTGGGTGAGGACGGCGACGGTATATAGGCCGCTATTGACACAGTTGCTGATTGTGAAGTCGATGATGCGGAACTTGCCGGCGAAGGGAACAGCGGGTTTTGCGCGTTTTTCGGACAGGACGGTGAGGCGCGTGCCCTCTCCGCCAGCCAAAATCATTGCAACGGTTCTCATAGGCGATTTCCCATGCGGCATTTGCGCGGCGAAGCGAGCTTATGAACCCGATATCGGGTCTATCATATCTGAAAGCGTGTGAAAACTCAATTGAGGGACCGACCGAAGCATATACTGCCAGCGGGCACGGGTCTGGGTAGGCGCTCTTTATGGACGCGGATCCCCAGCAGGTGATGGACTCCAGGCGCCATTCAGGTTCGCGCGTTTTTTGGATTTTATTGCCGGACTTCCTATACTTGATGGTTGGGTTACATAGACGTGTACCCGTACGCGGCTCGGGGCATTTAGGCTAGCAGTTAGCCCAATGTCGCTTGGCTTGTCAGCAACTTTCTTCGATCCTGGGCGGGGGCACAACTAGCTGCCGGCTCTGAACCAGAAAATTATGTCCGAACCGATTTCTGCTGCGCGACTTCCGGCCGGCGCGGCTGCTTCAGAAAGGCAGAACCGCTCTCGCATCAACTTGGTGTCAGGGGCAATTCTGCTCGCAATAACCGCTGCCGCTGTGTTTATGCGCCTTCATCGCCTTGCTGAAATTCCGCCGGGGCTCTTTTTCGATGAAGGGGCACATGGCTTGGATGCGGTTCAGGTGTTGCAGGGAAAGCACGCGGTCTTCTTTCCTGACAACAACGGACGCGAGGCTTTAATCGTCTATGCCATAGCCCTGGCCCACTCCCTTTTGGGGCCGTCAATATTAGCTGTTCGCCTTGCCACTGCTCTTTCCAGCGCCGCGGCAGTCGTCGCCCTCTTTTGGACAGGCCGTGTCCTTTTCGGCACGGACGAGCGAACGGGGATTCCCCGGCCTTGGCGCGGAATTTTCATTGGAGGTGTGGGCGCTGCCCTGCTGGCAGTCTCTCTTAATCAGGTAATTTTGGGACGCATGGCCTTCAGAGCGAACTTCTTGATATTTCTATTGCCCCTTTGCCTGGCTTTGCTGTGGCGGGGATGGCGGCAACGGAGTTGGTTGACAATCACTTTAGCTGGACTATGCGCCGGCGTCATGCAATACACGTACATTCCCGCACGCCTGCTCCCTGTTCTCCTGCTATTCTTCGGTCTCACCTTCCTGATTCCACTGAACGACACTGCCATGCGCAGACTGCGCGAAGGATTGCCTCGGGCTGCCCTATTTGCTGCCGTGTCGGCACTCGTGGCCGCTCCTCTTCTTGTCTACTTCGCCCTCAATCCCGAACACATGGCTGACAGGATCAACCAAGTATCGCTTTTCTCGCCTGCCAAGAGTGGGGGGGATCCATTGGGAACACTGATTCTTAATGTGTGGGAGCATATCCTCGTGTTCGGTTTTCGCGGCGATCCAAATTGGGGCCACAATTATGAAAGCCGTCCCATGCTGAACCTATGGGAGGCGCTCTTTTTCTGGCTGGGATTGGCGCTGTCTCTATGGCGATGGCGTACGCACTCATCCTCGCGCTTTCTGCTCCTGTGGTTGGGCATCATGCTGCTTCCGGCGCTACTTTCGCGGGACCCTTATCCGTTTGTACCGAACACTTTGCGGATGATAGGCGCGGCCCCGGCCGTATTCCTGCTTATCGGCTTTGCCGTGTGGGAAGCGTTTCAGGTGTTCAGGAAGCGGATCCCTTCCGCGGCCGTGGCCCCGGCCCTCATCTATCTTCTGGCGGCATTGATTTTGGCGAAGGGGATACTCTCCTATAGTACTTATTTCCATGAATTTGAACTTTCAGCCAGGAGCAAGAAAGACTTTCATGGTCAATGGACCGATGCCGCGCTGGAGTTGAGTGCCATTCCGCCGACCGATGAAATGGCCTACCTTATTCTCGCCGAGAACCGCTTTGCGCACTTTGGCTTCGATTACATCTATGAAGGCGAAAACCCAGTCTATATCATCAACAATCGCGACTCGGGAATGCCCTATGAGGCAGATGCACGAATATCGCGTCAGATCTTGTTCAAGGTTGCGGCTAGGGAGGAGTTGTCAACCATCGCATTGCTCGATTGGGATGAAAGGCTGGGCTGGAATGACGAAGAGGAACAAGAGATATTCGATCTGCTTGGACGAATAGGCCACTTTTCGGACAGCCAACAGTTTTCCAGCTTTCAGATTCACACTTTCACCGATCTGTCTCTCCAATTGCCTTGGCGATTCAATGGACAGTTAGAGCCTCGGCCAATCCGTTACGACGCGGGAATCAGCCTCCTTGGTTTCGCCGTCGGCCAGGGCCCAAAACAGATGAGCTCCGAGGATACGATCGATTTAGATGGAAGCCTTCCCATCTGGGTGGGGCTGTCTTGGCAGACAGATCGCATCACAGAGGCTGATTACAAGGCGTCGCTGCGGCTCTACGATGCCACTGGTACATACATTTATCACAAGGACCGATTGCTGAAAAACCTAAACGATGATACCACAACCGGGTGGACACCAGGCCAATCAGTTGAGACTCTCCTTTTTCTTGACATACCGCCCGAAATGCCCCTGGGCGCGTACGAGTTGCAGCTGATTGTTTACAATGCCGAGACCCTGACGCCAACTGTCGAAATAGATGTCTGGAAGCCGGAGGCGGTCTTGGCACGCTTTCGCTTGGCGGAAAACGGCTGACGGGCTGGGGCATCCCGGTTTGGGGACGTCTTTAGCGGACAGACTGGCTGAGTCCGGCAGGGAGACCTGGGGGGCGGTCCCGCGGCCGGCGTAGCTGCCCGAAGCTGGTCGCAGACTGACCCCTATCGTGCGACGCGTTTCCTCTGCGGGAATGTACTCCACGCGCTAATGCTGATCCAAGACGGGACCGAAAACTTGCGAACATTGGCAGAACGGGCGGGACGTCCGCGATCCCAGGATGCAGCCCGTACAAGAAATCTTGGTCTTATATTTGATTCGTATGAGTTTCTGCTTACGAAGAATTCAGACGCAGGGGTTCTTGGAGATTGCTGGCGGGATCTCTATGCTTGACGTTTGGGTTCCAGGACATGGGGCCCGATTGTGAACATCCAGCCCTACGGTCTGCCCGTTCCAGATGTAGTTTGAAACGAAAGAGAGGCCCCCATGCAAGAAGGCGTGCATGAGGCAGCAGGACCAAGAGCGAAAGAACATGTCTGAGGCGTCGTCCCGCGCTCCTTTCGAGCAGGGGCACAACAAAACAGTTTCGGCACAAGGACCGGCTGGCAGGGCCGTATTAGAGAAAGCCGCGCGTCAACGCATTTTATTGGCAACAGGAGGGATTCTGATTGCATTGGCGTTGGCGGTGGCTTTTTTGCGTCTTCAGCGCTTAAGCGAACTCCCGTTTGGGCTCCATCATGATGAAGGGGCACATGGCATGGATGCTCTGCGGGTGTTGCAAGGAGAGCACGCTGTTTTCTTTCCTGAAAATAATGGACGCGAAGGGATGATTGTCTATACGATTGCGCTGGCCATCTCCTTTTTGGGGCGCACGATGCTGGCTCTTCGTCTTTCCACAGCGCTAGCCAGCGCCGGCACCGTCTTTGTCGTTTTCTGGCTGGGGTGGCTGCTCTTTGGCAGAGATGAAAGCGGGCGGGCGACACCGTGGCGCGGCCTGTTGGTCGGGGGAATCGGGGCCGGTCTGCTGGCGATATCGCTCGGCCAGACGATTATTGGGCGTGCGGCACTAAGGGCCAACTTCCTGCCACTGTTTCTTTGCCTGTGTCTGGCCTTGCTCTGGTGGGGGTGGAAGGGTAGGAACTGGTGGAAGGTGGCGCTGGCGGGGGCGTGCGCCGGGCTGTTGCCATACACGTATCTTGCGGCGCGTTTCACACCTTTCTTATTTCTTCTTTTTGGATTGAGTTTTTTGCTGCCCTGGGGCAAGGGTAAGGCTCGCTTGCGGGCTGCGCTACCATGGGCAGGCGTCTTTTTGGGCGTGGCTGGGCTGGTAGCAGCGCCGATTCTCGTTTATTTTGCTCTACATCCCGAGCATTTTGTTATCCGCAGCAACCAGCTATTGATACTCCAGTCCGATCGGAATCAGGGAGACCCGCTGGGCGCTTTACTGGGCAATGTGTGGGCTCATCTGTTGGCCTTTGGCTTCCGCGGCGATCCGAACTGGCGGCATAACTTCGCCGGTCAGCCGATGCTGAATCC
>LXNI01001942.1_pt1 | contig 15829 bp, 12 predicted proteins | sample 809091 | NCBI WGS metagenome assembly LXNI01 (sample SAMN04870527, study PRJNA318959) | sponge metagenome | biome: 01000161; feature: marine sponge reef; material: water | host: Sarcotragus foetidus | place: Greece: Milos, Mediterranean Sea | collected 2013-05-29 | depth 5-7 m | reverse complement strand
CGACCAGTTGCGAGAAGAGCTGGAAGCGGCGCGTCAAGAACGCGACGAGATGCTGGCCAAGCTCCAGCGTTCGCAGGCGGAATTCGAGAATATCCGCAAGCGCCTGCAGAAGGAGAAGGATGGCGTGGTGCGCTACGCCGCCTCCGACACGATCCAGTCGCTGCTGCCGATCATCGATGATTTCGAACGCGCCATCAACGCCGAAGGCGTCCCGCCGGAGATCAAGAAGGGCTTGGAGTTGATTCACCGCCGCATTTTCGAGGTCTTCTCCCGAGCCGGCCTCGTGGAAGTGGACCAGCACGAGAGCTTTGACCCGAACCTGCACTTCGCCGTCGACCGGGCACCGGCCACCGAAGAGCAGTCCGACCAGCAGATTCTCGAGGTCTACCAGAAGGGCTACCGCTTCAAGGATCGCCTCATGCGGGCCTCAATGGTCAAGGTCGCTGTCAAGGAATAGGACCCGAAAGTTCCGGGGCCGGGGACCGGCATGGTGCAAAAACGCGACTACTACGAGGTGCTCGGGGTTCCCCGGGGGGCGGACGAGGCCCAGTGCAAGCGCGCCTACCGCAAACTCGCCATGAAGCACCACCCGGACCGCAATCCGGGCTCCAGCGAGGCCGAGGAAAAATTCAAGGAGGCTTCCGAAGCCTACAGCGTCCTCAGTGACCCGGAAAAGCGCCAAGTGTACGACCAATACGGCCACGAGGGCCTCGCAGGCGGCGGCATGGGTGGCTTCAATGCCAGCGACTTTCCCGACATCTTCGGCGACATCCTCGGCGATTTCTTCGGTACCAGCTCCCAGCGGGGCCGCTCGCGCGCCAAGAGCGGCGACGATCTGCTGTACGAGCTGGAGATTGATTTCGAGGATGCCGCGTTCGGCTGCTCCAAGGAAATCCAGATTCCTCGCAATGAAACATGCGAACGCTGTGACGGATCCGGTGCCGAGCCCGGAACCCGTCCTCTGCAGTGCAATCGCTGCAACGGCCGCGGGCAGGTGCATACCCAACAGGGCTTCTTCATGATGAGTCGTACGTGCTCGTCCTGCCGCGGAACGGGCCAGATCATCCAGCAGCCCTGCTCCACTTGTAGAGGCCGCGGTCTGCAGCGCGTCCAGCGCAAGCGCAAGGTCGACATCCCGGCCGGGGTCGACGACGGCATGAGGCTGCGCCTGTCGGGCGAAGGCGGCGTCGGCAGCCAGGGCGGCCCGCGTGGCGACCTTTACGTTCTGATCCAAGTGCGCGAGCACGAGATTTTCAAGCGAGAAGATGCTGATATCCACTGCAACGTCAGCATCAATGTCGCCCAAGCCGCCCTGGGCGCCAAGATTTCGATACCGACGCTTGAGGGCGAAGAGATCCACGCCGTCAAGCCGGGCACCCAATCGGGTGCGAGGCTGATGTTGCGGGGCAAGGGCATTCAGCGCGTGCGCAGCGGCCGGCGCGGAGACCTCTACGCCCATGTGCACGTCCAGATTCCGAAAAAGCTCAGCGGCACGCAGCGAGAGCTGTTCGAGCAGCTCGAAGCCGCACTGGCTGCCGGCCAGGACCCAGGCGAAGAGAGTTTCTTCGACAAGCTGCGCGACGGCTTCCGCTGAGGGCTTTCGCTGAGCTACCCAGAGTCGCTCGCGATGGGCTAAGATCAACCCGTGTCCGTCCGGGCCGTCGTCGCGAGCCTTGCGCTGTCGCTCTTGGGCGGGTCTCTAGCGACCCCCGCGCAGGATCAGGACGCACGCCTAGTCGACCAGATCACGCAGCTCGTCTCCTCCCAGCGCGGAATCAGGATCTACGACTGGGTCAATTTCGCGATCAAAGACGGCCACGTCACTCTGACAGGCGCGGTCACAAACCGAACGCTCAAGCGTGGGATCGCACGGTCGATACGTGCGCTTGAAGCGGTCGATTCGGTAGCGAACGAGCTGGAGCTGCTGTCATCGTCCGGCGACGACATCGGAATCCGGATCAATGCGTACTGGCGCATCTACGGGCATCCCGAAATCCGGCGGTATGCATCCCAGCAGTCGGAGTTCAGGCAGCGCCTCCGACGCTCGCCCACTGACATCCAACGGGTGTTGCTCGAACCGATCCACATCCTAGTCGAAGACCGTCACTTGACGCTTGAGGGCGAATTGGAGCAACAGCGCGAAAAGTGGGTGGTGGAAGAGCAGGCCTACGCCGTCCTGGGCGTCAGCTCGGTGACCAACAATATCGTCGTTACAGGTACCGACACTGAGGAACTAGAACCTATCGACTTCGAGAAGGACCCCTGGTGGAGAGACTCCGGCTCCGTCGCAGAGTCGGTTGTGCGGGTCGAGAACCCGGCTGGCGCGATTCGCGTGAGGGTAGTCAATACCGAGCGCGTGCGCCTGCGCAGAACCAGCCGCTCGCGGCCGATCCGAGCAGGAGACACGACGACGACGCGACTGGCACGCAAGACGAGGATCAGCGCCAGTCCAGCTGACGGTGCGCAGATCGATTTGGAGATCGACCTGCCCTATGGACACCGCTTGGAGGTCGAGACCGTGGACGGCCCGATCTCGGTCACTGGGCTGATCCGACAGGCGGACCTCAAGACCAGCTTCGGACGGGTCGAGCTGGCCGTCCCGTGGAAGGCAGTTAGGTTTGCCGCGGCCCTGAGCCGCAAACCCGCCCATGTTGGCATCCCACCGCACCTGCGCGCCTCGTTGAGCTCACCCGAGGAGCCTGTTGTGGAATCCGCTTGGCGCGTTGATGACCTCCGCGACCAGCGCCAGAGTCTGTATGGAAAGATCCGTTTGGAAGGGGTGCGGCCGGACGCGCTCGTCCTGCGGGAATCCGCCATCCCAGAGGACTCTCCGATCAGGATGCATTGGCAAGCCACCCAGACGCTCAGCACGATGTTGAAGCGACCATTTCGCATGCGCATGACCCGCCGCGATGGCGGCCAGCAGCCGACTGACGAGATGCCGTCCGAAGAGCAAGATCAGACAGTTCGATTCAATTCCGATGTCCGCTTGGTCCAGCTGTCGGCCTCCGTGGTGGACGCAGAGGGCAGGCCCGTTCCAGGTTTGGCGCGGGAGAGCTTCGAAGTGCTCGAGGACGGAGTGGCGCAGGAAATCGGGATCGTGCAGGACAACGAAGCGGAGTTCAATCTAATCCTGCTGTTGGACTGCAGCACCAGCACCCTCGTGGACCGCACGGCAGTGCTGGAGGCTGCAAGGCAATTTGTGATGGCCGCGCGGCCAACCGACCAAGTCGGGATTTACGTGCTTTCGGATGCCTACCTGCAGGTGGTCAGCCCGCTCACGGCCGATCGAGAGGCGCTATTGCGCACGATTGAACAGATCCCGAGGCTGTCGGGCGGTACGCCGCTCTACGACGCGATCACCCTCGCCTATGCCCAAGAGCTCGCGCGACGGCGGTGGGAACGCAACGCCTTGGTTGTCATCAGCGATGGCATGGACAATGACCTGCTGACTAGAAGGGGGCGTTCGGTCCCGTCCGCTGTCGCGTTCGAGGATCTGTTGCGGGCAGCGTCCGAGATCAACAGCGCAATCTATCCGATCTTCCTCGAGCCCGACGAGCCGGGCGTGAGGGTCGAGCGCAGTTGGCGCGAACGGCAGCGTCGGTCAACCGACAAGGCTCGCGATCGGATGCAGCAGTTGGCTGACCGAACGGGGGGACGGCTCTTTCGGGCGACCTCGATTGGCGACCTTGACGCGGTATACGAGCAAGTCGCCGAAGAGTTGCGCAGCATATACACGCTGGGCTACTACCCATCCAATCAAGAGTTTGACGGAGAGTGGCGACGGATCCGGGTCAATCTCAAGGGTCACGAGGCTAGGGTTCGCACTCGGCCGGGATACTACGGCTGGTGACCGCACCGTGCGCGGACGCGACTTAAGCCCGCGCGGATCGCATCCAAGCTCCTCGCCGCTTGGGCGCTGCCAACACCTGTTGCTGCTGCTAGCCGCTCTCAAGTCCCACACTCCGGGAAGGTTCAAGGCCATGTATAGAGACGAGACGTTCGACGCGCAGCACTTCGCGCCGGCGGAGTTGCTGGGACCGCTCAATGAGGTTGAGCGAAAATTCGCACCGGAACTCTTGTACGTGGTTGGCGATGACCAGCTGCTTACCGCTGGCCGACGTGTCTCGGTCGTGGGCTCGAGAGCAGCGTCGCTGGATGCGACCAAGCGAACGCGTAAGCTTGTCAAGGCTCTCGTGTCGGAGAACGTAACGGTCGTGAGCGGGCTCGCGGCGGGAATCGACACGGTTGCTCATTCCGCAGCCATCGAATTCGGGGGCCGCACGATCGCGGTTCTTGGAACAGGAGTCGATAGAGCATATCCGAGTTCCAACACCGGTCTCCATCGAGAGATCGCGAAGTTTCACGCGGCTGTGTCTCAGTTCCCATTGGGGTCGCCACCTCTACGCCATCACTTTCCGCACCGGAACAAGACAATGGCGCTAATCTCGGACGCGACCGTCATCGTGGCCGCTGGCGAGCGAAGCGGAACGGTCCATCAAGCGTGGGAGGCGCTCCGGTTAGGGCGCGACTTGCTGCTCCTCGAATCACTGGCAAGCCGTCGATTCACCTGGACCGAGGAATTGCTGCGCTACGGTGCCGAGGTCTTGAGCGATGAGAATCTGAAGACATGGCTTGACTCTCTGCGGGAGCGCGTCATATTCGACGAGGCGGAACTCGTGTTCTAGCCCTCCATGCAACTGCTGAACGACGTTGATTGCGGTTCCTGTTTCTTATACGCTCCTCAAGGGGTTGTGCGTTCGGCACCAAGCTAGTTCGAAAAACTCTGAGTCGACTAGTCTGGGCTCTAACACCTGTAGCAGAAACCCGCATGCGCACCGGTCCTTGCACGAGGTGGAGTCCAACGCGAACGAAGAGATCAATCAGGCGTTATCCGTCGCGACGCGCAGCTTCGTGCCATCTCTCGAATCACTCTCAGTGAACGTCCGGCAATCCCGAAAATAGACGCGCACGAGACGCGCATTCAATGTATACTGATGTGTATAGATTAGCTGCCACTGTCGAGTGGTGCTAGTCGTCGAGCGATCCATGAGCAGTGCAGTCGAACACCTTGAAGGGCTGGCCACCCAAGAGTACAAGTACGGGTTTGTCACCGACATCGACCAGGAGACCCTGCCGCCGGGCCTGACTGAAGACACCGTGCGCTTCATCTCGGCGAAGAAGGAAGAGCCCGACTGGCTTCTCGAATGGCGCTTGAAGGCCTTCCGCCACTGGCAGGAGATGACGGAGCCCACTTGGCCCAACGTCAGCTACCCCAAGATCGACTATCAATCCATCTCGTACTACGCCGCCCCCAAGAGCGCCGACGACAAGCCCAAGAGCTTGGACGAGGTGGATCCCGAGCTGCTCGCCACCTACGAAAAGCTCGGCATCCCGCTGGAAGAGCGGGCGGTCCTGGCAGGCGTAGCCGTGGATGCCGTCTTCGACAGCGTCTCCGTCGCCACCACCTTCCGCGAGAAGCTGGCCGAGGCGGGGGTCATCTTCATGTCGATCTCCGAGGCGGTCCGCGAGCATCCCGAACTCGTGCGCAAGTACCTCGGGTCGGTCGTGCCGCCATCGGACAACTTCTTCGCGGCGCTCAACTCCGCCGTCTATTCCGACGGCTCCTTCGTCTTCATCCCCAAGGGCGTGAGGTGCCCGATGGAACTGTCGACCTACTTCCGAATCAACGCAATGAATACGGGGCAGTTCGAGCGCACTCTGATCGTGGCCGAGGACGACAGCTACGTCAGCTACCTAGAGGGCTGCACCGCGCCGATGCGGGACGAGAACCAGTTGCACGCCGCCGTGGTCGAGTTGGTCGCCCTGGACAACGCGCGCATCAAGTATTCCACGGTCCAGAACTGGTACCCGGGCGACAAGGACGGCAACGGCGGCATCTACAACTTCGTGACCAAGCGCGGTGCCTGCCGTGGCAAGCGCTCGAAGATTTCTTGGACCCAAGTGGAGACCGGCTCGGCCATCACATGGAAGTATCCGAGCTGCATTCTGATCGGCGATGGCTCGGTGGGCGAATTCTACTCAGTCGCGGTCACCAACAACCACCAGCAAGCCGACACCGGCACCAAGATGATCCACATCGGCAGGGACACGACCTCGACCATCGTGTCGAAGGGCATCTCCGCCGGCGTGTCGAACAACTCCTACCGCGGGCTGGTCAAGATCATGCCCAAGGCGGAGGGCGCCAGGAACTTCTCGCAATGCGACTCGATGCTGATGGGCGACCGCTGCGGCGCCCACACCTTCCCCTACTTGGAGGTGCGCAACAAGTCGGCCCAAGTCGAGCACGAGGCAACGACCTCCAAGATTGGCGAGGACCAGATTTTCTACCTCAACCAGCGCGGCATCGAAACCGAGGACGCGGTGTCGATGATCGTCAACGGGTTCTGCAAGGAGGTCTTCCGCGAACTGCCCATGGAATTCGCGGTGGAGGCGCAGAAACTGCTGAGCGTGAGTTTGGAGGGGAGCGTCGGCTAGGCGGCCGACGGAGGGGAGAGCGAGCAAGCCAATGCTGCGAATACAGAACCTGCACGTCAGCATCGACGGGCAGAAAATCCTGCGCGGGATCGACCTCGAAGTCCAGCCCGGCACGGTCCACGCCGTGATGGGGCCCAACGGATCGGGCAAGAGCACGCTGGCGGCCGTGCTGGCCGGGCGCGACGGCTACGAGATCGAACAGGGCTCGGTCACGTTCAACGGCCAGGACCTGTTGGAGATGGATCCGGAGATCCGCGCGCGCGAAGGCGTGTTTCTGGCCTTCCAGTACCCGGTGGAAGTGCCGGGCGTGACCACCATGTACTTCATGCGCGAGGCCGTCAACGCGGTGCGCAAGCATCGCGGGCAGGAAGAACTCTCCGCCGGGGAGTTCCTCAAGCTGGCCCGCGCGAAGATCAAGCCGCTGGGCATGGAAGCAGACATGCTCAAGCGCGCCATCAACGAGGGCTTTTCGGGCGGCGAAAAGAAGCGCAGCGAGATCTTTCAGATGGCAATGCTGGACCCCAAGCTGGGAGTCCTCGACGAGACCGATTCGGGCTTGGATATCGACGCTCTCAAGATCGTCGCCGATGGCGTGAATTCCCTGCGCAGCCCCGACCGGTCGTTCGTGGTGATCACCCACTATCAGCGCTTACTCGACTACATCGTCCCGGATTATGTCCACGTGCTGGCCGACGGCCGGATCGAGCTGTCGGGCGACAAACACCTCGCGCTGGAACTTGAATCGCGCGGTTACGGCTGGATCAACGACGAAGTCGCACCGCAGGCCGCAGGAGTCTGAAGTGCCTGCTGTTTCCAACAGGGCGGACCTGTACTTGGAGCGCTTCAGCGATGTGCTCGCCCGTTCCGCGGACGAGCCGACCTGGCTGCTGGAGCGCCGCAAGCGCGCCATGGAGCGCTTCTTGCAACTCGGCGTCCCCACGCTGAGGCACGAGGAGTACAAGTACACCGATCTGTCGCCACTCGCCGACGGCCAACTGTTGTTGGCGGCGCAGCCCGGCTGCTCCGAGAGCGCCCTGCCCGCCTATGCGGCCGCCGGTAGCGCCGGCCTAGAGGCCGGTAACGGCCCGCAGGTGTTCGGCAGCCTCCCGCAGGGTGCCCGCGTGCTGACGCTGGCCGAGGCGCTGCGCTCCGAGCCCGAGCTCCTGCAACGGCACCTTGCCGCAATCGCCGATTGCGAGGATCACGCCATCTGCGCTGTCAACACGGCATTTTTCAGCAACGCCGTAGTCATCAAGGCCGAACGCGGCGTCGTGTTCGACGAGCCGCTGCACCTCGTGTTCCGAGACCCGGCCCGGGCCAGGCTGCCAAGGGTGCTGATCGTCGCCGAGCGCAATGCCTCGGTCCAAGTGGTAGAGACCTATGCCGGTTCCGGCGCCTATTGGCGCAACGCGGTGACAGAGATCTATGCCGAGGAGAACGCCCGCGTCGACCACTACCGCGCTCAGGTGGAATCGACGGACGCCTTCCACACGGGCCGGCTGCAGGCGTCCCAACAGCGTGACAGCTACGTCAGCTCGTTCTCCATCAGCTTCGGGGCCGCCGTAGCGAGGAACGACATCGGCACGCGGCTCAACGGTACTGGGTGCGAGTGCTCGCTGGACGGGCTATACGCCGTGCGCGGCGAACAATTGGTTGACCACCACACCAGCATCGACCATGCCATGCCGCACTGCAATTCGCACCAGCTCTACAAGGGCGTGCTCGACGACCGCGCCAGGGGCGTGTTCAATGGCAAGATCTTCGTCCGGCCCGACGCGCAGAAGACCGATGCGGTGCAGAGCAACAAGAACCTGCTGCTCTCGGACCAGTCGGAGGTCAACACCAAGCCGCAGCTTGAGATCGACGCTAACGACGTGCGCTGCACGCACGGAGCGACCATCGGGCAGCTAGATTCGCTGGCGGCCTTCTACCTGCAGTCGCGAGGCATCGGAGCGGCCCGGGCGCGCAACTTGCTGACCTACGCCTTCGCGGCCGACGCCTTGGAACGCATCAAGGTCGCTCCGCTCAAGGAGCACTTCGAGTCCTCGCTGCTGGATCGCTTTGCATCGCAGGAGCCCTGATGGGAGAGCCGGAAGGAGCGCGAACGTGACGACCGCGACGGCAGCGCCGGTCCGCCTCGACAGCGAGGCGTTGCGGGCAGACTTCCCCGCCCTGCGCCAACTGGTGCACGGCCGTCCGCTGGTTTACCTCGACAACGCCGCCTCGTCGCAAACGCCGCGCCCCGTCATTGACGCGCTGGTGGAGTACTACGAAAGGGACCGGTCCAACGTACATCGCGGGGTGCACGAGCTCAGCCAGCGGGCCACGGACAACTATGAGTCCGCCCGCCTGCGCGTGCAGCGGTTCCTCAACGCGTCAGAGCAGGAGGAGATCGTCTGGACGCGAGGCGCCACCGAGAGCATCAACCTCGTCGCCTCGAGCTGGGGAAGGGTCCACGTTGGCCGCGGCGATGACGTGATGATCTCGGCCATGGAGCATCACTCCAACATCGTGCCGTGGCAGATCCTGTGCCAAGAGCAGGGTGCCAACCTGCGCGTGATTCCGATGAACCAGGCTGGCGAGTTGGTCATGTCCGAGTTCGACAAGCTGCTCTCGCCGCGCACCAAGATCGTGGCGGTGACGCAAGTGTCGAACGCGCTGGGAACGGTCAACCCGGTGCGGGAAATCGCGGCCAAGGCGCACTCGGCCGGGGCCGTGTGCCTCGTCGATGGCGCCCAGGCGGCGCCCCACATGCCCGTGGATGTCCAAGCGCTGGACTGCGACTTCTTTGCACTCTCGGGGCACAAGATGTGCGGCCCTACCGGCATCGGCGCACTCTACGCCCGGCGCGCCTTGCTGGAGGAGATGCCGCCCTACCAGAGCGGCGGAGACATGATCTCGTCGGTGAGCTTCGAAAAAACCGTGTACAACGATTTGCCGTACCGCTTCGAAGCGGGCACGCCCATGATCGCGGGGGCCATCGGGATGGGTGCGGCAGTGGACTACTTGAGCATGATTGGCATGGACCAGATCGCCGCGTACGAATCCGATTTGCTGGCCTACGGTGCCGAGAAGCTCGATGCGATCCAAGGCCTGCGCCCGATCGGAACGGCACGAGACAAAGCCGGCGTGCTTTCCTTCGAGGTCGAGGGCATCCATCCCGCCGACTTGGGCACCATCCTCGACCGACAGGGAATCGCGCTGCGCGTAGGGCACCACTGCGCCGAACCGGTCATGCAGTTCTATGGCGTGGCCGCGACCACGCGGGCCTCGATCGCCTTCTACAACACCCGCGCGGATTTTGACGCGCTGGCCGATGCGATCGAGACCGCCAAGGAGATCTTCGCCTGATGTCCATGCTGAACCTAGGCCTGAACCAGCCGCAGCCCGAAACCGAAGAGAAGCGGAAGGGGGGCGAGCAGCCCGCAAGCGGCGGTCTCAACACGGGGGCGCTGGCAGCCGCTCCGAAATACGGCGAGTTCGTCCCGAGCATGCACTCGAACATGACGATGACGTCGCCCCTTCCGCCGAAGGAGCCGGAGTACGCCCCGGACGCTTCGCTGGAGGAAAAGGTCGTGGCTGTGCTCAAGACCTGCTACGACCCGGAGATCCCAATCGACATTTACCAACTCGGGCTGATCTACAAGGTCTTCGCACCGCGCGCGGAGGACGAGCCGGACAAGGTAAAGGTCCTGATGACCCTTACTGCGCCCAACTGTCCGGCCGCCCAGACGCTCCCCGCGGAGGCCAAGTACAAGATCGAGCGCCTGTCCGAGGTCGCCGACGCGGAGATCGAGATCACGTTTGATCCGCCGTGGACGCCCGAAAAGATGAGCGAGGAGGCGAAGCTCGTCCTGAACCTTGTCTGAGGTCTGATCATGCAACTGAGTGCCCAAGAAGAATACGGCCTGCGCTGCCTGTTGCGACTGGCCCAAGCCGGGCCGGACGCGATGATGAACATCCAAGAGATCTCGCGCGCAGAAGGGATCTCGATGCCGCACGCGGCCAAACTAATGCGCGCCCTGCGCGAGGGCGGCTTGGTAGCGAGCGAGCGCGGGCAGGCCGGCGGCTACCAACTGGCGCGGCCGCCGGAAGAGATCACCGCGAAGCAGGCCATCCACGTGCTGGGCGGGGAATTGTACGGAGGAGATTTCTGCGGGCGGTTCTCAGGGCACGAGGACCACTGCACGAATTCGATCGACTGCTCGATCCGGTCGCTGTGGCGGGCGGTCCAGTCGGTGGTCGACCAACTCCTCAGTCGCACGAGCATTCGCGACCTGATGTGCGCAGAGCAGGAAATGGACCGATTTGTGGGAGACCTAGTCGTGCTGACCGGCGGCACTGCCCCGACAGCCGCGAGAGCGAACCATGGCTGACCAAAAGCAATTCGAGGACGCATTGAGCCGCGTCGTACACCCGGACTATGGCAAGAACATCGTCGAGCTGGGACTGATCACGGACTTCGCAGTAGCGAACGGTTCAGTGGCATTCAAGCTGCAAAACACGGTGGCGAACGGCGAGCGGGCAAACTCGCTCCTGGAGTCGGCCATCGCGGCCGTGCAGGGGGTAGACCCACAAGTCCAGGTGGATGCGTCGATCACCAATCGAGCTAGGGCGAATCCCGCGGGCAGCAGTGGAAAAGGATCCATTGCGGGCGTGCGAAACGTCATCCCTGTGGCTTCGGGCAAAGGAGGCGTTGGGAAATCGACGGTGTCAGCCAATATTGCGCTGGCATTAGCGGCAACCGGGGCCAAGGTCGGCCTGATGGACGCAGACGTCTATGGTCCGAGCATCCCGCACATCATGGGTGCCACGAGCGGACCACAGCAGGGCGGCCGGGGCATCATCCCGGTGCAAGCGCAAGGCATCCCAATCATCTCCACCGGCTTCTTCATCCGCAAGGATCAGGCGGTTGTGTGGCGTGGCCCAATGCTGGCCAAGATGGTCGAGCAGCTATCGAACCAAGTGGAATGGGGCGAGTTGGACTACTTGATCATTGACCTTCCGCCGGGCACGGGCGACGTGCAACTCAGCCTGTGCCAGCGCTTGGCGCTTACCGGCGCGCTGGTCGTCACGACACCACAGCCGATGGCGGTCAATGTCGCAGAGAAGGCGATCATCATGTTCCAGCAGTTGAAGACGCCGCTGCTGGGCGTCGTAGAGAACATGAGCTACTTCGAGTCGCGCTCGACGGGCGAGCGCGAGTACATCTTTGGTTCGGGCGGTGCCGAGAAAATCGCCGAACGCTGGAGTATCCCCGTGCTAGGCAAGGTGCCGCTCGCGACGACCGTGCGCGAGACCTCCGATCACGGCATCCCGATCGTGCTGGCCGATCCAGGCGCGCCGGCGGCGCAAGCCTTCGTGAGCGTGGCGGAACAACTCGCGGCCCAAGTGGCGATGCACAACATGAAGTCCGCAAACGAGGAGATGGTTCAGATCAACTTCTGATCTGATGCGGCGAGGAACGCCTTACAGGTTGTTGGCACCCGTTTCGGCAACGAGCTGCGAAGCGCGCAGCAGCCCGTCCACAGTGCCCGCATCGGTCCACCAGCCAGACAGCTCGTCCCATTCCAGCGAGCCATCGGCGATGTAGCTGTTGTTGACATCGGTAATCTCAAGCTCACCGCGCGCTGATCGGTCGAGCTTGGAGATCCGATCGAACACCGACCCGTCAAACATATAGATCCCTGTCACGGCAAAGCTGGACGGTGGGTGCGCGGGCTTCTCCTCGATAGCAACGATGCGTTCGCCGTCAAAGCGTGGCACTCCGTAGCGCCCGGGATCGGGAACCTGCTTGAGCAGAATCCTGGCACCTTGCTCCTGTGCATGGAATGCGTTGACGGCGGCGACCACACTGCGTTCGATGATGTTGTCGCCGAGCATCACGCAGAGCTTCTCTCCTTCGGAGAAGTGACGGGCCAGATCCAGTGCCTCGGCAATCCCACCCTCGCCTTCCTGATAGGTGTAGTCGAGGTGCTTGAGCCCGAATTCGCGCCCGTTCCCAAGCAGGCGCAAGAAGTCTCCGGCGTTGCGTCCGCCAGTGACGATCATGATGTCCTCGATGCCGGCGTTGACAAGCGTCCGGATCGGGTAGTAGATCATCGGCTTGTCATAGACCGGCAGCAGGTGCTTGTTGATGATCCGAGTGATGGGATCGAGGCGGCTTCCCAAGCCCCCAGCCAAGACTACGCCCCGCACAAGCTCTTGATTGTAATGGACATCCGTACCTGCGAATTGTGGCCCCACTCCGCGGCGCGCTATCTGGCAGAGTTCCGGTAGCGCTTCAATCGCTGATTCGACGTAGCTGTGCTGCCACGGAGACTATAGCGCGGCGGCCGCGCCTGATCCCCATAGCGAGCGTCGTCTAGCCTTCGCTGCCTCGGCAGCCGGGCACCGCAGCTGCACAGCGAACAGGTCCCTAACGACCCCACTTGATCGGTCGCGACTGCGCACGATGCCATTGACGTTCAACGCATTCCGCAGCTAACGCCTATCCCCCTGCCTGACAGTCTCAAGCCCGCCGCCGAAGGCAGACGATCCCACCCCCAACTCGCCGATGAACCGGATGCCCCTTACTGTAAGATCTGGGCTGGCAGAAGAGACTCATGAATCCCGAAGGCGATGAACTCGAAATCCAGAGGGGAGAGGTTGCCAAGCTTGTTACTGCGGCGACACAGATGGCCGGTCAAGTCAGGCAGATCAAGATCTTGGTACTGATCTACGTTATTGCAAGCCTGATCAGTATCGGATGGAGCGCGTATTATGCCTCGACTGTTTCGCTGCCGGACGAATATGCCCATGAATCCGCGTTGCCGGAGTTGGGAGCAGCGGATGACGAGCCGGAATCTGCCGGACCCTCACAAAATGACCCTCTCCCGCCGATCAACCTTCCCGATGCGGACGGCAGGCTCTGGAGCAACCGCGACTTGGACGGCAAGGCAGTGTTACTCAATTTCTGGGCCACTTGGTGCGCCCCGTGCCGACACGAAATGCCAATCTTCGACAAGATGCACGAGAAGTATGAGTCCAGAGGATTCACGGTCTTGGCGGTATCGTTGGATCGAGAGGGTTGGGACGTGGTGCGGCCGTACATCGCAGAACGAGAGTGGTCGTATCCAATATTCGTGGCAGACGAGAGTGTCGAGCGCGAATTTGGGAAGATCACCTCGCTTCCAACCACTTACTTTGTGCGTCGTGACGGCACAATTGACACAAAGCACGTGGGTGGGCTCTCTGAGTCCCACATCGTGAGGCACATCGAATCCCTGCTGGACGGCGAGCCTGGAAGAGGAGCGAATGCTGCGGACAGTAGCGCATCCGTGAAGGGAGGCAAGTCGGGTCACGGCACGGGATTGCCAGAACCAGCAGACGAGATCGGAACGCGGGACATTGATGAATTCTCCCGTCCGAAGATGTTGGACATTCATCGATTCACGAGAGAGTTGCGGGATATCGGCATCAACGGATCTGTGGAGGTGGAATTCTGGGTCGAGGCAGACGGTTCAGCCCGTAACATCAGGGTCGTCCGCGAGTTGGGCGATGGACTCGACGAGCGTGTAGTCGAGGCCCTCAAGGAGTCGATTTTCGAGCCCGCCAAGAAGGCCGGAGAACCCATCGGAACGCGAATGAGAATGAAGTTTAACTTCGATGTGACTCGCGTCACCAGACCGTACGATCCGGGAGAGTAGTGCAGGCTGCAACCCCATTATTCACGATGATCTCCGATGGAGATGGGCCTTAATGAGTCGTCAGAGACCGTCTCCACTTATTGCGTGGTTGCGGACGCGTACCCTCCTACTCAACGCTCGCTGGGTCGCGGTCAGACCTGATACAGCATGATGCGTTGGACCATGCCGCATGGACACACTCCTCACTGCACAACCAAGTTGTTTGGGCTCGCCGCTCTAACCTGACCCAAGTGCCAACACCATTCGCCGTCCGCATGCTATCCCCTCAAAGGCACGCATGAGGACTTGGGCGCGCGCCCCGCCGGGACCCCCGTCCGCAGAATGGATCGGCACAGCCCGGAAATGTTGCAGACCCGGCGTACTAGCATCGCAACGCGCTCTGCGGTCGGTGCCGTATCGGCAGCCCTAGCCGTGCTCTGCGAGAGACCCGCGCACCGCTGCAGGAATCCTACCGCCCCAGCACCGCAATGAGGTTGGGGCATGCCATCAGGGCGCTCAGTGTGTGCGAAATCCACCAAATCATTGGTGGGCGAGATTGGTCGCGCTGTAGCCGTGACGGTGTTCCAGGCTGTGCCTTCAAGTGGATTTCAAGGGGGGATCTCAGCGGTGGAGCCCAATTGATCCATTCCTCGGCAGCGCGGCCTCAGGCCGCCTCAGGTCCGTATACCCGCTTGCCGGTCCAGTGGGAACAGTTCCTCTTGTTCCTGCTTAGGAACGAGTATCGTAGAAGCTGAGCCATGGCCAAGCACAGCCTACCCACTGGCATCCAGAGCTTTCGCAAACTGCGCGAGCGCGAATGCTACTACGTAGACAAGACCGGCTACGCCTTGCGCTTGTTTCGGGAGGGCACGCATTACTTCCTAGCGCGCCCGCGCCGCTTCGGCAAGAGCCTGTTCGTCGATACGCTAAGGCATCTCTTCGAGGGGCATCAAGCCTTGTTTGAAGGGCTCGCAGCCTACGATCGCTGGGACTGGTCAGTACGGTATCCCGTGGTCCGGCTCGATTTTGCCGGCCTCGTGTCCACAAAGCACGGCGACCTCGACGAACACGTTCAGGATCAGTTGGCCGAATTGGAGGCCGACACCAATGTGGAGCCCCACCGTAGGTCTACGCCGCTGCGATTCCGCAACCTCGTCCGCAGCCTCCACCGGCAGAGCGGCCATCAAGTTTGCGTGCTGGTGGACGAGTATGACAAGCCCATACTCGACTGCTTGGACGATCCCGAGCAAGCCCGGGCCAACCGCGACTACTTGCGCGGTCTCTACGGGATGATCAAGTCGTGCGACGAAGACATTCGCTTCGTCTTCCTCACCGGCGTTAGCAAGTTCTCCAAGGTCAACCTGTTCTCCGGCCTGAACAACCTCATCGACGTCACATTGGAGCCAACCTACTCCGCTATTTGTGGCTATACCGAGGATGACCTTGACAACGTATTCGCCCCGGAACTGCCGGGTCTGGACCGCAAGCGAATCCGCGAGTGGTACAACGGCTACAGTTGGGGTGCCGAGAAGGTTTACAACCCCTATGACCTATTGCTGTTGTTCCGCAAGCGCGCCTTCAATGCTTGGTGGTTTGAGACCGGCACGCCGACGTTTCTATTGCAGCTCCTAGCTGAGAATGCGGTCTCCAGTGCGGACTTGGAT